>Ga0302247_1000006_pt1 | contig 376508 bp, 293 predicted proteins | sample AAG_UR_Ile_MG_FD_193529 | JGI IMG/M metagenome (GOLD analysis project Ga0302247, IMG submission 193529) | Enriched activated sludge microbial communities from anaerobic digester in WTTP, New Holstein, Wisconsin, United States - AAG_UR_Ile | ecosystem: Engineered > Bioreactor > Anaerobic >...
CCTTGGTGGGCCTGAGTGGACTCGAACCACTGACCCCTGCGTTATCAGCACAGTGCTCTAACCACCTGAGCTACAGGCCCAAGTCACATTCAAAACTGAGCAGCAACGGGAGAGACGCTTATTCCGTGAAAGGAGGTGATCCAGCCGCAGGTTCTCCTACGGCTACCTTGTTACGACTTCACCCCAGTCGCTAACTTTACCATCAATACCTGCCTCCTTGCGGCTAGCCCGGCATTTTCCAGTAAAATCAACTCCCATGGTGTGACGGGCGGTGTGTACAAGGCCCGGGAACGTATTCACCGCGGCATTCTGATCCGCGATTACTAGCGATTCCACCTTCATGGGGTCGGGTTGCAGACCCCAATCCGAACTGGGATGCAGTTTCTGGGATTGGCTCCACCTTGCGGTATCGCGCCCCTTTGTCTGCATCATTGTAGTACGTGTGTAGCCCTGGACATAAGGGCCATGAGGACTTGACGTCATCCCCACCTTCCTCCGAGTTAACCTCGGCAGTCCCGTTAGAGTGCTCGCCATGACGCGGAGCAACTAACAGTAGGGGTTGCGCTCGTTGCGGGACTTAACCCAACATCTCACAACACGAGCTGACGACAGCCATGCAGCACCTGTCTCTCCCGTCTCCGAAGAGCCTGGTCCCATCTCTGGGTCCATTCAGGAGGATGTCAAGCCCAGGTAAGGTTCTTCGCGTTGCATCGAATTAAACCACATACTCCACCGCTTGTGCGGGCCCCCGTCAATTCCTTTGAGTTTTAATCTTGCGACCGTACTCCCCAGGCGGGATACTTACCGCGTTAGCTACGACACCGATCATGTAAATATGACCGACATCCAGTATCCATCGTTTACCGCGTGGACTACCAGGGTATCTAATCCTGTTTGCTCCCCACGCCTTCGTGCCTCAGTGTCAGATCTGTCCCAGTAAGCCGCCTTCGCCACCGGTGTTCTTCCCGATATCTACGCATTTCACCGCTACTCCGGGAATTCCGCTTACCCCTGACAGCCTCGAGACACATAGTTTCAAGCGCACTTCCCAGGTTGAGCCCGGGGATTTCACACCTGACTTATGTGCCCACCTACGCACCCTTTACGCCCAGTCATTCCGGACAACGCTCGGACCACACGTATTACCGCGGCTGCTGGCACGTGTTTAGCCGGTCCTTCCTCTGGGGGTACCGTCATGTTTTAATCTTTCGTCCCCCCTCACAGGGCTTTACAATCATAAGACCTTCTTCACCCACGCGGCGTCGCTGCGTCAGACTTTCGTCCATTGCGCAATATTCCCTACTGCTGCCTCCCGTAGGAGTCTGGGCCGTGTCTCAGTCCCAGTGTGGCTGATCATCCTCTCAGACCAGCTACCCGTCGTCGCCTTGGTGGTCCATTACACCGCCAACTAGCTGATAGGACGCAGGCTCATCCCCAAGCAATAAATCTTTAACGAACAGGATCCCTCCTGCCCGCTTCATCCGGTATTAGCCCTCGTTTCCAAAGGTTATCTCAGACTTGGGGGTAGATCACCAACGCGTTACTCACCCGTGCGCCGCTTTACTCAGGGGTTGCCCCCTTTTCACGCTCGACTTGCATGTATTAGGCGCGCCGCCAGCGTTCGTCCTGAGCCAGGATCAAACTCTCCAGTTAAATCCTTACTTCTCAAGCGTACACTCAAAGAAACCAGGGTTGGTTCCTTATTTTCTCTCTCTTTGCTGCTGCTCAGTTTTCAATGAACTCAGATCCGGTACACGACCGGCCAGCGGGCGGCACTAAAACACAGATCAATCCGCTTGTCAATCTTTTTTCATTCTTTTTTATACAAGAGCGAAAAAGAGGGCGACCCCGTCGCTTTTTTATTCTTTCGGTGCGGACGGGTCGTTCAGCATCTCGAAGGAGACCCGTATCGGTTCCGCGGAGGTCTGCTGTTTTATACGCTCCAGCACGAGCGACTCCAACCGGCGCTCCAGCCAGCGCCTGATGCTACGGGCGCCGCCCGAACGGTCGGCGGGGGCGAGCGCCGCGACCACCGCGGCGGCGAAGGCATCGGGATCCTCCACCGTGATGTCGCATCCGTAATTCTCCCGCAGGCCGTGGACCGTCCGCTCCAGCAGGTGCCGCGTCACCGCCGGCAGTTCCTCCGCGCTGAACGGCGAGAACACGATTATCTCGTCGATGCGGTTGGCCATCTCCGGAGAGAGCGCCTTTTCTATCTTAGCGCGGACCGGTGCATCGTTCTGTTGCACGCGATCGCCGCCGTTGCCGAACCCGAGACGGGGCGTCGCGAGTTCCTCGGCGCCGAGATTGGTGGTCATCACGACGATCGCCTGCGACATCGCGACGGTGAAGCCGCGGCTGTCGGTGACCCGCCCCTCGTCGAGTATCTGTAGGAGTATGCCAAGCACTTTGGGGTGGGCCTTCTCTATCTCGTCGAGCAGGAGCATCTGGTATGGTTCGCGCCGGAACGCCTCGGTGAGTCGCCCGCCGTCCTCATACCCGGTGTAGCCGGGCGGCGAACCGATGAGGCGCGAAACGGCGTGCTGTTCCTGGAACTCACTCATGTCGAAGATCACCATGCGGTCGGCGCTGCCGAAAAGATACTCGGCGAGCCGCCGTGCCGTCTCGGTCTTGCCGACGCCCGACGGACCGGCGAGAAGCAACGACGCGATCGGCCGTCGCGTGTCCCGTCGCACGAACCGGCGCGCAAGCAGTTGGACGATGCGTCGCTTCGCCTCGGCCTGCCCCTTTATCGCGTCATCAAGCCGTTCCGGGAGCGTCTGCAGGATGCGGGTCCCGTCGACCAGCAGGTTCTCCATCGGTATGCGCGATTTCGCGCTGATGAACTCCAAAAGGTCACGCTCCGTCGCCTCCTTCCGGCCGGAACGCTGAAGCACCGAACCAAGCGTATCGAGGAGCGACAGCACCTTGTCGGGCTGGCTGCGACCCGCCATGTAGCGGGTGGAGAGAGCGACCGCCTGTTTCACGAACGCGGTGTCGTCGAGCCCGACATGGTGAAAGAAAGAGAGCGACCGGGCCGATTCCTGCGCGATCGCGAGGAGAGCATCGCCCTCCGGCTCCTCTATCGGCACGAGCGTGAAGCGACGCTCCATCGCCGGATCCTTGGCGATGGTCCGCTTGAACTCGTCGGGGGTCGTCGCGCCGATGAGCGGGAAAGCGCCGCGCGCGAGCACCGGCTTGAGCATGTTCGCCACCATCTCGTGCGTCTCGCTGCCGAGCAGATGTATCTCATCAATGAACACGATGAGCGATTCCTTCAGGCGGTCGACCTCGGCGATGAGTTCGCTCACGCGCTTCTCGAGCACGCCGCGGAACTCGGTCCCCGCAACGAGCGCCGAGAGGTTGAGTTCCCAGATGGTGCGCCCCGGCAGCAGGCCGTCGCGCTGAAGCCACGCAAGGCCTTCGACGATCGCGGTCTTGCCGCAGCCGGCGGGGCCGACGAGCAACGGGTTGTTGTTCTTCCGTCGACCGAGTATGTCGAGTATGACCTCTATCTCCTTTTCCCGGGCGCACACCGGTTCAAGGTCGCCCTCCTTCGCCAGCCGGGTGAGATCGCGCCCGAACTGCGAGAATATCTCCGGCAGACCGTTGGCCTGTGGCCTCGCTGCGACGGGACGTTCAACGGGAGCGGGAACTTCGGAGGTCTCCGGCGCGACGAGCACCTCCTCCTTGACCCGCGTCCTCGCCTGCGGCGCGGCGGCGGGCAGGAACTCCTCGGTCTCGGCGAACAGTTCGTTGATGCGGTTCCTCATGCGGCGCGGCGGATTGGTAAGCGTGTTCATGGCGCGGAGGCGAAGTTCGTTCTGGAGTCCGATCTCCTGCAGTATCTGGTAGGCGATGCTCTGTTTGTCGCCCAGTATCGCGAGGAGCAGGTGGAGCGGCGCCGGCCTGTCGGAGACGCCCTGCAGGAATCCGAGCGCGCGCCGCTCTATCTCCTTGACGGTGCCGGGCTGTTCCTTGAGCGCGCTACCGCCGCGCTGGCACCGCCGGGAGAGGTCCTTGAAGGTGTCGGCTATCGTCTGCTCGGTCACCTTGATGTCCTCGAACAGGACCGTCACCTCGCTCGGTATCGTGAAGAAGGAAAGCAGAAAATGAAAACTGGAGAGATCCTCGTCAAGACTCTGCGCGAAATCGAGCGCGTCGCCGTATAGCGCCGCGAGGGTATCGGGGGCCTGCGCCTCCATTGGTGCTCCTCTTGCCTAGGACCGGGTCCGGTGCCATTCTAGCGACGCCGTTCCCTTTTTCAACATTTACTTGGACTTTTTACAGGCGCTCGACAACCCGAGTTGGCAGGCGCGCAGATAATAGTACTTCGCCGCCTTCTCGCCGTCCTGCTGTCCCGATGCGCCACTCGCGAGCACATCGGCGTAACGGCCGCACCCCTCCTTGGAGTTCAGGTCGCAGGCCCGCTTGTAGAATTTCGCCGCCATGACCGGATCGTCCACCACCGAACCGAGGCCCTTCGCCATCATGTCGGCGAGCGAAATACAGGCGACCGCCTGATCCAGTTTACAAGAGCGTTCAAGTATGTCGCGCGCCTTCGAGATGTCCTTCGCGCCGCCCTCGCCATTGGCAAGCATGGTCCCGTAGTTGGTGCAGGCGAACCCTTTGCCCGCCGCGCACTCCCCCTCGAACAGTTGACGGGCCACGGCGTATCTCCGTTTGTCGCCCGACAGTTTGGCCTCCTGATAACAGGCTATCGAATAACGCTGATCGCACGCCGCTTCGAGGTATTCGAGCGCCTTGCGCCGGTTCCCCGCCCGCTCGAACGCCAAGGCCTGCTTGAACAGGTCGGCCGGTTCGCCCTGCGGGACATAGGCCTTGACGAACGAGACCTCGTTCTTGTCCTGCACCTTGCGAAGCCTGCCGCGCGACGGATCCTCGACCGGTGCAGGGGTTTCGGCGGGCGGCTCTTCTTCCTCCTCGGGTTCCTCCTTCACGACCATCCGGGGAGCGGAGGGCTCGCCCTTTTTCTGCGGGGCGGCGGCAGGCGCCTTTGCCGGAGCGGTCGCATGTTTCTTCACGGCGCGCGGCTTCCGCACCCGTTCGATCTCTTTCTGCTCGGGTTGAAGCGGATTGCCATCGGCGTCCTTGCCGATGAAGCGGAGCGCCTCCTCGGGTATCCGCTCGTCGGTGCGCTCCTTGGTGATGAGGAAGAAGGTCGTTCCCGCGACGAGGATGACGAGCGCCGCCAGCGTCGCGGCGACGACACGCCGGTCGGCGAAAAGGGCGGCGACACCTGAGCGGGGCATCGCGGCGACAAGGTCCTTGCGGAACGCGGCGATATCCTGATAGCGGTCCCGGATGCGCAGGGAAAGCGCCTTCAAAAGCGCCTTTTCGGCCTGCGCCGGTATGATCGCGCCGAGTTTCGACGGCGGCTTCAGCGCGTCGTCATGGAGTCGTTCGAGCGCTGCGGGCGGCACCTTGCCGGTCAGCGCGCGGTATATCGTCGCGGCGGCCGCGTAGATGTCGGTCCACGGCCCCTGTTCGCCGTTCTTGCTGTACTGCTCGACCGGCGCGTAGCCCTCCTTGAGCGTGAGACTCATCGACTGCGTCTGGCTCGTGAAGGTATAGCGCGCCGCGCCGAAATCTATCAGTTTGACCGTGCCGTCCTTGGTCAGGTAGATGTTCTCGGGGCTGATGTCGCGGTGCAGGAGATTCGCCGCGTGTATCTTCTCGAGCGCATCGAACACCGGGAGCATCACCTCGAGCGTCTTTTGGTAGGAAAGGCGACCGAACGGGTGCTTGTCGATGTGGCTGCTGAGCGGTCGGCCTTCGATGTAGCCCATCACGATGTAGGCGGTGCCGTGCTCTTCGAAGTAGTCCTTGACCGCGACCACATGCTGGTGGCTGTCAAACTTCGCCGCCGTCTGCGCCTCGCGCAGGAAGTAGCGCAGGCCGTCCTTGAAATCGATACCCGCCTGTTCGTCGTGCGGCTTCACCTGCGGATCGGGAAGGGCGCGACCGGCGATGTGACGCGGAAAATATTCCTTTATCGCCACCTTTATCTTGAGCCGGGTATCGTAGCCGAGGTAGGTGATGCCGAAGCCGCCGATGCCGAGCACACGGCCGAGGAGATACTTGCCCTCGGCGAGCGGCGTGCCGGGCGACAGTTGCGGACCGGTGTTCTCGCCCATCGAGCGCGAATCGAACCCGCACTTGATGCAGACCGGTTCCGACCCCCGCTCTTCCATGCAACGGTAACAGAGACTCACGGCACCTCCAAGGCGTAGCCTTCCGCACTATATCACAGGAATGGGGAAAAGCAAACGAACACTTGCTTGACTAGATTCTTGGATACTATATAATTACCCTGTCAATGTCGCGAAGAATGGGGGGGTTGATGCGAGCCAAGGCATTTTGCTTGATAATGCTTCTGATGGGGCAACTTTATGCCGCCGATGATCTGTCGGCTATAGGGTTCTTCGATGGAGAAAAGGTACACGTCGCGTTTGTGAGGACCAGTGAAAGATGGCAAGCGGCCTGTTTTTATGAAACTCAGGATATCACTGAACGAGCCGACACGGAACATTGTGCAAAGAATCTTTTCGAAAAACCGTGGGATGTTTTGGATTATGGAGGAAAGCATATCAAGGCAGGGATGCTTGTTTGGTTAGGGAATTTTCTGTCATCAACCGACTTCAGCTTTGAGATGCCACTTAAAATCAAGACGAACATACCACCCGATGCCCCCAAAATGTATATGTGGGGAGGAAAGGTTTATCACCCGTTGCTGGTCGTCCCTTCGGGCACCGTGGTAACAAAAATGTCGGCCAATGTTCCTTCAAAAATCGACCGGCAATTGCAAAGCAAACTGACAGCACTCTATCTTCAGAAAACTCGTAAGATATATGGTTGCGAGAAGGGAACGGAAAAAGCGCTTTTTGAGAAAACGGCGAAGTCCAAAGATCTCGCCGTAACGCCTTTAGAAAAATTCTCTGCGGGCTACTCGTTTTACAAGGTGGCTTTGAATCTTCCTCAAGAAGCGCAGTATTGTGGTTTGGTCGATAACGAAAGCGAGCTTTTTGCAGTCAAAGGAGCCGTAATAGTTAATTTAACAGCACCTCTTAATGAAGAACATCGTCCAATTGGTACGGGATTGACTTTATGGGGAGGAATTGAAGTGTCGGTCGGCAAGAAAAAGGAAAGATTGTTCATTATGCTTGCGGGTGGATATAACATCAACGGTTTTGTCTTGTTTGATGAAGATTTGCGCTTGTTGGGGACAAGCACTTGGAACTATCACTAATACTTCAATATGAGAAGGTGAAGTAAAGGGAACCTTTTGGGGAGGTCAGCCATGAAGACCATCGTCGTGTATAAGTCGAAGACCGGATTTGCGCGGAAGTATGCCGAGTGGATCGCGTATGAACTCGGCGCCGACCTGTTCGATGCGTCTGAAGTTTCAGTCGCCACGCTCGCCGAGTACGACTCTATCGTCTACGGCGGCGGGCTTTACGCCGTCGGTATCAACGGCGTCGGCCTCATCACCAAGAACCTCGACCGGCTCGCCGGGAAGCGGATCGCCATCTTCGGCACCGGTGCATCGACCGCGAGCGACAAGGTCTTTACCGAAGTGCGCGACAAGAACTTCACCCCCGCGCAACTCGAAAAAATCCGTTTCTTCTACCTGCGCGGCGGCTTCGATTTCACCCGCCTGCCGTGGTACCTCAAGCCGCCGATGGCCATCATGCGCTGGGGGCTCAAACAGAAAAAGGAACGCACCGCCGAAGAACAGGGTCTGCTCGATTCATTCGACGCGCCGGTCGACTTCACGAGCAAAGAAAACATCGAAGAGTTGGTCGCGTATATCCGATCTTGACCATCCCCCTGTCAAGGGGGAATGAGGGGGTTTTGTCCCTTCGCGACGCGGGAAAACCCACCCTGCCCTCCCTTGACAGGGCGGGAGTATCGTTATTCCTCGAACAGCGGCGTCGAAAGGTAGCGTTCGCCGGTGTCGCAGATGATGGTGACGATGAGTTTTCCCTTGTTCTCGGGCCGCATCGCCACGGTACGCGCCGCCCAGAGGTTCGCCCCCGAACTGATGCCGCAGAAGATCCCTTCCTCCTTGGCCACCCGCCGCGCCTCGGCGAAGGCGTCGTCGGCCGCCACGCGCAGTATCTCGTCGACGACCGCGCGGTCGAGCACTTTCGGGACGAAGCCGGCGCCGATACCTTGAATTTTGTGCGGCCCTTTCGCGCCGCCCGAGAGGACCGGGCTGTCGGCCGGTTCGACCGCGATCGTTTTAACCGACGGTTTTTTCTCCTTCAGCACCGCACCGACCCCGGTGATGGTGCCGCCGGTGCCGACCCCCGCGACGAAGATATCGACCTTCCCGTCGGTGTCGCGCCAGATCTCTTCGGCGGTCGTTTTACGGTGGAACGCCGGGTTGGCCGGGTTCTCGAACTGCTGGAGTATCACCGCGCCGGGTGTCTCTTTCTGTAACGCCGTCGCTTTGGCTATCGCCCCGCCCATCCCCTCGGGACCGGGGGTGAGCACCAGTTCGGCGCCGAGCGCTTTCAAAAGTTTCCGCCGCTCTATCGACATCGTCTCGGGCATCGTGAGGATGAGTTTGTAGCCCTTCACCGCCGCGACGAGCGCGAGCCCGACGCCGGTGTTGCCGCTGGTCGGTTCGATGAGGGTCGCCCCCGGTTTGATGGTCCCCGCCTTCTCGGCCGCCTCGATCATCCCGAGTGCGATGCGGTCCTTGACCGAATGCATCGGGTTCATGTATTCGAGTTTCGCGCAGACGGTCGCCCCGGTCGCCGCGCTCATCCGGTTGAGGCGCACGAGCGGCGTCCCGCCGATGAGTTCAAGCACATTCTGATGCATAGGCATCGTTATCCTCCTCCCACGATGGTCAAGATGTCGATGGTATCGTTATCGGCGAGTGCGACGCTCTCCCACTCGCCTCGCCGGACGACCGCACCGTTGCGCGACACGGCGAGGAACTGTTCCGCATCGAGTTTCATCCGGGCGAGCAGTTCGGCAACGGTTCGCGCCGCCGTTTCCTGCGCTTTTCCGTTGAGCGTGATCCGCATGGCGCTCCTCAAAAAGGTTGACGCACTCCATTTTCACGGATATGGTCGAAAAAGCAATGTTTCGGGGAGGTCGTCATGCTCTTTGCGCGCAATGTGCCGGGAATGACCGAGGTTCTGAAACGCTCTACCGTCGGCATCGCCGGGTGCGGCGGACTTGGCTCGAATGCCGCGATGCTACTGACCCGCGCCGGTATCGGACATCTGGTGCTCGTCGATTTCGATACGGTCGAGGAGTCGAACCTCAACCGCCAGCATTTTTTCCAGAACGATATCGGGAAGCCGAAGGCATCCGCGCTCGCGGCGCACCTGTCGGCGATAAACCCGGCGGTGAAACTCGCCGTCCACGACATGAAACTGTCGCGTGAGACCGTCGCGGCGACCTTCGCGGCATGCGACATCCTCATCGAGGCGTTCGACCGCGCCGATGCGAAGGAGTGGCTCATCGAGGCGTGGACCGCCGCCTATCCCGACCGCCCCATCGTCGCGGCGAGCGGCATCGCGGGCTACGGCGATAACGGGACGATGACGGTGCGGCGCGCCGGGAATGTCCATCTGGTCGGCGACGGCCGCTCCGACATGGCGCAGGGTCTCTGCGCGGCGCGGGTGATGATCGCCGCGGCGCTCGAAGCCAATACCTCGATAGAACTGCTCATGAAGCATAAGAAGTAAGGGGCTCCCATGCTGACGACGGTCACCGGGAAAGCGCTGCGGAAGATGCCGCTTTCGCGCGACGAGGCGCGGGAAATGCTCACCCTGCCCAAATCAGCGCTTCCTGATATTTTGCAGGCGGCGTCGCGGGTGCGGCGCCATTTCAAGGGCGACACGGCGGTCCTCTGTTCCATCGTGAACGCCAAGAGCGGCAAGTGTTCCGAGAACTGCATCTTCTGCGCTCAGTCGGCCCATCATAAGACGGCGGTCGAGGAATGGCCTCTGAAAAGCGCGCCGGAGATAGCGGCGGTTGCCCGCACCGATGCGCCGTATGCGACGCTCTTTGGCATCGTCACCTCGGGCCGCGCGCTGGGCAAGAACGAACTCGCGGCGGTCGAAAAAACATTGCATCATTTTGCCGAGGAGAAGATACCGCAAAAGCCCTGCGGGTCGCTCGGTATCCTCACGCGGGAGGAACTCGCTTCTCTTAAGGCGGCGGGACTCAGGCGCTACCACCATAACCTCGAGGTGTCGCGCAACTTCTTCCCGAAACTCTGCACCACCCACACTTACGACGAGCGGGTCGCGACGGTCCGCGCGGCGCAGGCGGTGGGGCTCGAGACCTGCGTCGGCGGCATCTTCGGCGTCGGCGAATCGGCCGAGGACCGGATAGACCTCCTCTTCGAGATAGCGGCGCTCGCCCCCGATTCGGTGCCGCTCAACTTCCTTGTCCCGATAGCGGGGACGCCGGTCGGCCATCTGCCGCCGTTCGATCTGTTCGAGGCGGTGAAACTGATCGCTCTCGCCCGGTTCATCATGCCCGACAAAGATATAAAGGTGGGCGGCGGCCGTATCGAGGTCTTCGGCGACAGTCAGGCACTCGTCTTTCTCGCCGGCGCAAACTCCATCATCACCGGCGACCTCCTCACCGTGAAGGGCCGCAGGTCGGCCGACGATATCAAACTGCTTGAAGACCTCGGGCTTGCCGCGATACAAGGTTGATTTTGCATTCCTTAAAAAGCGGTGCTATACTGCCTTTCCATTGCTGACGGAGCACCCGATGGCTGAAGAACACAGCGTTCAGATGATCCTCCCCGACGGAAAACAGGAGGAACTCCAACTATCGCCGGGCGCCCATTTAAAGACGCTTGCCGACCGGTTCGCCGACCGATACGATCTGCCGATACTCGGCGCGATCTGCGACAACCGCGTCGTGTCGCTCGAGGGGAAGGTCAACACCTTCAAAAGCATCGAGTTCATCACGATGCGCGACAAGAACGGGCGGCTCATCTTCCTGCGGTCGCTTCTGTTCGTCTTCATCAAGGCGGCGCGGGAAATGTTCCCGCATGCCCAACTGCATATCGAATACGGCATCGGCAACGGACTCTACTGTTATTTCGAGGGACTCGAATGGATACGACTCGAGGAGGTCGAGGAACTGGAGAAGAAGATGCGCGAGATCATCGCGCAGGACCTCCGTTTCATCCGCAAGGAAGTGCCGACCGCCGAGGCGGTGCGGCTCTTCAAGGAGGCGGGTCTGCAGGACAAGGTGCGGCTCTTCTCGACGCGGACCGACGAGACATCGAGCGTTTATTACCTCGGCGGGCTTATCGATTACTTTTACGGTCACCTCGCCTACTCGACCGGCGCCATCACCGATTTCCGCCTGCAGTACTACAACCGCGGCATCGTACTGCTGCTCCCCGACCAGAGCGACCCGACCAAGGTCGAGGCGTTCAAGGACCAGCCGAAGTTCTTCAATATCATCACCGAGAACAAGAAGTGGCTCGACATACTCGACCTCGAGAACTGCGGGCAGTTGAACGAGGCGGTGCGCCGCGGCCGCGCCAAGGAGATCGTGCTCGTGCAGGAGTCGCTCCACGAGAAGAAACTCGCCATCATCGCCGACGAGATACACCGCCGCCGCGAGGTGGTGCGCGTCGTCTCCATCGCCGGACCCTCCTCGTCGGGTAAGACGACGACCGCCAAGCGGCTCGCGATACAACTGCGGGTGAACGGGTTCCGACCGCTCCTCATCAGTCTCGACAACTACTTCATAGACCGGGACAAGACCCCGAAGGACGCGAGCGGCAAGCACGATTTCGAAGGTCTCGACGCGATCGATGTGGCGCTCTTCAACGAGCAGGTCATCCGGCTTCTGCAGGGTAAGGGGACCAACCTCCAGCGGTACGATTTCCTCACCGGCAAGAGCGCGCGCGGCGAGGTCAAGATCCGCCTGCCGAAGAACGGCATCATCATCATCGAGGGGATCCACGGGCTCAACCCGCAACTCTTCACCGACCTCAACTACGACCGTACCTACAAGATCTATGTCTCGGCGCTCGCCAACCTGAACATCGACAATCACAACCGCATCCCGACCACCGACTGCCGGCTCATCCGCCGCATGGTCCGCGACGCTCAGTTCCGCGGCCACGACGCCATAGAGACGATAGATCGGTGGCCCTCGGTGCGGCGCGGCGAGGAGCGGAACATCTTCCCGTATCAGGAACGGGCCGACATCATGTTCAATTCGTCGCTCGTCTACGAACTGTCGGTCCTGCGCAAGTACGCCGAACCGGTCCTTCAGAAGATAACGCCCGACCAGCGCGAACATCTTGAGGCGCGGCGGCTCCTCAAGTTCCTCTCCTTCTTCGAGCCGGTCGACGAGACCTTCATCCCATTCAATTCGATACTCAGGGAATTCATCGGCGATTCGGCCTTCGACTACTAAGAGATCAGCCCCGTTTCTTCTGGGCGAATTCGCGGCCGGCGCGGAACGCGGCGATATTGGACTTCACGATCTCGGGGCCCTTGCGACCGAAGAGGAACTCGATCGCCCCTTCCATCTTTTCCAGCGGGATGTCGATAAAGAGCGACGCGGCGCCCGCCATGACCATGTTCATGCCGCGCGAATTGCCCGCCGCCTTCGCCATCTCGTCGGCGTTCATGATGATGTGGCGCGGTTTTTTCTCTATCTCGGCGATGATCGCCTGCGCGTCGGGGTAGTTCGGGATGTTCACGAAGGGCTGGGAATTGGTGATGATCCACCCCTGCTTCGACAGCCACGGCAGGTAGCGGAGCGCCTCCATCGGCTCGACCGAGAGTATCATGTCGGCGGCGCCGTGCGGCACCAGATCGCTGAAGACCTCCTTGTCACTGATCCGCAGATGCGACTGGACATCGCCGCCGCGCTGGGACATGCCGTGGACCTCCGACTGCTTCATGTGGAGTCCCGCCGATATCGCCGCCTGTCCGATGACCGCCGCGATGGAGAGGATGCCCTGCCCGCCGACGCCCGCAAGTATGATATCGCTTTTCATCATTCGCCTCCCTTCTTGTTCTTCTTGCCGAGCGTCTGGATGCATTCGCGGGTCGGGATGATGACCGACACGCCTTTGTACTCTATCTCCTCCTTGATGACCCGCACCATTTCTTCATGATTCTTTTTGAGCGGATTCACTATGCGGATGTGTTCCTCCTTGACACCGAGACCCTTGCATATCTCCTGCAGCCGCCCGGTGGCGTGCGAGTCCTGTCCGCCGGTCATCGCGGTCGCCGAGTTGTCGAGTATGAAGATGACGACATTCGCGTTCTCGACGACGCAGTCGAGCAGGCCCGTCATGCCGCTGTGACAGAAGGTCGAGTCGCCGATGACGGCGCAGGCGGGGAAGAGCCCGGCGTCGGCGGCCCCTTTGGCCATCGTGATGGAGGCGCCCATGTCGACGCAGGAGTTGACCACCTCGAACGGCGGGAGCGCCGCGAGGGTGTAACAGCCGATGTCGGCGAAGACATGGCCGTCCTCGTAGCCCTTCGTGACCACTTCCTTGATGGCGTTGTAGGCGTCGATGTGGCCGCACCCGACGCAGAAGGCGGGCGGCCGTCCCGCGACGATGGCGGGGGTCGGTTCCCCGCAGATATCGGCCATGCCGAGCGCGCGGCGGACAAAAAGCGGGTTGAGTTCGCCGTCACGCGGCAGTTCGCCGGTCAGGCGGCCCTTGACCCTGACATCGCGGTCCAGCAGGCCCCGCAGAGATTCTTCGACCATCGGTTGGCCATCCTCGAGGACCAGTATCTCCTTGGTCTCCTTCACCAGTTTCTCGACAAGTTTCTTCGGCGCCGGGTACTGGCAGAGTTTGAGGACCGGGTGGGGACAGCCGTCGGGGTAGTTCTCCATCAGATAATTGTAGGCGAGTCCGCAGGCGATGATGCCGCGGCTCTTATCCGTGCCGTCGATATAGCGGTTGAAGGGGCTCTTTTCGGACTCCTCCTCGAACTTCGCCTGATTGGCGACGAGCGTCTTGTACTGTTTGCGCGCGATGCCGGGCAGGAGGACGAACTGCCGCTTGTTCTCCGGCAGTTTGGCCCCGTTCTGCGCCCGCCGCTCCTTCAGCGCGACCCCGGCGCGGCTGTGGGCGAGCCGCGTGGTGATCCGGAGCATGACCGGCGTCTTGTACTTTTCAGAAAGTTCGTACCCGGCGAAGGCCATGTCGTAGGCCTCCTGCTGGTTGGCCGGCTCGAATATGGGCAGGAGGGCGAACCGCGCAAGGATGCGCGAGTCCTGTTCGTTCTGCGAGGAGTGCATCGAGGGGTCGTCGGCCGCAACGACGATGATGCCGCCGTTCGCGCCGGTAACGCCCGAGTTCACGAACGGGTCGGCCGCGACATTGAGCCCGACATGCTTCATCGACACCAGCGCCCGTTTGCCGCAGTACGACATCCCGAGCGCCGACTCCATCGCCGTCTTCTCGTTGGCCGACCACTGCCGGTGGATGTTCAGCGCGGCGGCATCCTTCGAATGCTGAGCATATTCCATGATCTCGGTCGAGGGGGTGCCGGGATAGGCATAGAACCCGGAAACGCCGGCGTCGATGGCGCCCTGCGCTATCGCCTCGTCTCCCATCAGCATCATCTTCTCTTTGGCCAAGACACACCTCCATGACGGGTTGTTGTTCGTTCTTGCCTTTCACTCTACTTCCGGCGGGCGCCGTTTTTCAAGAAAATTCGGGGAAAATATTACGGGACGGGGGTGCGATGCTCCTTCAGGTACCGTTCGGCGCGCATCTTGAGGTCGCGCACCGTCGCGTCGTCGGCGCCGACGATGTCGACCCACAGTTCGGCAAGGGAACCTTCCTGTAACACCTTGGTATCCCTCAGGAACAAGGTATGCCCGCGCCGGTTCGCCGTCCGCAGGCCAAGCGACCGCCAGTGGTAATCCTTGCGGTGTTCCGCGGTGTAGATCGAGGCGAACACCTGTTCCGCCGCCGCGATATAGGAAGGCATCGCGCCGTCACTCTCGACCCGCGGCGTCGCCGGGTGCAAGAGCACCTCCCGCCGCCCTTCGAAGAGCGATTCGAACATCTTCCGCATGAGATGGTCCCTCACGACGACGCCGCGCAGGCGGGGGTGGGCCGCTATGCGCCGCGCATCCTCCTCGGTCACGGGGAACGGGATATAGAGGTGGTGATTGAAGAACTTGCCGACCGGTCGCCCGTCGTGGAGAAGCGCGACGCGGTCGATGTCGCGGATACGGAAGAAGGCCGCGCGGTCCGCGTCGTCGAGCACGACCGTCAGCCGGGTCGACCCGCGGCGCGCCGGGGCGCGGAGCGGGCGGAGGTCTTCCGCCCCTTTCGGTTTTTCGGGCGTGGTGAAGAACAGCCGCTCCGGGGGCATGGTGTATATCTGGTGGCGCGCCCGCTTCAGCAGGTCTTTGGTCGACTCGTCGTAGCGTTGCACAAAGAGCGCCTTCCGTACCGGCCGCGGAAAGGTGAGGAGCAGCCGGCCGCTCGCCACGGTCGCCCGCGACGGCTCCAGCCACTCGCCGTCGTACATCGTCCGGTCGTAACACCAGAAGGCGACAAGACCATCCTCGTACAGGTGCCGTTCCTCGGCGTGCAGGATGACATGGAACCGGGTGTCGCCCGTCTTGTGCGCCTCCCGGAGGATGCGGCGCCCGAGGGGCCACGGATAGTTCCATGCGTCGTTGAGCACCGGCTCGGCGGGCGGCGTGGCGCGTGGCGCGGACGGCGCGGCCGACTCGTCGTAGGCGACGACCGCCGTCGCGTCGGGCGGATAGGTATAGTCAGGGCGCAGCGAGAACGGCGCGGTGACCGACTGCCGTTCGCGCACCTTGTCGCGACACCGGAGGTCGCAGGCGGTGAACTGCTGTATACGGCCGTCGCGGGCGCGGCAGGTGCCGAACTCGGCGATACAACGCTTGGTCGTGGCAAGGTACAGCGGGGTCAGCCCCTGCGCCGCCTCCCAGTTCGGGCGCCCCGAGACGACCGGTCGCACCTTGTGGTCACGGTACCATTGCGGCCATGAGAGCATCGCGCCGCTGGAAAAGAGGAACAGCGCGCCGGTAAAACGGGCGGCCCGCGCCCGCTCGGCATCGTCCGAAGAGAACAGGAATAGCCGGTCGGCGACCGTCAGCGCCCGCGCCAAGGGGACGGCCGGCGCACGGTCGCGGTCGAAGGCGAGCGCGAAGGGATGTTCGCGGCGCCGGAGCCACGGAACGATGCGGTCCAGGTCCTCTCCGGGGAACCAAAGCGGCACGACCGGGATATGGCCTTGCTTTCTTACGACGGAGGGAAGTTGTTCGGGAAAGGCGAGAAACTGGAAGTGTTCCAACGGGACTACTTCTTCTTTCCGGCCGCCCGTTTCGAGGCCTTGAGCGGGTTGACCGCCTTCTTGACGATGGTGACCTCTTTCTTGATATGGGTCGCCATGAGGCATATCTGACCGTCCTCCCAGTGGAAGGCCGGTTCGGCGTACTTGCCGCAGACCTTGGCGCCCGCATCTTCCACGATGCGCTGGCAACCTTCGCACTGGTCCACTATCGGCAGACGGGCGATCCTGAGGTTGAGGTCGGCGCGTTTCTCGGTGCTCATCGTTATCCTCCACGACTTATCACACAGCGGCGCGATTAAACAGAAAAAGGGACGATTGTCAATAAAATGTTTCTTTCGGAAGAACTTGCCCTGCGGCGAAAAGCGGTTAGCGTACCGGCGGTCACTACCGTACGGAGGCACCATGTCGGCACAACGGAAAGTCTCGCCCGGGACCACGGTGGTCCACGGGATCCACGGTCATCATGCGACGACGCATGACCTCGTTCCGCCCATCCATCTCACCTCGACCTTCGTCTTCAAGAACGCCGATCACGGCGCCGGCTGTTTCGCCGGGACCGACGAAGGGTACATCTACACGCGGCTCGGCAACCCGACGCTCGATCTGCTCGGGCAGAAGATCGCGGCGATCGAAGGGACCGAGATGGGGCTCACCGCCGCCAGTGGCATGGCGGCCATCGCGGCGGTCGCGATGAGTTTCTGCCGCCCCGGCGACAATCTGGTCGCGTGCAACTCACTCTACGGCGGCACCTTCGCCCTGTTCCACCGGCACCTGCGTGAATTCGGCATCGAACCGCGGTTCCTGCCGTCCGCCGCCTGCCGCGACGAGAAGAGCATCCTCGCCGCCACCGACGACCGGACCCGCCTTCTTTTCATAGAGACGCCCGCCAACCCGACGCTCGATGTGTTCGACATCGCCCTGTGGGGCCGCGTGGCGAAAAAGTGCGGCATCCCGCTCGCCGTGGACAACACCTTCCCCTCGCCGTGGCTCTCCTCGCCGCTCGCGCTCGGCGCCGATATCGTCATCCATTCGGGCACCAAATACCTGAGCGGTCACGGCGACATCATCGGCGGCATGCTCGCCGGTTCGCAGGACCTGATGTGCCGGATAAAGAAGGACTATCTCAACAACTTCGGCCCGACGATGAGCCCCCTGACCGCGTGGCTCTTCCTGCGCGGCATCAAGACGCTCGCCGTCCGGATGGAAAAACACTGCGACAACGCCGAAAAGGTCGCCGCCTTTCTCGAAGAACACCCCAAGGTGACGAAGGTCTGGTATCCCGGGCTCGCCTCGCACCCCGACCACGCGCTGGCGAAAAAGCAGATGAAGCGGTTCGGCGCGATGATATCCTTCGAGGTCAAAGGCGGACTCGAGGCAGGGAAGAAACTGATGAACAATGTGAAACTCTGCACGCTCGCGGTATCGCTCGGCGACTGTGAGACGCTCATCCAGCATCCCGCCTCGATGACCCACGCCACCATCCCACCGGCAGACCGCCTCAAGGCGGGCATATCGGATGGGCTCATCCGTCTTTCGGTCGGCATCGAAGAGGCCGAGGACATCATCGCCGATCTCGATGAGACGATGAGACTGATCTAAGGTCCCGCCGGTCCCGCCTTTTCGCAGATTCCTCTCAGCACCGGATCCTCGCTCTTCTGCACCGCTTCGATACGGCGCATCCGTTCACACTCCCAACCGGTGACCGGATAGAGGGCGTCCCACGCCTCGAATAGTTTTCGATTCTTGTCCGATATGACGCCGCGCCCCGGATAGGTGCGGTCCATGTAAAGGTAGGTGCGGGCGACGATCCCGCGGACCGCCTCGCGCGGCTCTATCTTGCGATCCTCTATCTCGACATCGCAGGCGCCGTACTCGCGCTTCTCGCCGGGTATCTCGGCCATCCCGTAGTTCGACCGGTCGCCGTTCACCTCTCCCACCGCCGGGTAGAGATTGTACATGTCGGCCTCCATCCGCCGGAACTCGCCGCTCGTCAGCCGCGCGCACTGCCGCCCCTTGAACGGTCTGCCTTTCTTGTCCACGCAGTCCGCATGGCCGTCACGCCACTCCGCGAAACTCTGGCCGAAGGCGTGGGCCGGGACGATGTGCTCCCACTCGAGCCGCTCGGCGCGCCGCGGGTCCTTCCGCGGGGTGTAGCCGCAGGCGGTGAGATCGACCCGCTTCTTCTCGTCGAACGGGCACCCGCAGTATATTGTCTCGCGGTGATCGTAGTAGACCTTTTCCATGAGCAGTCTCTTCGCCGCCTCGAAATCGGCCACCGCGTGCGGCGAGGGCGCCGCGAGCGGCATGAATGGCTCGATGCGGTCCCAGTTGAGATAGGCGATGATCGAAAGGAGGATGATAAAGAAAATGGTCCTTTTCATGCGACCATTGTCTCTTTTTTTCACGAAATAGCAACCGGTGTCTTACGGAAGCGCGAAGAAAAAGCGGAGGACCCTATTTATTGATGGTCTTGATGACCTCGTCGGTGATATCGTATTTGTCCTCCATGTAGAGGACATTGTCCTTGGCGAGCACGAGGTCATAGCCCTTCTTCTTGGCCAGTTCGGTCGCCAGTTTCTTCACCTTCTCGATGAACGACGACTGCGCGGTGTAGTCCTTTTCCTGAAGCATCTTCTGGCTTGACTGGTAGAGTTCCTGGAATTCGAGATATTTCTTCTGGAACTCCTCCTGCATCGCCTGTTTCGCCTCGTCGGTCATCGTCTGGGCGCCCTTGAGCGCCTTTTCCTGCAACGCCTTGAGGTCGGCCTCTTTCTTCTTGAGTTCTTCCTGCGTCTTTTTGAGCGTTTTTTCCATGTTGGCCTTCTCGGCCTTGATCTCCTTCGAATTCTCCCACACCTTCTTCATGTCGACACAGGCGACATTGAGCGCGAAGGCGGGGATCGCCATGAACAGGATGGCGGCCAGTACCATAGATCTCATCGGGTCCTCCTCACGGGTAAGATCGTCATCTTCTCCGTCGTGCGACGGTCGGGCCATCATACCCGCTCTTTTCCGAATTGCAACTAGCGCGTTTTTTTTGCCTTGCCGCCCGCTTCGTACTAGAGTGGGACCGGTCTTTTGCTCTTATTTTGAGGAGGCACACCATGCGTCGGATCCTTTGCCTTGCCCTGTTCGCGGGGCTTCTCGCCTGTTCGCGCGGCCCGATCGTCGCCCATCAGGCGCGACCGCTCCCCCCCTACCCCGAAACGAAGCGCGAGTCGCTCGTCGAGACGCTCCACGGCGTCGAGGTGGCCGACCCCTACCGGTGGCTCGAAAGCACCGATGACCCGGCGGCGCAGGCGTGGACCGAGGCGCAGAACGCCTTCACGATGAAGTACATCGAGGCGCTCCCGCAGTACGCACCGCTGAAAAAACGGCTCGCCGAGATATGGGATTTCGACAAGATGCAGCCGCCGGTGCCGCGTAAAGGCAAACTCTTTTTCCGCAAGACGACCGGCCTGCAGAACCAGCCGGTCCTCTACCTGCGCGAGAACGGCGCCGACACCGCGCTCATCGACCCGAACGCCCTGTCGGCCGACGGGACCACCGCGATGGACTGGTGGTACGCCTCGCCGACCGGGAAATATATCGCCTATGGCCTTTCGGAGCAGGGATCCGAGCAGTCGGTGCTTCACCTCTACGATGTCGCGGCAAAGAAGGACATCGACACCCCCATCGCCGGGTGCCGCTACGCCGCGGTGAGTTTCCTGCCCGACGAGACCGGCTTTTTCTATTCGCGCAAACTCGACGGCGCCACTCCCGGCGAGATAGACACCGACCAGTCGGTGCGGTTCCACCGCATCGGCGAGGACCCCGAAAAGGACGAGGTCATCGCGAAGGCGACCCTCAAGGAAGGCATCATCGTCTCGGGACTCGACGAGACGGGGCGCTGGCTCCTCATCTCCGAGTATCAGGGCTCGTCGGGCAAGGCGCGGCTCGTCCTGTATGACGCGAAGGAAAAGACCGCCCGTCCGCTCGTCGATAACTTCGACAACATCTGGGAAGGCGACATCTTCCGCGGCAAGATATACCTGCGGACCGACCGCGACGGCGCGCTGAACTGGAAGATCCTGCGGGTCGACGCCGAAACGCTCGCGTGGGAGGAATTCATCCCGGCGCACGAAAAGGACATCCTCGACGCGTTCCTCGTGACCGGCGACCACATCGCGGTCCACTACCTGCACGATGTCGCTTCGCAGGTGGCGCTGTTCGACCTGACCGGCAAACGGATAGCGACGCCCGGGCTCCCGACGATCGGGTCGGTCCACGGCATGGGCGGCTCGCCCGACGAGAAGGAACTGTTCCTCGCGTTCTCCAGTTACGCCTATCCGCCGGCGATACTGCGCTGGACGCCCGCGGAGGGGATCACGGAGTTCTTTCGCGCCGCGGTCCCGGTCGATCCCTCCCTCCTCGAGACGACGCAGGTCTTCTACCCCGCCGCCGATGGCACGAAGATACCGATGTTCCTCGTGCATAAGAAAGGCATCGAGAAGAACGGGATGAATCCGACGGCGCTCATCGGCTACGGCGGGTTCAATGTCAGTTATCCGCTCCATTTCTCGCCCGCGAACTGGGGCTGGCTGGAACGCGGCGGCATCTACGCGGTCGCGAACATCCGCGGCGGCGGCGAGTACGGCGAGGCGTGGCACCGCGCCGGGATGCTGGGCGCCAAGGAGACCTGCTTCAACGACTTCGCCGACGCGATGCGCTGGCTCATCATCGAGAAGTACGCCAGCCCCGCGACGATCGGCATCATGGGCGGCAGCAACGGCGGGCTCCTGACCGGCGCGCTCGTCACCCGCGAGCCGCAACTCTTCTCGGCGGCGCTCGTCGCGGTGCCGCTCCTCGACATGCTGCGGTTCCACAAGTTCCTCATCGGCCGCTACTGGGTCAGCGAATACGGTTCGGCCGACGACCCGGAACAGTTCAAGTGGCTGTACCGTTATTCGCCGTATCATCAGGTGAAAAAAGATGAACGCTATCCCGCCGTCCTGCTGACCGCCGGCGAACACGATTCGCGCGTTCACCCGCTCCACGCCAAGAAGATGGCGGCGGCGCTCCAGTGGGCCAATACCTCGAAGGAACCGATACTGCTCTATGTGGACACCAAAGCAGGACACGGTCAGGGGAAAGGGACCGAGATGCGCATCGCCGAGGCGGCGATGGAATGGGCCTTCTTTATGGACCGGCTGGGGATGGCGCCGGCGGCGTCTTCTCCGGAGTCTTCCCCGATTTCGGCACCGTAATCGGGGTGTAGCGGTTGCGCGGGTTCCACAGCAGGTATTCGTCGATGCCGAGTTCCCGGAGCGCCCGTATCTGATCCTCAACCTCCTTCGCGCCGTAAGGGATGTGCTCCTTCACCCAGAAGGCGGTGAAGTCCTGTATCCACGGCCGGATGATCGCGGGGGTCTTGAGGTTCCTGTTGCGCCGCAGGGCATCGGTGGCCGACTGCCGCATCGTCTTGTACGGGTCGGTGTCGGGCACCTTGAGCCCCGCGAAACCGGTCGCGTAGTGGCTCGGATACATCATCGGGCAGATGTAATCCACGACATTCGATATCGTTTCCCAGTGCTGGCCGATGAACATGTCGTCGGCGACGCTCGGCACGAGCCCGAAGATGTCGGCGGCGACATAGACCCCCGCCTTCGAGAGCCGTTCGTATGCGTACTTGAGGAAGTTCTGTATCGCCTGCGGCCGGCTCTCGCCGAGCGCATTGCGGGTGTCCATCTCTTTGTTAAGATCGGGGAAGCGTATGTAGTCGAACTGTATCTCGTGGAACCCCATCGCGGCCGCTTCGAGCGACAGGTCGATGAGATATTCCCAGTAGTGACGGTCGTGCGGGGTGACCCACACCAGTTTGTCGCGGTCGCGCAGGAGTTCGTCGGTCCCCGGCACCATGATGCCGCGATCAGGATAGGCGAGCGCGTAGTAGTTGTCCTTGAAGGCGGTCATCCGCGCGATGAGGTATATCCCCCTCTGCCGCGCCTCGGCGATGAAGGGAGGCGTCGTTTTATAGACGACCCGCTTGTTGGCCGCCGGAAAATGCTTTTCGGCCGCCGCGCTCTTGAACAGTATCTCGCCCTCGACATTCTTCACATCGACGACGAAGGTGTTTATCTGCCCGTTCTCGGCCATGTTGAAGAAACGACGGATGTTCTTGGGGGTCGCCGAATAGACGGTGATGTAGACCCCGCGCGTCTTCACCGGCGGATTCTCCTTGTGGCCCTTCGCCTTGGGGAACGGCGTCAGATCTACCGTCTTGAGGAACGAGAATTTCCCCTCGATCTTCGTTTCCGAAAGATATCGTGCATCGACCCACCCTTCGACCGTGCCGCCCTTCGGGGTGAAGCGGGTCACCTTCATCCATTCGCGTCCCTGATCGCTGAGGCGGACACCGGTGAAGTTCACGATGTCGCCGTTCTGCAGGATAAGCAGTTTGCGCCCGCTGGCCGAAGCGGTCTCGCGCAACGCGATCATCGTTCCCTTCACATAGAACGCCTTCTCGGCCTCCCGCGCGACCTCGGTGCGCACCGGCTCCTCGCCGGCGGGGGTGTAACTCAGTGCGTCGGGTACCGATCCGTCGGATGAGGCGTCGGGCACAGCATCCTTTCCGGTGAGCGGTAACGCGAGCAGGAAAAGTAGCGGGAGCAGGAGGCGACGGTCAGCCATCGGCGCACTCGCAGTCGACGCCGTCCGACCGCGCCCGGTCGAGGTAGCCGCCGACGATGGAGGGGAAATAGGCCCGCGGTTCGCCGAACGGGAACTTCTCGGTCGGCGGGTATTTGATGTACCCGCACCGGGTGCTCACGGCGAGTTGGTACTGCTCGGGGACGCCGGTGCGGGAAAAGACGATGAGCGCGTCGTACCCGCACTCGGTCGTCGGGCCGCCGAAAGCGACCGAGACGCCGATGCGGTACGCGAGGTAGTCAAGCCCCTCGGTCAGCTCGAGGCACCGGCACTGTTTCGCGGGATCCTGCGGGTCTTTGAGCACGATGACGGCGACCGTATCGTGGTCCCGCACCGTTCCGTGGAACGAGGAACCGGCGATGTAGATGAAAAGAGACACGGCAAGGAGCATCGCGGCGTCCACCGCGAGTGCGAGCCGCACGATACGACGCTGTCTGAGGCGCCGTTCGGCGTCGAGGGCCGCGCTGTCGTCGTCCGCGGCGGGGATCGGTCGGTCGTCCATGGGCGGCTACCCGGCGTCATCCTGCGTACAGAAGTACTCGATGGTCTTCTGGGCGCAGGTGGCGCAGTAGCCGAGTTTGCCGGTCATCGTGGCTATCATGCGGCCGTAGAGTTTCTGGTTCTCCTCGTTGGTCCGGTTGGCGAGCGCGCCGACGAGCGAACCGGCGCCGGCGATGTCGGACTGCAGTCGCACATCGGTCACCGCCTTCACGAGGTCGTTGTTGTCCATGAAGTTGTAGTTCGGATCCTTGATGACCTTCTGGCCGTATATCTTCGAGATGGTGGTGCGGTAGGAATGCTTCTGTTCGCTGTTCTTGAGCCCCATCCGTTCCTCGACGCTGTTGATGAAGGTCTCGTCTATCTTCATCGACACCAGTTTCCCCGTCTGCGGGTCGCGGTAGGTCCACAGTTTGTCGGGGCCGAGGTTCTTCGCATCGATGCCGATGATCATGTTGACATAGTTCATCACATCGCGCTCTATCGCGTTCGGTTCGTCCATGTAGGCGTTGAATATCGAGGTCATCACCTGCTCGCGGTACAGACCCTTGGCGAGTTTCAGGTCGTTGAAGTACTTCACGCGGTCGTTGGCGTCCTGCACATAGTCGAGGATGACGCTTTCGAGCGCCTTGAAGGCATCGCCGGCGTACATGCACTTCCCCTCCTGCGTCTCGGAGCGTTCGAGGAGCACCTGCACCGCGCGGCCGAGATTGCGGTGGCCGAGCCCCTTCTGGCCGAAGCGTTTGGTGATGTCGGGGTCGGTGTTGAGTTCGCCGATGACCTCGGCGAGCGTCTTGATGGATTTCTCGCCCGCCACCTCGCCCGCCGCGAGTTTCATCATCTCGACCGGGGTGAGTTTATCCGATCTCGGCATGCGCGACAGCACGACCGACGCCGATATCGCGTGGTTGAGGTTCGGGTCGACATGGAGGCTCTGGCCGGTGAAGGTGGTCTTCTCGAGACCGCCGATGGCGAACGCGGTCAACTCCTTCTGCAGTTTGAGATTGGTGTTGTGCGACATGTAGCACAGGCGGCACCGGTCGACGATGGGCGCCTGCTCCTTCTCTTCGAGGAACCGGGCGAACTCGGCGTTGTTCGAGGTGGCGACGATGAGCGAATCAAGCGGCCATTTGAAGCCCTCGATGTCTATCGTGCGGTTCTGGATGACGCCGAGATAGACCTGCACGAGGTCGCGCTTGTTCTTGAATATCTCGTCGGCGAAATGGATGCCGCCGCCCGCCACGCGGGCCAGCGCTCCGCGCCGCAGGTCGAAACGATACGGGTTGTCGGTCGCGGCGATGTGGAGGAGCCGAGTGATCGACTCTTCGCCCAAAAGGTCGACCGCCGAGGAGGTTATCTTGTCCTTCGCCGCATATTTGCCGGTGATGACCCCGCGCGATTCGCTGACCGGCACCGGGACCACCTCGACGAATTCGAGCATCTTGGCGAGGTCGCCGCCACAGTGGGCGCGTATCTGCTCCCAGATGTAGTAGGAGCAGGCGCCGAGCGGCCGGTAGTTCTTCCAGAACGCGGCTATCTGTTTGTCGGTCGCGCCGTGCTTCGCGAGAAACGCTTTATTCTCTTCGGCCGACTCGAAGAGGTTCATCGCGAGCACCATCGGATCCTCGAAGGTCTGCGATTCGATGCGCTCTATCTTTCCGTAGCCGCCCAGTTTCTCCAGCCCGGCGAAGCGGAAGGTCCAGCGCCGGTTCTCCGGCTTCATGAGGAATTGGCGGTAGAGCCCCGACAGGAAATCGACGAAGAAGGTCTTGCCGTTGCCCGGCTCGCCGATGAGGACGAAGGCCATCTCGGATGACGAACCGCCCTCGGCGGCGTCCTTGACGAACGAGACGAACGAGTTGATCTCGTCGAACATCCCGATGATGTGCTTCTTCCCCTCGCGGAACACCTTGAAGTCGTAGGTGGACCGGCCGTTCACCGTCACCTTCTCTATCTTCGACGGGTCGCCGAGTATCATCCGCGAGACCGCCTGAAAGACATTCTCGAACCGCCGCTCGCCGGCGGCGACCGCCTGCACATGACCGAGAAGACCGGCATCGCCGGGGACCGGGGCATTGACGCTTTTTTTCGCCATCTCGCTGTCTCCCTTTTTCAATCCGCCACCGTTACCGGCCCATCGTAAAGGGTTAGCGGGATGAAGTCAAGAAGAACGGGGGGGGGGGAGAAGCAGTTGCTTTTCGTTCCTGCGGTGTTATACTCACCTTCTATCGTATCCGGTGGGCGCAGAGACCTATGAAAAAGAACGACCTGACGATGTTGTTGCTTTCGTCCCTGCTTGTGGCGGTGGTCGCCTGCAATCTACACACCGCAAAGAACGACGCCGACACGGTGACTGCGGACGGCGATACGCCGTACATGGAGGGCGATATCATAACAGGCGACGATGCCGTCGTTCCCAACGATGAGACCATTGACGATGTTCTTTCCGACAACGACGCCGTCGTTTGTCCCGACCTCAAAGTGTACGAGAATGTCAAAACGGCCGGGTTCCCGCTCAAGGACAGGAACGGGAAGATAACCTTCTGTCGGCCGGGATGCGATGCGCCGACCGAAAATGATCCGCAATGTACGAGGAATCTCTGGGATTGGATGAATTGGTACCATTATAAACAGTATCTGGCGGGGACAAACACCTTGGGAGGAAGTTACAACTACAAGGAATGCTATCCGTGGCCGTGTGTTCTGCCGGAGGTGAAAAGCCAAGAGGTGACATACAGTCCGTGTGATCGTCACCTGACATCTTCAGATCTGCGAGCCGACGGGGGAGTTTTGTACGATCTCCGTATAGAAAATGACATGGTAGGCGGCGAAATGTTGAATGGAGGGATCAATACCCGGACCTTATACTACAACATAGAAAAAGACGAATTCATCAGTATCGCCTCAAGTGGAGGAGGCACCGGGTATCGTGCCGGTCGTTTAATTTTCACCTCTTCGACTAACGACCTGATGCGTTACCCTGAAGAGGGTTGGGGAAACACCTACATTTTTTCGGTAAAAAAGAACGATGCGGGGTACCGTTATGAAGTCATCTACGACGACGAGCAACATCAATCCTACTTCTCCCGACCGCCGCTAGTCGGCGAAAAATGGGTTGTCCTGAATGTCGAACACCGGGCGACTGGCACCAATGAAGTAGTCTATTCCAAAGTGGACAAATGGAACTGGCATCCTCTCACATACAGCAAGGTGTATGAGGGGAATGTGGTGGACAACCGACTTACCTTCATCAATGACAATCATGAGATTTATGTCTGTGACCTCGACAAATTGCCGTACAATCCGGCAAAGGACTGTGTCCGGATAGATCGTGAAGGGGAGGCGCCCTCTCAACCTCGCCTGAACGAGGAGAACAAGAACCAAATGGTTTATTTCGCCGGTGTCGGGGAATACGGTATCACGCTGGTAGATATGTCTGAATCTATCCTCACCTATACCTTGCTTCCGATAACGCCCTCCGACCCACAGGTGGTAGGATTAGGTTCGGAACAGATCAAAGGCAACCTGATTCTCTATACAGAGGCATTCATGCCCCCGAACGAAGAAACTCGAAAAGATTACAAGACCTGTCTCTACCGCATAGATACGAAGAAACAGTACTGCCCCTCGAAACCAACCAAGCAGGAAGATGGTCGTTACGATATGGGCTTTAATTCGTTCGATGGCAACTACCAACTCTGGAAAACGCCGGCAGGGACAACCTCTCGTTTCCGCGACATTGCCTGCTACTGCGAAAAAGAAGGCGTCTGCCCATTTGAGGGGATGACGGTCAGATCGCCCTCCCGAAGGACGCCCCTTGGACAAAAGAGTGTGACGCCCTCGGGACCGTTTTCTGCGCGAACGATTGAAGACACCTGCCGCCGCATCATCGCCACCGGCTCATGGGGCGAAGAGGGCTATTGCGGTTCTCCCGGCCCCTCCCCCATCGGCCGTCTCTCCTCCTGCCCGCCGCTGTCGGGTGACCCGAAAAAGGCATTTTCCGAATGTGTCGAGTGGTTGTCGCGGAGCAAGGCTTTTTCTGAATTGCCCTGACTTTGTTACAAAGAAGCGAGAAAATTGCCCCGACTTTGTTACAAAGACGGCCGGAACAACCTGATATTATTAAAAAAGATTGATGTCGGGTCGAGGCGTACCGCATAAGCACCGTTGAGGAGCGTCGCGGCATGACCTCGTATCCGTCCCTCTTGCCTCTCTCTCGCAGCCCTTCGGTGACCGAGTAATGAAAAACTTTTTTCGCCTTTTTCTCCTCCTTTTTTTCTTCCTTTTTTTCTTCTTGCCTCTTTGCCCGTTCTGGGGTATAGTGCCCCGTGACTTTTTTGCCCGTTAAAAGGAGGACACCATGACCCGCTTTTTGATCATCGCCGCCGCCGTCGCCATCGCCGTATCGTGCGCCACCGAGCAGAAGGACTACTCGAAGGAGCAGGAGAAGGCCCGCGAGCACGGACAGGAAGCGTTCCAGGCCCCCGAGGTCAACGAATAGCACCGTTCCGCGCCAACGCTTCGAAAGCGTTGGGGATATCGAGCGAACCGAAAGATTTTCTTGACCAAGCGGCCTCTGCTCGTATAATCCGCCGGTTTTTTTGAGGAACTACATGTTCGACTCGTTGTCGGAAAAACTTGAGTTGACCTTCCGCCGCCTGCGCGGTGTCGGCAAACTCTCCGAGGACAATATTCAGGAGGCGGTCCGCGAGATCCGCCTGTCGCTCCTCGATGCCGATGTCAACTACGGCGTGGTCAAGCAGTTCCTCGAAAAGGTGTCGGCCCGCGCGGTCGGCGCCGAGGTGGCCCGCTCGGTGACCCCCGGCCAGCAGTTCGTGCGGGTCTGCCACGACGAGATGGTCGCCCTGCTCGGCGCCGGCGCCCACGAACTGAACCTCGCCGTGCGGCCCCCCGCCGTCATCCTCATGGCCGGCCTGCAGGGGTCGGGCAAGACGACGACCGCCGCGAAGATCGGCCGCCACCTCAAGGAAAAACTCCGCAAGCGCGTCCTGCTCGTCCCCGCCGATATCTACCGCCCCGCCGCCGTCGACCAGTTGAAGAAACTGGGCGAGACCGTCGGCGTCGATGTGTTCGACACGAAGCCGGGCGACGACCCGCTCCGCATCGCCGAAGCGGCGATGAAGCAGGCACGCGACGGCGTCTATGATGTCGTGATCGTCGATACCGCCGGCCGCACGCAGGTCGACGAGGCCATGATGCGCGAGATCGCCGATATCCGGCGGATACTCTCCCCCGTCGAGGTGCTGTTCGTCGCCGACGCGATGACGGGGCAGGAGGCGGTCAATGTCTCCAAAGAGTTCCACGAGCGCATTGGACTCACCGGCGTTGTCCTGACCAAGATGGACGGCGACGCGCGCGGCGGCGCGGCCCTTTCGATCAACGCGGTCACCGGCGCGCCGGTCAAGTTCGTCGGCGTGGGCGAGAAGACCGACCAACTGGAACTGTTCCACCCCGAACGGATCGCGGGACGCATACTCGGCATGGGCGACATACTCTCGCTCGTCGAAAAGGCACAGGAGAAAGTCGACACCGACAAGGCGGTGAAACTGCAGAAGCAGATGCTCTCCGACCGGTTCAACCTCGAGGACTTCCTCGCCCAGATGAAAATGATGAAGCAGATGGGCCCGATGGAGAGCCTGCTCGGCATGCTGCCGGGCGTCGGCGGCGCGCTCAAGCAGGTGAAGGGCAAGGTCGATCTCGACCGCGAACTGCGCCGCATCGAGGCGATCGTCCAGTCGATGACCCGCGCCGAACGGCTGAACCCCGAGGTGCTCGACGCGTCGCGCCGCCGCCGCATCGCGGCCGGGAGCGGCACGCGGGTGCAGGACATCAACCAGTTCATGAAGCAGTATCTCGAGATGAAGAAGATGATGAAACGATTGAAGACCATGGGGCTCGGCTCGCTGATGAAGGGTCTCAAGGGCATCGGATAGCAACCATGCGCATAGGAGGAACATTCGCATGAGCGTCAGTATCAGACTTTCCCGGCTGGGCGGCAAGAAGAAACCCTTTTACCGCATCATCGCCGTCGACAAACGCAAGAAACGGGACGGAGACTGTCTCGAACGGCTCGGCCATTACGACCCGACCCGCACCCCGGTCGAGATCGTCATGGATGTCGAGAAGATAAACCGCTGGATCGCCAACGGCGCGCAGTGCTCCGAGACCGTCGCATCGCTGATGAAGAAAGTGGCCGCCAAGGCGAAGAAAGCCGAGGCGTAACGGTTCGTTTTCCACGGAGGGAGGAGAAGGTCATGAAAGAACTGATCCGGCACATCGTGTCGCATCTGGTGGACAATCCCGACCAGATACAGGTCGATGAGATCGACGGCGAACAGACCTCGGTCATCGAACTGCGGGTCGCCAAAGAGGACCTCGGTAAGGTCATCGGGAAGGAGGGCCGCATCGCTAAGGCCATGCGCATCATCCTGAGCGCCTCGACGAGCAAGGACCGGAAAAAGAGCATACTCGAGATCGTCGAGTAGGCCCGGGGCGGACGGTCGATACCGGCCGCGCGCCACACGCCGCCGCTGGCGGCCTTTTTTGAGCAGGAGAGATGCTATGTTCACGGATGCCATGCCCGTCGGTCGTTTCGCCCGCGTCATCAAGGGTGACGGCACGCTGCTGTTCAAACCCTTCCTGCGCGACGCCGACTTTCTCGGGACGGTGAAGCACCTCTTCCACCGCACCTTCGGTACCGAGTTCGAGGTGTCCTACATCCGGCCGGTCGCGAAGGGGTTCCATGTCCGTATCGCCGAGGTCGAGAAACCGTTCGAGGCGGGGTACCTCGTCGGCGAGGAATTCACGCTCCCGCGGGCCGAACTGCTTGGCCGTTCGGTCGACGCGCTCATCGGGACGGCGGTCGTGCGGGAGGACGGATCGCCCGTCGGGACCGTCACCGATCTCGCGCTCACCCCGGAATATCCGCTATTGACCGTGACCGGCCCGAAAAAGAGGGTCGAACTGCCGTTCATACCGGCGGTCGCCCGCCTTGAAGGTGACCGGATAGTGCTCGTCCGCGAGGACGCGCTTCTGGACTGATCTATTTCCCGACGCCCGACAGTTTCTTTTCTATCGCCTCGGCGAACTTCTGCGCCGCCGCCGGGCCGTTGCCGGTGACGATGTTGCCGTCGACCGTCACCTCATCGCCGGTGAACTTCGCGCCGTTCTTCTCGAGCATCTTGTCGGTGGTCATGCCGTATTCGGCGTCGGCGCCCTTCCACACCGTCGCTTTTTTCCCGGCGAGCACCCCCGCCTTGGCGAGTATCGTCGGCGCCCAGCATATCGCGGCGAGGACAGGGAGCCCCTTCGCCTCCTTCGCGATCTCGACGGCGCGCGGCTCGGCCCGCACCGTCGGCACGCCCGCCCCGCCGACGAACACCACCGCGTCGTAATTCCCGCCCTTCACCTCGGCGAGCGTCGCGGTCGCCTCGGCCTTCGCCCCGAACATGCCGGTGGCGGTCCCCTTCCTCGTGCTCGCGACGGTCACCTGCGCACCGAGCCCCACGAAATGGGCGTGCGGCACCGCGAACTCTTCGTCGCGGAATTTCTCGGACGCGACGATCATCAGGATCTTCTTGCCGTTCAGTCTTTTTTCCATGGTGCCCTCCTTCTTCGCTATTCCTCCCTTTTCGGCGCCGCCGAGCGTCGCGGCGCACAGCATGATGACGAGCATCGCCATCCACGATCTCATGGCATCCTCCCTCTTCCTTTGCCGTCCTAGACGGGCCGTACTTCCTGCCATTTCTTGCGGGCATGGTAGCGCAGGACATTCTCGAGCACCCGCTGGCGCACCGAGATGATCTGGCTCTTTTTGTATTCGTCGTGGCTCGCGCGGCCGGTGCGGCTCTCGACGAACGATTCGTGGTCGAGTATCTGTATCTCGAACGGGAAGAAGAATTTGTAGGCGAGATTGATGCTGAAGGGATCCTGTATCGTGATGAGTTGCCGAGCCGTCAGTTGTATGCTCGTGTACTGCGTGGAGGAATAAGGGTTGTTCTCGCGGATGAGTTCCTCCTGTTCCTGCGCTTTTTCCTTGTCGAACACGAGGTAGGGCTTGAAGTAATCGCGCACCTGTTCCTCGCTCCAGCCGGTGAGGTCCTCCTCCTTGAAACGGACGAGCCCTTCGAGGAACTTCTCGAGGTCTATCAGGTTGTTGCGGGTCCGGGACGGTTTGATGTTCGCGAACGAGATGACATGGTTCTCGGCGAGATACTTGAGCACGAGCAGGACATCGAGTTTGTCGTTGGTCACGATGCGGACGCCGACCCGGTCGAACACATCGGCCGTCACATTCTCCTTTTTATGGAGGAGTTTCATGATGAGACTTTCCTTGGTCTTCTCGCTCTTCATCTCGAAAAGTTTCAGCCGTATCTGGTTGGGACCGCGCCCGATGAAGTATTCGCCCTTGTTGTTGACATTGAGGTGGGTCATGAAGCGGGCGAATATCTGTTTCTTTATCCCTTGAAAGAAGTATTTCGACAGGTCGTTCTCGACATGGGTGATGGTGTGGGCGACCCGGAGCACGGCGCAAGCCCAGCGCTGGGTGATGCTCCGCGTCTTGTCGGAGGCCATGAGGAGGAAGTTGCGCGGGTCGTCCTCCCACAGGACATTGGGCGGGATGACGAGCGTCGGGGTCTGCCCCTCGGGGTCCTCGAGCAGGTAGGTCTGGATGAACGATTTCGCCTCGCTCAGGATGGACCGGACCTGTTCGGCGTGAGCCGCATTGTCAAGGTCGTAGCCGTAGTTCTTGAGGTAGAGGTGCGCCTCTTCGGGCGATTCGATGGAAAGTCCGTTGATGTCGATGAAGGACTTGTTGGACAGCACCACATCCATCAGTTCGTGCGTGAAGGTCGCGAAGGTCTCTATGAGCCGTTCTTTCTGATCCATCGGGCCACCTCGTTGCGGACGACGACCATTCTAGCAAAGAGAAAGGCAAAATGCAAAAAGGGTCCGCGCCCCGGCCGGGTCAGCGCCAGAAGAGGAGCGCCACGCCGCCCACGGCGACCGCCGCGCCGAGCGCCTCGCGCCACGAGACCTTTTCCTTGAAGAGCACTATCGCTGGCGCGATGATGAGCACCGGCGTGGTGGACATGATGGTCGAGGCGATGCCGGTCGCGGTGTACTGGACCGACAGGAGCGAGAGCGACACGCCGATGAACGGCCCGAAGAAGGCGCCGGTCGCGATGAAGGCGAGCGAGCGCCGGTCGCGGAACGCCGCGGCCACCCGACCCCACGCGCCGAGGTAGGTGACGAGCGCGACGAACCCGAGAACGCCGGTGATGACCCGTATCTGCGTCGCCGCGAAGGGGTCCATCGCCCCCATGCCGTACTTCGAAAGGACGAGCCCGACCGCCTGCCCGAACGCGCCGCCGAAGGCATAGAGCACCCCGCGCCCCCACTGCGGTCGCGTCGCGCTCTCCGCGGGATCCCGCTTGGCGACCACGAGCGCGATACCGGCTATCGTGACCGCCATGCCGATCATGCCGAGCGGCTCGATCGTTTCGTCCATGAACAGGTAGGCGATGACCGCCGTGAGCACCGGCACCGACGACATGACGAGCATCGCGGTGCGCGCACCGACGACAACGAAGGACTTGAAAAGAAAGAGGTCGCCGAACAGGAAACCCGCCACGCCCGACAGGGTGAGCCAGCCCCACGCATGCGGCGTCGCGTCAAGAGGCACCGGCGCGCCGCGCACGACGGTCAGGTACACCGAGAGGAACAGGAAGCCGAGCACGATGCGGATGATATTGACCGGCAGCGAGCCGACCTTGCGACCCGCCGTCTGGAACGACAGCGACGATATCACCCAACAGCAGGCGGTCGCGAGCGCCGCTATCTCGCCGAGGAAAGGTATGGTGTGACTCATCTCCGTATCGATATCCTACCGATTCAAAGTTGGTGGCCCCAGCAGGAGTCGAACCTGCGGCAGACGCGGATTAGGAATCCGCCGCTCTATCCATCTGAGCTATGGGGCCGCCCGGGGAAGGTACTGCATCGGGTCCTGCGGCTTGGCGCCGATGCGCACCTCGAAATGGAGGTGCGGGCCGCTCGACCGCCCGGTGTTGCCCGACAGCGCTATCTTGTCGCCCTGTTTGACCGTCTGCCCCTCTTTCACGAGCAGTTCGCGGTTGTGGGCGTACACCGTGAAGTAGTTGTCGGCGTGCTGGATGATGACGACATTGCCGTACCCGCCGTGGTCGGCCGAGAATATCACCTTGCCGCCGCCCGCCGCGAAGACCGGCGTCCCTTCCGGCACGCTGATGTCTATCCCCTCGTGCATCTTGCCGTCGCGCGGACCGAACGGCGAGGTGACCACCCCCTTGAGCGGCCACGAGAATTTCGCGACGCCGGTCGCCTTGAGGTCCTTCCCCTTCGCGCCGTGGGTGGTCGCGAGCGCCTGCTTACCGACGCCCACCGACTTCCCCGTCTCTTTCTTCTGTGTGGAAGCCGTCACCGCGGTGCCGTCCATCGGGGCGCGGACGCCCGGGATGAACAGGTAGTCGCCCGGCTTCACCTCGTCGGCGCCGCCCATGCTGTTCGCCGACCGTATCTTGCCGATATCCACCTTGTAGAGGAGCGATATCTTCTGGATGTCCTCCTTGTCGCGCACCTTGTGGTAGATGCCGTAGGGATCGGCGCAGGCCGCGACAAAAAGCGCGAGCAGGGCGATGGCGACCGTCCGCATCGTCATTCCTGCACCGAACCGATGAGCGCGTCGAGCGTCTCGCCCCGTTCCGCGAGGTAGCGGTCGAGCCCCTCGACGAGGTCCTGCGCGACGCCGGGATTCACGAAGTTCGCCGACCCGACCTGCACGGCACGCGCGCCGACGAGGAGGAAGTCGATCACATCGCCGAGCGTCGCGATGCCGCCGATGCCGATGACCGGGATCTTCACCACGCGGGCCGTCTGCCACACCATGCGCAGGGCGACCGGCTTTATCGCGGGACCCGACAGGCCGCCGATCTTGTTGCCGAGCGTGAAGCGGCGGGTGCGGCGGTCCACCGCGGCGCCGATGAGCGTATTGATGAGCGACACGGCGTCGGCGCCGCCCGCCTCGGCGGCGCGCGCGGTGACGGTGATGTCGGTCACATTGGGCGAGAGTTTCACGATAAGCGTCTTTTTCGTCACCTTGCGGACCGCGGCGGTGAGCGATTCGATGAGGCGCGGGTCGGCCCCGAAGACGCTGCCGCCCTGCTTGACATTGGGGCACGAGAGGTTCATCTCGAGCGCGTCGATGCGGTCGCTTTCCGACAGCGTGGCGGCGAGTTTCACGAAATCCTCTTCGCTGTGGGCGTAGAAATTCACTATGATCGCGGTGTCATACGCGGCTATCTTCGGCAGCATCTCGTCGAGGAACACGCGCGACCCGCAGTTCTCCAGCCCTATCGAGTTCAGCATCCCCGACGGCGTCTCGACGATGCGTACGCCGGGGTTGCCGGCGCGCGGTTCGAGCGATATCCCCTTCGTGCAGAAGCCGCCGAGCGCGTGCAGGTTGAGATACGGCTCGAACTCGGGACCGTAGCCGAAGGTTCCCGAGGCGGTCAGTATCGGGTTCTTGAGCGTCGTGACGCCGATGTGTACGCGCAGGTCGGTCACTGTTTCTCCTCGAAAATGGATCCGTCGAACACCGCCCCTTCCTTACAGACAAGCACCGAGGCGCCCGGCATATTGACGCGGCACCCGAGACAGGCGCCGATGCCGCACCCCATGCGCGACTCGAGCGAATGGACATCGCGCAGGCCGTGCTTTTTCGCCACCCCGTGCACCGCCGCCATCATCTTCTCGGGACCGCAGGTGACCACCAGATCCGGTCTTTCGCCCGCCGCGACAAGCGCGTCGAGTTTCTCGTGAGGGAACATCTTCTCGCCGAGCGACCCGTCGTCGCTCACGAACCGGACCGGCGCGACCTCCGAGAACTCGCCGGTGAGATAACTCTCGTCGGCCGACCGGAAGCCGAGTATGAACGACCGGTCCTTGGCCTTCGACCGTTTCGCGGCGTAGAAAAGCGGCGCGACGCCGATGCCGCCGCCGATGAAGCACACCCGCCCCGCGTCGTCGGGGAACGAGTTGCCGAGCGGCCCGGTCACCCGCACCGCCGCGCCGGCCGCCTGCCGCCCCAACAGCAGCGTGCCGCGGCCGACGACACGGATGAGGAGCGTGAGCATGCCGCCCTCCCAGTCGAAGATGGAGATGGGGCGGGGAAGGAACGGGTCGGTGCGGCCGTCGCCGAACGAGAGCATGACGAACTGTCCGGGGAGCGGTTCGGGCTCGAAGGGGACCGCCATGAGAAAGCAGTCGCCCGCGACCGGCATCATATCGGCTATGGCGGTGACTATCGATCGTTGCACGCGGCCTCCAGTGCCCGGCGCATCACGATGGCGTCCTCGGGCGGGGCAGTATAATACATTTTTCTCACGCCTACAACATTAAACGACATTTTTTCATACAGCCGCCGCGCCGCGCCGTTGCTCTCGCGCACCTCGAGGTAGCAGGCGACCGCGCCGCGGGAGACGGCGAAGGCGAGCGCCTCCGCGACGAGCGCCGCCCCGACGCCGTGACGCCGCCGGGAGGGACGGACCGCGACATTGATGATCTCCGCCTCGTCGACCGCGAGCGACAGCAGGAGATACCCGTCGATGCCGCCCGCCTCGTCCCGCGAGACGAAATAGTGCATATGGGACGCCGCGTCATCATAGAGCGAGGTGAAGATGTTCCCGTTCTTCGGATCGGCGAAACTTTCGCGTTCGATGGAGAGCAACTCTTCGATGTGTTCGCGCATGAAGCGGCGGTCGGCCTGCACCTCGGTCCCCCGCCGGCGGGCCGGCTTACTTGAGGTTCTCGGGGTTGAGCCCCTTCAGTTCCTTCGTGACGAACAGGCCGTCCTTGCGGATCAGTTTGCCGTCGAACCAGATCTCGCCGCCGCCGTATTCGGGCGTCTGTATCATGACGAGGTCCCAGTGGACCTGACTGTTGTTCCCGTTCGGCGCCTCGTCGTAGGAGTTGCCGGGGGTGAAGTGTATCGACCCGGCGATCTTCTCGTCGAAGAGGATATCGACCATCGGCTTGGTGACATAGGGATTGACGCCGATGGCGAACTCGCCGACATAGCGGGCGCCCGGGTCGCTGTTGAATATCTCTTCGAGTTTTGCCACATTGTCCCCTTCGATCTTGACGATCTTCCCCTTTTTGAAGGTGAGGATGACCTTCTCGAACTTCTTGCCGAGATAGACGGTCGGGGTGTTGTATTCGATGACGCCGTTCACCGAATCCTTGACCGGCGCGGTGAATATCTCGCCGTCGGGGATGTTCATCTGACCGGCGCACTTGATGGTGGGGATGCCCTTTATCGAGAAGGTGAGATCGGTGCGGCCGGGCCCTTTGAGGTGGACCTTGTCGGTCTTGTCCATCAGTTTCACGAGCGGGTCCATCGCCTTGTCCATTTTGGCGTAGTCGAGCGTCGTCACATCGAAATAGAAATTCTCGAACGCCTCGGTCGACATGGTGGAACCCTGCGCGTAGGAGGGGTTCGGGTAGGCGAGGATGCACCATTTGGTATGCTTGACGCGCTGGTCGAAATGGACCGGCTGGACATATTTCTGCATGTAACTCTTCATCTGCGCGCCCGGCACATCGGAGAACTCGTAGGAGTTGTTGCGGCCGTTGATGCCGATGAAGGCGTGCATCTTCTTCATCTTCAGGAGATCGACCTCGGCCATGATCTTGAACCACGCCTCGCTCGCGCCGCCGACCAGTTTCCGCATGATGCGCTGGTCGTACAGGTTCACGAACGGCGTCGCGCCGACCGCCTGCACCTCTTCGACGAGCGCCTCGACGAGCGGCTTGGCCGACTCGTCCTTCACCTCGATGAGGACATGCTCGCCCTTTTTCACGCGGCAGGAAAAACGCACCAGATTCTTGGCCAGTTTCTCAATGCGGGGATCTTTCATCTCATGCTCCGTAAAAATAGTTACTCGGCCCTTCGCGGCATGATGACGCAAACGGGGTGACGAGTCAAGTTTCCGGGAAAGGTCACCAGTCGATGGGCAGTTGCGCCGGGCGTTCCCTCACCTCGATGGGGAACGAGGCGGCGCACCGGTCGCGCCACGCCGTCGCGTGCGCGCCCGACGCAAGGACCGCCGTGAAGCCGCTCCCGCGGAAAAAGCGGGTGAAGGCCGCGAGCGACGACCGGTCGGGCGCCGTGTCGGCGGGGAACAGGAGCGTCGTCGCGCACCGCGGCGTGAAGGGGGTATCCGGCACGGCCGAGAGATAGTACCACGCGCCGTCGATGAGGAGATTCATCCGCCGGTCGCCCACCCACGACGGCTCGACGGTGAAGGGGCCGACCGACACCACGCCCGACAGGCGCAGGTACTGGCCGAGTCCGGACGCCTGAGCGATGTCGGGCAGGGTGGCCACGAGCCCTTTCCGCCGTTTGGGTATCCCCTCCAGCGGGCGGGTGATCGCCACCGGGGACCGTGAGCGGAACGGCGCCTCGTCGATGTAAAGCGACCGGCGCGCTTTTTTGAGATGGTGCACCGTCACGACCCGCATCGGGCCGCTCCGGAGGTATCGGGGTGGTGACGGGGGTTAATCGGTCTCGGCATCGGGGGCCGGCTGGGCGCCGCTCGGCTTTTTCCCTGAACGGCGGCGCGGGCGGCGACGGCGACGCGGCGCGCCTTCCGGCGTTCCCTGCGGTCTCGGCGCGGCGGCGCGGGCCGGCGATGCGGCCTCGGCACCATCCTCTTCGCCCTGCCGCAGGACCTCCTCGATGAGCGGCATCACCCGCCGGCGTATCTCCTCCTTCGCCGCGCTGTAGATGGCGCGCAGGAACAGCGGCGACCCTTCGCGCGTTTCGATGAAGGTGTCGACGCGCTTCATGAGCGCGAGCAGTTCGTCGCGGCGGGCGCGGGCCCGTTCGTTCTCGTCGACCACCTTGTGCAGGCGGCGCGCGCCGGCCACGATCTCCTCGCGGAGCGCCTGTATCTGGTCCTTGGTCAGCACCGTCGCGAGCAGGCTTTCGAGCATCTTCGTGTTCATGTCAGGATTCCCCCGTAAAAGCGATGAAATTCTGTATGTTGAACTGCCGGACCGTCTTGATGAGCGGGTCCATGTCGAGCACATTCCCGCCGTCAAGCGCCCACTGGTACGCGATCTCCTTGATCGCCCCGACGAGCGCGTAGGCGAGGAGCCGCACATTGACATGCTTCGATATGTCGCCGTTCTTCTGGAGCATGGTGAGCGCCCCTTCGACATACTCGACGAGCCGCGCGTAGAACAGGATGAGTTGATGGTCGAACTCGGCGTCGAGCCCCACCGCCTCCGACACCATGATCTTGGTCAGGTCCTTGTTCTGCGTGATGATGTCGACCACCGCGCACATGTTGCGGTTGAACTGCGGCTGGAGCGCCTCGCCGGGCGTGAAGACCGATATGCGCCGGAAGATGTCGCCGGTGAAGTTCTTTATCAGCGTGTCGAATATGTCGCGCTTGTTCTTGAAATAGAGGTATATGGTGCCGCGCGCCACATCGGACTTTTTGCAGATGTCGCTGATGCTCGTCGCGTGATACCCCTTCTTGGCGAATATCCGCGCCGCGCAGGAGAGTATCTGTTCCCGGCGGCTTTCCTTTTTCACCGAACGCATGACCGCTCCTTCCCTCTTTTCATGCCGCATATCGTATCGGCGCCGGCCGAAAAGTCAAACTTGCCGCGCCGGGCCGCCCGTCGCCTACCGCTTCTCAAGGAGCATCTCCTGCATGAGACCGGACCGTTTCCGCTCCATCTTGCGGCGATATTCCTCAAGGAGCGCATCGATCGCGGCGACATCGACCTGTTTGCGGGAATCCTTCAGGTGGGTCAGTTCGGCCACCGCCTCCTCCCAGAGCCCCTGCGAGGCGAGCCGGCGCGCGCCGTCGATCCGCCACTGGGGGTAGCCGCCGATGTCGGCGCCGCGTTGCAGGTATTTGAGCGATTCGCGCAGCTCGCCGCGCCGCCACAGCCAGTCGCTCTTCCAGCGGTGATACCGGGCGAGCCGTCCCTTGTCGGCGAGCGCCTTTTCCTGCAGCATCGCGTCGAGTTCCCCGCACCGGTCCGGGTCGTGCGAGAGCGTCGCCTGCGCGAGGGTCAGGACATCGTCGAATGCGCCGGTCAGCGCCGCCCCCTGCCGGAACAGCGACAGCGCCGTCGCCGGGTCCTTCCTGCGAAGCGCGGCCTGCCCGCGGAGCATGAGGTAACGACCCCGCCGCGCCACCGGCCAGTCGCCGGTCAGCGCGGAGACGCGGTCGAGCAGGTCGGTAAGCCGCGCGGTGTCGCCGGTCGAAAGGTACAACTGCCCGGCCGTCTCGAAGAACTCCTCCTCGCGACCCGCGATGAAGGAGCCGACGAGTTCCGGGGATCGCACCGACGCGAGGAACCGGGAAACGGTCTCCCGCGCGCCGGGCCGGCCGAACGGCAGTAACTCACGCATCCGCGGCTCGATGCCCGCCGCGCCGAGGTGCCGGTAGATATCGCCGAGCAGGCGTCCGAGATGCCGGTCCGGCGCCCGGTCCACCGCCTTCACATAGAGCGCGATGCCCTCCTCGATCGAGCCGAGCCGCAGGAGCGCCGAGCCGGTGAGATAGGAGATGTGGTAGTAGTCGGGCGCCTTCGCCGCCGCCTCGGAGAGGAACGGGAGCGCGGCGAGGAGGAGTTCCCGCCTGCCGTCGTTGTAGCGGGCGAGCGCCTCGCGGAGCGGCACCTTGAAGTCGGCCGGATACCGCCGGACGAGCGTGTCGTACGGGAGCGCCTCTTTCGCCTTGTAGAAATCGATGTCGTCGCCGTACCGCGACCCCCACAGGAGGCCGAGCGCCGTTATCACGCCGGCGCCGAGCGCCAGACGGCGCGGCCAGCCCTTCAGTTCGAACGAGCCGCTCGCCATGACATACACCGCCGCGACGGGGAACAGTATCCCGAGATCGTGCAGGTTGAAGTCGAGCGTGTTGTGCATGAGGATGAACAGCAGTATCGCCGCCGCGCCGCACCGGCAATGTTCGCGCCGGTTGTATTTGACGAAATACCACACGAGGAGCGACGCGACGAGGAGCGCGAAGGGCAGGCCGTGCTCGAGCGCGAACTGCACCGGCTCGTTCTCGAGCTGGATGAAGAACAGGCCGGGATCGCCCTGGTAGTACGGGTAGACATGCATGAAACTGCCGAGCCCCGAACCGACGCGCCAGAAATCGGCGAGATAGTCACCGACGGTCGAAAAGAGCAGGAGTTTATCGAAATAATCCGGGCGCGACAGGTCGAATTCGGCGACGATAAAATGATAGCCGACATAGAAGGCGGTCGCGACGGCGATGAGCGAGAAGAGCACCGGCAGGAGGAGCGCCTTGGTCCGTTCCTTGAACAGTTTGAGCGCGAAGAAAAAGACGATGGCGCAGACGACGCCCAGTATCCCGCCGCGCGACAGCGTCATGACGACCGCGAGCAGGTTGACGAAAAAGAGCGCGCCGTAAAAGACGCGGGCCCGGGCGAGGTCGGCCTCGACGGCGGTCGCGAGCGACAGGAGCGCCGCGACGCCGAAAAAGGCGGCGGCGTGGTTCAGGTTGATGAAGGTCGGATGCAGGAGCAGCGGCCCGCGCAGGGTCGAACCGAGGAAGGTCGTAGCGCCGGTCAGCTTGAGGAACACGCCGAACGCGAAAAGGAGCGCGGCGGTCACGACGATCGTGTCGGTCACCAGCCGCCGCCAGCCCCGCCGTTCCACCTCGACCGTCCGCTGGAGCATGAGTATGAACAGCGCGAGCGTCGCCGCCCGCATGATCGAATAGAGCGTGTCGGGCGACGACATCGTGAGCGGACGCCACCCCTCCGGCCCCGCCATCGCGTGAAAATAGCGCGCCGTCGGCGACAGGAGGCCGACGATCGCGGGCGGCAGCGGCAGCAGGTGGAGGAGCGCCCACCCCATGATGAGCAGGAGCGGCAGGGCAAGCAGCGGCACGAACAGCCGCCGGCCCGCGACGGACAACCACACGGCCCACGCGAGGAACAGACACGCGACGATCCGCATGACGATGAGGTTGTAGGTCGTGGCGGTGTAGACGCCGCCGAGCAGGAACGACGCGGCGACCATCGGCGCCGCGAACGAGAGGAATATGAGCGTGTCCCGGGCCGTGCGCACGATCGTCCCTCCCTCAGAACACGCGGTAGAACAGTTGCACGGTGACCGCGTGGTACCCGCGGATGTCCTGCGATATGAACGGCTGGCGCTCGACCCAGAACAGGTACTGGATGGTCGCGAAACTCGATATCCAGATGGATACGGTGGTCTCGGCGCTGAAATAGGTCTGCGAGGGATGCTCGACCGGCAGGAGCGAGATGAAGTCCTCCTTTATCTCGAGGAACGAGAGCGGCATGAGCGTGAAATAGACCGAGAACTCGGGGCCGTGGGAAAGGTTGAACGGATCTATCCGGAGGATCTCGTACTCCGGCGTCGCGGGGTCGTCGTGCGATTCGTCGTAGTAGAACGGCGCGATGTCCTGTTTGAGACCGTACCCGGCGCGGGCGGTCAGGAAGAAGAGCGTGCCCCAGCGGTACTCGAAGTTGAACCCGAGCCCCTCCTGAATGGTCGTCGGGGAGCCGGTCTTCGCTATGAGTATGTCGCCGGGCCGCATCTGCCAGCGCCGCCCGTCGCGCTCCACCCCGACATAGGTCAACTCCGTTTTCGAGTAATCGCGGTAATCGAAGAACAGCCGCGTGTTGAGCCGCGTCGACAGATAGGGCCCCACCCACTTCTCGATGCGGTAGATGACCGAGGTGTCGAACTTCGCCATGTCGCGGGTGTTGCGCACCTTCCGGTTGTCCTGCATCATGAGGTCCTCGAACAGGTCGAGCCGGGCGCTGTATATCCAGTCGTCGTCGTCGTACAGCGCCGCCGCGTTGAGGGAACTGCCGAGCGCGAGCGAGTTCTCGGCGACCGCCCCTTCGATCATATAGCCCGAGTTGGTGAACGACAGCGACCCGGACAGCAGGAGGCGCAGGTCCCAGTTCCCCTTCTGGGTCATCTGTTCGTCGCCCGCCACCTCGCCGCCGCCGAGCAGTTGATGGGTCTTCTCGTCGAACACGAGCAGGACGGTGCTCGCATGCCGCTCTATCAGGCGCACCGTCACGAAATTGCGGTACGAATCGGGCGCCTCCCCTTTCTTCGATACGCGGTACAGCCCCGGCCGCAGTATCCAGATGAGCGGCTTCTCGCCGAGCGTCTCGTCGGTGCCGGACCCGGCGCCGTAGTACAGTTTGGTCTCCTCGTCGCTTATCTGGTACCCCTCGCGGAGCGGGTTGCGGTACGCGTCCACGACCTGCACGATGAGCGCGCCCCACACCGGCATGACCACCGTCACCCGTTCCGGCTTCACCGTGACATAGAAGACGATGCGGGTATCGAGCGGCCCCGACCCGATGTAGAGCACATAATCGCCCGGGTCGAGCACGACCCGCCGCCCCGTCTCGGCGTCGGTGATGAAATCCTCGCCGCGGTAGACCGCGTAGGTCGGCTCGCGCTGGCTGTCGACGAGCCACGGGACGAACACCGCCCCCTTTTCCATCGGGACGAGCGTCGCGTCGCGCGCCAACTGCTCCTGTATCCGCGGGTCCTTGACCTGCCGGGCGTCGAGGGTGAGCGCCCCCAGCGGGAGCGCGCACAGCAGTAAAAAAAGAAAAGGTGCGAGGAGGCGGTTACTTTTTACCAAGTTCGGCGGCGATATGTTGAATGAATCTCTCTATCTCCTGCTCCGCTATCTCGCCGATCGCCCGGACGGTATGCACCGGCTCGCGGCCGAACACCTCGCGCCGCTCGTCGAACGGGTGCGCGGCAAGCACCGCGCCGGTCTTGAAGTCCTTGAGGGTGAGCACCATGCTCAGGTGGGCGAACCAGCGGTCGCCGCTGTCGAACATATCTATCTCGCGTATCTCGCCGGTCACCTCGTAGTCGGGGGTCTTGTCGAGTTTTATGATGAGATCGGTGAACAGGCCGGCCGTCTTGAGGTGCGCGTAGACCAGATCGGTCATCATGTCCTCGGGACGGGAGGCCCAGTAGTGGTTCGGGTAGTAGAATATCTCGTAGGGGGAGGTGCGGTACACGAGATTGTAGCGGCGGTACACCTTGTCTATCTCGAGCGTCTTCACGCGGGCGGTCGCCGGCACCGGGACCACGCGGGCCGTCTGGGGGCGGTAGTACACGCGGTAGTAGTGCTTCTTCGCCTGAGACCCGAAACAGCCCCCGAAAAGAAGCGCCGCGCAGAAGACAAGACCCAGTGTCGCCGCCGTCCGTCTCATTTCTTATCCTCCGATCCGGTGCCCTGCAGGATCGCCGCCGGATTCTCCATGATGATGCGGGTGAACTCGTTGAAGTTCATCATGCTCTCGGAGAGGTTGTCCAGCGACTTGTTGATGTCCTCGCGGCTCCGCACGAGCGTCAGGTTGATGGTCTCGGTCGTCTTGTTGAGCGAATCGAGCAGGAGCGATATCTTCTCCATCGTCCCCTTGATGTCGGCCTCGCGGGTCGCCTTACCGATCTCGTCGGCGGCTCCCGACACACTCTGCAACGCACCGGTGATCGCGCCGTCCTTGGCGGTCATCGCGCGGACATCGGTCACCACCTTGTCGAGTTCATCCATGCTGTCGTTGAGTTTCCGCATGAAGATGGCCGACTCGCCGGTGAGCGTCCGGACATTGTCCTTGTTCTGCGTGAGGATGGTGTTGAGCGACGCCGATATGCCGGCGACATTGTCCACTATCTGTTTGACCTTTTCCGGTTTCACATCCTGAACCACATTGTTCACATTGTTCAGGATGATCTCCAGTTTCTCGGCGATGACCTCGGCCTTGCCGGTTATCTGGTCCCACTGCGAACTGATGGAGGGCACCTCGCCGCCCTCCGGGATGTCGCGCCACTTGCCGCCGCCCTTGAGTTCGAGGAACTTGAGCCCGGTGATGCCGACGCTCCCCAGCTGGGCGGTCGTCCCCTCCTTCATGGGGGTGTCGGGCTTGAGGCAGAAATGTATCCGGATGATGGCGGAATCCATCTCGTCGATGGCTATGTCGCGGACGCTCCCGATGTTCATGCCTTGGAACTTGACGCTCGACCCCTCCGAGAGCCCGGCGACCGAAACATCGCGGAAATTCGAGTAGTAGCAATCCTCCCGCTTGAGCAGTTTGTCGCCGATGATGATGCCGACGACGATGACGAACAGGGCGCCGCCGCCGAGGAAGAAGAGGGCGACCCGTCGTTTCTGAGCCGGGGTGATCTGCATCCCACCTACAGGAGAAAAATAGTACGGGGTATTTTAGGTATCCGCGGGGCGTTTGTCAAATTCTGTCGGTATGGGGATCCGCGGGATGGCGAGAAGCGCCGGGGCGGCGGCGAGAAAACTGGCGAGGAACATCAGCGCGTAGCCGTGATCGCGGACGATGAAGCCCGACACCGACCCGGCGAATATCCCGGCGAGCCCCATGAGCCCCGACCCGATGGCGTAGTGGGCGGCGCGGAAATCGGCGCGGCACAGCCGCATGAGGAATACGACGAGCACCGCGTTGCCCATCCCCGACGACAGGTTCTCTATGCCGTTCACCGTCGCGGCGGCGACCACGCGGGACAGTTCGGCGTACCCGCCGTCCTGCAGTCGGTACGCGAGCCCGGTGTACAGCAGGTTGGTGAGGTTCTGGAACAGCACGAGCGGCCACAGCATGCGCCGCAGGCCGAACCGCGCGATGAGCCAGCCGCCGGCGAGCGCGCCGGCGATGGTGGCGGGGAGCCCGACGAACGACGATATCCAGCCGTAATGGGCCGCGATGCCTATCGACACGAAGAAGGGGCTCACCATCGCGTGGAGCATGTATTCCCCGGCCCGCAAAAAGACGATGAACAGCAGTATCGCGACGATGCGGGGACGCTGGAGATAGGTGAGGAACGCCTCGAAGTAGGGCGTTCTTTCCGCGGTCGCCGCGGCGGGCGGCCGGACCGGCGGGCAGGGAAGGAAGAACAGGTGGTACAGGAAGAACGCCCCCATGATGACGGCGGCGAGCAGGAACGCGAGCGGCCAACTGGCGACCGCGCCGACCGTCGCGACGACGCCGGTGCCCGCCATCATGGCGATGCGGTAGGCGAGCACGCGCAGGCCGACCCACCGCGCCTGCCGCTCCTCGGAGAGCGCCTCCATGTAATAACCGTCGGTGGCCACATCGTTGGTGGCGGCGAACACCGACCCGACGAAGAATATGACGAACATGACCGGCACGAGCCCCGGGAACGGCGACAGGAGCGTGAGCGCCGACGCGACGAGCATCAGGAGCGCCTGCATCGCGAGCATCCACTGCCGCCGGGAGAAGAACCGGTCGATGAAGGGGCTCCACAGGAACTTGAAGGTCCACGGGATACCGAACAGCGCGGTGAGCCCGATGAGTTCCACCGCCACCTGCGTCGTAGCGAGGTAGAAGTTCGATATGACGCGGATGACCGTGTAGGGGAACCCTTCGCAGAAGTTCGTTGTGAACACCCACACCGGGTCGCTCGTCAGATAGCGTTTCAGTCTCATGGGCGACTTATGACAGAAAAAGGGAGGCGTAGCAAGAAAACCTTACCCACCCGGCCGGCCGGACCCGTTTTTCATCCCGGATGAGGTGGCCCCGATGGTCCCCCTCTTCGGGATATTTCGGTTGACAAAGATCCATGAGGCGGGTATCATGCCCCTGTTGCGCCGATTTGAACACCAGCTTGCGGGCGCGTTAAGAAGTTCTGCTAAAGCGGAGGTCATCATGAGAAATTCCCTAGAATTCAAACCATTCGTGGTGCGGCGGTATCTCGCCGCGATGTATGAGCGGATCGCCATCCCCGATGAATTGGTCACAGGGCGGGATATGATCATCTTTGCGAGCGCGGCGACCGGCGGAAAGTGGGATTCTAGGCGAATAAAAACTTGCAATTTTAACGCCGCTCGTTAAATTTACACAGATTTAACGGAGGCTCGCATGGCGTACCTACCACGCATGATAGAAAAAAACCTGATCGATGCGGTCGCCCACTTCCCCGTCGTCGTACTCACCGGCGCCCGTCAGACCGGCAAATCGACACTGCTGCAGGAGACCTTCGGCGCCTCCTTCACCTATCTCTCGCTTGACGACCTGACCCTGCGCGCACAGGCCAAGCGCGATCCGCAACTCCTATTGAAGAACTTTCCCGGCGACCTTATCGTTGACGAGGTCCAGTACGCGCCCGAACTTTTTCCCGCCATCAAGTTATCGGTCGACCGGAAGGAAAAAAGACGGTTCATCATCACCGGCTCCCAGCAGTTCAACCTGATCCGCGGGCTCAAGGAATCGCTCGCGGGCCGGGCCCTTCTCCTGCAACTTCATCCGATGACCCTGGCCGAGCGCCACGGCAAAGGCGCCGTCGCTCCCTGGCTGACAGACCTGCTGGCCGGGGGAACGCCGCCCCGGGCCGCCGACCGCTTCGTCATCGATGATCCGGCGCAGGAACTGTTGAACGGCGGCCTTCCCGGCATGATCGAGAAACCGGAGCGGTTCCGGGCAGGGTATCTCGACAGTTATGTCAAGACCTATGTGGAACGCGATGTGCCCGAAATGTACGCCGGCGCCGAACCGGTTCATCTGGCTTCGTTCCTCAAACTGTTGGCGCCGCTCAGCGGTCAACTGCTGAACAAGAGTCACCTCGGCAGGGAACTCGGGATATCCTCACCCACCGCGAACCGTTGGCTCGAGTGGCTGCACGCGGGACATATATGGACCTCGCTGGCGCCCTATACCGGCAACGCGATCAAACGGCTGGTCAAAACACCGAAAGGGTGCCTGTTCGACAGTGCGCTTATCTGCCACCTGTTGCAGATAGGTTCCCGGGAAGGTCTGCTGACGCATCCGGCGCTCGGCGCCATTTTCGAGAGCCGCGTCATACAGGATGTCCGCGCCGTCCTCTCTTCCTCTCTCCTACCGGCCGAGATGTACCATTGGCGCACCTCGGCGGGAACGGAGGTCGATATCGTCATCGAAACGGGCGGGTATCTGTACGGGTTCGAGTGCAAATGGCGGATGGATGTGAAGAGGAACGAACTGCGCGGCCTGAAGGCGTTCCGGGAGACCTACGGCGAGAAGGTCCGTTTCACCGGCGTCATCACGCCGGCGGGCGACGCGATGGAGTTGGAGAAGGGGATCTTCCGCGTTCCGCTCATGCAGGCACGGGGAACGGCTCGATAGACATACGACTCACCGCTCACCGCTCACCGCTCACGGACTCACCTCTCACGACTCACCTCTCACGATTCACTTCTCACGATTCACGATTCTCGGCGCGGCCCGATGTGGGGAGGATGATGTGCTAGTGACTACAAAAAAGGTCTAATATTGAGGACTGATCTCTCTTCTCTTGACTTTCACAGATAGACCGCTATTATAGGTCATGTGATTTATTTTGGAGGTCGTTATGCTTGATGCGCTTTTCGGCTGTGTTGCGGCGGAGCGGGTACTGCTCTACCTCTCTCGTTTTGATGAGGGCTATGCGCGCGGCATCGCCCAGCATTTCGGGACGGCGCTCACTTCCGTGCAGAAGCAATTGGCGAAGTTCGAGGGGGCCGGGGTACTGGTCAGCGTGGAAAAAGGGCGGACGCTGATGTACTTCTGGAACCCGCGCTATCCCTTCCTCGCCGAGTTGCGGGCGCTCCTCGCCAAGGCATACGAGTACTTGACGCCCGAGGAAAAGGAGCGCTACATCGTCAGGACGCGGCCGCGCCGCAGGGGGAAACCGGCATGAAGAAGATAACGGCGAAAACGACCATCAAGGATCTGGCGAGCATCGTCTGCGGTACGCTCAAGAAGAACGGCATCGACGCGGTACTTACCGGCGGCGCGGTGGTGTCCATCTACACCGAGAATCGTTACCGCTCCAACGATCTCGATTTTATTTCGTCGGCCTCGCTGAAAGATATCGAAGCGGCGCTCGCCGCCATCGGCTTCGCGAAGAACAAGGGGCGTTACTTCACTCATCCCGACACCGAACTGTTCGTCGAATTTCCCGCCCCGCCCCTCTCGGTGGGCGACAAACCGGTCAGGGAGTTCAACGAGATAAGGACGCGAAGCGGCTATCTGAAACTTCTGACGCCGACCCACTGCGTGATGGACCGGCTCGCGGCTTTTTATTTCTGGAACGACCGGCCGTCGCTGGAACAGGCGCTCATGGTGGCGCGAGGTCATCCGGTCGATATGAAAGAGATAGAACGCTGGTCGAAAGCCGAGGGAATGACCCCGAAGTTCAAGGAGTTCCGCGGTGCCCTCTGATCCTCGCACCTCTCACCGCTCACGACTCACGCCTTGAATATTGAATATTGAGGACCGACCCCGCTTCGCCGACACGAAGATTCAGGGGCGAAGGTGCCGCAGGCGCGGCCGGACATCGGCCACCTGTTGTTTTAGAACAGGAAAGGACCCCGTAAAATGAAGGACTACCCCTGCTTTCCGCTTTTCTTTATCAGCGGCAAGAACAAAACAAGACCCGAGTTTAAAAGAGTTTTGCTTGTACAGGGACAGGCTGCCGAGCACTTTGGGTTCGCGCAGATGGTGCAGAAGAAAAATCTATCAAGGTCGCCTTCTCTGATTTTGCTCTTTCGGCGCGGGATTCAATTATTTCGAAGTATTTCCCATTTATTTCAAATGCTATAAAATGTCGGTCGGTTTTTATACATGCTTCGACCGTAGGTCCTGTTCCGGCAAATGGATCCAAAACAAGTCCCTCAGGCGGACAACTCGCCAGAACCATACGTTTTATTATCTCTAATGGTTTTTGTGTCGGATGATCTTCTCTCTCAGCGTGAATTCGGTGCAATCTGGAAACCGACCACAAATCTTTTGGGTTATAGCCAACTTCTAACCACTTCTTGCCAACAAAAATTGATCGACTACGAGCTTTTTTGGTTTCGGGATCGTAAGGAATACGAATAGAGTCTAAGTCAAAATAGTGTTTGTCGGTCTTTGCAAAGAACCCGATAGTGTCATGCACAGATGAATACTTTCGAGTTGTGCCTCCCATGCTCGGCACCTTTCGGTCCCAAATGATTTCGTTTAGCATTATCATGTGTTTTTTTAAAAACACGAAAATCTCTGGACTGTAACGCCATGTAGTAAAGATATATAAGCTTCCAGAATCTTTAAGTTTGGGAATTACGAGCAAAAGCCACCGCTCCATCCATTCAAGAAACTCCCTTGCTGGTTTCTTGTCGGAATCGTTACCATAATCTTTACCAAGACCATAGGGGGGATCTGCGATTATGAGGTCGATTGAATTGTCTGGCAATGATTGGATGCCAATCAGAGCATCCGTGTTCTTCACAACATCTCTTTCCATTGGTATGTTACCTCAACTTAAGACTATGCTTTTTGAGTTTTCGCGTAGCAGGCGAAGGAAGTCGCTCCGCGATCTGTATATCGGCTTATGATGATAAAATGCCTGAATCTTATCGTTTCGCGGGTTCACATAAACAGGAAGAAATTGGGGACAGAACACTTCTATATCTTCTTTAACAAACTCTATCGTGAGATTGCGGAAACGAAAACCAAAACAAGCATATATGAGGCGATAATCGGAGTTTCCTTGATATTGCATGTAAAGTTTTTCAACGGCTGATATGTCATTTTTGTTGTCTTTGCCATCTGCATTGTGGATTTTCACATTAACAAAGTATCGTTTGTCATCTTGGTGAATGATGCAATCATGAAGACAAGTGTCTGGCATATCGATATCAACGCCCGTCAACCCGAGTTTCTTAGCATTAAATTTGGTTTGCTGAGTAATGACCTGCTCGACAATCCAACATACAGATCTGGTGTGTGCCTTAAGCCCGTATGGAAGAACTTTCGAGTCGGTTATGTCAAACGATGGGATGATACCAACAACGGCAAGCAAAATGCGCTTGACAGTTGCCATCTCAGAGTTGATAAGTTTTATTTCTTCCTGCATGCTCATCATTCTCCCTCTCGCTTTTTTCTTTGCTTTGTCGGTTTAGCAGTCGAGCGCCTCTTTTCTCTTTTCAACGCCTCTAAGTAGATAGTTTATTTTACAGGACGAATCAAGTTATATGAAAGCGAAGATGTTTTTTTATTGGGAGAGCATATAAGAGCGGGGTCAGAGCGGGGTCGGTCCTCAATACCCAATATTTTCTCAACATTCCGATTTCCTTTCCGAACTTCTCGGCACCGCCGCTCGGCGAATGCCTCTATCTTTTTCGACATCCTCACCTCCCTGAAGCGCTGAAGCGGGGTCAGTCCTCAATATTCACCATTTTCCCCTTTTCCCGAACTCCTTCCTGAACTTCTCGGCGCCGCCGTTCGCCGGGTGCCGTAGAATCTTCTGGCGCGGCATTGCCAGATAGCGGCCTGCCTTCTCGCCGACGGCAAGCACCACCGCCCCGGGGAACAGGCCGATCAACTCATCGCAGAAACGCTCGTGGGTCCGTATCTCTTCGGGGGTCGGTGTCCGGTTCGAGAGCGCATCATGGGGCTGTTCGTCGTGGCGCGGGTGGAACGGGAAGATGTTCCAAGTCACGACCGAGAGCGGATCGAGCCGGTTCTCCAGCACCGCCTCCCACACCACCGTCGCCGTCGGCTCGTTGAACCCGTATTGCCGCACCGTATCGCTGATATTCGGCCCGTTCGGGCAACTGGTGCGGGGATGGTAACCGTCGCGCGGGAAGTCCGGGACGCGGCGACCGCAGAGGATCCGTTCCGACAGCATCGCGATACCGGAGAACTTCGCCCCCTGATACCCCGCCGCCTCGCCGATGAGGATAATGCGGGCCTTTCCCTGCCGCGACGAAAGGAAGCGGACGAGGTTCTCGCGCCGCAAGCGGGGCGCATCCTTGGAAAGATCGTAGTCCTTGTCATGATCGCGCCACGGATTGAAGAGGCGAGCGCTCTCCAGTTTGACCGACGCCAGCCGCTCGACGAATGCCTCTACCTTTTTTGACATCTCCACCTCCCTCGGAACGATCGAGCGGAACGGGAACGCCACACTGTATCCCCGCGCCCCGTCCGATGCAATTTTTTTCACGAGGGTATTATGTGGGACGGCAGGGACACCGGGAGTCCTTCTCATTTACAAGGAGAAGGAGACAGGATGAGGTAGGGCGGTCACTCGATGACTTCCCAGTGGCCCGTCTTGTCTGAGCCGACGCGTTTCAGTCGGCCCTGTTCACGGAGCGTTTTGAGATGACGCTTGACGGTCTTGTCGGTCACACCCAGCGCGAGCGCCATCTTCTGGGCCGTCGCCTTGGGATCGGCCCGCAGCATGCGAAGGATCTTGTCCGGCATTCCGTTTACAGGGACATTTACAGGGACATTTACAGGGACATCGGCTGCCGTTTCGGTCGCCACATCGATGTACTTGTATAGCGAATTCTCAATCGCATCCAGCATAAAATCGATGAACGGACGGCAATCCTGCGAGCCGGTATGCGAATCCTGCAACGCCTTGTAATAGAGCGCCTGATTGTGGTGGACCAAGGTCTCGACCGGCATCCAGGCGAACAGCGGATTCCACTTAAAAAGGATCAGCGTCTGCCACAGCCGTCCGATCCTGCCGTTGCCGTCACGGAAAGGATGGATGTATTCCAGCATGTAGTGGACGACGGAACTTTTGATGAGCGGATGCGCCTTGCTGGTCTTTCCCCAACGCAGGAGTTGTTCGACCAGAGCGGGAACCTGCTCCGCCGGCGAACCGCGGTGCATGACCGTGCCGTCGCCGCGCACGACGGCGACACCGACCGAACGGAAATGACCCGACTCTTCGATGAGCGCGTCGGTCAGGTGCGCATGGGCCGTCAGCAGGTCATCGGTCGACCACGGCTCATACCGGACCATCTCGTTGTAGGCATGCCACGCGTTCCGCACCTCTTGGATGTCCCGAGGCAGACCCAAGACGGGTTTGCCGTTGATGAGGTCGGTGACTTGGCCCAAAGTAAGCCGGTTCCCCTCGATGGCGGTGGATGAGTGAATGGAAAGAAGGCGGCTCATCTTGCGCAGATGCAACACATCGCCCGACTGTTCCTCGCTGATCTTGACGCGCTCAAGTAGGGCGTGAATGCCACCGATCTTTTCGTGCCACCCCGGGTCTTCGGTGTAAAGTTTCATTCGTTCTGCTCCGGTTCTCGGGAAGGGAACGCCACACTGTATTCCCGCGCCCCGCCCGATGCAATTTTTTTCACCAAACACCCTCACCTCTTTCCTCTCCCTCCACAGGGCGAGGAAGTCCGTGTATCCTTCTACCTGTTGAGGGAGAAGGTGGCATCAGCCGGATGAGGGTATTATGTGACTCGGCAGGGACACCCTATGTCCCCATCGCCTTTTCCCGGAGTTCGTTGAACGCTTCGGCCTGCAGGTTGAGAAGGATCTCGCCCGACTTGGGGCCGAGGTCGTGGTACTTCTCGGGGAGCGGGATATCGAGGATGCGTTCGAATTCGGGGGCGAGCGGGGTGAGATCGGGCTCCTTCCCCGCCGAGTCGGCATGCAGGAGCGCGAGGTAGCCCGCGATGCCGCCGCCCGGGAAGCGGCGCAGTTTTTTGAGCAGCGTCACCGCCTTTCCCGCCCGCATCACCGGCAGTTTCGCCGCCGCCATGTGATGCCGCGCCGCGAGTTCCCCGGCGAGCCGGAAGTCGTTGGACACCTTCAGGCGGTCGGCGAGCGCCGTCACGAGCGCCACCCCCGCTTCGTCGTGGCCGTAGTGGTGCGGCAGTATCGCCGGGTCGGTCAGCCCCTTGCCGAGATCGTGGCAGAGCGCCGCGAACCGCAGGCGCGGATCGGGCGACGGGAGGCGGCGGAGCAGTTGCATCGCGTGGTCGAAGGTGTCGGATTCCCCTTCGTGGTAGCGGTCGGGCCCCGGCATCATACCGACGAGCGCGTGCAATTCGGGGAAATGGACCGGCAGCGCGCCGGTGTCGCGCAGTATCGTGAAGAACCGCCACGGGGCGCGGGCGGCGAGCGCCCGTTCGCATTCGAGCCAGACCCGTTCGGGCGAGAGCGCGCCCAGTTCGGGAACGAGTCCCTTCATGAGTCCGAGCGTCGCCTCTTCGAGCGTGAAATCGGGCAGGAGCGCCGCGAACCGCGCGACGCGGTAGAGCCGCAGCGGGTCCTCGGAAAAGGCGTCGCTGATGTGGCGCAGGCGTTTCTGTTCGATATCCTTCCGGCCGCCCCACGGGTCGATGAGTTCGCGCGTTTCGAGGTCCTGCGCGATGGCGTTGATGGTGAGGTCGCGCCGTTTCAGGTCCTCGACGAGCGTCACCGACGGGTCGGCGACCGTTTCGAACCCGCAGTGGCCGGGGCCGGTCTTCCGCTCGCGCCGCGCGAAGGCGTACTCGGCGCCGCCCGCGAGGTAGACCGGGAACGCCCTGCCGACGCGCTCCGCCCCGGGGAAACGGGCGAGGAACTCCTCCTCGGTCGCGCCGACCACGACATGGTCGTCGGCCCCGTGCTTCGGGAACCCCAACAGCCGGTCGCGTATCGCGCCGCCCACCAGATAGATCTTCATGGGCTGTCGTTACTGGGCGTCGATGCCCGGGACGATGACCTTGACGAGCCGGTTGCTGAGGTACGAGCCGTTGCCGAGCACCGTGACGAGCGCGTCGTAGATCACCGGCTGGGTCGTCGTGTTCTGGCAGAAATCGTTCTTGAACCGGACATCGAAGGTGACGGTGGTCCCCTGCTTGACCGAGAAGAAGGTGGTCTCGTCCTGATGGCTGATGCCGTCCTCCGGATCGGCCGCGACGGTGGTCGAGGACTTCACGAACTCTGCGGCGCTGATGCCGTTGCATTCCTGATCGGACATCTTGCCGGTCGTCACATCCATGTCGATGAAGGTGATGAGGTCCTTTATCGCCTGCGCTATCTGGTCGGGCATCCCCTCGCCGGTCGGCGTCGCGGTGTGGTAGATGAAGTACTGGCCGTTCTTGTCGACCGACCCGGTGTACTCCGCGAGCATCTCCATGTCGGGTTGCGGATCGATGCCGGCGTTCGCCTCGCCGTCGGCCGTCTTCTCGTGCCAGGTGTTGATGCCGATGAACTTGGCGCCGATGCCGCCCATCACCGCGAGCGCCTCCTCGAAGGTGTGGCCGTTCATGAAGCCGGTCCCCGCGACCCAGTAGCATTCGGCGTTCACCTGCACGCCGTTCGGGTCGCAGTCCTCGCGCTCCTCGTCGGTGATCACGATGTAGATGGGCATCGCCTTTTTGCGGAAGCAGGCGTGCCCCACCGCGCCGATCTCGCCGGTGCAGTTCGCCGGCGCGATGTCGACCACCGCGTCGCCTATCATCGTCTGGTCGCAGCCGCCGAACGCGGGAGGCAGGCAGAAGTTCGCGGTGCCGTGGAATTCCTCGCCCGCCGCGAGTTGATAGAGCACCTCGCTGTGCAGTTCGTTCGCGCCGACCGAGGTGTTGAACGCGTCCTCGTTGACCTTATCCACCGCCGATTTCACCGCGTCGACCGAGAAGGTCTGCTTCTGGCGCAGGAACTTCGAGGTACCGTTCCAACTGATGCGCGACACGCCGAACGAGGCGAACCCCTCCTGCGGGAATTCGGCCGTGACCGGGTCGATGATGTTGTCCTTTATGCCGCTCTGCACCTGCGCTATCTCGTCGTTCATCGAGCCGGAGATGTCGATGACTATCTGCACATCGATCGCCTCGATGAGCGTGCTGAAGGTGAGCGTGCGGGTCACCTCCTCCGGCGCGTTGTAGGGGAGCACGACGAAAAAGAGCCCGTCGGGTATCGTATCCTCGTCGTCGAGCGGGTCGGAGCCGTACACGATCTCGGCGAGGTCGTCGGACCCGTCGCCGTCGCTGTCCTTCTTGGTCGGGCTGGTCCCCTCCTGCGTCTCCTCCTTGTCGGAGAGGCCGTCGTTGTCGCTGTCCTTGTCGAGGAAGTCGGGCGTATCGTCGGCGTCGCTGTTCTTGCAGGGCTGTTCGGGGCACTCCGCGCCGTCGAGGATGCCGTCGCCGTCCGAATCGGGGTCGAGGCAGTTGGGCGCGCCGTCGAGGTCGCGGTCCTCGCTCCCGTCGACGCCGTTGGGGATGCCGTCCGCATCCTCGTCGCCGTTCGGGTCGGCGCACAGTTCTATCACCGTGTCCTCGTCTGCGACAAGCCCGTCGGTCTGCGGGTCGTCGGGGTTGACCGTACCGTCGGTGTTGACCGGGGCGTCGGGGTCGACCGCGGCGTCGCCGTCGGCCACCGCAAGGGTGTCGGTCCCGGGATCCTCTTCCACCGGCGTGCAGGAGAGGAACGAAAGGATCGCCGCGCCGATAAGGAGCGCAAAGAACGCATGTCGCATGATGCACCTCTCTGAAAAGTGTCCGTTTCCCCCTCATTGTAGGGAACGACCCCGAAAAGGCAATGGGAAGCCCAAAAAAAGTATTTGACATCGGCAACGCTCTCCACTAGCGTGGTCCGCAGAGGTGGACAGAACATTTTTGACTGTTTGATATGGAGGCTCTCATGCGTCGCGTCATCCTCTCTTTTATCGTCGTGCTCTTCGGGTCGTCGCTCTTCGCGGCGAAGGTCTACCGGAGCGACGGCTCCTTCACCGAGTTCGCCAAGGACCCGGCGCTGACGGCGCGGTTCGCGGCCAAGGCGGACCTCACCGGCGCCAAGGCGCCCGCGGCGACATGGAAACTCGACCGCCGCTATCTCGTGGTGGATGACTCGAACGCGGGGACCCTGCCGGTGTACCGGTTCGGCGACCGGCTGTTCGTCGCCAACGACCAGATCTTCTGGCGCGGCGCGATGCCGGTGAACGCTCTCGCGAAGAAGTACGGACTCACGCTGAAGGAGATATACCCCTCGACGCGCCTGTACCGGTTCGCCGTGAAGGGCGACGCGGCGGAACTCGCCCAGCGCATCGTCGAGGCGGGCGACGGCTTCGCGTTCCCCGATATGGTCCGCGAGCAGGTCCTGTTCGCCGAGCCGGTCATGCCGATAACCGACAAATACTACACCGAGGGCTACCAGTGGGCGCTCAAGAACACCGGCACCGCCATCGGCCTGTCGAACCCCGAACTGCCGACCAAGGAGAACGCCGACATTCGCTTCGAGCAGGCGATGCAGTTCCTCGTCGACCGGATCGCGGCGAACGAACTCGACGGGTTCGACGGCGCGACGAAGGTCGCCATCATGGATTCGGGCGTCGATCTCACCCACCCCGACCTCAAGAACAAGACCGACGAGGGCTGGGACGCCGTCAACCACGAGGCGGGCGGTGACTACGGCACGATAGAGGACAGCATGTACGGCACCGCCGGCTATTCGCACGGCACCAACTGCGCCGGCGTCGCGGCGGCCGAGGGGAACACCATCGGAACGACCGGCGTCTGCCCGTGGTGCGGCATCTACCCGGTCTGCTTCATGGAAGGCGGCTCCGGATCGGCCAGTTCCGAACAGGGCTACATCGAATCGTACGAGAAATATGTCGCCGACGAGAAGATCGTCGCGGTCAACTGCTCGTTCGGCCCGATGGCGGGCATGGGCGAGGTGCCGATGATGCCCGGCGAGGAGGAATCGCACCTCAACTTCCTCCAGAACGGGCGCGGCGGGCTCGGCGGCGCGATACTTTACGCCGCGGGCAACGACGGGGTCGACACCAACTACATGGTCCTGCACGGCTACGAGTTCAAGTTCAAGCGCGGCGACACCGATGTGGTCGCCACCATCCTGTCGATCGGCGGCACGAGCGCGTGGGACAACCGCGTGTCCTATTCGAACTACGGCAAGGAGATCGCGATGGTCACCCCGACCCTCTCCTCCGCGCCGACGCTCGGCATCGCGACGACCTACATCCAGACCTACGGCGATCTCGACGACGATTACTCGAACCGCTTCTCCGGCACCTCGGCGGCGGCCCCCTTCGCGACCGGCGTGATGGGCGTGATATTCTCGGTCAACCCGGCGCTCACGCTCGAAGAGGCGGTCGACATCGTCAAACTCTCTTCCGACAAGATACATCCGGAGACCGGCTTCTGGGATAAACCGCTCGACGCGCCGGCCGGCGACGCCCGCAGCCCGAAGTTCGGCTTCGGCCGCGCCAACCTCCTCAAGGCGGTGCGGCTCGCGGCGGGGCTCGACCTGTGCGACGCGGCCGATATCGGAACGGAGACCGCCAACGGCGTCGACGACGACTGCGACGGCTGGGTCGACGAAGGGTTCGCGATCGACCTGTCGACCATCGGCGGCCCGTGCACCGAGAAGGCCGACTGCGTGACCGGCGACCTGACCGAGGACGATGTCGACTGTCTCGCCGCCCACGGCGCGACCAAGTATGACGGCGGGTACTGCGCCGTACTGCCGGTCAAGACCGACTGTCCCGACGGCACCCGCGCCCCGGGCGACGGCGGTGCCTACTGCCTCAAGGACTGCAACGACGACCATCCGTGTGAACGCGAGGGCTTCTACTGCACCGAGGCGAATCTCGGCTTCTGCACCGCCCTGTGCGAGACGAACGACGACTGCACCGAGGAATCCTACTGCGACCCGCAGGGCCACTGCCGCCACGATCCGAGCGAGCCGGGCGGCGAGTGCGAAACGAACGAGGACTGCCTCTACAACGGCTACTGCGTCACGATGGTCCCGGGCGGCTTCTGTTTCGTCCAGTGCGACGACGGCATCGACGACTACTGCGGCGATCAGGGCGCCAAGTGTGTCCATGTCTCGTTGCCGACCATGGGCGAGATGGATATGTGCGTCCCGCCGTGCGAACAGGACAGCGACTGCCGCAACATGGCCGGCGAACAACTCAAATGCCATGGCCTGCTCAACGGCAAGGAGGATGTCTGCTTCATGTCCTGCGCGTCCGACGAGGAGTGTTTTGACGAGAACGCGACCTGCGACAACGGCACCTGCGTCAACAAGAGCGAGGTGACCGACGACATCGCGGCGACCGACGACGACGAACTGGCCGGCGACGAGATCGCGGCGACCGACGATACGGTGGTCCCCGACACCGATACCCCGGCCAAGAAGGACGACGGCTGCGGCTGTTCGCTCGTGTTCTAACTTTTTCCCGGAGGCCCCATGACCCCATCGGAACCCTGCGGCGGCCGCCCCGACCGGGCGCGGCGCCTGTTCGCGGCGCTCGCCGTCTGCTTCGCCCTGCTGGCGCTCTACCTTTACTTCTCTCTTTCCCAGACCCGCGCTGAACTGCAGACCGCGCGGCAGGAACAGATGAAACTCATGGGCGACTACAAGGCGTCGCTCGAGGACAACCACAAACTGCTCACGCGGAGCCTGTCGGAGCGCTATCTCGACTCTCTCATCGACCTGCGCAACCGCATCGAGCACGGCGCGACGGTGAGCGACGAGGAAAAGAAACAGGCGCTCGACCGCGCCTCGTTCATCGTCGAGAACATGGGAGCGCTCGATCTGCCGCCCGAAGAGGCGAAACTGCGCCTGCAATTCCTCGTGACGGTCAAGAACCTGCTCGCCCCGCCACCGCCCGAGGGGACGGAGAAGAAGTAGCCCCGTTCACGCGCGGAACCTCTTTCGCTATTTTTGACAAACGGTCTCATCGTGTTAGAATGCCTTGTTCTTGTTCTGGGGAGAAATGCCCGTGTGGAAAGAATCCGAAGCGCTTGAACTCAAATCTTCTTTCGCCGAATGGCGCGAGATCGTCGTTTCGCTTGCCGCCTTCTCAAATAAAAGCGGCGGCACGGTGATCGTCGGGCTGAACGATGATGGCGAACCTACCGGGCTTTTGGTCGGCGGAACGACGCTGGAGGATATCGCCAACAAGGTACGCCAGCATACCGATCCGGTCCTCTATCCCTCCATCAATGTCAAGACGCACGGCCCCGGCGAGATCGTGGAGATAACGGTCCCCGCCTCGGACAACAAACCTGTCTTCGCGTTCGACCGAGCATACATCCGTGTCGGCAGGGCCAACCAGAAAATGAGCAACGAAGCGGTCCGTTCCTTGATAAAGCGATACGCGATGCCAGCGTTCGACGAACAGGAGATGCCGGTCAAGGCAACGGCGGTCGCATGGGACACGATGCTTCTCGAACAGTTCGGCGTTCCGGCAAAGGATCCGTTGGCCGCTTTGAAGAAACAGGGCTTGATCAAAGCGAGTCGTCCGCTTAACGCGACCTATCTCTGTTTCTGCCGTGAACCGCAACGATCGCCGAACGCCATCGTGAAAGTGGCGCGATTCAAAGGCCGCGACATGGCGGTCTTCATCGACATGAAGGATATCAACACCTCGATCGTCCGCGCGGTGGACGAGGTCATCGACTTCATCAAGCGACATACCGGCATGGCGGTCGAGATATCCGGCAAGGCTCGTCGTTCGGAACGGTGGGAATATCCGCTCGAAGCGCTCCGCGAGGCGGTCGTCAACGCGGTCGTTCACCGCGACTACACCGATCCCGGCACGGTGCAGATACGGATATTCGACGATCGTTTGGAGGTATGGAGCCCCGGTCTTTTGCCGAAGGAACTGTCGGTGAAACATCTGCCGCGCGAATCGCGGTCGATCCCGCGCAACCGGACGATCGCCCGCATCTTCCACGCACTCCACCTCATCGAGAGTTGGGGTTCCGGTTTTCAGCGCATCGTCGATGCCTGTGAACGGAACGCTAATCCGGCACCGCTTTTCGAGGAGAAAGCGGGCGCCTTCGTCATAACCGTACTTCCCCAAAAGAAAGGGGGAGTAACTGGGGGAGTAACTGGGGGAGTAACTGGGGGAGTAACTGGGGGAGTAACTGGGGGAGTAAACCGATTGCTGTCATTCATACAAGACAACCCCGGCAAGCGGACCGTTGAGATTGCTAAAGCACTGGGAGTTCCGTCAAAGACGCTGGAGAAATGGCTGGACAGATTGAAAAAAGAGCGGCGCGTTGAGTTCAAAGGAGCGCCCAAGACCGGCGGGTACTTCGTTAAAGAGTAACTTCATTGAACCGGGGGCGGGGCCATGCGGAACACACTTCTTGCGATGATCGGACTGATGCTTGTCTGCGTCTCCGGTGTCGCTCACGCCGCGCCCGGCGATGAACGGTGGGTGTCGATGAATCCCGAGATCCCCGGAACTGATGGCGTCATAGAAGTGATGGTACAACAGGGCGATTATCTCTACATCGGAGGCTCATTCTCCGTTGTGAAAAACATTGCGGCAAACAATATCGCATACCTTCATGTTCCCTCCGGCACATGGAGTGCTTTGGGAAACGGAATAAGCGGTTCGGTCGAAGCCCTCGCCGTCGACGAAAACGGTACCGTTTATGCGGGAGGGCAGTTCACCATGGCGGGTGGTGTAACGGCAAATCATGTGGCAAAATGGGATGGCACAGAGTGGAGTGTGTTGGGGACAGGTATTGGGGAAGCCTCGGACGGTTATCCCCAAGTTCATGCGCTCGCCCTTGACGAAAACGGCGATCTCTATCTCGGTGGATGGTTCACGAAGGCGGGGGACGAGAACGCGAACAATATCGCAAAATGGGACGGCAGCACATGGAGTGCTCTTGGAAGTGGCGTGGGCGATTCTGTGTACGCTCTTGCCTCCGATGGAGAAGGGAACATCTATGTCGGGGGAGATTTTGAAAGTGTGGACGGTCTCGAATTGACAAGAAGCATCGCAAGATGGGACGGGATGTCGTGGAGTTCTACCGGTAGCGATTTCGAGGGATCCGTCTACTCTCTTGTCTTTGACGGGAACGGTACCCTTTATGCCGGAGGATGGAGGCTCTTTGGTGCGGCACACGATATCGCTCAATGGAGTGCTTTAAGTGGGTGGGCGCCGTTCGGAGGAGGAAGCGACGATGGCTTTGTTCAATCCCTTGCCGTCGACAAAAATGAGAATCTTTATGCCGGAGGATGTTGCCCGAAGACCTACGGCGGTTATGCCGTCATGACCTACTATACCTCTAGGATATATCCCGGCGGACGGATCACGCTGGGAACGGGAACTAATGAAATGGTCTATGCCCTTGCCATCGATGAGAACGATATCCTTTATGCCGGTGGGCGCTTCACTGAAACGGACGGTATACAGACAAATCATTTCGCGACATGGGACGGTTCGTCATGGGCCGCACTCGGTACCGGTGGTATAAACGAAGTTGTCAATGTTCTGTCGGTCGATGAAAACGGGAATCTCTATGCTGGGGGATGGTTCACCACCGCAAGCGATATCAAAGCGAATTATCTCGCAAAATGGAACGGCGACATATGGGATGTACTGGGATTCGGTATGAGCAATCCGGTCACGGCCCTTGCCGTCGGCACGGGCGGACATGTGTATGTCGGAGGGTATTTCTCCAAGGCGGGCACTACGGCGGCAAATCGTATCGCACACTGGAACGGTTCGTTGTGGAGTGCTCTTGGATCAGGAATGGATGATATTGTTACGGCTCTTGCGATCGATGCCGAAGGAAACCTTTACGCGGGTGGCTATTTCGAAACGGCGGGCGAAGTAATGGTGCATTATATCGCGGAATGGGATGGTTCCTCTTGGCTTGCGCTCGGAAGCGGAATGAACAGCGTTGTTTCCGCTCTGGTGTTTGATACAAGCGGGGCGCTCTATGCAGGCGGCAGTTTCACAATGGCGGGTGGTGTAGAGGCAAATCGTATCGCTAAATGGGACGGCACCTCGTGGGTCCCGCTCGGAACCGGCATGAACGACGATGTCTGGGCCCTTGCCTGCGACACCAGTGGAAATCTCTATGCGGGAGGTCAGTTCACAACGGCAGGAGGGATAACGGCGAACCAGATAGCGAAATGGGACGGAGACTCATGGAGTTCGCTGGGAAGCGGCATGAACCATATGGTCGCTGCTCTTACCTTTGACGAGAGAGGAAACCTTTACGCGGGCGGTTCTTTTACGGAAGCGGGCGGTTCTCCAGCGAATCACATCGCGCGGTGGAACGGAAATGTTTGGGCCACTCTCGGAAAGGGCGTAGATAGTCCGGGTGATGCGTATATCGCTGCTCTGGCCTTTGATGGTGAGGATTCTCTTTATGTCGGAGGTTCTTTTATCACTGCGGGTGACAAGGTAAGTCCTTATCTCGCCGAGTATATTCTTCATTTGTCGAATGGTGTTGCCTGTGACCCGGACTTTGACTGCGCTTCCGGCTTTTGCACCGATGGTGTCTGTTGTGTTGTGGCGAACTGCAACGATAACGACCCCTGCACCGTCGATTCTTGTGCAGCGAACGGTGAGGGCACCTGTTCGCATCTTGCCGGGAATGAAGGAGGCTCCTGTGACGACGGCGAGCCCTCCACCGTAAACGACATTTGCACCGATGGTGCCTGTGCGGGAACTCTTGAGGGACTGTGCGGTACCGAAATTGAAATAGCCCCGTTACCTTACATGACGACTGGGACGACCGTTGGTCGGCCGAACACGATTAACACCTACGGTTCCTCTTGCGGGGATGGCAGTAAGCCTAGCTCGGACATCGTATATATGCTTGAGGCTCAGGCGGGAATTAAATATCAGATACGGGTTTCTCCAGAAGCCGAATATGATGTTGTTCTCACGCTTATCGGTGCCTGTCAGAATAAAGAAAGGTGTTTAGGATATGCCAGCGGCGGCGGCGGCGGAGAAACAGAAGCACTCATATATTCACCAACCTCGACACAAACTATTTATATCGTCTTGGAAGGAAGGACCGGCACCGAAAGCGGTTCCTACGAGATCAGCGTGATGACCGTCGAACAACCCGACGACCCACCGATCCCCGACATGGACGCGGTAACCGAACCGGATGACATGGACATAATGATCGACGAAACCATTGACGAACTTCACCTAGACAGTGCCGTTGTTGATGAAACCTCGGACGAAGACATAGCCGGCGATGCCATGACCACCGATGATGGTATTCCGCCTGATACGGACGAGACCACGGACGACACGATCAACGACGAACCAGACGCCGACACCGACACCGACTCACCTCTCACGACTCACGACTCACTTGTCACCGACACCGACCCCACCAAGCCGACCAACGACGGCTGCGGCTGTTCGCTCCTCTTCTGACCGATACGCCGGAGCGGCGCTCTCCCCTATTACCCTGTATTATTTCGCTTCCCTATTTTTTGACAAACCGAAGTTGAAATGGTAGGGTGCGCCCATGACGGACCCAAATATCCCCCGGCCGACGCCGGTACCCGAGGGACTCTCCCGGGAACTGGAACTTAAAGAAAAGAAAGACCCGTTCATCGGCCAGACCGTCAGCGAACGCTATGTGATCACGAGCCTCATCGGGTCGGGCGGCATGGGGAATGTCTACCTCGCCGAGCATGTGCTCCTGAAAAAGAAGGTCGCGCTCAAGATACTCCATTTCGAACTCTCGAAGAACAAGGACACCGTCGAGCGGTTCAAGCGCGAGGCGATCGCGGCCAGCAACATCGGCCAGTCCAACATCGTCGATGTGACCGATTTCGGCTACACCGAACAGGGCAACGCCTTTTTCGTGATGGAGTATGTCGAAGGCGAGTCGCTCGCCGACATCATCAAAAAGCGCGCCCCGCTCCCGCTCCACCATGTCATCGCGATATCGGCCCAGATAGCGCTCGCGCTCTACAGCGCCCACAGCAAGGGCATCGTCCACCGCGACATGAAGCCGGAGAACATCCTCATCACCTCGAAGAACGAGATATCGCCCTTCGTCAAGATCGTCGATTTCGGCATCTCGAAGATCATCGGCACCGGCGTCACCTCCCGCAAGGAACGGACGCTCACCAAGGCGGGCGCCATCTTCGGCACCCCCGAATACATGTCGCCGGAACAGGCGGGCGGCCAGCAGGTCGACACGCGGACCGACATCTATTCGCTCGGCGTCATGATGTACGAAATGAGCACCGGCAAACTGCCGTTCTCCGATCAGAACTACATGAAGGTCCTGCACAAGCACCAGTACGAGATACCCGACCTGCCCTCGTCGAAGGAGCACGGGGTCCCGCCCGAGATGGACGCCATCATCATGCGCTGTCTCGAGAAGACGGCGGGGAACCGCTACCCGACGATGCTCGACCTGCTCGCCGACCTCAAGAAGGTGTACGGCCAGCACAAACTCGAGAAGCAGATAAACCTCGCGTTCCTCCTGAACTCGACCGTCATCCTGCGGGCCGAGGGCGAGGCGCCCGACACGGCGCTGCCTCCCCCTTCCGAGCGCGACATGCTCAGGATGCTCAACCAGGAGACCATGGCGGGCCGGGGGCGCAGCGACACCGTCGCCCCGACGCGCAAGAAATCGGTACTGGTCACCGCCGTCATCATACTGGCGCTCCTGCTCGTCGCCGGCATCCTCTTCTACCGCGCCTTCATCAGGCCGGACCGCGTGCTGGTCGCCGAACGGACACCGCAGGAGGCGCAGAAGCCCCTCCCCAAGCCCGACCCGGTCCCCGATAAACAGCGGCCCGAACCCGAGAAAAAGCCCCTTCACGCGACGCAGACGCAGAAAGGCGGCAAGGCGACCGCCAAGAAGACGATAACGCTCAAGGTCAACTCCAACCTCGCGGGGGTCACCGTGGTGAACAACGAGACCGGCAAGGTGCTCTGCGCCACCCCGTGCGTCACGAAGATACCCAAGGACCCGGGCGGCGTCATGGTGCTCGGCTTCCAGAAGGACGATTTCAATATACGGCCCATGGCGATAGCGCTCGACCGCGATATCACGGTCAATGTCGATCTCAAGCAGAACTGAGGTCCGGGAACCCGGGAGGAGGAACGCATGTCCAAGAAGATCTTCGTGATAGACACCAATGTCATCCTGTCTGACCCGAAGGCGATATTCCACTTCGAGGAGAATGACATCGTCATCCCGCTCGTGGTCATCGAGGAACTCGACAAGTTCAAGAAGGACATGAACCAGATCGGGCTCGCGGCCCGGTCGTTCGCCCGCTACATCGACAGCATCCGCAAGCGGGGCAGTCTGCTCGACGGGGTGCAACTCAAGGAGGGCGGGTCCATCCGCATCGTGCTCGCGTCGCAGGTCGATCTGCCCAATCTCGACCTCGGCGGCTCGCACGCCGACAACATCATCCTCTCGAGCGCCTACCGCGTCACCAAGGAGAACCCCGGGGTGCCGGTGGTGCTCGTCAGCAAGGACATCAACATGCGCATCAAGGCCGATGCGCTCGGGATACAGGCGGAGACCTACAAGAACGAAACGGTCAACTTCACCAGCCTGCCCAAGGGCTTCGCCCCGCTCGATGTGGACGGCGCGATCATCGACCGGATACACCAGCAGAAGAAACTGCCGCTCGACGATCCGGCGGCCGAACCGTTCCGCAAGGGATATTCGAACCAGTTCTTCATCCTCAAGGACCTCGCGAACGAACAGCACCAATCCATCGTCCGCATCGACCCGTTCGACAACTGTCTCGTGCCGCTCAAGCAGTACAAGTCGGTCTGGGGCATATCGGCGCGCAATGTCGGGCAGAAACTGGCGCTCGACCTGCTGCTCGACGACCGGGTGAAACTGGTGTCGCTCATGGGCATCGCCGGCACCGGCAAGACCCTGCTCGCCATCGCGGCGGGGCTCGTGAAGTGTCTCGACGAGGGGGTGTACACCCGCATGCTCGTCACCCGCCCCATCTACCCGATGGGCCGCGATATCGGGTACCTGCCGGGCACCATCAACGAGAAACTCAAGCCGTGGATGCAGCCGGTGTTCGACAACCTCGAATACCTGCTCGCCGGGTATGACTCGGCGAACCTCGGCAAGATGCACGACCTGATGAGTTCGGGCGTCATCGAGGTCGAGGCGCTCACCTACATCCGCGGTCGCAGCATCCCGGAGCAGTTCATCATCGTCGACGAGGCGCAGAACCTCACGCCGCACGAGGTGAAGACCATCGTCTCGCGCGCCGGCGAGAACACCAAGATCGTGCTGACCGGCGACCCGTTCCAGATAGACAATCCCTACATGAACGAATCGAACAACGGGCTTTCGTACATCGTGGACAAATTCAAGGAATTCCAGCTCGCCGGTCACATCATCCTCGAGAAGGGCGAACGGTCGGCGCTCGCGAACGCCGCGGCGGAGTTGCTGTAGGATGCTGATCGCCCTCATATCGGATATCCACGGGAACCTGCCGGCGCTCGAGGCGGTCATCCGGCGCATCGTCGAGTTGCGCCCCGACCGGCTCTACTTCCTCGGCGACGCGGTCGGTTACGGCCCGTGGCCCGCCGAATCGGTGGAGATACTGCGGCGCAATGTGCACGGCGCGGTGCTCGGCAACCATGACGCCGGCGTGGTCCGGAAGACCGATGTGTCCAACTACTTCGACGCCATCCGCTATGTCATCGAATGGTCGCGCGAACAACTCGACGATACGCAGAAGGACTTCCTCGGCAAACTGAAATATGTCCTGAACGACGACTCGGGACTCCTGCTCTGCTCCCACGGTTCGCCGCGCCAGCCCGAGCAGTTCGATTACATCTACAGCAAGGACACCGTCGAGCCGCTGTACGAGATCGAGCCGTTCCTGCGGCGCGTCACCTTCATGGCTCATTCCCACCTGTTCAGTTATTTCGTGCTGACCGGCGAAGGGCGCACCATCGAACTCGACCTTTCGTCGGGCCAGATAGATATCGATTTCCCCTATCCCTCGGTCTGCGTCATCGGGTCGGTCGGCCAGCCGCGCGACGGCGACAGGCGCGCCGGCTTCGTCACCTTCGACACCGAGAAGATGACGGTCATGTTCCACCGGGTCGAGTACGCGGTCGAGCGGACCGTTTCCCAGATACGGAAACTCAAACTGCCCCGCAGTTTCGCCGACCGCCTGCTGGAGGGACGCTGATGACGCTCTACTGGCACCTGTTCGACGAACCGGTCGAATACGGCGAAGCGCTCCGCCTGCAGGAACGCCTGCGCGATGAGGTGCTCGGCGGCGAACTCGGCGACGGCATCGTGCTTTTTCTCCAGCACCGCCCCGTCTACACGCTCGGGTTCCGCGGCGACGAGCGCCACATCCTTCTGCCTCCCGAGGAACGGGAGCGGCGCGGCATCGCCGTGTACCGTACCCGGCGCGGCGGCGATGTGACCTACCATGGACCCGGTCAACTCGTGATATACCCCATCATCGACCTGCGCCGCGCGCGGTTCGCCTCGATCAGGGAATTCGTCGTCTTCTGGGGGACCGGACTGGCGCGGACACTTTCCGACCGCTACGGCATCCCGGCGCGCTGGGATGAAACGAAGACCGGCGTCTGGGTCGGCCGCAACAAGATAGCGGCGGTCGGCGTCCATGTGAAGAAGGGGGTCGCCGCCCACGGCTTCGCGCTCAACATCGACCCCGATCCGGCGCACTTCGCCGGCATCGTCCCGTGCGGCATCACCGACGGCGGCGTGACCTCCATCAAACGGGAACTGGGCCGCTGCCCCCGGCACGAAGAACTGGCGCGAGATCTCCTGTCGCTCCTCGCGGAGCGGTACGGCACCGATAACCTGAAGGAGTACCCCCTGTCATGAAAAGAGTCGTCGTCTTTTCGCTCTGCCTCCTCGTCGCGGCCGCCTGCGCCTCGACCGGCACCGCCGACCCCGCCAAGACCCCGCAGGACCACCGGGTGTCGGCCCTGCGTTACCTGCCGCTCGCGGTGGGCAACAGTTGGACCTACACGGTCGATTATCTCGGCCAGACGGGCGAGATGACGATACGGATAGAGCGCGAGGAGAACGGCTGGTTCATCGACAACCGCGGCACCGCGCTCACCGCCGACCGGCACGGGATCCGCGACCGCGACCGCTACCTGCTCACCTTCCCGCTGCAGGAGAAACGGGCGTGGGTCGCCCTCACCGGCCCCACCCGCAACGAGACGCGGACCATCGTCGCCATCGACGATCCGGTGGAGACGCCCGCCGGGAATTTCGAGGGGGCGGTGGTCGTCGAGACGACCGTCAACCCGCAGAAAGGCATCTTCTTGAAATCTCTTCATTATTTCGTCCCACGGGTCGGCATCGTGAAGATAGAGACCTTTGTGGAGGATACCGCGGCCGGGACCAAAAAACGGCAGACGATGACGCTCCTGAAGAGCCGGGAGATAAAAAATGACCCGAAAAATTGACATTTACTATAAATGATTGTTATATAATTAGCATGAAATTGTACAACAATTACATATAACTTTATGTAAGTGTGAGGGCGCCATGAAGAACTTGCTGATCTCACTTGCTTTTTTGTTCTCGCTGTCGCTGGTCGCCTACGAGGCGCCGGGGAGCGTCGAAGAGGTGCCGGTCCCGCCGTTCATCGATGTGGAGAAGGCCGATTTCACGCAGGCCCCCGACGAGCATGAGGTCACCGGCGGCGACACGCTGTGGGACCTTTCCGAAAAATACCTCAAAAGCCCGTGGTATTGGCCCAAGGTGTGGTCCATCAACCCCCAGATAAAGAACCCGCACCTCATCTATCCCGGCGACAAGGTCTATTTCCGCGGCACCGGCGAGATCATGATGCCCCCGACGAACGAAGGGGGGCTCGCGATCGGCGGCGAAGGTGAATCGTCGGAGGATCTTGAGACCGACGAAACGGCCCGCACCGGCAAGACGCTCGACGACAAGCCGGAGAACTACAAGAACTATGTGAAACTGGGCGGCAAATACCGCGTCGACCGCTTCACCCAGATCGAGGACACGGTGCTTGATGTCCCCTATCGCGGCTATGTCGCCGACGAAACGCTCAAGCAGGCGGGGAAGATCATGGCGGCCTTCGACACGAAGGAACTGCTCGCCACCGAGGACTCCTGCTATGTGCAGTTCACGGGAAAGAAGCATGCGGTCGGCGACTATCTTGAGTTCTTCCGCGTGGTCGAGGAGATCACCCATCCGGTCACCAACGATGTGGTCGGCAACCATATCGAGATAACCGGCAAGGGCAAGATCATCGACATCAACAACGATGGCATCGCGACGGTCCGCATCATCAAGGCCTACACGGCGGTCCAGCGCGAGGACAGCGTCCGCGAATTCCAGGAACGCCGCCCCAACATCAAGGTGGAGCAACTCGACAACAAGAAACTGCAGACGATCGTCCTTTCGGGTTACGACCCGGTGACGATGTTCGGCGACGGCTATCTGATCTATCTCGATAAGGGCGCCAAAGAGGGGCTCGTCGAAGGGAACATGCTGACCATACACCGCCGTCAGGACGGACTCGATACCCTCGACGACGACGATGTCGCCAAACTGCCGCTCGAGCCGATCGGCGAGGTGGTGGTCGTCCTGACCGAGGCGCACACCTCGGTCGCCATCATCACCAAGAGCATTCTGGGCATCGAACGGGGCGATATCGCGACGGCCACGATCTTTGAGTAACCGCACACTCATCCTTTCGATCCTCGCCGTACTTTTCTTCGCGGCGGGGGGATTTTTCCTGCTGAACCTGCTGTTCCTCGATGCCTACCGGATGCCGACGGTGTCCACGCAACAACTCCGTGTCGCCGAGATGGCCCGCGACCTCGAGATCCTGCATGAGACCGTAACGAACACCGAGAACACCGATCCCGCGACCATTCGACCGGTCCTGTTCCGGCTGAAAGAGCACTACGAGACGATCTTTGGCGAGATAACAGCCGACCTCGACCCTCTCCTCAAGAACCGTTTCGCCGACTATCACACGCGGATCTGGCCGGCGATGGAGCGCTGGAACGCCGCACCGGGGACCGGAGAGATCGATCCGGTGCAGGTGCGTAGCGATCTGAAGGCGCTCCGCAAGATAGTCCTGCTCGCCGCCAAACGGCTCGAGAAGGAATCGCTCGCCGAGCGGCGCGGCGCGATACTCCGCTCGGCCCGCTTCGCCGCCGCATCGTTCGCCGTCGCGATCGCCATCGGGCTCTTCGGCATCATCGCGGCGCGGCGGTCCCGTCAACGGCGTGACGCGAGCGCCGCCCCGGCCGAACCACCGACCGACAACCCCGCCGGGAACCCGCCGCCGAAAGAGCACCGGCGCGAACAACTGCTCCTGAAACGGTATCGCGACATACTCGATTCCCTCCCGGACGGCGTGGTGGTGAGCGATGCCTCTTCGGGCCGCGTACAGTTCATCAACCGCACCTTCCGCGACCGGTTCGCCGTCGGTCAGGACCAGATAGGAGAAACGGTCGCCGCGCTGGCGGAAAAGAGCGGGATGGCGATAGCGGAGCCGGGAAAACTCACGGCGCACGACACGGTCTACTGGCGCGACATCACGGAGGTGGGCGGCGCGGTGCTCCACCTTGTTCGCGACATGACCGAGCAGGACCGGCTCTCGAATCGCCTCATGAGCGCCGAACGGCTCATATCGATCGGCGAGATCGCCTCGAAGGTGACCCACGAGATACGCAACCCGCTCTCGACGATAAAACTCAATGTCGAGTATGTCGCCGATCACGCGCACGATCTTTCCCCCGAAGAACTGTCGGCATCCATCGCGCTCATCGTCAAGGAGGTCATCCGGCTCGAGGAGATAACCGACCGCTACATGGGCATGGTGCGGTACCGCGCCGATGAGGAGTCGCCTTCCCGCACCCCGCTCCGCGACGCGGTGGCGGAGGTCACGCGGTTCCATGAGAGCGAGTTCCGCACCCGTGACATCGCGCTGACGGTCGGCGACCTGCCCGCCGTCGAACTCGGGATAGCGTTCAACTCGTTCCGCGAGGTCCTGCTCAACATACTCAAGAATGCGTGGGAGGAACTCGACCGGCGCGGCGCCGTGGCGATATCGGGCGATATCGCCGACGGGAAGGTGCGTCTGTTCGTGGATGATAGCGGCCACGGCGTCCCGGCGGCCGAGCGGGAGAAGATATTCCGCAATTTCTACACGACCAAGCCGGGCGGCACCGGCATCGGGCTGTCGCATTCGCTTAAACTGGTCACCGAGGCGGGCGGGGACATAGCGGTCACCGATTCGCCGCTCGGCGGCGCCCGTTTCGTCATAACGATACCCCGGGGCTGAGCGACCGCCGGGACACGGCGACCGTCACTCCCAATCTTTCCAGACCGGATCGAAACCGCGCGCCCGGAGCGCCGCCGCGACCTCGGCGGGACCACGCGCATCTTCCACCTCGAACTGGGCGAGCGCCCCCTTCCGCGTCCCGTAGCCGCCGGGGACCGTCGAACTGCCGGCCGACAGATTGGTGAAACCGATCGGTACGGCGGCGTCGCGGAACGCGGGCGCTTCGCGGGTCGAGAGCGACATCGGCGTCTCGGGGAACAGGAGCCGGAGCGCGCAGACCATCTGCAGGAATTCGCGGTCACCGACCGGGTGCGGGCCGCCCGCGACCCCTTCGGCCTTGCGGATGCGCGGGAAACTTATGGAGAACTCGGCGCGCCAGTGATGTTTCTGCAGGAACGAAAGATGCTGGGCCAGCGCCAGCGTTTCGTAACGCCAGTCATACAGTCCGAGCAGGAACCCGATGCCGATCTTCGCGATGCCGGCCCGGGCCCCTCGTTCCGGCGTCGAAAGCCGCCGGTCGGGATCGCTTTTCGGGCCTCGCGGATGTTCGGCGGCATAGGTGGCCCGGTGATGGGTCTCCTGATACACATAGAGTCCATCGAGATGCGCCTCGGTGACGAGCCGCCGGTACGCCGCCTCCTCAAGCGGCGCTATCTCGATGGAGACCGATCGGAACCCGATGTCGTGCAGATCGCGGATGACCGGGACGAGGAACGAGGGATCGGCGCTCTCGGGGTGTTCCCCCGCGACGAGCAGGAGGTTGGTGAAGCCGTGGGCGCGGATCGCCCGGCCCTCCCGCAGTATCTCCTCGCGCGACAAAAAGACCCGCGGCACCTTGTTGCCGGCATTGAACCCGCAGTAACGACAGTGGTTGATGCAGCGGTTGTCGTAGTAGAGCGGGATGTAGAGCGACAGCGCGTAGCCGAACCGGCGTCGGGTGATCCGCGCGCTCTCGGCGGCAAGACGCGCAAAAAGCGTATCGTCCATCGCCGGAGAGAGAAGCGTCGCGAGGTCGTCGGGCGAAAGATGCTCCTGCCCGAGCACCGCGGCGATGTCGAGCGCCGTGGCGGCAAGAGCGCGGTCGCGGAGACGCAGGGTACGCTCTTCGTCGAGATGGAAAGTGTTCCCGTTCATGGGGAACACTCTATGTCGCCGGAGAGGCAAGTCAAGGAAGAGAATTGCAAATACGGCGAACCCCGCGTATAGTGACGACGGAACGGTATGAGGCACCCATGGATATCCCGAACTTTTTCCCCGGCGACCGCTACGATACGCCCGATGGCGTCGCGCGACCGGTCGGCGACCGGCTGCTCCTCGGAAGCCGCTGGTACTTCTATCTCATGATGCTCGACATCCAGCGGCGCTACTCGGCGATCGCGCGGACCGGCGGTTACGACCGCGCCGCCTGGGTCCGTAGCAGCATCGAGGCCTTCCGGCTGCTCGAATCGGTCGGGTGCCGGTTCCGCCTGAGTGGATTGGACCATCTGCGTCGCGATCCCGCCAAGCCGCTGGTCATCGCGGGCAACCACATGTCGACGCTCGAGACGATGGTGTTCCCCGGCATCATCGGCGGCCTGCGTCCCGTCACCTTCGTCATCAAGGAGAACATACTCCACAACCCGCTCTACCGCGACATCATGGCGGCGACCCGCCCCATCGTCGTGTCGCGGAAGAATCCGCGCGACGATCTGAAAAAGGTGCTTGAGGAGGGGACCGCGCATCTGCGCGAGGGGACCTCGGTCATCCTCTTTCCGCAGGCGACCCGTTCCGACACCTTCGATCCGGCGCAATTCAACTCGCTCGGCGTGAAACTCGCGAAAACTGCGGGGGTCCGCCTGATGCCGGTCGCCATCAAGACCGACTTCTGGGGCAACAGCCGCTTCAGATTGCTCAAAGTGGTCGGCCCGCTCCACCGCGAGCGGCCCGTCCACATGGATTTCGGCGCACCGATCGCGATAACGGGCAACGGCACCGAGGAGCACCACGCGACCGTTGAATTCATCCAGACACGGCTGGCGGAGTGGGGTACGGCTCCGCGCTGACCCTTTTTCCTTGACAGTCCCGAACGGGGCGTGATACCGTCCGAACGGTCATTGTTCACTCATCCGCTCGCGAGGTCGCCATGTCACGATTCAGAGAACTCGTCGCTTCCGAACCCGGTTCGCGCCATATACTGCAGGGGAACGAGGCGTTCGCGCTGGGGGTCGTCCACGCCGGCTACCATGCCGCCGACGGCTACCCCGGCACCCCCTCGACCGAGGTGATCGACAAATATCTGTCGCAGGTGCAGGACAAACTGGTGGTCGGCTGGTCGGTGAGCGAGGCGGTCGCGACCGCCGTCACGGTGGGACACGCCGTCGCCGGATCGGATGCGGTGGTCACGATGAAGATACCGGGGATCTTTCAGGCGGGCGACGCCATCACCACCTCGGCCTTCTACACCGCGCAGATGGGCGCCTTTGTCATCTACGCCGCGACCGACTATGTGCCGAGTTCCACCCAGCATGTGATCGACGCGCGCCACTTTTTCGCCGCCGCCCGCGTCCCGGTGCTGGAACCGCGCGACCATCAGGAGATGTACGACATAGCCTTCATCGCCGCCGACATGAGCCGACGCTTCCGGACGCAGGTGGTCATCCTCGCGTCGGGGATACTCGCCCACTCCGAAGGGCTCGTCGCGACCCGCGCGCCGCGCACCATCGAGCGGCGGCCGCTCCCCGAGAACCTGCACGGCTGGATGCTGATGCCCTACATCGCGCGGCAGAACTACAACGCCGTCAACCGCGAACGGATACCGGGCGTGCTGGCGTGGGGCGAACAGGAGACCGCCCTGATAAACGAACACCACGGGAAGGACGATTTCGGCGTCATCGTCGTGGGCGAATCGGATATCATCGTCCGCGAGGCGCTGAGGAGCGCCGGGCGCGACCCGTCGATACTGTCGATGTCGCTCGCCTATCCGGTCCCGACGGGGCGCATCGCCGCCTTCGCAAAGAAGGTGAAGGGCAAACTTTTCGTCTTCGAGGACGGCGATCGCTTCCTCGAAGAGAAGATACGGACGCTCGGCGTCGCGGTCGTCGGCAAGGAGGAGCACTCGGTCGTCACCGACTGGACCCCCGACATGGCGCTCGAAGCGCTTTCGAAGCATCTGGGCATCGCGCTGGCCGCCGCGCCGAAGATCCCCGCCTTGAAACCGGTCATGCGGCCGCCCTCGATCTGCCCCGGCTGTCCCTACCGCGCCTTCGCGCTGGCGGCGCAGAAACTTAAGAAGCAGAAGAAACTCTACGCCTCCTTCGGCGAGATCGGCTGCTCGACGCTCCTCCACTTCTTCAACGCGGTCGACACCATTCTCTGCATGGGCGGCTCCGACGGCATGCGGCAGGGCTTCGTGCTGTCGCGGCCCGACCACGGCGCGAAGGTCATCAGCGTCATCGGCGATTCGTGCGAATGCCATTCGGGGCTCGACGGGACGCGCAACGCCGTCTTTCGCAATGTCCCCGGCGTGAAGATACTGCTCGACAACCGCGTCACCGCGATGACCGGCGGCCAGCCGGCCCCCACCTCGCCCAACAACCTCGCCGGCGTGCCCAATAAATTCAGTTTGCGCGACGCGGTCGCCGCCGAGAAGTGCCGCATGGTCGCCTGCAACGCCTACGATCTCAAGGAGGTCGAACGGCTGCTGACCGAAGCGCTCGCGTTGGCCGAAAAGGGCGAATTCACCTGCCTCATCCTCGAAGGGGCCTGCGTTCAGGAGGTGGCGGCCGAAAAGAAACGCCGCGCCCTCGTGATAGACCGCGACAAGTGCAAGCAATGCGGCCAGTGCGGCATCTGCCCCGGCATGGAGCATGATGAGAACAAACGACCGAACTTCACGACCCTCTGCACCAACTGCGGCTCGAGTTCCCAGATATGCCGCCAGCGCTGTCCCTTCGGCGCCATCGTGCCCGAAGATGCGGCGAAAAAGGAACGGACCGCGCCGCCCGACCTCCCCAAGGCGAAGGATATCGCTGCGGTGACGGTCGACAAGGCGAAACTCCCCGCCTCCCTGCGGGTCGCGATACGCGGCATCGGCGGGCAGGGGAACCTCTTCTTCGGCAAGGTGCTTTCCGAGGTGGCGCTCCGGACACCTTACGCCGATGCGGGCATCGTCAAGGGCGACACCCACGGCATGGCGCAGATGGGCGGCCCGGTCATATCGACCTTCGCGTGCGGCGAGGTCCATTCGCCGATACTCGCCCCCGGCAGCGCCGATGTGCTCGTGGTGATGGAGATGAGCGAGGTGTTGCGTCCCGGGTTCCTCGATCTCCTGAGACCGGGCGGCACGGTGGTGCTCAACCGTTTCGCGGCGGTGCCGGTCGCGGTGAAAAAGGAGGATTACCCGGCGCTCGATGCCATCAAAAAAGCGCTCGACGGCTACCGGATCATCGAACTCGACGCCCTCGCGGCGGCGCGCGGTTACGGCGACACGGCGGGCCGCACCGCCAATGTGGTGGTGCTCGGCCTTCTTTCGACCATAGCCCCCTTCAACGCGATACCCGAAGAGATCTGGCTTTCGGCGCTCATGGCGGTCTCCCCCGCCGATGCGATGAAGTCGGCCAATCAGATCGCCTTCGCGGCGGGCCGGGGACTCGGGAAGTAGCGATCGCTACTTATACCCGTACTTTTTCATGAGTTCGGTGTAGGCCGTTTCGAGCGCCGCGCCGTTCTTTCCCTGCTCCCCCAGATACCGGATGATCGGGCTTCGCCATATCTTCGAGGTCATCTGGTTGGTGATGCCGGGACCGAGGAATCTGTAATAGTCGCCACCGGCGTAGATGTACTCATGGATGACCGCGCGGTAACTCTGCGACGGATCGACCGGCGCACCGTTCTTGAACCAGCGGTCACTGACCTTCTCCATGCCGCAGACGGCGTTCTCGGACAGATCGAGGTTATACACGAGATCCTTCCCCGATATCGTCGAAACGACGAGCCGGTTCTCGAACGGCATCATCGAGATGATGTCGCTCATCCGGATAGGGCCCCGCCGTATCTTGTCACGGAATGCGTCGGGGTTCGAGAGCGCCACATCGGCTTCGGGGAAATCGTCGAGCACCGCGCAGGCGTACAGCCGCATGAAACGATCGGCGGCCAGATCGCTTTCGGCGTTCATGATGGTCGCGCCGGCGAGCCGGTCCATCTTGACGAGGTACCCCGCCACCGTTTCGCGGACCTTCGCCCCCTCCGGGGCGGCCGCTTGCGCCCCGTCGCGCAGCGTCACGATGCGGGCGTCGGCGACCGAGAATTTCCCCTTCCTGCGCAGTATCTCGACCCGCGCATATTTTTCCATATACTTCAATGCCTGCACGAAATATATCCCATCGGCGTCCCGCACATACTCATCGTGCGTGTGGGCGTTGAAGACGAGAAGCGGCCGGTCCTCCGGCTCAAGCGCCGCGACCAATTCGCGGGAACTTTCGAACGATTGGTGCGCGATAATGATGACCGTATCGGTCTCTCCCTTGAGCCGCCGTATCTCGCGCTGAACGGCGTTCAGGGCCTGCACCGTCTTCAGGTCCTTGAGATTCGCCGGGAACGAGACCTGTCGCAACTCCTCGGTGGTCACCCCGATGAAGGCGAGACGGCTTCCCTCCCGATCGACGATGTGCGATGCGGGGAACACCGGCTTCATCCCCTTACCGATGATGTTGGCCGACAGATACTTTATCTTCGACGCGGTACGGTTCTCATCGAACTCGGCCATCCCGTAATCGAACTCGTGGTTGCCCACCGCCGCGATCTGGTAGCCGATCTCGCGCATCGCCTCGGCGGCGGAACGCCCCTTGAATATCGACGATATCGCCGATCCGGTGTAGTTGTCGCCGCCCGACACCCGTATCACGACGCAGCCCTCGCAGTTGCGCTCTTCCTCGCGCCACATCTCGTCGAGGATGACCGCCTTCTCCCGGCCGTCGGGCTCCCAGATGTGACCGTGTTCGTCGTTGGTGTAGAGGATGAGGTACCGCTGCGGCGCCTCTTCGGTGACCAGATCGGCCAGTTTCTCGCATGACGAGAGAACAAGGAGGAGCATAACGAGAGCGCTCAGTCTGACCGATGCCATCATCCACCCTGACGATGTTTTAACCACGCGACGATACTAACTTTTCCGGGGACAAAGTAAATTTTTTTGTCGGAGGTTGTCTTACCGCCCGTTCTCCGCTACAATGCGGACCGAAGGAGGGCCACGCATGCCGAATGCCGATAGCGACCACATCGTCATCATCGCCGGCATCGGCGCTGTACTCCTGCGCCGCCATGCCCGCGCCCGGAACATCGTTCTACGCCTCACCGACGACGGCGATCCGGTGGTGACGGTCCCGCGCTGGGTCCCTTACGGAGATGCGATAGATTTCGTCATCTCGCGCCGCGACTGGATCGTCCGCCAGCAACGCGAACGGGCCGCCGCACCGGCCGCTCCGCCGCCCCTTCCCTCCGAACCGATCGCCGTCACGCGGGAGGAGGCGCGTCCCCTTCTCGAACGGCGCATCGCCGAACTCGCCCGGCGGCATGACCTCGTCGTGACGCGTGTCACCGTCAGGGCGCAACGCACCGTCTGGGGTTCCTGCGCGGTCGACGGCGGCATCAACATCAACTGGAGAACGGCGCGGCTCCCCGACACCCTGCGCGACTATGTGATCCTGCACGAACTGGCCCACCTGATCTACCGCAGCCACGGCCCCCGCTACTGGCGCGCCCTCGACCGGCTCGTCGGCGGCGACGCACGGACGCTCGACCGGGAACTCCGGCGCTGGCCGCTCGCGGCGCTCTGACATTCTTGCAATACGGCGATCCGCCGCTATGATGCGCACGACAACAACGGAGTGAACGGTGTCGCCGCAATGACGCTCCTGTTCGAAGGTCTTCTTCTCGGGCTGTCGCTCGGGGTCACCTGCATCGCCACCTGCGCCCCGGTCTATGCGCCGATACTCATGCAGACCGAGCGCGGCCCGATCGGCGCGTTCGGGGCCGTTCTCCTGATGAGCGCGGGGCGCTTCCTCAGTTACGCCGCGGTCGGCCTCGCCACCGGTGCGCTCGGGGCCGCCGCCGCCGGGACGCTCCCCGTCCCGACCATCGCCGCCGTTTCGTATCTGTTCATCGCCCTTTTCCTCATATACACGGCTCTCATCCGTGGACGCGCCGAAAAGCACGGCGACTGCCCGGCGGGTCTCATGTCCCGTTTCGCCGGGAACCCGTTCCTCGCGGGACTCGTGACCGGTTTCTCGGTCTGTCCGCCCTTTATCGGCGCCATCACCCGCGGCTTCGACACCGGCGGCGCACTGGGCGGGATGCTCCTCTTCATCGGGTTCTTCGCCGGCACCACAGTCTACTTCATCCCGATGGCGGTCCTGCCGCTCTTCGCGCGCCGACGGCTCATCCGCATCGCCGGGATATTCTTCTCGCTCTGCGCCGCACTCTGGTTCTTCCTCCTCGGTCTCGACCATTTCCTCGACCTGCGGATCAGGGCCGAGATGTATCTTGAAGATGCCTATCTCGTCGACTATTCGCAGGCGGAACTGACGCTGGTCGATGCGACGGGCGATCCTGCCGTGACCGAACGGGCGGCGCGGTTCTTTCCACACGCTCGGGCGATGACCGCCTCCGCGGAACGATATGCCGAAACACTCGCCGCGCTCGCCCCGGCGACCAATGTCCTCCTGTTGGTGGCGACAACGCCCGACGAGCGCGTGAAGACGCTCGCCGTTGAGAAAAGACTCAACATCGTCTGGACCATCGCCCCGCGCACCGACGCCGGAGCGGTCGAACTACGCGACTTCCTTTCCTCATACATCATCAAGGCGCGCCAAAGCAGAGGGTTTCTGTTCCGTCTGCCGCTCGACCCCCGGTGACCGTGCGGAATCGCACTGAGGGAAATCTTGCTTTTCCGAAGCAAATCCTTCACCATGGGGACGGGTTCTTCTTTTATGTGACAAGGGAGGTTTCAGGTCATGAAAAAGATGGTGTTCCTGTTCTCGCTTTTTGCGGCCATCGCGCTCAACGCCGAGATCAACCGCCCGGTGTACGAGACCGGGTATGAAAGTTACGCGCCGCTCGGCAACACGCCGGTGCTGTCGCAGTTCGTCACCTTCGAGGATGCCTACTGGCTCCCGTCGGTCCTGCCCGAACTCGGGAAGGGCTGGGTCTACATCAACAACAACGGCCAGTACGGCGGCGTCATCTTCCCGCTCCTTGAACGGAAACTGTTCATGCATGTCTTTGTCGAATACGACCCGAACGAAGCGAACTACACGCGCAACAGCCCGCGGCAACTGGTCGAGATCATGCGCGGGGTCAGTTTCGACACCCTCGGTAACGACGAATACATCGCGCCGCTTTCCAACATCTTCGGCTTCGGCTTCGCGGGGGATGTCGGGACCCTGTCATGGGGCGTCAACCTGAAACTCTACGCCGACCAGTACTCCCGGAAAACCACCACGCCCGCGACGACGGCCACCCTTTCGAATTCGACCTTCCGTTTGGAATTCACCCCGTCGATCTCCATGAAGCGCGACGAATGGCGCATGGACGCCGGGTTCAACCTGCTCGGACAGTGGATATCGAACGAGACCTCCAATCAAGCCTTCGTGTACCCGTACGACTACGCCGGCAACGCCGAGTTCGCGATCTACGGTCGGATGATGTACGATATCACGAAATACACGACGCTGATGGGCAACCTCTCTTTCGGGTACGCCGGCGCGTCGGACAAACTGGACAATGACCATGTGTCGCTCGACAACACCTATCTCGTCCTGAAGGGCGGCGCGCTGATAAAGCCCGTCGAACGGCTGACGCTCGGCAGTAACTTCTCCTTCTACCATGCGTGGCAGGGGCTCAACCGCACGACCTCGCCCGGCGGCGTCACGACCAAGACCGAGGATTCGGGTAACCTGCTGGTGTTCAACTTCACCCAGACGGCCGATTTCAAGCCGTGCGACTGGTTCACGCTCAAGGCGGGCATCGGCAAGAATATCATCGTCAATGTCAGCACCGACAAGGTCATCGTTCCGGCCGGGACCAGCACCAACGACGACTACGACAACAATTTCGATATCGGCAAATTCATCGGCTTTGCGATCGACTACAAGGAATTCAACTTCACCGCGGTCATGAACTTCGATGTCTTCACCGAGGGTCCGTACCTGCTCACCGGCCGCGCGTGGGCCAACCCGATGGCCTTTGTCGCCTCCCTGAATTACCAGTGGTGATCGCCCCTTTTATCTTTTCTTGACTCGTCTAGCGTCTGAATCTATACTTTCTCTAGTACATGGGGCGTATTGTACATGGCAAATCTTGAAGTAGACCGAGCGGTGTTCAGCGTCGGCGATCTTGCTGACGACACCGAAGAAAAACGCTACTGGCTTTCCTGCACACCCGCCCAACGGCTTGAGGCGATAGAAACCAATCGACGGATAATCTATGGGTATCTCGACACTCCCCCCCGACTTCAAAGATTTTTTGAGGTTGTTGAACTCAAAGCAGGTTGAGTATCTGCTGGTAGGCGGGTATGCCGTCGGCTACTACGGATACCCCCGCGCCACCGCCGATATCGATGTCTGGATAGCTGTTTCGGAACAGAATGCGGGGCGCATCGTCTCGGCGCTCCGTGAATTCGGATTTGCGGTGCCCGATCTGAAACCGGAGTTGTTCCTTCAGAAGGACCGGGTCATTCGCATGGGCGTCCCGCCGATCAGGATAGAGGTTATCACTTCAGCATCTGGCGTCGATTTCGCCGAATGTTATTCGCGGCGGCTTGTTGTGGAGATGGATGGCATTCCGGTATCGCTTATCGAACTGACCGACCTGAAAAGGAACAAGAAGGCGGCCGGACGGCCTAAGGACCTTGCCGATCTCGATCAACTCGCGTGACCTTGGTCACCTAGAGCACCTTCCCCGGATTCATCAGATCATACGGATCGAACAGTTTCTTGATGCCGCGCATCAGTTCTCGCGTCGGCTCGTCGATGAACAGACCGAGCGCCTCGCGCCGTTCGCGACCGATGCCGTGTTCTCCCGATATGAGACCGCCCAGTTGGCGGGTCTGGATGACGATCTCGCGCTGTACGCGTTTCGCCTCGACCGCGAGATCCTGTGAAGAAAGCAGATTGACATGAAGATTGCCGTCGCCGAGGTGACCGAACACGAACAGTTCCATGCCGGCGGGAAGCCGCCCGCGCAACAGTTCGGCCCACTGGAGGAATTCCGGTATCCGCGAGAAGGGCAGTACGATATCCTGCGCCGTCTTGCGCTCGCCGAGTTGATAGGAAAGCGGCGACAACAGTTCGCGCACCGCCCAGATCTCCTTCTTGTCGCGCCCCATGCGGAAGAAACGACCCGCGGAGGTCAGACGGCCGGCGATGCGGCGCTCCTGTTCGGCGAGTTCCGCCTCGGTGAAGGCCTCGAGCCGGAGGAGCAGGTAACTCTGCCGCGAGCCGGTCACCAGTTCACCCGCCCGGGCATCAAGGTATTCGAGCGCCGCCGGGGCGAGCGAACGGAGCGTCGCGAGATCCTCGAAGGTCGGGGCGACCACCTCGATGAAACTGGCGAAGCGGGGACAGGGCACCAGTTTCATCCACGCCCGGGTCACCACGCCGAGGGTCCCCTCGGACCCGCAGATCATGCCGGGGAGAAAGTAGCCGGTCGAGAATTTGTGGACCGCCGCCCCCAGTTCGCGCACCTTCCCGGCGCCATCGACGATCCGCACCTTGCGCAGGTGGTCGCGCGTCGTACCGTATCTGAGCGACGAGGGGCCGCCGGCATTGGTGGCGATGTTGCCGCCGACGGTCGCGTAGGCATGGCTCGCCGGATCGGGCGGGTATAAGAGCCCCTGTTTCTCGGCCTCCTTCTTGAGGTCGCCGGTCAGCACGCCCGGTTCGACCTCGGCGATGAGGTCTCCCGCATCGATGCGGCAGGCGGTGAGCCGTCCGGTGAACAGCACGGCCGATCTCTCGGGCAGGGCGCCGCCGGTGGTGCCGGTGCCGCTGCCGCGCGGCGTCATCGGGATGCGATGTTCAACAAGTATGCGGACCGCGGCGATGAGTTCCTCCTCGGTCGCGGGCAGGACGACGAAGAGGGTATCGGGGGTACGGAAGGTGGCGTCGGCGCCGTAGGCGAAAGCGGCGGGGGCGTCCCCCGGCAGGGTATCGATACGGGCCGCTTGAAGTTCTTTGAGTGCCGCGACGGCGTTCACCGGGGTATCTCCACGGGCCGGGCGTCGGGGGACCGCCGCTCCTCCTCGGCGGGCAGAAGGACGAGCAGTACGCCGAGCACGATGGTGAGGGCCGCGATGATCTGCGAGGTCGAGAGCAGGCCACTGAAGAACAGCCCCCGCTCGTCGTCGCGGAATATCTCGATGATAAAACGGATGACCGCATACCCGATAAGCCACGAACCGAACATGATCCCCGGCTTTGTCACCCGCTTCCTGGCGAAGAACAGCCCGAGGAACAGGAAAAAGCCCAGCACCGCCTCGATCGGCTGGGTCGCGATGACCGGATAGGGTATGTCGCGGAGCGACGCGAGCATGGTATCGGTGAACTGTTTCTTTGCCGACAGGCCGTTCACGATGAAGGTCAGGGAGAGCAGCCCATCGCTCACCTTGCCGAAACAGCAGCCGTTCAGGGTACAGCCGATACGACCGAGCACAAGCCCCAAGGCGCAGGGCAGGGTGAACAGATCGAGGTAGCGCATCACCGGCCGCCGCACCGCCGTCAGATAGAACACTATGGCGGCCGACCCGAGGACGATGGCGCCGTAGAAGGCGAGCCCCCCCTTCCAGAAATAGAGCATCGCGATGGGCTTCTGCAGGTATATCTCGAAGAAGCCGTCGAAGATGATGTGCTGGATCCGCGCCCCGAAATAGCCGAATATCGCGGCGTAGACGCCGGCGTTGAAGGCGACGCGCCGGTCGAGTCCCTGCCGCTTCGCCTCGCGGTCGAGCAGGAAGAAGCCGACGATGACGCCGAGCATGCCCATCGTGTAGTAACTCGGAAGCGAGAACCAGCCGAGATCGATGAGTGTCGGTCTCATGCGGCGACCTGCCCGTTCTTCCGTTCGCGCAGGAAGAAGGTATCGAGTATCACGAGCCCGATGGCGACGACGATGGCGGCGTCGGCGATGTTGAATACCGGATGATGGTACAGGTCGCCCAGATGCCAGAAGATGAAATCGATCACGAAGCCGTAGGCGAACCGGTCGATGAGATTCCCCGCCGCGCCGGCGATGATGAAGGCATAGATGACCGGGTAGAGTCTGTGCGGTGTCCGGACGAAGACGAGCGCGAGCACGACGAGCGTCACAAGCGTCGAGAAGCCGCGCAGGACCACCAGTTTGTACAGTTCAGAGAAGGTGCCTCCGAAGCCCCACAGCGACCCGCGGTTCTCGACATAGACGAATTCCCAGAACCCGGGGATGACGGTGATCGCCTCCTGCCCCTGCAGGCCGAGCGCCCACTGCTTGGTCACCTGATCGAGGATGATGAGCGGCACCGCGATGACGAGGAGCCACAGCGCCTGTTTCGGCGCCAGTTCGGGCATCGTCAGTTTCATCGGATGACCTCCCAGCAGGCGTCGCAGATATGGGTCGCCTCGGCGGAGCGGTCGGCGACCGGCCGTTTTTTCCAGCAACGGTCGCATTTCTCCCCCTCGGCCACCGTCACCTTCGCCCAGACATCGAGCGATTCGGAGAGTTTGGTCAGGCCGTCGGGTGCGGCCGCCTTCTCGAACGCCGAAACGATGAAAAGCGACTCGAGGTTCGCCGTCTCCTCATCGAGTACCGGCTGCCCCTTCCAGTGGAGCGTCACCTTCGCGTCAAGCGAGTGACCGATGGTCTTGGCGGTGCGCAGTTCCTCCAGCAGTTTCTGGACGCCCGACCTGACCGTGAGGAGCGGTTCCCAGCATTCGATATACTTTTTTTCATCGGCCGAGAGCGGGCGGACCGGGAACTCCTCGAGAAAGACCGATTCCTTCTTCGTGCCCGGCAGGAACCCGTAGGCCTCCTCGGCGGTGAAGGAAAGTATCGGGGCGAGTACCCTCACCATGTCGGAGAGTATCTCGTAGACGGCGCGCTGGCTCATCCGGCGGCGCGGATCGTCCTTCTTCATCACATAGCGGTCCTTGATGACATCGAGGTAGACCGACGAGAGGTCGACCGTCAGGTAGTCGAGGATCGCGTGGTAGATACGGTGGAACTCGTACTTTTCGTAGGCGGTCGTCGTGGTGCCGAGCACCTCCTTCCAGCGGAGATAGGCCCACTTATCGACCGAGGCGAGGTCGTTCACGCCCACCGCGCAGGTGTCGGGTTCGAAGTCGCCGATGAACCCGAACATGAAGCGCATCGTGTTGCGTATCTTGCGGTAACTGGTGACGAACGAATTGATGATATCCTCCGACACGCGGATGTCGTCGCGGTAATCCTCGGCGCTCGTCCAGAGGCGCAGGATCTCGGCGCCGAACTGCGAGATGGTCTTCTCGGGCGGGATGAAGTTGCCCTTCGACTTCGATATCTTCTCCCCCTTGCCGTCGACGACATAGCCGTGGGTGAGGACCTGCCGGTAGGGCGCCGTGCCGCGCGTCACGGTACAGGCCAGCAGCGAGGACTGGAACCAGCCGCGGTGCTGATCGGAGCCCTCGAGGTACAGGTCGGCCGGGAACTCGAGCCCCTTCGAGCCGTCGAGCACCGCCGCCCAGGTCACCCCCGAGTCGAACCAGACATCGAGGATGTCGGTCTCCTTGCCGATGTTCTTCGACCCGCATTTCGGACATTTGAATCCCTGCGGCAGGAAGTGGGCCGCCTCCTTCTCGTACCAGATATCGGAGGTATGTTCGCGGAACAGGTCGGCCACCGCGTGGGCCAGCCCCGCGTCGACGATCTGTTCGTTGCAGTCCCTGCAATGAAAGGCGATGATCGGGCTACCCCAGAGCCGCTGGCGCGACACGCACCAGTTGGGGCGGTTCTCGACCATCCCCGATATGCGGGCCTTGCCCCACGCCGGGATGAACTCGACCGGCTCGAGGTTCTTCAGCGCCTGCGCGCGGAGGCCGGTGTCGTCCATCGAGACGAACCACTGCGGCGTCGCGCGGAAGATGATGGGGCTGTTGCAGCGCCAGCAGCAGGGATAACTGTGCGATATCATCTCGCCCGGCTTATTGAGCAGGAAGCCGTGGTCGAAGAGGTACTGCACGATCTGCGGGTTGGCCTTGGTCACCTTCATCCCGGCCCAGTGCGGTATCTCATCAGTGAAACTGCCGTCACTTTTCACCGGCGCATAGGTGTCGAGCCCGTGTTTCCGGCCCAGTTCGTAATCCTCCTGCCCGTGCCCCGGCGCGGTGTGGACACAGCCGGTGCCCGCCTCGAGCGTGACATGATCGCCATAGAGTATGACCGAATCGCGGTCCATGAAGGGGTGGCGCGCCGCCATCCCCGTGAACCGGTCGGCCGGGAAGGTGGCGAGCGTCGGCGCACCCGACTCCCCTATCGCCTTGAGGAAACTATCCTTGAGGTCGTCGGCGACGATGAGCGCTTCGCCGCGTACCTTCACCGCCGCGTAGGTATAGGTCGGGTTGAGGGCTATCGCGAGGTTCGCCGGGAGCGTCCACGGCGTGGTGGTCCATATCACGAAGTTCACCTTCTCGCCCGGCAGTTCGGGGAGCCCCGCGGGGACCGGGAACTTCACATAGATGGAGGGTGACGCGTGGTCGTGGTACTCCACCTCCGCCTCGGCAAGCGCCGTTTCGCAGTGCATGCACCAGTAGACCGGTTTTTTCGCCTTGAGGAGCGCCCCCGACCCGATCACCTTTGCGAACTCATGCGCGATGACCGACTCGAACCCGGCGGTCATCGTGATGTAGGGGTGCTCCCAGTCGGCGAAGACCCCCAGTCGCTTGAATTCATTGCGCTGGATGTCGATGAACTCCTGCGCGTAGGCGCGGCAGGCGCGGCGGAAATCGCCCGGCGCCATCGTCTCCTTTTTTCCCTTCAGCCGCTCGGCGGCCTTCAGTTCTATCGGCAGGCCGTGGCAGTCCCAGCCGGGGACAAAGGTGGCGTGTTTCCCCGCCATATTCATGTACTTGACGACGATATCCTTGAGTATCTTGTTGAGCACCGTCCCCTGATGGATGTGGCCATTCGCGTACGGCGGGCCGTCGTGCATCACGAAACTCTTCCGGTCGCGGTTCTTTTCGAGCACCTTCCGGTAAATGTCTATCTTTTCCCATTTCTTGAGGATATCCTGCTCCTTCACCGGCAGGTTGGCCTTCATCGGGAAATCGGTCACCGGGAGATTGAGCGTCTTACCATAATCCATGGGGGTCTCCATATCCGCTATAAAAAGCAGGCGGGATTGTAGCAGGCAGGCGGGAAGTGTCAAGTTATAGAAGGCCTCTTTCTTTTCTTTGCATCCTCCGTTTTTTTCTTATAATGCGTCCCGTACCATGAGCGGGCGGAGGCGAGACCATGCGGACCATACTTATCGTCAATGTCATCCTGTTGCTTATCATCGGCGGCTATTTCCTGTTCAAGTACCGGCAGTATCAGGAATTCCAGCGTACGCCGGTCGAGATCGGCGACCCGGCGACCCTCGTCATCGAGAAGGGGATGTCATGGAAGGCGGTCGCCAAAAAACTCGCCGAGAGCGGGCTCATCGCCGACGAGCGCTATCTCTACTACCTCGTGAAGGAGAAGAAGTGGGACAAACTCCTCAAGGCGGGCGAATACGAGTTCCAAGGGGCGCTCCTGCCCGAGGACATCGCCCGCGCCATAACCGAGGGGAAGGTCAAACTCTACACCGTCACGATCCCCGAGGGCTTCAACAAGTACGACCTCGCGGCGCTCCTCGCGCGGCTCCCGTGGGTCCGCGACGGCGGCGAATTCCTGAAATACTGCGACGCGCCGCGCATCCTGCGCGAACTCGGCATCCCCGAGGCGACGACCTGTGAAGGGCTCCTGTTCCCCTCGACCTACAAGTTTCCGCGCGATATCGGGGTCGAGGAGGTCATCGCGGTCATGGACAAACGGATGCAGGAGGTGCTTTCGAAGTACCGCGACCGGATGAAACAGAAGGGGGTCAAGCCCTATCAGGTGCTCGCGCTCGCCTCGGTCATCGAGAAGGAATCGGGGCTCCGCGACGAACAGCCGCGCATCGCCGCCGTGTTCCTGAACCGTCTGCGCAAAGGGATGAAACTGCAGTCCGACCCGACCGTGATATACGGGAAACTCCCCGCCTTCAACGGCAATCTGACCCGCGCCGACCTCGAGGCCGACCACCCCCACAACACCTACACGCGGCAAGGGATACCGCCGACGCCGATCGCCGCCCCCGGCGAGATGGCCATCCGGAGCGTTCTTGAACCGGCCGCCACCGACGAACTTTTCTTTGTCGCCACCGGCGGCGGTGCCCACCACTTCTCGGTCACCTACGAGGAACACAGCGCCGCGGTCGAGCACTATCAGGTAAAAGGGCTCCGGACCCCGTTCGTCTGGAAAAAACGGTAGGCGGCCCCGCCTACCCCTTCAATGATCTCGGTCTGACGCGCACCTTGTCGCCGTCGAAATAGACCTCGAAATCGACCTCGTCACCGTATTTGCGACGCACCTCGGGCAGACTGGCCTCGAGCGTCTGCTTTATCGCGGCCGGGTCGTACACCTTGCCGAGATGGGCGCGGGCGAGCGCCACATACCGCTTCGCCGCGTCGCTGAGTTGCGAATCGAGTTTCTCCAGTTTCTCGGCGCCGCCCGCTATCTCGTCAAGATCGGGCGCCGCCGTCCCCGCCCCCTCTTCGCCCGCCACGAGTCTCTTCGGGTCCTTGCTGACCCCGCCGAAGAACGATGCGCCCGGCCGGATGCGCCCCTCCTCGATGTCGCGCATCCCGCGGTCCCACTTGATGCGGTAGGAGGAAAAACGCGACAGAAGCGTCTGCACCGTGAACCGTTCGGCCGAATTCTTGAGGCCGTCCACCACATCGTGCAGTTTCTTCACCTCGCGCTGGAGCCGTTCGTACATCTTGAGCGGCGGCTTTTTCTCGAAACCGGTGAAGTAGAAAGTGAAGGCCCGATCGAGCCGCTGGACGAGTATCGCGACCTCTTCGATCTTGTCCTTGAGGTTCATCTATTCGAGTTCTATGAGTTCCTCGGGGGTGGCGAGTTTGACCGCCTCGACCTCCCACTGGAGTTTGCCGGTCCATTCGACGCCGGTCCTCTCGAAGATATCGTCGGCCGCATAGCCGGGGATGATGACATCGCGCTTCTCGCCCGGCTTGAGCGGGTATATCCCCTGCACCTGCCGGGTGTAGATGAGGAAGAAGACCTTGTCCATCAGCACCTTGGTGTTGGTGTCGTCCATGAACTTCACCGCGACGCCGATATAGGAGAAGGGCTTATCGCTCTTGTTGGTGATGGTGGCGTCCATCATGTACTGTTCAAGCCCGTTCTCGTACTGGACCGCGCCGTTGCGGACATTCTCGACGATGATCTTGTCCTTGTACTGCTGGGCCGTCTTGATGAGCGTGTCGTCTATCGGGATCTCGATCGCCTCGTAGGCGCGCTGCTTCTTGATCTCCTCGACGCGGTCCTGCAGGTTGATGACCCACTTGTCGCCGGCCTTGACGGCATAGAACCGGATCTGTGCATCGGGCATCTTGTTGCGGGCCGCCAGAGCGCCGGTGTATTCGGTCATGACGACCGCGCGCGTCCCTTCCTTGTCCATCTGCGCGGGCAGCATCTTGAGCGACATCGAGACCGAATTGACGGCGCGCACATCATTCAACCACGCTTCCTGCTCCACCAGTTCCTTCGACTCCTCGTCGACCATCTCCCATGCCGCCTCATAATTCTTCGCCTTGATGAGATCGTAATACTTGTCGATCGTCTTCTGCGCCTCGTGCTTCGCCGAGCAGGAGAACGCGACGAGCAGCGAAACGCCCAGTAACGCGATGATCTTTTTCATTGTAGAACCCCTTCGTGGATATGTGTTGTGATCGCCAACGCCTTGCATGGGGGTCAGTATAGGATTGACGAAAAGTCAAGTCAATAAAATTTGCGGTCTTTCCGCGACCGTCCTATAATGGGTCGACCATCCACCACGGAAAGAGGCCCGCCATGCACCGTATCGCGCCGTTCATCCTCGTCACCCTGCTCGTCGGCCCGCTCTCCTGCGAGATAAAGGAGAAACTGCCGGATGACGCCGTCGTGCTCGAACAGGTCATCTTCATCGATGAGGTCCAGCAGGGCATCCCTCAGACCATCCAGATGCCCAACGGCACGGTGGTCACCTACAAGATGCCGGTGAAACTCTCCGACGGCGACATCATCAAGATACGGGAGATGCCGGGAGAGCGCCCTTTTTACATCAAGGTAAAATTGCAACAGCGGGGAGCCCATGGGAAATAAACTGCTCGCCATCACTGGCAACATCGCGACCGGCAAGAGTTATGTCGCCGAGATACTGCGGCGCGACCATGACTTCGCCCATGTCAACGCCGATGAGATCGGCCACCGGGTCCTACGCGAACCGCCGGTCCGCGACGCGATACGCGAGGCATTCGGCGACAGGGCCCTTTCGCGCGGCGAGGTGGACCGTCGGGCGCTCGGCGCTATCGTGTTCGGCGACCCGAAGAAACTCGCGACGCTCGGCGATATCACCCACCCGCGCATCATCGGTATCGCCCGCGCCGAGGTGGCGGCGCTCGTCGAGGCGGGACATCGGGTACTGTTCGAGGCGGCGGTCCTGTTCGAGGCGGGGTGGGACCGCGAATTCTCCACGATACTGCTGACCGTCTGCCACGAAACGGAGCAGATAGACCGCGTGATGCGCCGCAACGCCTGTTCGATGGACGAGGCGATCACCGTGATACGGGCGCAGATGCCGCAGGACGAAAAACTCGACCGCGCCACCTATGTGATAGACACGACCCACGGGCCGCGCGCCTTCAAAAGGACGCTGGAACTGATCGTACGGGATATAACGGGGGAACGGGCGTGATTAATCACGCCCCTACAGGTCGGTCGTAGGGGCGCAATTCATTGCGCCCTCTTAAAATCTCTTCAGCACCTTTTCCATCCGCTCCATGCCGTCGGCGATGGCGGCCTCATCGACATCGAGGAAGGGGCGGAAGCGGACCGATCGATCGCCGCACGGCAGGACGATAAGACGCTCCTTTTCCCGGCAGAGTTCGAGGAACTCGTTGCGCGGGTCACGACCCGGCAGGTCGAACGCGCAGAACAGGCCGCGACCGCGGACATTGGTGACAGCGTCGTGTTTCTTGGCGAGCGTCATGAGCCCCGCCTGTAGCACCTTGCCCATCTTCGCGGCGTTATCCACGAGTTTCTCGTCGCGGATTATCTTGAGATACTGCGACGACCGGACCATATCGACGAGATTGCCGCCCCAGGTCGAGTTGATGCGCGACTCCTCCGCGAACACATTCTTGGGCACCGACAGCACCCGGTCGCCGACCATGATGCCGCAGGTCTGGAACTTCTTGCCGAAACAGAGTATGTCGGGCGCGACGCCGAAATGCTCGTAGGCCCACATCTTGCCGGTGAGCCCGCACCCGGTCTGTATCTCGTCGTACACGAGCAGGAAATCGTACTTGTCGGCGAGCCGCCGCAGTTCGCGCAGGAACTCGGCGCGGAAGTGGTTGTCGCCCCCTTCCGCCTGTATCGGCTCGATGATGAGCGCGGCGATGTCGGCGCCGTCCTTTTTGCAGACCGCCTCTATGTCGCGGATCACCTTCGCCTCGCGCGCCGCGGCGTCCTTGATGTTCGCCGGCGTGAGCGGGAACACCAGTTTCGGGTTGTCGAACCGGGGCCAGTCGAACTTGGGGAAATACATCGTCTTGCGCGGGTCGGCGGTATTGGTGAGCGAGAGGGTGTAGCCGGTGCGGCCGTGGAACGCCTGCTTGAAATGCAGCACCTTCGTCCCGAGTTCTTTCTTCGCCCCTTTCGCGAAGTTCTTGCGGACCTTCCAGTCGAACGCCGTCTTGAGCGCGTTCTCGACCGCGAGCGCGCCGCCGTCGATGAAGAACATCTTGCGCGCCCATTTCGGCATCGCTATCTCGCCCATCGTCCGGACGAATTCGGCGTAGGCGATGGTATAGAAATCGCTGTTCGACGGTTTGTGGAGCGCCGAGAAGAACAGATCGCCGACATAGCGGCCCTTTACGGTCTTCGGGTGGTTGTACCCGATGGGCATTGACGCGAAGAACGAGAAGAAATCGAGATAGGTCCGGCGATTCCGGGCATCGTACATATAACTGCCGCGGCTCTTCATCAGGTCAACCACCATCGGGTAGCCGTCAGCGAGGATGTACTTGTCGAGTACCGCATGCACTTGGCGCGGGGTAAGGGTCCGTTTTTCAGACATTGCTGCCTCCTTGAGTATCGGTTTCTATGAACGAGCGGATCGTCGTTTCGAGCCGTTCTGCCAACTGTTTGCGGTCACGCGCCTCCTCGGGGGGCACCGGCGGGAAGACCTTGATGCGGATCGTGCCGCGCCGGACCTCAAGCGCCCCCTTGGGCAACAGGCGACCGGTCCCCTCGATGGCGACCGGTAGGACCGGGACCCCCGCCTCGGCGGCTATCGAAAGCCCGCCGGTCTTGAACTGATGCACCTTCCCGTCGGTACTCCGCGTCCCTTCGGGGAATATGCCGAGACTCCACCGGGCGAGCGTCTTTTTCGCCGCCTCGATCGCCTGCACCGCGCCGCGGCGGCTCTCGCGGTTCACGAGCACATGCCGGTAAAGCACGAGCATCGGGCCGAACACCGGGACACGCGCCAGTTCGCGCTTCGCGAAATACTTCACATCGAGCGGCAGGGTCGCCATGAGCGCCGGGATGTCGAAAAGACTGTTATGATTCGCCGTTATCAGGTAGCACTGCGAGCGGTCGATGTGTTCGAGCCCCTCGACCGTGAGCCGGATGCCGCAGAGGGCAAAGAGTCCCCGCCCGTAGACCCGGAAGAACCATTGAGACAGCCCGCCGGGGACCAGCAGGTGGACGACCCAGACGAAATGGCCGAATACCGAATAGAGAAAGGTCCACGCGAGCGCGATGCCGTAGCGTATCATGGCGTCACCGGCTCCGCGCTTTTTTCCTCCTCCTTCTTCTTCGCCTCCTCCTCTTTCTTCTTCGCCTCGTCCTCTTCCTTCAAGACCTCTTTCGCCGGCAGGAAGCCCTTGCTCTTCACGCCGATATATATCTCGCCGAGCCCCGACAACTGGTTGCGCGCCGTGAAGCGGACCGGTCGACCGGCGGTGAGCAGGGAGAACTCGGTGCCGCGGAGAGCGCCGACAAAGGGATCGAGCGTCGTCCGGCCCGATGCCTCGCGGGCGGCGAGCAGGACCGTCGCCATCTCGCCGAGCGTCCGCTCTATCGGATAGGGTGCCCGCTGGAACTTCGCGGTGAACGCCTCGGCGAACTGCTTCCACGGCGCGTTGGTGTCGCCGATATCCTGCCATGGCGCGGCGACCGCGAGCCCGTCCAGCAGCTTGTTGACATTCTTCTCGAAGGAGGCATCCCCCTTGACCTCCGACGCGGCCGCCACCTGTATCGTCGTGATGTCCCACGGGATGTTGAGTTCCTCCTTCATCTTTTTCTGATTCTCGCGGATGCGGTATTTCTCGGACGGTGACACATAGGCGAACTCGACATTCTTGTAGGCGAAGGTCGGGAGGAGGAGCGCCGTCTGTTCGGGGGACCCGACGACGATCAGCGTGTCGAGATCGGCCTGCAGAGGCGTCACTTTCTCGATGCGGTCGAGCGCCCGCTTCATCATGGTCGGCGTCTTATACCTGTCGGAGTTCTCCTGTTTAAACCGATAGATGAACGACCGGTAGTTCTCCGGCAACGAGAGCATGCCTTCGACATCGTCGAGGAGCGCCTTGTCTCCCGGCCCGAAGGCGAGCGCGTCGGTCACCGCGCCTCCCGCCGCCTCGATGGCCGACCAGTACAGGTCACGCAGGCGGCGACCGGCGATATCGTCGGGATAGGCGATGGCGAACCGCCCCTTGCCGCGAGAAACGAGCCACGACACGATGTCAGTCGCCTCGCGGTCCTTGGTGTATTTCATGTTGAAGAGCAGGCCGGGTGTGTCGGAGAACCACGGCGTGAAGCCGAAAAGAGGGAGCGGCGTCGTCGCCGAGAGCCGCGCGAGGTCCTCGGCGGCGAATTCGCTGAACAGCGGTCCGATACCGGCGAAGCAGCGTTCCTCCTTCGCCTTGGCGAAGGCCCGCTCGAGATCGTCCTCGGTGAGATAGCGGAGCACCACCGGGGTCAGGGGATCCTGGGGCCGCTCCTTGAGCATCCAGTCGAAGAAGACCTCGACCACCTCGTTGACCTTGCGCCATTTGTCCTCGTCGGAGAGGAACAGGCACACCTTTCCCCAGTCGGGCGTCTGGTCGAGCGACGGCAACGCCCGGTCGCCGGGGACCGGTATCTCCGCGATGGGGGGCGCCATTTCGGGAAGCGCCTCGACGGGCGCCTCCCCGGCGACGGTGACGGGGGCCGCGGGGGCCACAGGGGTTGCGGGGGTTGCGGGGGTTGCGGGGGTTGCGGGGGCCGCCGGTTCCTCCCGCCCCTCGAACTGCGCCAACGCGCGGTCGAACTTCTCGCGGACCGCGGGGTCGCGGGAGAGGAACTCATCCTTCTCTCGGTCCGACACGGCGCGTTTCTCGGCGCTCAGTTTCGCGTACCACCGCGCCGCCTTCTCGGTGTCGCCGCGGTAGAGATAGGAAAGGAACACGATGCGCGACATCGGCACCTTCTCTTCCGGGGAAAGCGAGAGATAGACCGCGAGCGAAAAGTCGATGGCGCCGTTCCAGTCGCCCGACGCGAAGGCGCTCTCGGCGCCGAGTTTCCGGCCGTCGCGGAGGTAGTGGGTCCCCTCGGGGAGGTCGCGGAGCAGGAGCGTCGCCTTGTCGTGGCGCCCCTGTTTCGCAAGGAAGCGGGCAAGGAAATAACGCAGTTCGGCCTGTTCGGCGGGGCCCCACGGGTGGCGCAGATTGTCGCGTGTCCGCTCCTCGCAGACCGCCGCCGCCTCGTTCGCCTCGCACAGAACCAGTTCGTTCCTGACCGCACCGAACGAAGGGGTCGGCGGAGCGGCCGCCTTCTGGATGGAGGAACACGCCGCCGCGATCGCCGCCAATGTCAGGATGCCTATCAGGTACGAACGCCGCATAATACCGCCTCACAAGTCCCCGTCATACTAACGCGAGAAGGCCGATAATCAAGGAAAAGGAGCAAAAAATAAGTTGACAATCGGGCTGTTTTCACAAATATGATAACGCTTTGTTCTTTCTCAACGGAGGAGTGTCCGAGTGGTCTAAGGAGGCGGTCTTGAAAACCGTTGAGGGGCGCGAGTTCCTCCGTGGGTTCGAATCCTACCTCCTCCGCCATTCAATACATGGAGAGGTGTCCGAGTTTGGCCGAAGGTACTCGCCTGCTAAGCGGGTGTGGGACTCAAATCCCACCGAGGGTTCGAATCCCTCCCTCTCCGCCACTTGTTCACTTGTGCGCCCGTAGCTCAATTGGATAGAGCATCTGACTACGGATCAGAAGGTTACATGTTCGAGTCATGTCGGGCGCGCCATCTTTTCATACCGGGTCCGGTCCCTGCGGGGGTCGGACCCGTTCTTTCGTGATACGCAACGAAAATTTTACAAGCGCCCCGTTCCGCGTACGATAGCGGTCGGAGGTACCCGACATGCCGTGGGAGAACATCCTTTTCGCCTTTGCGCTGACCCTTTTCGCCGGTCTCGCCACCGGCGTCGGGAGCGCGATGGCCTTCTTCGCCAAGAAGTTCGACCCGCGATTTCTCGCGGTGTCGCTCGGCTTCTCGGCCGGGGTGATGATCTATGTATCGCTCGTCGAGATATTCGTCAAGGCGAGGGGCAACCTCATGTCGGCCCACGGTGAACGGTTGGGCAGTTGGATCACCGTCGTCGCCTTTTTCGGCGGCATCGCGCTGATCGCCCTCATCGACAAACTGGTCCCGTCGTTCGAGAACCCGCATGAACTGCGCGAGGTGGGCGACGCCCCAGCCGACGCGACGCAGAAGAAGGCGTTGCTCCGGATGGGCCTCTTCTCGGCGCTCGCCATCGGCATCCACAACTTCCCCGAGGGGCTCGCGACCTTCATCGGCGGCCTGCAGGACCCGACGCTCGGCATCAGCATCGCGGTCGCCATCGCGATCCACAACATCCCCGAGGGGATCGCCGTGTCGGTGCCGGTCTACTACGCCACCGGCAGCCGGAAACGGGCGTTCGGCCTCTCGTTCCTGTCGGGGCTCAGCGAACCGGTCGGCGCGATCATCGGCTATTTCCTGCTCCGCGCCTTCATCGGCGAAACGATGTTCGGCATCGTCTTCGCGCTGGTGGCGGGGATCATGGTCTATATCTCGCTCGACGAACTCCTGCCGACCGCCGAGAAGTACGGAGAACATCACCTCGCCATCTACGGGCTGGTGGCCGGGATGGCGGTGATGGCGGTCAGTTTGCTGTTGTTCCTGTAAAGATATCAAGGAGTAAGTATGTCCCGCGCCATATCGCTCAAAGGGGTCCGTCACCACAATCTCAAAGGGTTCGACCTCGAGATACCGCACGAAAAGATCGTGGTCATCACCGGCGTCTCGGGTTCCGGCAAGACCTCGCTCGCCTTCGACACCATCTACGCCGAAGGCCAGCGCCGCTATGTCGAGTCGCTCTCGAGTTACGCCCGCCAGTTCCTCGAACTTTCCGAAAAGCCCGATGTCGAACACATCGAAGGGCTGTCGCCCAGCATCGCGATAGAACAGCGCGGCCTCAACAAGAGCCCCCGCTCCATCGTCGGCACCACCACCGAGATATACGACTACCTGCGCCTGCTGTTCGCCCGCGCCGGGACGGTCCACTGCCACCAGTGCGGCCGCATCGTCGAAAAGACCCCCGCCACCCGCATCGTCGAGGAGATACAGCGACTGTCGGGCGAGAAACTGCGGCTCGTCGCCCCCGTCGTGTCGGGACGCAAGGGGACCTATGAAAAACTGTTCGACGATCTGCGCGGCGAAGGGTTCGTGCGGCTCCTCATCGACGGGGAGGAATACCGGCTCGACGGCGAGATGCCGAAACTCGACAAGCAGAAGAAACACGACATCGGCATCGTGGTGGACCGGATCGCGGTGCGCGACGGCGCCGACCTGAACCGCATCCGCGCCTCGGTCGAAACGGCGCTCCGGAAAGGGGAAGGAAAACTGCTCCTGCAACTCGCCGACGGGACGATGAAACTCTTCAGCGAACAGTTCGGGTGCCCGTACTGCGGCATCTATTACGACGAGATAGAGCCGCGGTCGTTCTCCTTCAACAGCCCCGCCGGAGCGTGCCCGACCTGCAACGGACTCGGCTTCACGATGCGGATGGAGGAGAAACTCATCGTGACGAACCCCGAGAAGCCGCCGACGCGCGGCGCGATACCGTCACTGTGGAACTTCACGACGCAGATGATAGAGCAACTGCTCGACCACTACGGCGCCGACAAAAAGACGCCGCTCAACAAGTTGCCGGAAAAAATACGCAAGGCGATACTCTACGGCAGCGAGGAGCAGATAAAGTTCTCGGTGAGGACCGAGAACATGAAGCACGACTTCGACCGCCCGTTCGAGGGCGTCATCACGGCGCTCGAGCGGCGGTACCGCGAGACGACGAGCGAGATGATCCGCGAGGAACTGGCGAAATATCTCGTCGAGGGGGTGTGCGACACCTGCGGCGGGAAACGGCTCCAGCCCAAGGCGCTCGCGGTGACGGTGGCCGGGATGAACATCCACGAGATGGGCGAGATGCCGGTGGAGGATCTCGCGAAGGTCTTCGGCGACGAGAAGAAACTGGGCTTCACCGCTTTCCAGAAGGAGGTGGCGCACAAGCCGGCGGCCGAGATCCACGCGCGGCTCGGTTTTCTCGACCGCGTGGGGCTCGGCTACCTGACGCTCAACCGGAAGACCGCGACGCTCTCGGGCGGCGAGGCCCAGCGGATACACCTCGCGACGCAGATCGGGAGCGCGCTCACCGGCGTCACCTATGTCCTCGACGAGCCCTCCATCGGCCTGCACGCCGCCGACACCGAGAAACTGATATCGATACTGCGCAACCTGCGCGATCAGGGAAATAATGTCATCGTCGTCGAGCACGACCGCGATATCATGGAGGCATCCGACATCATCGTCGATCTCGGACCCGGCGCCGGACGCAAGGGAGGCGAACTCCTCTATGCCGGGCCGGCGAAGGGCATCGGCGCGGTCCAGCGGTCGCTCACCGGCAGATACCTTTCCGGCGAACTGGCGATACCGACGCCGAAAAAGCGGCGCAAGCCCTCCGGCTGGATACGGCTGGCCGGCGCACGGACCAACAACCTCAAGAACATAGATGTCGCCGTGCCGCTCGGGGTGCTGTGCGCGGTGACCGGCGTATCGGGTTCGGGCAAGTCGTCGCTCATCATGGAGACGCTCCTCCCGATGCTCGAAGGAAAACCGGCGCCGGCTAAGAAGTTCTCGGTGACGGGCGCACTCGACGAGTTCCTCGAGATAGACCAGTCGCCCATCGGCCAGACGCCGCGCAGCAACCCGGCGACCTATACGCAGGCGTTCGGCCCGATACGCGACCTGTTCGCCCAACTGCCCGAATCGCGGGCACGCGGCTATCTGCCGGGGCGATTCTCGTTCAATGTCAAGGGGGGCAGGTGCGAGCGGTGCGAGGGGGCGGGGCTCATCCGCATCGAGATGAACTTCATGCCCGACACCTATGTCACCTGCCCCGATTGCGGCGGCAAGCGGTTCAACCCCGACACGCTCGAGATACGATACAAGGGAAAAAGCATTTACGATGTGCTCGAGATGGAGGTGGACGAGGCGGTCGACCTGTTCCAGCCCTTTCCGGCGATACGGCGCAAACTGGAACTCCTCCACAACATCGGGCTCGGCTACATCGCGCTCGGCCAGCCGGCCCATACGCTGTCGGGCGGCGAGGCGCAACGCGTGAAACTGTCGAAGGAACTGGCGAAGAAAAAGGCCGACCGGACGCTCTACATCCTCGACGAGCCGACGACGGGGCTCCATTTCGACGACATCAGGAAACTGCTCGTCATCCTGAACCGGCTCGTCGACCGCGGAGCATCGGTCCTCATCATCGAGCATAACCCCGACATCATCAAGTGCGCCGACCACATCATCGATCTCGGCCCGCAGGGTGGCGGCAAGGGCGGCGAGATCGTCGCCTGCGGCACGCCGGAAGAGGTGGCGAAAAGCGCCCGGTCGCTCACCGGCAAGATGTTGAAGAATATCCTGTGATACACGGAGGTTCCCTATGAAACCGAGAGACCTGTTGTTCGTCGCCGGCGTGGCGGCGCTTTTCTCACCGTTCTTCGTTTCCGACGCGGTGTTCGACGGCTACAAGATGTTCAACGCCGATCACGGCATCATCATGGGCGCGATCAAGTTCGCGATCCTTGCGACGCTCGGCGAGATCATCGGCCTGCGCATCCGGACCGGCGAGTACGACGCCCCGAACTTCGGCATCCTGCCGCGCGCCATCGTCTGGGGCTTCCTCGGCGCGGCGATCTCCTACGCCTTCATCGTCTTCCCGTCGGGCACCATCAAGTTCCTCGCCTATCTCGGCCTGCCGGTGACCCCCGACACGCTCAAGGGAGCCGTCACCGGGATGCAGGTCGCGACCGCGTTCTCCATCTCGGTCGGCATGAACCTCATCTTCGCGCCGTGGATGATGACGCTCCACAAGATCACCGACGAGCACATCACGCGCACCGGCGGCACCGTCGCGGGGCTGTTCCGGCCCATCGCGTTCGGCGACATCCTTTCGAAGATGAACTGGGGGGTGATGTGGGGCTTCGTCTTCAAGAAGACCATCCCGCTCTTCTGGATACCGGCCCACACGGTAACCTTCCTGCTACCGGAACAGTACCGCATCCTCTTCGCGGCGCTTCTCGGCGTCGTGCTCGGCGTGATACTCGCTATCGCCGCTCTGATGGCGAAAAAGGCCTAGAAAGAAAAGGGGATCGCCCTTACCACGGACGGGTCGTCGGCATGAGTTTGATGGTGCCGACAAGCGTAAGACTCTTCAGGTCGTCATCGAGGCCGCCGGTGATGTAGAGCAGGTTCCCCGACCGGGCGACCCTGTGGAGCGCCCGCCCCGGATCCGATTCGCTGGTCCCGTTGAAATAATCGCCGAACCGGGGAGCGGGGGCGCCGTCGTGTTGTTCCGGGTCCCAATCGTTCTCCCAGTACATCATATCGAGATCGATGAGTTGGTAGAAGTTCGTCGCGCCGACGCTCGCCGAGGTCGTATCGAAGCCTTCGGCCCCGCCGATCACCGAGAAATACCCGTTGTAGCCTTCGGTGACATCGAGCGTCACTTCATGGAACCAGGTGCTCTTGGGAAAGATGTCGCCCGACCTGTAGGTGCGGTCCGCCATGTTGAAGCGGTAGCCCCGCGCATGCATCTCGAACGCCGTCGCGTCTTTGGGCAGGTCGAGCCCGTTCGCCGCGACGATGATATCGCCCTGCGCCGCCGCCGAGCCGAAGAAGAGATTCGGCGTAGTATCGTTCCATTCCTCGTACACATCCTTCGAGATGATGTGGGTGAACTTCGCGGTGCTCGTCGCCTTGCGACCGCCGATCACCAGCACGCGCGGGGTGCCGTTGTCGAGCCCCGCCGGCGCCACGACCGGCATCACGAAGGTCTCGGTCTTGTCGCTGTGGTATTCGTTCACCACCGCGCTGATGGCCCCGTCCTCGCCGACGGTCACCTCGATGCCGTGTATCTTCGAAAGTGCCGCGCCGTCCTTCGCGCCGCCGACCACGAAGAGCGTGCCGCTCCCGGTCGTTTCGTCGGTCCGCACGAAGGCGTACCCCTGATAGGGGGCGAAGATGCTCGGCCAATCGAGCGCCCCTTCGACCCAATCCACTGTCGTGTTATCGGTCGTGGTCAACCGCTGATTCTTTCGGGGCAGACCCACCGTGTATATCTCCATCCCGGCCGGCGCCCCATTGAGGGTGACCGGCAGATCGGGGTAGTCGGTGACGGCGGTCTTTTCCATCTTCATGTTGCTGACGCCGCCGGTGATGAGCACGCGACCGTCCGGAAGCGGGACCACTGTGTGGAACGCACGGAATTCTTTCATGTCGGCTATCTGATCCACCGTTCCGCTCTCGGTATCAAGAAGTTCGACCGTGTCGTCGGCCTCCCAGGTCCCGTTGTTGGTCAGGGTGAACCCGCCCGTTATCAGGATACGACCGTCGGGCAGGGTCGTCGCGACATGCCCGAACCGCGGCGTTTGCAGTTTCTTGGGGAAACAGCCGATACCGGAGACCGGGTAAAGACTCGCGTACACATTGGTCTTCTTGCCGCTCACGAAATTGAGTCCCTGCACCGTTCCTATCCATTTCGGCGCCGGATCGCTGATCGACTCGAATCCGTAGAGTTCCAGCCGCGCGTTGGAGACATTCGGTATACCCGATATCGTCACATCGCCGGACAGTTGATCTTTGGTGAGGGAGGTCGTGTGTTTCGGCTTAGGACTGCTCACATCGTATATCCGGATGGTGAGCGCACCCAGTTTATCCTGTATGTTGTCGCCGACATAGTCCTCACAGGCGGTGTCGTCTGCCGCGAGCAGGGTCATGGCGACCCGCATCTCGTCGGCGGGGACGGCATCGGCGGGGGACTCGTCGCCGCAGGAGATCAGAAACATCACCGGCACGGCGAACGCCGCCAGCCGCCCAAAGAACCGTTCCATCATCGTCCTCTCCTCTTGATCAAACAGCACGCTTTCCGTTCATGGTCGCGCCCATCATATCTTTATGGAAGGAAAATGCAATAATTTTAAGGCCACGAAAAAACGGGAAGATGGGTCGCGGCGTCGCATATCTCGACCTTTCGGACCGCGCCCCCCGCGACGGTCACCACCGCGTAGGTCGGCGCGCCGTCGACGCCCGGCCGCCCGAGCGAGCCGGGATTCAGGTAGAGGATGCCCTCCTCCTCGCGCAGCAACGGCTGGTGAGTGTGCCCGAAGACGACCAGCCGGGGACGGCTCCCCGTTATCTCCCGGCGGTTCTCCGGCAGGAGCCGGTGCGGCGCCGTGAGATTGTGCACGAGGAAGAACCGGACCCCCCCGATGTCGGCGCGCACCGTCTCGGGAAGTTCCGGCAACGCGGTGTCGGTGTTGCCGCGCACCGCATGGACCGTTTCGAAACAGTGGAGCGCCGTGAGGATCCGGTCATCGCCGATGTCGCCGGCGTGGAGCACCGTATCGGCGGCGATGTCGCATATCCGATCGGGCAGGGAACCGTGGGTGTCCGAAACGACCAGTATCCGGCGCTCGTCCGGAGGATGTCCGTTCTTTTCTGTGTTCATGGCGGCGAGTGTATCACGGGCATCGCGACAAGTCAAACGGAATGTCGCGGAGGGTGGAGGGAGAATACGGTCTCTCCGAATACCCTCACCCCGGCCCTCTCCCGAGAACGGGCGAGGGAGGACAAGGATTATTTTTTCTTACAGAGGCCCGGGATGGCGGCGCGAAATGTATCGGCAGGGTAGTTCTTCTTGTTGACCGTGACCCCCGCGGCGGTGACCGCAAGTTCGTGAAGCGCCGGTTTCGCCTCTTTGCCGGCGGTGCAGGTGAGCATCACCTTCCCGTCGTCCATCTTCGAGACGAGCCATTCGAGCGTCCCTTCCGCACCACGGTCGAGCACCGTGAACCCGGCCTGCGCGGTAAGTTCCTTCGGCAGTTTGTCGGCCTCGGCAAGCGCGGCGGCAAGCCCCTGTATCTGCGCGATGAGGACGATCCGCTGGAGTTTCACCGCGTCAGCCATCTCACCCGCCGGGATGAGGGCGAGCGCTTCGGCCGCTTTGCCGATCTTCTCGCCGACGAGCAGGATATTGGCGAGATCGTCGCCCGCCGTAAGATCGAGTTTGTCGCGCAGTTCCCACCCTTCGGCGAATTTATCCTGCGAGACGAGCGCGTAGAAGAGCCCTTCCCACGCCGCGCCGTTACGCGGCGAACTCTTCGCCGCCGCGCGGAAATGGGTCTCGGCGGTCGCCATGTCGTTCTTCTCGTAGGCGACCCCGGCGAGGAAATAGTGCGCCCCGGCGTGGTCCGGTTCCTTGGCGATGACATCGGTCATACGCGCCGCCGCCGACTCCTTGTCGCCCTTCTCGTAGGCGATGAGCCCGATGTTGTAGAGCGATTCAGCCGGCTGGATGTTGTTCTGGATGCAGACCGCGAAGAGTCCCGCCGCGTCGTCGGCCTTGCCCATGCCCTGCAGGGCGAGGGCGCGGTAGAAGAGCGCTTCGGGAGCGGCGCTTTTTTCGAGGATCGGCAGCGCTTCGGCGTACTTTTCCTCCATCACCAGCGCGCGGCCTTTGGCGAAGTCGGGGTCGGCGGTGCTTTCCTGCAGAAGCGCAAGGTTGCGGTCGGCCTGTTTCTGCTGGGTGGTCTTGCCGCCGCAGGCGAGGATGAGCAGGAGGCAGGTGGCGAAAACGACGAGCAGTTTCATGCTATACTCCTTGTTCATAGTCCCTCGAACGGGCAGACGCCTTCTTTTTCGCAGTAACAGTCCATGTCACTCAAGACGAGCGGGGTACTGGCGTGGCGCTGATAGAGTAGCCACTTTCCCTCGAATTCGCCGTAGCCGTATTTGTAGACATTGTCCTTCTCTATCATTTTCATGCAGTACCGTTTCTTGGTGTCAAGCCGATAAAAACAGGCACGAGCCGTTGATCCATCACCTCCCACTTCTGTGTACAGCAGGGTATTTCCTCTAAGTGTACGGGGCACGAGAGAATATCCGCCCACAGCCTCTATCTCCGGGCTGAAATCGGTAACGATGTCTTCGTAGACCGGCGCAGCTCCTCTCATGTCGACACGGGTGATCGCTCGATTAACATTAGAGGAATACACGAAAACACCTGCGGTTTCTTTATCGAATGTTATCACATACGCTGTCTCATTGTCTCTCGCAACTCTGGAACAAGCAGACAGGGATTGCGGTGCCTTCGATAAGTCGCACACATATCCTTGGGTGTCGTCACCTACCCCCAGAAGATTGCCCTGTAGATCAGGATAATATCCCATTCCTTCTCCAAGACTGATCCATTTCCATTCACCGACCTTGGCGTACATCATTCGGTATGGACCGTTCTCCGTTTCCTGAATGTTCGCAAACACCCAGTTCTCGTTGTTCGCCGGGGTGTAGGCAAGGAAATATACTGGCTTAGGGTAAACGACACGGTATGAACCATCCGTGCCATAATAATTAATATAGCGATAGGTGTTACCTAAATCAAGCGTTCGAAAATCCATTGATATTGCCAACATATTCCCTTGCTGATAACTCAACATGCCTGTGGCAAGGGGGCCCAGTGCTAAATACGATTTCTTCTTGATGTCATAGGCAAAGGCTTTTCTCCCCGTCATATAGTCTGGAGGAGAAATGGTAACCGGTGTCAATTGAAAACCAACAATCCCTCCGCTCAGATTCCAATGCTTCACCGCACCGTGTGTTCCATCGTGATACCAATCCAACGATACCAGCATTAGATCGCACTCGTGGATTGCAAATGAAGGGTATTCTTTATCCACATCCGCCTTTGTCATCGGCTTCAGATTGGACATCTCGCAGGGATACGGATAGCAGTCGTATTCGGGATAATCCTTCGCAAGCTTCTTGTTCTGCTCTTCCCATAAGTTCCGCATACACTGCGGATCCTTCTCGGTCGGCGTGTCGCAGGGACGGCAAAAATGGATGGTGTCGTCCTCCCGGTAATACGGGAACTTCGCCTCGATGAGCGGCGGACAATCGACATTATCGGCGTCGGTCAGTAATTCGTCCGCCTCGACGAGAATGGCGTCGTCGATTGCATCGTCAACGACAGCGGCATCATCGGCCACCGGCGCGTCGGCGTCGCCTTTCACCGTGTCGGCGTCGTTCTTGGCGGTGTGAGAAGTGCAGGCGGCAAAAGAAAGAAATAGCGTCGCGAGCAGTGTCCACCGCACGCCCGACAGCCTCATGCTTTCTTTTTCGGGATGAGCGGCTCTATCTGAGAAATGAGTTCGGGAATGTGGTGTAGAGCGGTGAACCAAACGCGTTCGGTCAATATCTCGCCGTAATCGTGGGCCAGTATGTTGCGCAAACCGATGATCCGCTTCCACGGAATGGCGGCATGGGCGGCCTGAAAACCGTCCGACAGATGGTTCGCCGCCTCGCCGATGACCAGCAGTTGCCTCTCGACCGCGAAACGGGTCAATTTATCTTTCTCAAACTTATTAAAGTTCTTGCCCTCTATGAACGAAACAATGTCCCGCGCCGCCTGCAGCATGTCCCAGATATAGGAAAGGTCGCGATCCTCAGGCCGCATAGAGCACCTCGTAGTTCGCCAATATCGATGCGCGCCGGTAGGGATTTTTCACCGCATCCATCTCGACGAGATCCACGGACCTTCCGAAGAGCGTCTCCAGCTCCTCGCGCATTGCCGCGAGCTCAAAAAGGCCGTGTTGCGCCGAGCGGTCGAAACGCACCAACACATCGATGTCGCTCGTCGCGGAGAATGAGTCGCCGAGGACCGATCCGAAAAAAGAGAATTCAAGGATATGCCACTTCTTGCAGAATTCGACGATCTTCTTTTTCGGGACCATTATGTTTCTCATCGCGCTCATCGACAATCCCCCATCATCAATCGCCCTATCTTAACAGGTCGGATATTTTTTGCAAGAGCGATTTCAAGAGAACGGTATCAGTTGAGACCGGCGAACTTCTTTATCTCGGCGTAGGAGTGCTTGCCGTTGGTCGTCTCCTTCACCACGCCGTTCTCGTCGGCGAAGAGCGTGAAGGGAAGCAGTATCCCGGCGTTCTGCAGCGACTCGGGCGCCTGAATGACCTCGAAGGTGACGCCCTGTTTCCTGACTATCTTCCGCGCGTTCGCGGCGAGCGGATCGACGCTTATCGAGATGATCTTGACCAGCCCCTTCGCCTCTTCGTACTCTTTCTTTATCCGTTCGATGTCGGGGAACATCTCGATGCAGGGGACGCACCAACTCGACCAGAAATCAACGATGATCTTCTTCCCCTTGTGGTCGGAGAACTTCACCTCTTCGCCGGTGATGAGCGACCGCATCACGATGCCGTGGAGGTTCTTCCCCTTTTGGAAATCCTCGTCGGTCAGTTCCCGTTCGAGCGCCTTGTCGACCTCGTCGAGCGCCTCGGGCATCTTGGGCTGGGTCACGACCGGCGCGACCGGCTCCTCCTTTTTCGTACAGGCGAACAGGAAACAGCACGAGAGTACGAACACGGTGATCGAGCGCATACTGCCCTCCTAGAAATACTTTTTCCTGAAGATGACCGGGGCATTCACCCGCTTCACGACGGTGCCGATGATGCGGCCGCCGGTGAGTTTCGCCGCCTCGACGGCGTGTTTTTTGTCGACGACGCAGACGAACCCGACGCCGCAGTTGAAGACGGTGAACATCTCGCGCTCCGATACGCCGCCCGCCTTCTTGAGCCACTGGAAGAGCGGCGGTATCGTGAACTCGCCAGTGACCTCGACCGCCAGTTTTTCGGGAACGACCCGCGGGATATTTTCGTAGAATCCGCCGCCGGTGATGTGGACCATCCCCTTGACCGGCACCTTTTTGAGCAGTTTCGTGATGAGTTTCACATAGATGGTGGTCGGCTTCAGGAAGGCGTCGGCGACCGTCGCGCCGAGTTCGGGGATGCGACTGTGTATCTTGAGTTTCTGCTGGGTGAAAAGAATGCGGCGGACCAGCGAGTAGCCGTTGGAGTGGACGCCGCTCGACGGGATGCCGACGAGCATGTCGCCCGCCTTCACCTTCGAGCCGTCGATGATCTTGTCCTTATCCACCACACCCACCGAGAAGCCGGCGAGGTCGAATTCCCCCGGAGGATAAAAGTCGGGCATCTCGGCCGTTTCTCCGCCGACAAGCGCACAACCCGCCTGCGCACAGCCCTCAGCGATGCCTTTCACCACGAGCGCCGCGGTGTCGGCCGACAGTTTGCCGGTGGCGAAGTAGTCGAGAAAAAAGAGCGGTTCGGCGCCGAGGACGAGCACATCGTTCACGCACATCGCGACGAGATCGATGCCGATGGTGTCGTATTTCTTCGCCATGAAGGCGAGTTTCAGTTTCGTCCCCACGCCATCGGTGCCGCTGACGAGGACCGGCGTCTTTATCCCCTTCGGTATCGTCACCATCGCCGAGAAGCCGCCGATGCCGGCGAGTACCTCGGGACGGTGGGTCTTTTTTACCAGTTCCTTTATCATCGGGACGAGGCGGTTACCCTCCTCGATATCGACCCCCGCTTTCCGGTAGGCGTCTCCACTCATGCGGCATCTCCTTTGAATGAATGATCGGGCCGCCCCACTATATCGTAACGGAAGTGATTGTCAATTGAAGTGGAAGAAAGTGGAAAGGTAGAAAAAGCAATGTACTTGAACCTGAAATCACTCCGCGCATCGGAACCCTGTGTTGCCATAGAGGTCGTCCGAACCAAAGTAGTCGTCGTTGCGATTGGACACGCGCAAGGTGATGTCGGAGTCGTTGTGCCACGATCCGCCACGAGTCACATGGGATTTAGTGGATTCAGGTCCTGTAGGATTGTTTGTGGGCGAGGATTCATAGTAAGTGCTATCATACCAGTCGTTCGCATATTCATGGACATTTCCTATCATGTCATAAGCTCCGTAGGCCGAGACGCCGTTCGGCTTGCTTCCGACCGACATCGTACCCGCGGTACCACAACCGGAGCCACCAGCATTCTTGTCATATATCACTGCATAGTCACATGATGCGGCGGGTTCGTTACCCCACGGATATTTACGACCGTCGGTGCCTCGGGCCGCCTTTTCCCATTCGGCTTCGGTCGGAAGTCGTCCTCCCACCCATTCACAGAATGCTTTCGCGCCATACCATGTCACGCACTGCATCGGATGATTTTCTTTGCCCGTTACGCCGAGGTTGCAGTTCGAGTTATAACTGTTGGTGTAATAGTGGTCATTTTCGCCATTGTTGTTGCACGCACCGCTAGAGATGCATTTTTGATACTCTCCGACGGTCACTTCGTACTTGCCGATCTTATAGGTCGAGAGGGTTACTGCATGATAAGGGAGTTCGTCTTTATAGCAATTTGTGTCTACCACCGCATTACAGCCCATCTGAAATTCTCCGGCAGGTATCTCAACCATCTCTGGCGGCGTACCCTGACCAAAGTAGTCTATGTCGGGTTCTTCATTATCCGCCGTATCTTCCGTTACGACAATATCCTTTTCTACCGCCTCATTATCCACCGGAGTTTTTGTCTCACCATCGCAGGCGAGAAGTATCAAGCTTGCCACGAAGAGAAAAAGGTATTTGGTCATGGAGCCCTTACCGCAAATGAAATTGAACTGTGGCATTATATCTTACGAAAAAGAAATTCAACTCTTTTTCGGTATCGGCCTTCGGGCTGCACGGACGACCTAAGAAAAAAGGGCCGCCCCTGACGGAGCGGCCCCGTGAAAGTAGGGACGGGAGATCGATCAGAGCGCCTTCTTGAAAGCGCCGGCCGCTTTGAACGACACGGTCTTCGAGGCCTTGATCTGGATCTTCTGGCCGGTCTTCGGGTTGACACCCTTGCGGGCCTTGAGGTTGCGTTTCTTGAAGGTGCCGAAGCCGCTGAGGACGAGTTTGTTCTCGGCGTTCACGGTGTCCTTCACGATCTGCACGAAGGTCTCGTACAGCGCTTTCACCTGATCGTTGGTCAGGTTGATCTCCTTCGCCATGTTCTCCTTGATCGCCTTGATGAAATCGTTCTTCGTCGCGGCGACGATCTTCTTGGCCATGTTCTCCTCCAGAAAAAAAGTTAAAAAAAACGAAAGCCGGACGGGGGCAGTATGCGCCGTCCGTATGCGGAAATCAAGAAAATCGTGACGGTATCGATGAAGTTTTTTTCAGTCGCTATCAGCAAATTATGGTCGTTCCGGCATAACTGTTGATAAGGTCTATCGTTTTTTTCTTGGCCGCGCGGAGCATATCGCGCTTCTGATGATAAGGCACAAAGGCCGATTTCACGCCGTTTATCACGAGGTCGAGTATCTGCTGCGGCGCGAGACCGAAGAGTTGGTACGCCTTGAGATACTCGTCGGTCATCGTCGTATCGGTGATGAGCAGGTTGTCGGTGTTGAGCGTGACGCGCAGGCCGAGATCGAGGTAGAACGGGAACGGGTGGTCCTCTATCCGTTTCACCGCGCCGGTCTGGGCGTTCGACGAGAGACAGACCTCGAGCGGTATGCGGTGGTCATTGACATAGTTGAGCAGATCGCCGTCCTCGCGGAGCCGCGTCCCGTGGCCGATGCGGTGCGCGCCGCAGTAGTGGAGCGCCTGATGGATGCTGTCGGGCCCGTAGGCCTCGCCGGCGTGTATCGTGACATTCACATTGTTCGACAGGATGAGCGAGAAGGCGCCGAGATGGTCGCGCGCCGGATAGTTGAGTTCGGCCCCCGCGAGATCGAAGCCGACCACCCCCTTGTTCTTGAAGGCGACGGCGAGTTCGGCCATCCGCAGACTCACCGCGGGCGATATGTTACGGATGCCGCAGATGATGACGCCGGAGAGTATGCCGAGATCGCGCTTCGCGTCGCGCAGACCCCGCAGGACCGACTCGACGATCGTCGTGAGCGGCAGGCCTTTCTGGGTGTGGAGCACCGGCGAGTAGCGCACTTCGAGGTAGACGACCCCTTCCTTCGCGCTGTCCTCCGCCAGTTCGTAGGCGGCGCGATAGAGCCCCTCTTCGTCCTGCAACACCTTGAGCGTCGTCTCGAAGCCCTTGAGGTAGTCGGTGAGCGAGCCGTGCACCTTCCCCGGCCCGATGAGCCGCTTCAGCCCGTCGAGGTCGCTCACGCCGAGATCGACCTTACGCCGCTCGGCAAGTTCGAGTATCGTCGGCAGGCGGAGCGAGCCGTCGAGGTGCACATGAAGGTCGGTCTTGGGCAGGGAGCGGAAGAAATCGCGATCGAACGGACGCGGCGCGGCGACGCTCACTCGAGCACCTTGCACTCGACCGGGTCCATGACGCGCAGGTCGGCGTACCCGTCGAGGTGGAGCGGCTCGCCGTCGCGGATACTGCTCGAGAAGAGGTTCACGCGCCCCTCGAGCGCTTCCCGCTCGAAGCATATCTGCGCTATCTCGCCGTCGGTGCGGGTCGTCTCGGTCAGGTAGAGTTTGTCGTTGTTGAGGTAGAACACCTCCTTCTTGGTCATCGACGAGCCGTCGAGTTGCAGGACGAAGGTGGTCGCCTCGCCGTCCTGCAGGTGGTCGGTGAAGAATACCTGCAGAAGCGGGATGGAGAAGCCGGCGCTGTTGTTGATGTTCTTCTTCATGACCCAGAGCGCGCCGATGTAGACGGTCTCCTCCAGCGCCTCGTTGAGGTAGGTCAGCCGCCCGTCGCCGAACTGGAGATCGGCGGTCGGGGTGTTCTCGGCGTTGATGATGCCGTAGAACTGGAAGCGGGCCTGCCACACCTTCTCCGGCGGCGCGTCCTCGTCGGGGTATTCGGGATAGACATCGTCGTTGTAGTAACTGGTCAGGTCGTTGAGATAGTCGTACTTGCCGATGTCGTCCTTCGGCTCCTCGCTGCAGGCCGCGCAAAGCAGGAGAACAAGCGGCGCCAGCATGAGGCACAACCTTCGTGTCACGGGGACCTCCGTCACGGGATGCGTGGTAACGGGCTGATTATAGCACGGCCGCTCGATTGCGCAACTTTTCTTGTCTTGCGCGGAAAAAGGAGGTAGAAAGGTGCGGTGGCCGCCGAAGGAGCGGCGCGACGGTTTCGTGCAGAAGGAGGGGCCGGTGACGAAGGAACGCTTTCAGGAACGGTTCGCCGAATTGCAAAAGGCCTTCTCTCGACTCGAGGAGGCGCTCGCGGTCCCGGTGACCGACACGGTCATCATGGACGGCGTCATCCAGCGGTTCGAGTTCACCTTCGAATTGACATGGAAGACGCTCAAGATACTGCTCGACCACAAGGGGCTCGCCACCGTCGCCGCGCCGCGCGATGTCCTGCAGGGGGCCTTCGCGGCGGGTATCATCTCGGACGGCGAGGCGTTCATGCAGATGTTGCGCGACCGCAATCTGACGACCCATATCTACAAGGAAGAGATGGCCGCCCAGATATACGACCGCATCAAGAACGCCCACGCCGCCGCCCTGCGCACGCTCCTCGGACGGCTTGCGACGGAGAAGATCGCGTGAACTTCGGACTGCCCGACGAGGTGCTTGCCGAGATACGGGCCGTGCTGGCGAAGTACCATCTGCAAAAAGCGGTCGTGTACGGCTCGCGGGCCCGGGGCGACCACCGGCCCAATTCCGACATCGACATCGCCGTCTGGCCGAAGGAAGGGACCGCCGACCGCATCGCGATGCTCTCTGCGGAACTCGACGGGCTCGACATCATCTACAAAATAGACCTTCTTGAGATGCGACCCGACACCGATCCGGCGCTCGCCGCGAAGGTGGCGCGGGACGGCCGGGAAATACGATAATCGAGAAGGCGGCGGACCGAAATCCTTCGTCCCTCATTATTCCTCGATCTCTCAACAACAAAAGTCTCGCTACTTCCACTGCCAGTTATCTTTTTCTTCGGCACAAGAGATTTCTTTAAACTTAGTTTCATATATCGTCGTTTGGCGACTATTGTAAGGACTATTAGAGTCTGCGAGAGATTTTGGTTCTCTCTTCCAGCCCCAAAGACAAACTTTCACAACCTTAACATCATAAGAAAGTTCTATGTTTTTTTCCCCTTGTTTTATAACAAAACCGAACCCCATATTGTTTTCTTTACTCAACCCAGACACGATTTCTGTCTTTCTTTTTTCCAACTCTTTTTTAGTCGCGTCAAAAGAAGGGTTCCAATAGGGATGTATCTTCAAAAATCTTTCTTGGGAAACATAGGTCATATCATATATCCGGTCAAACAAAGAAAACTGAATTGCCACAACATCTGTTTTTTCGTACTCCCTTATATTGTGAGACGAGGTTGTGAACCTTAAGAGTTGTTTATGCGGGGGAATAATGGACGCATAATTTTCATTCTGCAAGACACTCCAGTGTTCGCTAAGCATATCAACATTAAGTGCTTTTGTAGAGTTTCCGCTAGGGTCAACAAAATAGGCAGAATTCCACTCCAGTTGCCCCGAAGAATCGGTATTGTTGGTCACCCTAAAAACGATTCCATTATATGTCGCTCTGGCTTCAACACGAAAAGCAGGATCTTCTTGCAAGCGGGGTATGGTTTTTGTTTCGTACTTTACGAAGTATGTTGTGCCGCAAGAACTCACAAAAATTCCCAATACCGACAGAAAAAAAACCTGGAATAATTTCATGTTGCTACTCCATCTCTAAGGACACAGCGCTCGACATTATTATCTGTTTTCGTCAAGGAGAAGTCAAAGAAAAGATAGCCTGCTTCATCAACAGCCCCTTTCTCCGCCCATCATTGTTCCGCGTCCGTGAGTTAAATTTGCAACGGCGCGGTATCTGTGGTAAGGTCGCCCCGGCAAAGAAAGTAAGGACCGAGGACCCGGAGCGGACCATGCGTATTTCGGTATATCGCGAGGCGACCTTTTCGGCGGCGCACCATCTGCGAGAATATCGCGGCAAGTGCGAGAACCTGCACGGCCACAACTGGCGGGTGCGGCTGTATGTCGGCCGCGACGAATTGACCGCCGACGGTTTCGTGATGGACTTCAAGGAGATAGACGCGGCGCTCGCCCGCATCCTCGAACCGCTCGACCACCACGACATCAACACGGTGCCTCCCTTCGACGCGCAGAATCCGACCGCGGAGCATATCGCCCGCTATATCTTCGATCGCGCCGGGGCCGAGATAGCGCGGCGCGACCCGCTCTGCCGCGTCGAGCGGGTGATGGTGTGGGAATCGGACAGATCGTGCGCCATCGCCGAGAGGGACCGATGAGTTACCGCCGCAATGTCGCGCTCGTCGTCGAGAACGGCGCCGGGCTCGTGCTCATGGGGGAACGGAGCGACATCGCGGGGGCGTGGCAACTGCCGCAGGGCGGCATAGAGAAGGGCGAGGACTGGCAACAGGCGGCATGGCGCGAACTCGAGGAAGAAACGGGGCTCACGGCGACCGCGGTGACCATCGTCACCCATGCGGGGCCGTTCCGGTACGACCTGCCGCGCCGGTCGAAACGGGGATTCCGCGGACAGGAGCAGACCTATGTGCTCTTCCGGATCACCGATACCACGGCCGTTCTCCGGCCGGGCGTCGAGTTCCGCTCCTTCTGCTGGATGACACGGGAAGAGGCGACCGCCGCAGTGATAGATTTCAAGCGCCCCTGTTATGAGGCGGCGTTCCGCGCCTTCCGGGAGCATCAGGCATGAGGAAGAGGATGAGCGTGGCGGGCCTGATGAGAAAGAAAGGGGGGGCGGGCCGGATGTTCCGGACCATCGTGACAGGGCTCGCGATCTTCGGGGTATTCGCTCTCATCGGCGCGTTCTTCGGCTACCGCTACCTCAAGGCGCAGATACCGCACATCGAAACGATAGCCGACTATAAACCGGCGCAAGGGACCAAGGTCTACGCCTACGACGGCCAACTCATCGCCGAGTTCTACAAGGAGAACCGGCGCAACATCGTCCCCTACGACAAGATACCGCGTCTCCTCGCGCTCGCCTTTGTCGCCGGCGAGGACGGCGAGTTCTTCAAGCACAAGGGGATCGACCCGGTCGCCATCGTGCGCGCCGCGTTCAAGTACGCCTTCACCGGCGTCAAGCAGGGCGGGTCGACCATCACCCAGCAACTCGCGAAGGCCTTCGTCGGCACCGAGCGGACCTACACCCGGAAACTCAAGGACATGCTCCTCGCGATGGAACTGGAGCGGGCGCTCACCAAGGAGGAGATACTCTACCTGTACCTCAACGAGATCTTCCTCGGGAGCGGCGCGTACGGGGTCGAGTCGGCCGCCCTCACCTATTTCTCGAAGCATGTGTGGGAACTCGAACTCGCCGAGATGGCCACGCTCGCCGGGCTCCCCAAATACCCCTCCGAGGCGTCGCCGAAGAACAACCCGGAAAAAGCGAAGAAGCGGCGCGACTATGTGCTCGGCCGGATGCGGGCCGACGGCTACATCACGCAGGAGCAGTACGACGCGGCGGTCGCGACGCCGATGACGGTCACGCCGATGAAGGAGATATTCCTCGACAAGGCCCCCTACTTCAGCGAGAAGGTGCGCCGTCACCTGCAGACGACCTACGGCAACGACCGGCTGTACGACGAGGGGCTCGTCGCCTCAACGACCGTCGATGTGCGGGCCTCGCAACTACTCGACGAATCGGTCTACTCCGGCCTGCGGGCGCTCTCGCGGCGACAGGGCTACACCGGCCCGCTCTATCGCATCGATCTCAAGAAGGATCTCGACCGCTACCTCGCGCGACACCGTCGCGCCTTTGGCGGCATATCCGATCTCACCATCCGGCGCGGCACGCTCTACCAAGGGGTGGTGCTCGACACGGCCAAGGATAAGGCGACCGTGCAGGTCGGCGCGGTAAAACGGCCGCTTCATCTCAAACACATGCAGTGGGCGCGGCCCCACAATCCGCTCGGCGGCTGGGCGAACATCGCCTCGACCGATCAGGTGCTGAAGCCGGGCGATGTCATCCTCGTCCGGGCGACCGACGAGCAGGGGGTCACCGAGGAACTCGACCACCGGCGGACCGACCTGCCGCTCCCACCGAACTTCTTCTTCGCGCTCGAACAGTTGCCGGTGCCGCAGGGTGGCGCCATCGTGAAGGATCCCTACTCTGGCTATATCCGCGCCGTGATGGGCGGCTACGATTTCGAGCAGAGCGAGTTCGACCGCACCACGCAGGCGTGCCGCCAGCCCGGTTCGGCGATGAAGCCGATATTCTACGCCGGCGCGCTCGAACAGAAGGACGAACAGAGGAAACCCCGCTTCACCGCCGCCACGATGCTGCTCGATGCGCCGGTCGCCATCACCGATCTCAACTTCAAGCCGGAGAACCATGACGAGACCTTCAAGGGAGAGGTGACGCTGTGGGAGGCGATCGTCCTGTCGATGAACGCACCGGCGGTCAGGATGTTCATGGACATCGGCATACCTTACGGGCTCGATTTCGCCAAGAAACTGGGGATAAAAAGCGTCCTGCGCCCCGAGTACGGCACGGTGCTCGGATCGTCCTGTCTCACGCTCGACGAGATGACCGACGCTTTCTCGCACTTCCCCAATCAGGGCAAGAGGCCTTACACCACCTACATCCGTAAGGTGACCGACCGCGACGGGAACCTGCTCGAGAACAACACGGTGTTCTACGACCCGTTCCTGTCGGGGCCCGAGAAACTGGAGCGGCTCATCGCCTTCTCGAAACGGCCCGAGGAACAGAACATGTCGCCGCAGACCGCCTACATCATGACCCAGATACTGCAGGACGCCTCGACTTACGGCACCTCGGCGCGGGCCTCGTCGCTCGGCCGTAACCTCGGCGGCAAGACCGGCACGACCAACGACAGTTTCGACGCGTGGTTCGTCGGGTTCTCGCCCGACATCATCGCCGGCGTCTGGGTAGGCAACGACCAGCACGGCGTCACGCTCGGACCCAGTGAATCGGGCGCCAAGGCGGCCCTGCCCATCTGGATGGATTTCATGGGCCGGTATCTCGCGAACTTCCCCAAGACCGATTTCCGGCGGCCGCCGGGTATCGTATCGGTGCAGATAGACCGTCGGACCGGACTCGTGAGCGAGACGGGGCGCATGATGCATTTCGTCGCCGGCACCGAGCCGACCACGACGGTCGAGGAGAAGGATGTCGTCGATCCATCACAGATGAAGGTGCAGTGAACACCGGGGCGATCGTCCGGCACAGTCTGAAACTCGCGATGCTCACCGCGACGAGCCGTGTCATCGGACTCGTCCGCGAGATGGTCCGCGCCGCCTATCTCGGCACCACCGCCTTCGCCGACGCCTTCACCATCGCCTTCCTGCTCCCTAACCTCATGCGCCGGCTGTTCGCCGAGGGGAGCATCGCGGTCGCCTTCGTCCCGACCTTCAAGGGCTATCTCATCGAGAACGATCGCGAGAAGATACGGACCTTCCTCTCGTCGTTCCTCACCGTGCTCACCTTCCTCGTGACCGTCGCGGTCCTCGCCGGCATCGTGGCAAGCGACGGCATCATCTCGGTGTTCTACGCCGACCTCTCCCCCGACATCCGGCAGGAGACCGCGCTTCTCACGCGGCTCATGTTCCCCTACCTCGCCTTCGTCTCCATCGCCGCCTTTTTTCAGGGGATGCTCAACAGCGTCAACATCTTCGGTCCCTCCGGGTTCGTCCCGATACTGTTCAATGTGTGCGTCGTCGCCGCGACGGTCCTGCTGTCGCCCCATCTCGAAAACCCGGCCCGCGCGATGACGGTCGGCGTGCTCGCGGGCGGCTTCCTGCAGGCGACGGTGCAGTTGCCGTTCGCCCTGAAGGCGGGGTTCCGGTTCGTGTTCCGGCCGCTCCGGGCGGCCTTTAGCGACCCCGGGGTACGCCGGATATTCGTGCTCATCGCCCCCACCATCATCGGCATGGCGGCCTACGAGGTGAACCTGCTCGCCTCGTCGGTCATCGCGAACACCGCCGGCACCGGCGTGGTGAGCGCGCTCCAGTTCAGCAACCGCCTGCTCGAACTCCTGCTCGGCGTCTTCGCGGTATCCATCGGGACGGTCGTGCTGACCGAACTGTCGGACAACGCCAAACGGGGCGCGTGGGACAAATTCTCGGGACACCTGCTCTTCAGCGCCAACGCCGTGGCGCTCGTCACGATACCGGCGACCGTTTTCTCGGTGCTCAACGCGACCGACATCGTCACGCTCGTCTTCAAGGCGCGCGCCTTCGACGACCGATCGGTGGCGCTCACCGCCGCCATCTTCCTCTTCCACATCGCGGGACTCTACCTCATCGCGGTCAACCGGGTGCTCGCACCAGCCTTCTACGCGCAGGAGGACACGCGGTCGCCGACCTGGGCCGGCATCGCCTCCTTCGGCGCCAATATCGCGCTGTGCCTGCTTCTTGTCGGCCCCTTCGCCGGGCCCGGCATCGCGCTCGCCGGAACGCTCGCCGCCTTGGTGAACACCCTGCTGCTCGTCCTGCCGCTGTGGCGTCGCGACCGTGCGCTGTTCGGCCCGGCGATACGGCGCGGTGTCGCCTATCTCGGCAGGATCATCCTCCTGTCGGTCATCGCCGCGGCGCCGGCGTGGGCGCTCAAACCATTCGTCATACCGCTGTTCAGCGCGAACCCGTGGCGCATCATCGCCCTCGGCGCGCCGCTCGCGATACTCGCCGCCCTCTTTTTCTCTTTACTCTTCGCCGCCCTTCTGTTCCTGCGTGACGAGCAGGCGCTTCATCTTCTGCGGCGTCTGCGGGCGCGGATCGGCCGGACCGGCGTGTGACGCCCGTCAGTATCCGGCTTTCCCGGCGTAGGTCTCCGGCACAAAGAAACTGCGGTTGCGGTTGAGACTCTCCTCGAGCACGATGCTGCGGTGGAGCGTGCCCTCGCGGAACCGGTCGAGGATGTCGAAGGGCGGAAGCCAGAGCCGTTCGTAGGTGAAACTCATCGGGTCCACCGGCTTGTCCTCGCGGTAGACGCCGAAGTGGAGGTGCGACCCGGTCGAGCGGCCTGAATTGCCGACCGTTCCGATGATGTCGCCCATGCCGACCGGCATCCCGGGCGAGACATACATGGTCTGCAGGTGAGCGTAGAGCGTCTTCAGCCCGTCGCGGTGGCGGATGACGATGGTGTTGCCGTACCCGCGTTTTCGCCCCGTTTCGGTGACCATCCCCTCCTTCGCCGCATGGACGAGCACCCCCTCGTCGGCCTTGATGTCGACCCCGAGATGCATGGCGCGCTCCTCGTTGAAGGGGTCGTTGCGGACGCCGAACGGCGAGGTGATGCGGCCCACATTGAGCGGCGCGCGGAAAAAACCGGGCGGCGACATGAACATATCGCTCGTGGTGACATAGAATTCGCAGGCGCGACAAGCGGGCGGCTTGAAGAGCGAGAACTGACCGTACCGTTCGCTTTTCACCGAAAGTCCGGTGAGATCGTAGAGATCTATGAGTATCTTATGATCGAACACCCCGCGCAACATGAACGATATCGAGTCGCCGGGCCGGAGTTGATGCAACAGCCCCCAGTCCCACTGCATGGCCGGGCGTATGAGTTCGTAGAATTCGGGGAAATCGCGCGAGAATTCGTCGTGCACGACGAAGGTGCGGATCATCGTCTGTTCTTCGAGGATGATGGGCGCCTTGGTCAGCCGCCATTCCCGGCCCCGCTGGCGAAAGGTGTAGGATATCCCCGACACGCGGGAAAGATAATGGTGAAGGGCCACCGAAAGCATCGCGTCACCCTTTTTCTTGACGACGAGGATGTCGCCGGTCGGGAACACGGCGATGCCCGCCTTTTTGCGGAACAGTTCGGCTATCGTCTGCCATGCCGTTTCGCCGAGGAAGTCGGCGAACAGCGGTTCATAACCCTTCCCCGGCACCATGAGCACCGTCACATCGGGCGGTATGCTGTCGGAGGACGAATCCCACTGGACGGTCACGCGGCCGCGGAACGAGCGGTCGGAGAAGTAGGGAGCGAGCAGCACCGCCGCGAACACGAGCAGAAAAAAAGAGAGCAGTAGCGGCATCCTCTGTTCCACGCGGCGCTCCAAAAACGAAAGACCGCCGGATTGTAGCGGCCGCGCGGCGGAAAGTCAAATGTACTCATTTTTGTTGACAATCGGCCGCTTGCCGGTATATTTCCCACGTTTTTATGGTTCATCTGAAGGAGTTGCCCCATGATGCCGACATATCGTCCGAGCCGGGTGCACCGCAAGAAGACCCACGGATTCAGACGGAAAATGCGCACCGCCGACGGTCGCAAGGTCCTGCAGTCGCGCCGCCGCAAAGGGCGCAAACGCATCGCCGTTGACATCTACAAGAAGTGATCGATCGCCGCACCCCGCGGGGACCTTCTCCTTTTCACGCGCGGAGCGGATACGATCGCGAAAAGAATTTCAGGGACTTAAGTTAAAAGGGGCGGTCTTCAAAACGCGTAAACTGGTTTTCAACTTCGCCGCCACGGTGGGCCCTTCGCGACTCGGCGTGGTCGCCACAAAAAAGATGGGGAATGCGGTGTTCCGCAACCGGATCAAGCGATGGCTCCGGGAGGCGTTCCGCCTCAACAAGCAGGCGATGGCCCGACCGATGGACCTCGTGATCGTCCCGCGCGTCTCTGAACTCTCGTTCGCCGATATCGTGCAGGACCTCCGCTTTTTCCAGCAGTGGCACAGGGAGAAACATGAAAAGAACGCTCATCGCGCTCATTGAGGGATACCGCCGGTATCTGTCGCCCTACCTCGGCAGGAACTGCCGGTTCCACCCCACCTGCTCGGCCTACACCATCGAGGCGATCGAGAAGAAGGGGCTGGCGAAGGGGATCCTGCTCGGCGCGTGGCGCATACTCCGCTGTAACCCGTGGAACCCCCATTTCGGACACGACCCCGTGAAGTGAGGTGATCCGATGAACAAGAACATGATACTGGCGGTCGTCCTGTCGGTCGTCGTCCTTTATGTGTGGGGCGAGTTCTTCGCCCCCAAACCGCAACTGCCGCTCCCCGAGCAATCCGGCTCCGTTGAGAACTCCGCCGTGACAAGCCCGGACAACCAGAACGCCACGCCGCAGGAGAAGAGCGACACCGCGCTCCAGCAGGGCCCCGACGCCGCAACGCAGGCGGCGACGGCTACCCCGGCAACGCGCCCGGCGGACGGCGAATTGTTCCGGCATGGCCCGATCGCGCCGACGGCGCAGAACCCCGCGCAGAACGGGACGCTGAACGGGACTGCGATGACAATGGAGTACACCTCGAAGGGCGGCCGACTCACGGCGCTTTCGGTCACCGGCGAGAAATACCGGAACAAGAGACTCGACATGCTCGCGGCGCTCCGTGACGATGCCTATTTCCCCGAGATGTCGTCTATCTTCACCCAAGAACCGGCCTACGCCGTCGAAGAGGCGTCGGGCAACGCGATCACCTTCCGCTACGAACAGGAGGGACTCATCGAGTGGAAGACCCTGCGATTCTCGGGCGACTACCTGTTGACCGTTTCGAAAAAGGTGGTGAACAACTCGGCCGCTCCGATCAACTGGCGCCCTGCGCTCCGGTATCGGTCGATACACGCCGATGACAAGATATTCAGTTCCTACGGCAAGGTCTTCGAATTCCTCGTCAAGACCACCGGTGAGGGTATGAAGGAGCCGTCGAGCGGAGAGAAACTGAAAGAGGAGACGCAGGGACGGCAGATACAGTGGGCAGGCGTCAACTACGGTTTTTTCCTCTACGCGGCGGTCGGAAAAGAGCAAGAGGCGCTAACGGTCGACGGCGTCATAGACTCGAAACAGAATCTCACGGTGCTCACCACGGCGCACGACGAGTTCACCATCGCCCCCGGCCAGACGGCGGAGGCGACCTTCACTATATTCCTCGGCCCCAAGGAGGTGCGGCTCCTCGAACAGGCGGGCAACGACCTGCGCGCTTCGGCGTCGCTCGGCTGGTTCGGCTTCCTTGCCGAGCCGCTCCTGTGGATACTCAACTTCTTCTACGACTTCGTGAAGAACTACGGCATCGCGATCATCCTGCTCACCATACTCGTGAAACTGCTTCTGTGGCCGCTCTCCGACGCATCCTACAAATCGATGGCCAAGATGAAGAAATTGATGCCCAAGGTCGAGGATCTCAAGAAGAAGTACAAGGAGGACAAGGAGACGCTCAACAAGGAGATCATGCTCCTTTACCAGAAAGAGGGGGTCAACCCGCTCGGCGGCTGTCTCCCCATCCTGATACAGATGCCGATCTACATAGCGCTCTACTCGATGCTCAACAACGCGGTCGAACTCTACAACGCGGGGTTCCTGCCGTTCTGGCTCATCGACCTGTCGGAAAAGGACCCCTACTACATCCTCCCGGTCGCGCTCGGCGGCTTCATGTTCCTGCAACAGAAGATGACGCCGACCCAGATGGACAACCAGCAGGCGAAGATCATGCTCTATGTGATGCCGGTGATGTTCGCCGGGTTCATGCTCTTCCTCCCCGCCGGACTCAACCTCTACATCCTCGCCAACACGCTCCTCGGCATACTGCAGCAGTGGCTGGTCACGAAGCGATACGGCTGATCGGCGTCAGTTCGAACTTCCCGCGCACCCCCACCGTGTCACCGACAACGAAGAGCGCCGAAAGTATCTCCGGTTCTGCGGCGGCCCGCGTGAGTTGCGGTTCGATGTCATCGGCGCTCTTGACGCGGTTGCAAAAGGCGGTGGCGAAGGCGTCGGCGAGCGCGGTATCGCGGCAACATATCATCGCCGCGTCGGCTTTCCCGAAACTGAACGAGTGCCCCACCGTCCCGGACGAGGTGCAGATGCCCATCGGCGATAGTTCGGGCGGCACGACGATACCGACCTTGCGTGAGAGCGGCGAACTTCCTGCATAGACCGACACGGTGAGAGGGGAAACGACCTGCGCCCAGATGTCGCCGCCGTTCTCGACGACCACCTCGGTACCGTTGAATTCGACCATCAGCGCGCGACCCGCCGTTTCGGCGATCGCCCCGGCGACCGCCGCCATCGGGCCGACACCCGCCCGCTGCGCCGCCGCCGCCATGGACCGGATGGGTTCCGGTGCGACCTCCGGCACGGCGATAGGAGAGAAAGACTCGACAAAGGCGCGGTCCCGCGCTATCCACGCCGACAGTTCGCCACGGAGCCGCTTCACTGTTTCACGAACAAAACGCTCCATCGCCGAACGGTAGGAGGCGGCGTCAACACCGATCCAGAGGTCGGTCTCCCCTTCGACGACGGTGAAGGGGCGGAACCGGTCCGCCCCCATCCCGCCGCGGTAGGTGCGCGGTTCGTAAGCCATCAGCCGAACCGCAGGTCGAAGAGTTTGAGCGGACACGACTTCAGGCACATCTCGCAGGCGACGCACTTCTCGGCGTCGAACTTGAGTTCCCAGTCGGGGGCCCCGATGGTGAGCGCCCCGGCGAAACAGGTGGCCACGCAGGCGCCGCAGTGGATGCACTCCTCGCGCCGGAAGAGCATCTTTTTATCGACCGCGTCGACCCCCACGCCGCGGCCGCGCAGATAGTCGAGTCCTTCCGACAGGTTCTTGTCGTCACCATCCAATTCGACGAGCAGTTCTCCGCCCTTTTCAGGAGATATCGCCGCCTTCAGGATGTTCAGTTTGAGGTCATATTCCTTTATCAGGACATAGGTGATCGGCTCGTCGGCCGCGTCGAGGGCGAAGTTGAGGACAAATCGCTTTTTCATCTGGCGCCTCCCGTTATCTCAAGTCCTTTGACGGTCGTTCCGGTAGGGAACAGTTCCACCGGCGCAGTGAGCGTGAACTCTCCTTTTTTGAGCCACGACCGCAACTCCTCCGCGATCTCGCGCGCCTTCTTGATGCTGGAGAGCGGGGCCGTCTTTACCTTGCGCCCCCGCACTTCGATGGTCCCCGACCGGAGATCTGCGTAGTTGGCGCTCCCGAGCATCGGGTGGGCAGGGTCACCGTAGTCGTATACGGTCGTCTCGATCTCGCGGTCGCGTATGGCTACCCTCGCCGCGAGGTCCTCGTCGAGGATCGGTATCGGGATGCCGATGCCGACGAAGAGGGTGACGCCATACCGCTCGAAGACCGCCCCCTTGATGAAGCGCGGGTCCATTTTTTTGAGGTCGCCGAGCACCGCGAGCGTCGCGGCGTTGCTCTTCGGGATACCCTTGTCGTTCCGCAGTTTCGAGGTGTTGAACTGGGTGCCCGGCCAGACGACGAAGCCCTGTGCGCCGCAGAGGAATATCCGCGTCCCGACGCCGATCGTCCGCAGGTCGGGATCGTTGAGGAGCGGCGAAAGTTCACCCGAGGTCGAGTAGGTGGCGTTACTGAGTTCCGGAAGCAGCACTCCCATGTAGGTGTACTTCACCGATCTCGCGGTGTTCGTCGCGACGGCATAGTTCTGGTAGGCGTTGCGCGGATTGAAGAGGAATATCTCGTTGACCGCCTCCTTCGTGATGACCGTCTCTATCTCCTTGCGCGGGTAGCAGTCGGTCCCCTTACCCCGCGCCCTCAGTGTTATCTCCTTTCCGCGCACCAGTTCCTCGATCACATGGCCGCCGCCGTAGCGGGGGTTCTGCGGGTGTTCGCTCGTCGCGCCGATGTAAGCGTCGACCGCCGCGATGCCGCCGTAGGCCGGGACGCCGTTCAAAGTCACCTCCTCCATCCGCAGACTGGGACTCGGGTGGCCGAAGTTGATGAAGGCGCCCGACGAGCACATTGGGCCGAAGGTGGCGGTGGTGACCACATCGACCTTCTTCGCGATCTCGGCCGGCGTCATCTCGTCCGCCATCTTCGAGACCTCTTCGGCGGTCAGGACCACCGCGGTCCCCTTCTTCAGTTTCTCGTTGATCTCCTCATAACTTCGTTTCACCGTCATCGTCACCTCCGTCGGCCAAGGGTAAAAAAAAGCCGCCGGCTTTCACCGGCGGCCCCGAATATCCTTCAGCGCACGCGCCGTTACTTGCCGACATCCTGCGGGACCATCTCCCGCATGCACATGACCATGAGGCCACGATAACAGAAGGATGTCGGGACCGAAACGGGCATCACGCCGCTCCACTGTTCATTCGGGCCGATGGTAACGGAAAAAAGGATGATGTCAAATCTTTTAAAAATACTCCACCTGCGGATGGTGGACGAAAAGCGCGGTGACGCTCTGCTCCGGTACCAGTTCGTTGAGTCCGGTGAGCGACAGTCCGATCTCTTCGGGATGAAGCAGTTCGAATATGCGGCGCTGTTCGGCCAGATCGTCCCAACTGGAGAAGCCGGGGCTGAACCGCTTGCCGCGTCCCACATCGAGTCCCAGTTCGGCGGCGATGCGGCGATGCATCCATTCGGCGAGCGCTTCGGCCAGTTCGACCGAAAGGCCGTGCAGCAGGAAGTAGTCGACATATTCGTTGCGCCCGAAGAGGTCCTTCTCCTTCGCCGACGCGGCCGGACCAACCGTCACGGCGAAGAGCGGCGCGATATCGCCGGAGGGGCGGAAATAGTCGGGCAGGGCGCGGCGCGGTTCTTTCAGCGTTCGCGGGAAGGTGAGGGCGGTGTCGCCCAATATGAGCCGGTCGCCGTCGGGGCGGCAGGCGAAGTGGCCATAGACCGCCGCCGGAGAGAAAAGCCGTTCCGTGTCGGCGGTCGCAAGGAGCCGCGCAAGGGTCTTTTCGGCCGCGGCCGTATCCTCCATCTGCCAACGGATGCGGAAGAGCCGCTTTTTATTCATGAGCGGCGCGAGGTCGGCAAGGGCGATGTCGCGCACCACGCGCCGTCCGGTGAAGGGGACGGTCGGCACGGCATGGTCGAACGACAGGTGTGGATGACGGAACCGGTGGGGCCGCGCCGCCTCGACGGGCGTTACGGGGCGGTCGCCGGCGTTCTCCATGAGGCGCATCGCCTCGAAGGCATCCTGCGCGAAATGGACCCTGCCGCCGTGAAGCGGCGCCAGTTCGGCGTCGATGTAGCGGCGGTTGAGCGCCGCGCCGCCGCAGATGACCGGGATAGCAAGCCCGGCGTCGGCAAGGCCGCGCACCACCTCCTTCATCTCGATCGCCGACCGGACGAGCAGTCCCGAGAGACCAACGAAATCGGGCCGGTGTTTGGTCGCCGCCGCGATTATCTCGGCGGCCGACCGGTCGGTCCCGAGGTTGTGGACCTGCCAGCCGTTGTTGGAAAGTATGATGTCGACGAGATTCTTGCCGATGTCGTGGATGTCACCTTTGACCGTCGCGATGACGGCGGTGCCGCGACTTGCCGCCGCGTCGCCCGCGAAGTGCGGTTTCAGCAGTTCGACCGCGGCGCGCATCGTCTCGGCCGCCTTGAGGACGAAGGGGAGTTGCATCTTTCCGGCGCCAAAGGCGGCCCCGACCTCTTTCATCCCCGCGAGGAGGAAGCGGTCGAGTATCTCGGCGGCGGTGAAACGATCGAGCGCCGCCATGATGAGCGGCGCGATATCGCTTTTCCGTCCTTCGATGACGGCGGCGATGAGTTTTTCCTCGACCGGGCGGTCGTCGCGCGGCGCGGCGGCCCCTTTCGGTGGTTCCTTCTCGAACCGCGCGATGAAGGCCTCGAGCGGGTCGCCCGCCGCCCTGTCGTTGAAGATGAGCCGTTCGGCGAGCCGCAGGTCGGCTTCCGGTATCTGCGCGACCGGGATCACCTTGCCGGCGTGGAATATCGCCGCGTCGAGCCCCGCCTGCACCGCGTGGTAGAGAAATACGGCGTTGAGTATCCGGCGCGCCGTCGGTTTGAGCCCGTAGGAAATGTTGCTGACGCCGAGGAGCGTCCGCACCCCCGGCAGTTCCTTCTTGATGAGTTTTATCGCTTCAAGCGTTTCGACCGCCGCGCCGCGCAGGTCGGGGTCGCCCGATCCGAGGGTGAAGGTGAGTGTGTCGATGAAGATATCGCCGCGCGAAAGTCCGCGCTTTTCGGCGAACGCGGCCAGATCCTTGGCGACCGCCAGTTTCCGGTCGCGCGTCCTCGCCATCCCCGCGCCGTCTATCGTCAGGGCGATGAGTGCCGCGCCGTAGCGGCGTGCGAGGCGGACGATGCGGTCGGCCCGCGCGTCGTCCTCGAGGTTCACCGAGTTGATGAGCGGTCGTCCGCCGATGGTACGGAGCGCCGCTTCGAGCGCATCGGGGTTGGTCGTATCGAGGGAGAGGGGCAGGCGGACGAGCGTCGCGAGTTTCGCGGCGAGCATCGCCATGTCGCGCGGTTCGTCGCGGCCCGCGACCGCCACATTGAGATCGATGAGGTGCGCCCCTTCGCGTTCCTGCTCTTGAGCCACCGCCGTCATCCGGTCGAGGTCGTCCTGCATGAGCGCCTCGCGGAACTCCTTGCTGCCGCTCGCGTTGGGCCGCTCGCCGATGATGAGCGGGCTCGGCTCGGCATCCATCTCCTGCGCCGCGTAGAGCGACGAAAAGGCGGGGACCATGGCCGACCTGCGGGCGGGACGCTTTTCGAGCGCGTCGAGGCTGTTGCGGAGCGCCGCGATATGTGCGGGGGTGGTGCCGCAACAGCCGCCGACCAGTTCGACGCCGTGATCGGCGACAAAGCGGGTCACCTGCGCCGCAAAGCCGTCGGGACCGAGCGGATAGTGGAGGTTGCCGTCGACGAGTTCCGGCAATCCGGCGTTGGGAAGTATGCTGATGGCGAAGGGGCTCCGCTCGGCGAGGAGCCGGACACTTCCGGCCATCAGGTCGGGACCGGTGCCGCAGTTGAGGCCGAGCGCGAAGAGCGGGTAGGGGGCGCAGGTCGCGATGATGGCGGCGAGTTCGGTGCCGAGGAGCATCCGGCCGTTCTGTTCGATGGTCACCTGCACGATGACCGGAAGATCGGCGCGCCGTTCGGTGAGTGCGTCGAATGCGCCGCAGAGTGCCGCCTTTATCTGGAGCGGGTCCTGACAGGTCTCTATCTGGATGAGATCGGCGCCGCCGTCGATGAGCCCCGCCGCCTGTTCATGGTAGGCCGCCTCGAGTTCCGCGAACGCTACCTGGCCGAGGCTCGGCAGTTTCGAGCCGGGGCCGATGGAGCCCGACACAAAGCGCGGCCGGTCGGGGGAGAAATGTTCCGCCGCGGTCGAAAAGGCGATCTCGGCCGCCTTCCGGTTGAGTTCATAGGCGCGGTCTTGAAGCCCGAACTCGGCGAGCGTAACGCGGTTCGCGCCGAAGGAGTTGGTCTCGACGATGTCGGCCCCCGCCGCGAGGTAGTCGTTATGTATCGCCGCGATGAGATCGGGCCGCGTGAGGTTCAGGTATTCGGGGCAGTTGCCGTGGCCGCCGAAATCGACCGGCGCCGGCGCGCGGCGGTGTATCTGCGTCCCCATCGCCCCGTCGAACAGGAGCGTCCGCCGCGTGACAAGTTCCCGGAGGGCGCTCATCCGTGCGCACCGAAGATGATGTCGAGCAGCGCTTTCGCCGACCGGCCCTGTCCCATCGTGAAGAGATGGATCCCCGGCGCGCCGCCGTCGATGAGCCGGTAGCAGAGGTCGGCCATGTAGCGCGTTCCGCCGTTGAACGCCTGTTGCGGTGTCGGGGCGTCGAGTATCCCCTTTTTCAGTTCGTCGGGGATCGCGACATGGAACGATCCCGGTATGAGTGCCAGCTGTTTCGCGCTGGTGACCGGCTTGATGCCCGGCAGGACCGGCACGGTGATGCCGGCGGCGCGGAGCCGGTCGACATAGGAGAAATAGGTGGGGGCGCTGAAGAACATCTGCGTGATGATGTAGGAGGCGCCCGCCGCGACCTTGCGCCGGATATTGGCCAGTTCGGCGTCGAACGACGGCGATTCGTAGTGGTTCTCGGGATAGCCCGCCGCGCCGATGCAGAAATCGGTCGGCTCGGGGTCGTCGAGCGGTTCGAGGTAGGCGCCCCTGTTCATCGCCGCGATCTGGGCGATGAGTTCGGCGGCGTAGCGGTGGCCGTCGGGCTCGGCGGCGAAGGAGGGGACGCCCTGCGGCGGATCACCGCGTATCACGAAGAGGTTGCGGAAGCCGAGATAGTGGAGGTCGATGAGCGCGTCCTCGGTCTCGTACCGGTTGAAGCCACCGCAGAGGATGTGCGGCACCGTCTCGATCCCGAACTTGTTATGGATGGCGGCGCAGATGCCGACGGTCCCCGGCTTCTTGCGCTTGGGCCGCCGCACCGCCGCGCCGTTGCGTGTTTCGGTCACGAGGTGGGGCTGGTGGTAGGTGACATTGATGAACTGCGGATTGAAGGGGAGCAGTTGCTCGACCGAGCGGTATATCTCGTCGATGGTGCCGCCGCGGTCGGGCGGGGTGAACTCGAGCGACAGGAGCACTTTCCCGGTCGCCGCGAGCGCGTCGGTGATCTTCGCCATAAAAGGATGTCCTCGTTCGTCAACAGAGGGGCATGATAGCGCAAGCCCTTTTCCTGTCAATGAAAATAACGGATTGACTTCGGAGCGGTCGTTCGATATCATGCGACGAACCGGTACAGGTGTCGGGTCGCTACCGAAGGAGGTTTCCCATGAGACGATCGCTCGGCCTTTTATCGCTGCTGGCTCTTTTTGCGCTCGCCGGTTGCGAGAATGATGTCCGTTCCCTCGCCTCGTGGGGAGCCGACTCCTACTACGGCGACCCCGAGGGCTACGACTGGGAGACCGACGCGGCGGGGATGTGGGACCGGCGCCCGAACCTCGAGGAGTGCTCGCGCGAGGCGGTGAATCTCTGGATACTCGACAAGTTGTGGGACATGTATCTGTGGTACGACCATCTCGCCGAAGATATCGACTTCCGCGTCGAACTCGAGCCGGGCGATTTCCTCGGCGCCATCAAGTACAAGGAGTCGGACCACTTCAGTTATCTCTCCAAGAAGGAGGACCACGACGATTACTACGGTGGCCGGTATTACGGCTTCGGGTTCAGTTTCCGCAAGTTCCCCGACTATGTCGTCTATGTGACGCTCGTCATCCCCGGCAGCAACGCCGAGACGGCGGGTATGCGCCGCGGCCAGCGCATCATCGCGATCGACGGCAAGACGGTGCAGGAGATCGAGGACAACAACCTCTGGGGTACGGTGACCTCGCGGCCCGAGGACAAAAAGGACATCCCGCTCGAGTATGTCGTCGAAGAGGATGGTGAGGAGAAGACGCTCACGCTCTACGCGGGCGATGTGACCGCGCCCTCAGTTTACAAGACGGACATCCTCGAGGACGGCGACCGGAAGGTGGGCTATCTCATGCTCAAATCGTTCATCAACTCGACCAACGGCGAACTCGACACCGCCTTCACCGCGTTCAAGGCGGCGGGCGTGACCGACCTCGTGGTGGACCTGCGCTACAACGGCGGCGGCTGGCTCGACGGTTCGGAGCATCTCGCGAGTCTCATCACCGGCGGCGAACTCAAAGACAAACTGTTCACGCGGCTCACCTACAACAAAAAACATCAGGACTACAACAGCGACTATCATTTCAAGGATTTCGCCCAAAGTCTCGGCCTGCAGAAGGTCGTATTCATCGCGACCGGCGGCACCGCCTCGGCGAGCGAGGTGGTCATCAACGGGCTCAAGCCCTATGTCGAGGTGGCGATCATCGGCGGCAAGACCTACGGCAAGCCGGTCGGGATGAACCCGATGAGTTACTGCGACTACACGCTGGTGCCGATAACCTTCAAACTGGCCAACGGCGACGGGTACGGCGACTACTTCACCGGCATGCCGGCCGACTGCGAGGCCGACGATGATGTGACACACGATTTCGGCGACGCACGGGAGACCTCTCTCGCCGCGGCGCTCTCGGTCCTGCGCGACGGCACCTGCCCTGCCGCCCCGGCGGTCTATGCGTGGGAGCCCGACGAGATAGATGTCCGGACGGTCCCCTACCGGCTGGGCTGGCTGTTCTAGTTAATGATCCCGAATAGTTAAAGAACCTACGGAAACTTTCGATAAAACGAACCGTCTATATGGTACGATACCGTTGATCTTATCATCAGGATCAGGGAGAGGGTCATGAAGAGATTCTTCGTCTGTCTGGCAGCCCTTGCATTCGTCTTGTGCTCCTGCGCCAACAACATAGGCACGACCGGCGGCGGGGACGGTTCGCCGAGCGAAGGTGTCGCGCCGCTTGACGGCGACACGCCCATCGAGGAAGGCGAGGATATCCCCGACGGCGACATCATCCCGGTCTCCGATGATCCGATCGGCAACGGCGAAACGACCTCGACGGCATGGGAGGCGGCCCCCGCCTTCATCGCGACGCTCCGCGACGGTATCGGCGGCGGGTTCGTCGCCGACCTTGCGGTGGCACCGACCGCGCCGAACTACACCCTGCCGATAACCGGCATGGGCGACATCGTCAATTTCCAGCGCGACATCGTCGAGAAACTGGGGATATCGCTCACCGTTGAGGCGCAGGAGAAACTGCTCGCGAACGGCTTCGTCGTCCTGCCGGGAAGTTCCACTCGGTTCGACTATCTGTACTCTCAGTACCAATCGCTTGAGGTGCCGGTCTTCGTCTCGGCCGATTCGATACTGCACCTGTATCACCTCTACTTTGACCAGATATTGAAGAACATCGAGATCGCCTATTTTACGGAGGACCTGAAACTGCTCATGAGGGCGCTCCTCGCCGAGACGGGAAAAATCTACAACTCGTTCAGCGATAAGAAACTCAAGGACGCGGCGCTCCTTGCCTACGGCCAGTGCTCGGTCATCCTGCGCCTGCTCGACGATTCTTTCGCGGTCAACGCGCTCGTCGCGGAGCCGGTCGTCTCCGAGATCGAACAGATACTGGCTCACAACACCTCCACCGGTAGCGCCCTCTTCTCGTACAACTGCCCCAAGACGGGGGACGACATCTGCCAGATGGGCGCGGCGGAACAGTCGGCCCTGTCACGGTCGCAAGAGTGTTACTGCGAGGATTTCACCCAGTACAAGCCGCGCGGTCATTATACCCAGACAGAAACGCTTCAACGCTATTTCCGCGCCATGATGTATGTCGGCCGGATGGCCTATCTCATGAAAAGCGACCGGGCGACGATGGCGGGAGCGATGCTGACCCATGCGCTCAAGAAGGCGAAGGCGAGCGACGGGCGAAACGCCAAGGAGATATGGGAGCGGATATACCGCGTCACCGCCTTCTTCGCGGGCAACGCCGATGATCTCCTGCCGCCCGAGTACGATGCGGCGTTCATTGAGGTGTTCGGCGCCGGGAAGGACATCGCGCTCCTCACCGATGCGGCGAACATGAAAAAATATACCGACAAGATCGAGACGCTGCGCGACCCGAAGATACTCGGCGGCATCAAGCACGCGCTTCTCGATTCGCGGGAGGTGACCAAGGGACTGCGTCTCATGGGACAGCGGTTCGTCCCCGATTCCTATATGCTCGGCGAATCGGTCATCGACGGCGCGGGGATCGACACCACCAATCCGCACAAGGCCGAGATACTCGCCGCCGCGGAGAACCAAACATCTGGACAATCGGAGACCTCCTGTCTCGGGATATCCACAAAAGACCCGCTGACCTTCACCAGTACCGACATGTACTGCGCGTGTGAAGCAGGGATGTTCCTGTATCGGAATATCCATCCCGACGATCCTTCCTATCTCTACATCTGCCGCTATCTCCCCTCGGGGCTCGACGCGATGGCGGGGCTCGGCTCTTCGGCTGCAAAACGCGTTCTTGCCGCTCCCGGTGCCTTTGCTCCGACCGTGACCCCCTACAATTATGTGCTGTTGCCGGGGACCCACGACCGGTTGGAAAGCGAGTTCTCCGGCTATACCCCCGCCGACTGGGGACGCAATCTCTACTTCGGGTGGCTGTATCTTCTGAAACCGATGATGAAGGGATACGATGGTGCGTGGCCCGTCTTCATGCAGACCGAGGCGTGGGAGGACTTCACCCTCAACAGCGCGCTCGGCTCATGGAGCCAATTGCGGCACGACACGATACTGTATGTAAAACAGAGTTACACCGAATATGTCGACTCCACGGTCGCGGACGAGGGACCGACCGACGAGGATATGATCTATGACCCGAAATACTACGCCTACGCCGAACCGATCCCGGCGCTTTTCGACCGTGCGGCGCAACTGACCGGCATGACCCTCGACGGGCTTACCGAACTGGGGCTCTTCACCAACGAAATGAACAGTGCGCTCACAAGCGGCAAAGCGATGATGGAGAAGGTCCGCGACCTGTCGATAGCGCAACTGCAGACCGGTGTCCTTCCCGAGGATGACGCCGTGTACCTGATGAGGATGGGGAGCATGTTCACCGCTCTGATAAAGGAGTTGGCGAAGATAGTCACCGTGGTCGAAGGGGAGGAATGTTCGTACTGTTCGAGCCAGACCTGGATCGAGGGCGACGGCGTGAATGATCCCTTCGATGTGCGTCTGGTGGCCGATGTCCACTCGAACCCCTCGCTCTCCGAGGTACTCGAAACGGCCACCGGTCCGACAGACATCCTCATCGTGGTCCGCAAAATGGACAACGGTTCGCTCGGCGCAGCCATCGGACCGGTCTTCTCCTACCGCGAGTTCTCGTGGTCGATAACTGACCGATTGACCGATGAACAGTGGCGCACGATGATCAAAATCGATACGCAGAAGTTCGTCCCGCAGTGGACCGGATCGTTCAAGGTCCAATAAGAAAAATTTTTCCCGCTAGTTCGCCGGCGTGAAGGTCAGCATATCGCCGCCGACCTCCATGAGAACGATGATGTCGTCATCGCGCTGATACTGCGTGATGGTCACATCGCCGGAAAGATCGCCCATCACGACATTGCCGGTCTTGGTCCAACGGGCGTAGTTGTTGGTGCCGTCGAGCGAGAAGGTCTTGGGTATGGACCAGCCGATCGAATAGGCGCGCAACTGAAACTCTATCTTACTCCCGTCGTCGGTCGTGCCATAGAAAGTGGTGCGGAAATAAACGCCGCCGGTGAAGGTGGTCCGTGTCATAAGGTCGGCGGTCGGGAACTCGACCGTTGCGTCGCCGTTCACGACGACGACCTTGGCCTCCGGTGCGTTCATGGTGCTCTGATCGTAGTAGAAGGAGAGCGTTGAGAACTTCTCTTCCTGACACGCCCCTTCGTACATGACCGAGACCCCCGCCTGATTGGCCAAACATTCGTTCTCGTAGGTCATCATGTCGCAACCGCAGACCGGCGAATAGATCTCGCCGCACATCGCCGGTATCTCGGTGCAGGTCCCGGGTCCCGAGCAGACGCCGACTTCGTAGAGGCAGAACTGTTTCGCCTCGCCCGAACCATCGATGCACTCCTCGTCGCTGTAACACCCCGGGGTCGTGTTGCATTCTCCCGAATAGTCGACATTCACCCCGGCGCCATGGGCATCGCATTCGCTGCTGTAGGTCTGTCCGTCACAGCCGCAGACCGGCGAATAGAGCGGCGGGCACATCTGGGGCCGCTCCTCGCAGGTGCCGGCGAGGAAGGTCATGCAGGTCCCGGCCGGTTTGGCACAGTATTCGGTCTCTTCACAATTCTCGTTACTGCCGCAGGAATTCACCATGTCGTCATCGGGACCGATCGGGCCGTCATCGACCGGTATCGGACCATCGTCGGGCCACTCGCCATCCGACCAATCGGGCCACTCCCCGTCCGACCAATCGGGCCACTCGCCATCCGAACCGTCGGGCCACTCACCGTCCGAACCGTCGGGCCACTCACCGTCCGAACCGTCGGGCCACTCACCGTCAGACCAATCGGGCCACTCACCGTCAGAACCGTCGGGCCACTCGCCGTCCGAGCCGTCGGCCCACTCGCCGTCATCGGTAACGACCTGTCCGTCATCGTTGATCGGTTCGCCGTCGTCATTGATGAGTTGACCGTCGTCGTTGATGAGTTGGCCATCGTCATTGATGAGTTGACCGTCATCGTTCAGCAGTTCATCGCCGCCGGCGAGTTGGTCGTTGTCGGAAGGGAACTTCTTGTATGTCGTGCCACTCTCGCAGGCCACTAAAAGGGCCAGCACACAGGATCCGAATACGAACCTCTTCATGGTATCCTCCGTTATCGGTTCTCTTCAAAGGTCAGTTCTTCGCCGCTCATCTCTATCAGCGTGATGGTGTTCTCGTTCCGCTGATACTGAGATATGGTCACCGCACCGTACAGGGTACCGATGAGTTCGACCGGGCCGCCGCCGTAGAAGTTGGTCCACTGGGCGTAGGAATTCGTGCCGTCGAGCGTCGCCGTCACCGGCAGTTGACTGCCGGCGGCAAGCCGCAACTGAAGGTCGACCACCCCGCCGCCGTCAGGCCCGTAGAAGGTGGTGCGCAGATAGACATAGGTGTTATCGGCCTCACGACTCACGATATCGGCCCCCTCGAAAGTGACCGCCTGCTCGCCGTTGACGATGATCACGGAGGCAAGCGGCGGTTCGTCGGTGCTCGCGTCATAGTAGTAGGACAGGGTCGAGAATTTCCCTCCCCCGCCGCACTCACCCTCGTAGGCGACATTCATGAAACTGGCATGCGCCGTGCACTCGTTGCCGTAGGTGTTCCCGTCGCATCCGCAGACCGGCGCATAGATCTCGGCACAGCCGGTCTCGGGCATCACGCAGACACCGGTGCCTATCTCGCATACGCCGACCGCTTTCTGACAGTGCATCGCGACGAAATCGCCGCATTCCTGATCGGTCGTGCAGGTGGTGACGGTGCCGCATTCGCCGTTGTAGGCGATATTGACGCCGGCCGCCTGCGCAAAACAGGGATGCTGATAGGTGTTCCCGTCGCAACCGCAGACGGTGATGATCGCCGAGTACATCATGCATTCCTGCTCGGTCGGACGCACCGCGCAGGTGCCGGCCAGATAGGCCTCGCAGGTGCCGTCGGGCTTGGCGCAGTATTCGTTCTCTTTGCAGTTGGCGTTACTTCCACAGGCGCCCTCGATATCGCTGTCGGGCCACTCGTTATCGGGCCATTCACCGTCGGGCCACTCGCCGTCGGGCCACTCGCCGTCGGGCCACTCGCCGTCGGGCCACTCGCCATCAGGCCACTCGCCATCAGGCCACTCGCCATCAGGCCACTCGCCGTCGGGTATCTGCTCATCGGTATCGGTGACGGGGTCGTCGGTAACGAGTTCATCGTTGACGACGACCTGATCGGTATCGTTCTGCGCGTTATCGGGGAGCGGCTTCTGGATGACGGTATTGTCACAGCCCGCCAGCAGGAACAGGGCGACCGCCAACAGGAGCGCGGTCAGGCGATATTTCGTCATGGATATCCTCCCGAAACTAAAGACCGGACGATTTAGTACTCCCTGTGTGACGGCTTTATTATACCACTATTTATTTTTTTGCAAGTGGTATGTCGGGGGACGGGGGAAGACCCGTTCAGCGGGCCGGGGTCTTCAGCGATGATTCGACGAGGCGGTATATCTTCTTGCGGATCGCCTCTTTGTCGCTCTTCTCGGCTATCGAGAGTTCGGTGGCGAGTATCTCCTCGGCATCGTGGAGCATCTTCTCTTCGCCGTAGGAAAGCCCTTTCTTCCGTTTGAGGTAGAGCAGGTCGGACACCACGGAGGCGACATCGGTCGCCTTGCCGGTCCGCATCTTGTCCTGAAAATAGCGGAACCGCTTGTTCCAATTCATTTTGAGCAGGAGCGGGTTGCGCTCATGCAGGCAGGAATAGACGGTCGCCGCCGAGGTCTTCTCGACGACATTCCGCAGACCCATGCGCGACGCCGAGTCCACCGGCACGAAGACCTTCGAACCGGAATGCACCATGTTGACCACATAACACTTGACAGTGTCGGTGCCGAGCGCCTTCTCCTCGATGGACACGATCTCACCGACGCCATGATTGGGATAGACAGCCAAATCGCCTTTCTTGAAAGTTGCCACGGAAACCTCCTTCGCCAAGAGATCCGTAAAAGAGACCAGAGAACCTCACTGAATGTAGCGGCGACGGGGTGTGAAGTCAAGGAATTTCTGAAAATACTTTGGATTTTCAATTTGTTGCGCTCTTTATATAGGCCGTTATGTCATACAAAAAGAGACATCGGAAACAGGGGCTCCCCGGGCGTTAACAACTGATTCATCTTTCTGTTCGGGTAGTTGACCGTCTGACCGGATGACGGATCGGTTTACTTTATACGGTGTCTGTGAGTATCAACGGGCGGCGTATTCTTCGAGCGTCTGGTAGGAAATGCCGTTCTTTTCGTGTATCCGCACCACATAATTTGCCGGTATGTCACTGAAAGTACTAGATGAACCGTTCTTGTTCGGCCAACGGACCGTCAGGGTGTCCGCCACGCAGGCATCACCCGACCCCACGATGATGAGCGGATCGTTCTGGAACCCGTAAAGCCCATAACCGCCCTGATTTTCACGGATAAATGTTTTCCCGCCCGCCTTGACGGTGATACGGGCGCCTATCGCCGCCCGGTTGGCGCCGTCGGCCGTCCCGGACCCTTCCAGTATCACCATGAAGCGGTTGGCCGCCGGCGCGGTGTCGTTGCGGAGCACCTTGACCCACGGCTGTGACGGTGCGGGCGGCACATCGGTGGCGCTCCAGCGCATGAGCGAGGAGCCGACGACCATGTCGTAGTCGCCGTCGCGGTCGTAGTCGATGAGCGTCGCGCCATGGGACCGGATGACGCGAGCCCCCGCATCTGAGCCCTTCTCGGCGAAGGTGCCGTCGGCCTGCTGTTGATAGAGCAGGGCATAGGTGCCGGGGTAATCGGAACTGAGGACATAGAGGTCGATGCGGCCGTCGTTGTCGAGGTCACCGACCAGCGCGCCGAGATCGCCCTCGTTCCACCCCGAGATGTGGGTCCGCAGGATGCCGGTCGCCTCGCGCCCGGGCCGGACGAACGGTTTTCCGGGGAAGCCGTCGTTGCGCAATATCTGTGTTTTATCGGACGCCTGCCCGATGTGCCAGTGGGCCAGTTCGACCCCGAGCAGATCCATGTCGCCGTCACCGTCGATGTCGGCGCAGACGGTCGCCGAACTGTTGCCGCCGAGCCGCGCCGGATGGTCGCTGAAGCCCGGTTCCCACGCCTCCTCAAGTCCGGAGCAATCGATCGAGGGACTCGCGGCATCGGCGCAGTAGTCGCCCGCGTCGGTGTGCGACTTGCAGTAGCAGAGGAACCACTGATCGTCGGCATAGTCGAGCATCTCGTCCTCGGCGAACTTCGAGGAGAGCGACAGGTCCTCGAAGGTGCCGCCCTTGTTGCGCCAGAACATATTGAAGCCGCGACCGTAGGTGGTGGTCATGAGGTCGGTCCAGCCATCGCCATCGACATCGCACGCGGTGACGCCCCAGGTCGGCTTGTGGTTCTTTCCCGACTTGATGATCTCGTCGGTGGTCCCCTTGAGCGTCGTGAGCCCCGCCTCGTCGGTCGTCTGGACGAACTTGCCGGTCCCGTCGCCGCGGTGGAGCGTATCCTGTTCGGCCATGTTGAGGTAGCCGTATTTGCCGTAGTGGTGTCCCACGAATAGGTCGAGCAGGCCGTCGCGGTCGTAGTCGAGGAAGGAAACGCCGGCGACCGGGTCGAGATAGGTCGTGAAGAACTCGTGCGCCGGCGCTATCGTGAAGGTGCCGTCGCCTTTTCCGAGGAACACGCTACTCTGGTCGCCCGTCTCGTCGGTGTCGGCGTCGAAATAGGCGGCGTTGAAGGCGTCCATATTCCCGTCGTTGTTCACATCGCCCCAGACGACGAACGAGGAGACGCGGCCGTCCTCCCCGTCGCGCCTCTTGAACAGGCCCGAGGTCCAGGTGGTCTCGGTGAACCCCGTCCCTTTGTTGTTCAGGAGCAGGCGGTAGAGGCCGGTCGGCAGTTCGGAGTTCTCGCGGGTCTTCGCCCCCTTCGAGATGTAGAGGTCGGGCCAGCCGTCGTTATTGATGTCGGCGGTCGTCACGACCGAGCCGGCGACCACGAGCCCCGTTTCGCCGAACCCGATCTCGTCGGTGACATTGGTGAAGACCAGCGGATAAGGCCCTGCGCCGGGGGTGCGGCAGATGAGCGGCGGCACCATGTCGGCATCGGAGGTTAGTTCATCGGTATCCTGCGCCCCGCCGTCGCCGCCGGAGCAGGCAACGGAGATGAACAGGAAAAGGAACGCCAGTGCCGTGATGTCCGTGCTACGCATGATACATCCTCCCGTTCGGTCAAGATGCGGTCATGATAGCGCGCCCACGGAGCAAAGCAAGGTTATCGGCGCCAGACCTTCATCACATCGACGCCTCATCGTTAATGTCATTGTTCGCTTTTCTCAAGGTCGTATATGGTCAGGAAGATATCCTCCTCCCCCTTGGGCGTGTTCCCGTCCATCTGTTCGGTCGTGTCACCCGCGACATACACGATGGTGCCCGCCTCGTTGACGGCGACCGCGATACCCCGTCCCGGTCCCCACTGCTTGGTCCATCGTTTTGTCCCGTCGGCGGTGAAGGAGGTCAGGAAAATGTCTTCGCCGCCACTGCCCTGATTGCCGTCAATATTGCCGCCCCATGTGTATCCGGTGACATACAGGTTTCCCGCACCGTCACGGGCGATCGCTTGGGCATGGTCGAGTTCTTCAGATCCCCAAGCGACGATCCATGCGGGTTCGAGGTCGACATCTAATTTTACGAGAAAGGCGTCGAGCAAGCGGTCGTCTTCCGAAAAAGCGCCGACCACGTAGACCTCCCCGGCGAGGTCCACCAGCACATCTTCGCCGTAGATGGTATCGTGATAGCCGAGAAGGTAAGAGAGGTTCTGATTTGTGACCGGCTTGCCGTCGGGAGCCGTTTTAAAGAGAGTAAGATCCCCGTAGGTGAAGCCACTGACGAACCCGAGCGAATAAATATTCCCTGCACCGTCAGCCGCCAACGCGGTGGCGTCGTCGTCATGAGAACCACCCATCACGGCGGTCCATTCACGAACCCCGTCCGCCCATTTCGAAACGAATAGGTCCGTCGAACACCAGCCGGGATCGTCATCGTCCTCGATACAGGAGACATCGCCTATCTGATCCATGGCGTTGCCGCCTACATAGACGGCACCCGATGGGGTAACGGCCATACCTGAACAGTAATCGTGATAAATGCTGCCCCACTGGCCGGTCCGTATCTTCTGACCATCCCCATCCAGTTCGGAGAGGAACACATCGGCGCTCGAAGAAGTGATGGATACGCCGAGATTCTGATTGCCTTCGAGATCGCCGTAGGTGTCGCCCGCGACAAAAACATGGCCTGCACCGTTCAGCGCGATGCCGATGCCGCGGTCATCGTATATCGAGCCACCATCAAGCAGAACGGACCATATCTTCTTGCCTGCGGGATCAACTTTGATAATGGAGGCATTGCCGCCGTTGCTATAGTTAATATATTCCCAGCGACCGGTGAGGTAGGCGTTGCCCTGCGCATCCAGGGCGATGTCGTAGGCGGAGTCCTCGTACTTGGTGCCGAAAAGAACGGTGGTGCGACCGACCGCATCAAAATCGGGGCCTTCGTCGATGTAAGAGTCTTCCGGGGAGGGGGTAGCGGTGTTGCAGGAGGCGAGGAGGGAAACAACAAGAACCAAAAGCGGGATCCCTCGGCCGAGCCCCCCTCTGGTTTTTACTCCTTTAGCCATAACATCCCTTTGCCAAGGTTACCGGCGCCAGACCTTCATCACATCGACGCCGCACGGCGAAACGGTGTGCTGGCGGAACCGGCGGTCGGCCTCGGTCGGCTCCGCCAGCGCGATACCCTCGCCGAGGCGTAACGGCGCGATGAAGCGGACCATCTCGTCGACAAGATCCTCGGCGAGGAACGAGGCGTGGAGCGCCGCGCCCCCTTCGACAAGGAGTGAATTGATGCGGTATTTTTCCCAAAGGACCTTTAACGCGCGGCCGATGGACCCCTCCCCCGGGGCCAGCGTCTCGATGCGGCACCCGCGTGCGGCAAGCGGCGCGATGCGGCCGCCGTCGGCGACCGTCGTGAAGATGATCGGGGCGCGGTCGAGTATCTTCCTATCGGTCTTGAGTTCAAGCCGCGCGCTGAATATCACCAGCGTCGGGTCGGGGCCCTCGACAAGGCGCACCGTCAGGAGCGGATCGTCGCTGTTCACGGTGCCGGCGCCCACGGCGATGGCCATGTGTCCGGCACGCAGACGGTGTCCTTCGACAAGCGCTTCGGGAGACGATATCGCGAACCGGCCGCCCCCGGGCGGGGCGATGAAACCGTCGGCGGTGGTCGCCGCCTTGAGCGTCACCCACGGTCGCCGCGCTTTCGCGGTGGTGTAGAAGAACCGGTTGATCTCGGCGAGTTCCGCTTCGAACCCCGGCACGAACTCCACCGCGACGCCGTGCGAGGTCAGGTAGTCACAGCCGCCGCACGCCTTTTCGGTCGGCTCATGCGCGGCGATATAGACCTTTTTGATGCCCGCCGCGACGATCGCGTGACTGCACGGCGGTGTCCTGCCGAAATGGTTGCACGGTTCGAGCGTCACCGCCATGGCGAGTCCCGTCGCCGGTCGGCCGAGTTTCTTCAGCGCGTCCACCTCGGCGTGGTCGCCGCCGCAACACTGGTGCCACCCTTCGGAAAGTATGGTCCCCGCGTCGTCGCATATCACCGCGCCGACCATCGGGTTGGGATAGACGGCGCGACCGCCGTTGCGGGCGAGTTCCACCGCCCGCGCCATAAGCGCGGCAAGCGGTATGGTCATTTCTCCTCCGCGTAGGAACGGGGCAGGTTCTGCTGGATGAACAGGCGCAGTTTGTGTTCCTCTTCCGGCTTCATCGCCGACCTTGTTATCGCTATCTCCAGCGTGAACGATCCATTGGGCGTCGTTTCGGCGACGGCGGCACCGGCGGCGAACTTCAACTCCGCGCGTCGCACCTTTTTTCCCTTCCGGTCAGGTCCGCTTTTCCGCATCTCGATGCGGTAGCGGCCGAACCGGTCGGCTGTCCCGTCGGTGACAAGCGCCGGTATCCGCATGTCGGAGAATCCTCCGCCGGTGATCGTCGCGCGATGAGGACCGGGGGACCGCAGGACGATGCGGTCGGCCGACAGCCCGAAGAATGACGCGATGTCGGCGGCCGCGCCCGACAGGTCGGCGGCACTCCGCACCTCGACCGAGAAAGAGCGGTCGGCCTGCACCTGCAGGAGGAACAGTTCCCTGAGCGGGACGACCGGACCCCACGAACCGTTGCGGAACAGGAAGCGGGGGGCGGCGACGGCGCCCGTCGCATCGAACAGCACGCCGTACTCGTCCTCGACGAGCACGCGCCCCTCCTCGTCGGACAGTTCGCCGAATTTCGCGCCGGGGTCGTACAGCAGGATGCTTTCCTCGCCGTCCACGAGCCGCCACGGCAGTTCGGTCGACACGGGGGCGGCGGTGCGGGGCAGGCGTATGGCGACGGCGGCGGGGTGGTAGGTCACGCTCCGCTGGCAGAGTTCCTTTTTCTTATTGAAGAAATAGAATTGTCCCCCGGGGCGCATCGCGTCGGCGCCACACAGATGGGTCTCGAGCCGCGGGCCACGCTCGGTGCCGGCCAGAAAAAAGCCGGCCCCCGGTTCCCGGCGCGACGGGGCGAGCGCCTCATCGGGCGCCGGCACCGGTACCGGAAGTTCCGCGGCGCACAGCACGACGGTATAGAGCAAAAGCGATAGAGGGAGGATGCGGAGGATGGGGAGATACGGTCCGCCGGGGCGTCTCACCGCCAGTCGGTCTTGACCTTTATCTTGGCGGCGTTACCGCTGCGGTTGCGCTGGTAGTAGAGTTTGGCGCGCCGGACGATGCCGCGGTTGACCAACTCTATCTTCTCGATGAGCGGCGAGTGGAGCGGGAATATGCGCTCGACGCCGAACCCCGAAGAGGATTTGCGTACCGTGATGGTGGTGCGGCTATTCGCGCGACCGTTGTTTATCGCGATGACATCGCCGGTGAACACCTGTATGCGCTGTTTGTCGCCCTCGATGATGCGGGTATGGACCGACACCTTGTCACCGGGCTTGATGAAGTAGTGGTCCACGCGCATCTGGCGCTTCTCGATGTCGCGGATGATCGGGCTTACCATGGTCAAACTCCTTCGTTCCTCAAAAACGGAAGAGGTTTATACTTACAAGAGTGAAGTCTGTCAACAAAAATCGACGCGGCGCTCCGGACACTGAGATGGTTGTAGCCGGTGCCGGGGTCGATCGGTTCGGCATAACCATCAATGATATCGTCGAGTTCTTCGCTTATTCCGTCGGCGGTCCCGAACAGGACAAGGAGCGGCCGCGCCCCCAGTCCCGCCACCTGTTCCCCCGAGAGGGTCTTGGGCCGTTCCGTCGCCGAGGTCGCGAGGATGAACGGGCGTTCCCCCTCTCTCTTTTCGATGTCGGCGATCGCCTCATCGAGCATTCGGACTATCCGCAGTTTTTCGAGCGCGGCGGTCCGGTCGGGATTGAACAGCCGCCCCGCGCCGTCGAACCAGTGGCTCACGAACTCGGTCGCCAGCGCGCGCATCCCTTCGTCGGGGTGGACGAGGTAAAAGGCGCCGAGCCCGTAGGTAGCCGCGAGCCGCGCAAGGTCATGGATGTCGAAATTGGTGATGGAACTCGTGATGGTGCGCCCCCCCTGTCGGACCGGGTAGTGCAGAAGCGCGAGCGAGACCCGTTCCATCGGTCACTTATCGTCGTCGAAGAAGTCGGCGGGAAGGAGCGCCAGCAGTTCGGGGCGGTTGCGGAGCGTCCGCATGAGCGCGCTTTTTTTCCGCCACGCCTCTATCTTCGCATGGTCGCCCGAGAAGAGAACCTTGGGCACCTTAAGCCCGCGGAACTCGCGCGGCATGGTGTAGTGGTCGTGTTCGAGGAGCGGGAGCGAGAACGATTCCTGTTCGGTCGATCCCTCGTTGCCGAGCACCCCGGGGATGAGCCGCACCACCGCGTCGACGACCGCCGCCGCCGCCGGCTCGCCGCCGGTCAGGACGAAGTCGCCGAGCGACAGTTCCTCGATGCCGGTGAGGTCGATGAAACGCTGATCCACCCCTTCGTAGTGGCCCGCGATGAGGACGATCTGGTCGCATCCGGCCGCCAGTTCGCGCGCCAGCGGCTGGTCGAATCGCCTGCCGCGCGGCGAGAGGAGGAACGACCGGCAACGCGTCTCCTTCGGCACCGACTCGTAGGCATTCAGCAGTATCTCCGCCATCATGACGAGTCCCGCGCCGCCGCCGTACGGGGCGTCATCGACCTGCCGCCGCTTCCCCTTGCCGTGGTCGCGTATCTGGTGGAGGCGGAACTCGGCGAGACCCTTCTCGACCGCCCGCTTCATCATGCTCACGGAGAGCGGCCCGTCGAAATACTCGGGGAACAATGTCAGGATGTCTATCTTCATGAGGGGGACTATCGCCGGAGCGGCCCGCAAAGTCAAGAGTTTTCGCTGTGCCATATCGTGCGCCCGGCCCGAAAATAATTTCTTTACTCCGTTGAAATATCCGCTATAGTGATTCCTATCGTCGTCTCTTTGAAAGGTGGAACTATTTGAATAGTATGGTCGTTTTTTTCCGGAGGAACGCATGAACAAGTTCACCCTGATCCTTCTTTCGGCGCTCATCGCGCTCACCGCGGCGGTATCGTGCAAGTTCGAGCCGCCCATCGAAGAGAAACTCAACGCCTACATCCAGAGTTATCTCTACGCCGTCCGTGACGGCAAGACCGACGAGGTCTACAACACGATGCTTTCGGCGAAGATGAAAGAGGTCTTTACGATCGAAGACTGGAACGAGTATGTGTCCCGCGTCTACAAAGGGAAGATCGGTCAGGAACTGCGTACCGCCTACGCCACCATCGTGAAGGAGAAATCGACCGGCGAATTCATCGAGGCGACCGGACGCACCTCCAACATGGGCCGTATGGGCAATGTCATGAATCAGGACGAGACGCTCATCTTTCAGGTGCATGTCGTCAACGAGAACGGCCAGTTCAAGGTCGAACAGTCGGAGGACATGACGGCCCTGCAGGAGGAGAAGGACGCCCAGAAACGGCTTGACGAACTGCTCAACAACTATCAGGGACTGGTCAAACTCGAGGATGTGATGGTCGAGCCGCTGCCGCAGCGACCCGGCTGGGCACTCGTCTCGGGCACCATCCTCAACGCGAGTTCCGATCTCGATATGGTCCGCGTCGGCGTCAAGATCCGCCTCAAGGACTCGGCGGGCGACATCATTTACGCGCAGAAGTTCTTCCCGGTGCTCGATGTCCGCTACGAGGGGCTCCGCACGAGCGTCCTGCCCGGCGACTCGAAACTGTTCCAGACCCCGATCAAGGATATCCCGGTCGAATGGGACAAGAGCCAGCCGCCCGACTTCCAGTTCTACCTGATCGACGGCACCGTCATATCGGAAGAGGATCTCAAGAAGGAGATCGTCGACCGCGACAAGATGCGCAAGTTGGTCGAGGAGACCCGCAAGGGGGACGAAGAGGCGCGCCGCCAGATGAACGAGCAGTGGGACAAGGAAAAGCGTCTCAAGGCGAAGATCAAGGCGATGCAGGAACGCAGCAAGACGAAAGAGGAAAAGAAATAATTTTCCTTGGGCGCCGGAATGATCAGTTATACTGAGCGGTTATGCGGTCGTATCGGCTATTAAGTTGACAGGGGTATCGCTTTGTGGTACAGAATGACGCTGCTCGCGGTTCTTTTATTTTTGAGTGCTGAAGCGTTCGCCGATCGCGATCTGTACATCATCTGGCTCCCTTCGAACGCCGTCAAGAAAGCGGAGAAGGTCTACACCATCCCGCTTGACCTCGACGGCGCGGTAAAGAAGGTGAAACAGCGGATGGCGCAGGACCCGCTGATCCGTTCCGATGTCCTCCTCAACGAGGACGGGTTCCGGATCCACGCGTTCTACAACCTGCGACAGACCGGCGCTTGGCGTAAGATGTACCTCATAGAGGAGGACAGCCGCGTCACCGCGCGGTTCTTCTGAGATCCGGGATCATCTAATGGCAGGATTACGGATTCTGACTCCGTCAGTCTAGGTTCGACTCCTAGTCCCGGATCCATTTTTTTATAGACGACCCCATCGTCTAGTGGTCAGGACACCGGCCTCTCACGTCGGGAACACCGGTTCAAATCCGGTTGGGGTCGCCATTTTTCTCCCCGTTCAGGGGATGGTTACCGTAACATCGTCGAGATAGACAAAGCCGCCGGTCGCCGTGCCGCCCGTTTGCTGATAGACGCGGGTGCCGATCGTGAGATAGGCGGCTCCTGCAGGCGAGGTAGGCGAAGCCGTTATGGTCTGCCAATCGGCCTGATCGGTGGTGTAGGTCCCGGGGTAGACGGTGGATCCTATCTGTGCTTTTGACGCGTCGTAGAAGGAATAATAGAGCGTGCCGCGACCGTTCGCGTCATTGTCGTAATAATGGAAGGTTATGTTGTAGGCCGTGTTCTCGGTGATCGCCACGAAATCGGAAACGAAATCGGTGTTGCTGTTGGTCGTGCTGTTCCTCGTCAGTTTCACCGACGCCGCGCTCCCGCCGTGGGTGATGGTCGTCTCCTTCGCGACGCCGACGCCGGCATCGGCGGTCCATGAATCGGGCGTCGTTCCGTTGGTCCACAGTTCGAAGTCGCCGTTGAGCACCGTCAGCCCGTCAGCCTCGCAATAATGGGTGGCGAGGTTGCAGGTCGGCGTCGGTTCGGCGCAGTCGCCGTCACCTTCGCAGCGCCCGGTCTTGAGCACGCAGGTATCGACCTGACATTCCTCCCACTCCTCACAGGTGTCACTGCCGCAGGTCACCGGGGTCTTCACCATATCGTCGGCTCCGCGCGGTAGGAGTTTTGAGTTGTCGAACGCGAAGAAGAGCACGCCGGTGATCGCATCGTAGGCGGCTCCGACCTCGGGCATCGTATAGAAATAGAGTTGGCTGTCGACGCGCAGATCACCGGTGACGAGAAATTCGCCGTAACCGAGCGCGTTGTCGAGCACCGTGACCCCTTCGACCGTCACGAGGACCGCGTTGTGGTCGTCGGCGTACTGCCCGCCCGTCGCGATGTCGGCGGGATCGACGATGACCGGCGCCGGCAGATCGTTGCCCGAACTTTCGACCGTGATCGAGGAGACCGACGCCAACTCGAGCAGGCCGAAGTAGTTGGTCAGCGTCCCGACGACCGTGACGATGTCGCCGACCGCCGGTGCGGTGAGCGAACTGTAGACATAGATGCCGCTGAAGGCGTAGCCGAGCACCGGGTCATGGTCCGCCTCGGGGACCTGCAGGAAAAAGTTGGCGCCATCGACCGCGGTCACCACGCCACGCGTCTCGACCTGATTCCCCGGCAGAACCGTGCCGTCCTTGAGATCGTAGATGGGGATGGTGCCGCACGAACCGTACATCGGGTTGGGACTGTCGGGACAGGGATCGCAGATATTTCCGGCACCGTCGCCGTCGTCATCGAGTTGATCGGTGTTGGCGTCGTACGGACAGTTGTCGGAGGCGTTCGGTATCCCGTCGCCGTCCTTGTCGTCGGAATCCACCGTCGGATCGGCGCCGAGCGGCGTCGGATCGCAGAGGTCACCGACGCCGTCATTGTCGGCATCGCCCTGCACCCCGTTGTCGACCGGGCGTATCGGATTGAAAAGCATGGGGCAGTTGTCGCTCCCGTTCGCGATGCCGTCGCCGTCAAGGTCCTCCAGCGTCGGCCCGTTGTAGGGGCGGGCGTCGTCGCTCGAGGTCCGCAACGGCGTGCAGGTCGGCTCGCCCGCCGGTTCTCCACAGGAAAAAAGAGCGTACGCGGAGGAATTCGCCGCCGCGAGTTGCGCATAGGTCTTGCCGGTCTCGCGCTCGACGCAGACCGACTTCGGGACGGTGCATACCGTCAAGGCCTCGCACCCGCTCTGCCCGCCCGGCACGACAGCCATGACCGCCGCGTCGCCGTAGAGCGGTTCGCCGCCGCGCAGGACGAGCGCCACGCCATCGACATTGGCGTCGATGATCGCGAGGTACGGTTCGTCTTCGTACCCGGTGCCGTCGAATATCGCGAGGTCGGCGACCTTGCCCACCTGTAGCGAGCCGGTGAGCGCGGCGAGCCGGAGCGCGGTGGCGTTGTTGATGGTCGCCATGCGCCACAGATCGCGCGCTGTGAAGAACCCGCCGTAAAAGACGGTGTTCAGGCGATCAGCGCACTTGAGTTCGCGCAACATGTTCATCGAGCCGGACGCGGTCCAGTCGGTCCCCATGCCGATGTTGACGCCGAGCGTGCGGTAGAGCGTCACCGGCGCGGTGTTGCCGTAAAGCGCGATGTTGGTGCGCGGGGACCAGATGAGCGCCGTCCCGTTCTGGGCGAGGAGCAGGGCGTCCTGCGCCTTGAGCCCGACGAGATGGATGAAGGCGCTGTTGGCCTCGGTGAGGTCGCGGCCGCCATTCGCGGAACTCGAAAGACAGAGGAATTCGTTGCGCGCCTCGGCGTCTATCCCCTCCGAGACATGGGGCAGGTAGCAGTCGTTGCTGAGCACCGTCGCCGGGTCTATGGAGGGGTAGCCGCAACCGCTCGAGAGGAGCGTGCCGCCGTTGTCGCCGAGCGGGAAGGTGTTGTACCGGACATCGGCGAAGGCGAGCCCTTCGGTATTGAAATAGTTCTGATCGAGGTTGCGGAGGAACCCGGTCGCGCCGCCCGAACCGGCGATGGCGGTGGTCCCCGCCATCACATTGCGCAATTCCCCCCACTGCTTCTGCTCGACGGTCGCGCTGCCCGGGACCGGGATCTTGGTGTGGTCGCGTATCCCCAATCGCCAGTCGTGGCGGTGGTCGAACCGTTCGGTGCCCCAGTTCCCGGGGGCGTTGTAGGTGTAACCGAGATGATCGTGGGCGTTGATGAGCGCCGGGGATATGACCCCTGCGGCGCACTCGACGACCGTCGCGCTGGCGTACCCCGGCTCGGCCGAACAGTCGCACCCGACGCAGGCGATGTCACCCGCCGCGCCGACAAGCACCTCGCCGCCACGGTATATCTTATCGTGGCCGAGCACCATGCCGCGCAACAGCAGGTCGTCGGAACCGGCGGTCGCCGTACACAGTCCCTCGGCGGGCGGTGTCAGTTCGGCACAGAGGACCTCCTCCTCGCCGCCGGCATCCGTGTCGGGGATCTCGCCGTCTTGATCCGACTGGTCCGACTGATCGGTCGGGTCGGACTGATCGGCGTCGGTCGATACCGCGTCATCGGTCGCCATGCCGTCGTCGGTCGCCGTCGCGACGACCATATCGTCCAGCGAACGGGGCTCCAGTTTCGCGTTGTCATAAGTATAATGCATGATGCCGGTGAGGGTCTCGTAGGTGGTCCCGACCGGCGGGAAGGTATAGGTGAACAGCGTGTCGTCGACCCGCAGGTCGCCGGTGACCGAGAATTCGCCAAAACCGAGAGAGGTGCTGAGCACCGTGACACCCTCAACCGTCACGAGCACCCCGTTGTAGGCCGCCATCGAGGTGCCGCCGGTCTTCACCGCCTCCGGCGTCACGATGACCGGTTCGGGAATGACGCCGTCGCCGAGCACCGTCACCTCGGTCACCGTCGCCAGCTGGATGCTGTCGTAGTAATTCTGAACCTTGCCGGCCACGCGGACACGATCGCCGAGCGCGGGCATCGTCACCCCCGAGGAGCCATCCGCAAAGACGAATATGCCGCTGTAGGTGTAGCCGAGCTGGGCGTCGTGCGCCGCCTCGGGGACCTGCACGAAAAATATCTTGGCGCTGGCGCGGATGCCGGTGACCACCCCCTCGATGGTGGTGACGGTGTCGGGCGTTATCTCGCCGAGTTTTATCCGGTAGATGGTCGCCTTGTCGGCGGTGTCGGTATCGGGCGTGACGGTGTCCTGATCCGACTGGTCCGACTGATCGGTCTGATCCGACTGATCGTCGGCGACATCGGCGTCCGCCGTCTCGTCGGAAGTATCGTTCCCCTCGGTGACCGCCTCGGTCGCTTCGTCCGATACTTCATCGGTCGTCTCATCGGTCGTCTCATCGGCCGTTTCGTCGACCGCGTCCTCCCCTTCGGTCTGCGCCTCGACCGCCCCGTCGCCCGCCGGATCGTCCTCGTCCGTGCCCGGCGCATCCTCGTCGACAGCGAGCGTATCCTCGTCGGCAAGACCGATCCCGTCGGCCGCCGCGGCCGTGTCGCTGTCCTTGTGCAGGATGCTCGTCCCGTTGCCGCACCCGGCGACAAGCAGCATCACCGACCATACCATGAAGGTCACGCCGAACGATCTCATGGGTATCTCCTCCGAACGAAAGATCTGCGGTGATTATAGCGCGGCGGACGGCGGAAGCAAGTTAGTATTCGGTCAGCGTGACCTCATCGCCGGTCAGCATGTGGACGGTGAGTCCGTACCTTTGTTTCATCTCCGTGATGAATCCCCGGTCACGCCAGCCGACCGAAAGGGCGGTCGCAAGCGCATCGGCGGTCATGCAGTCGGCGGCCGACACCGTGACCGAATGAGCCCCCTCGACCGGCAGGCCGCTTTTCGGGTCGATGATGTGCGAATACCGTTTGCCGTTCTTTTCAAGATACCGCTCGTAGTCGCCCGAGGTCGAGATGCTCAGGCACCCGTCGATCGGCGTGCTGAAGGTCTTGATGAGTTCCTCTTTTTTAAGCGGGTTGCGGATACCGACCGTCCACGGCTTCCCGTGTTTGCTGCCGCAGACCACCAGTTCGCCGGTGTAGTTGACGAGAAAGTCCTTGCTCCCCGCCTGCTCCATGATGCGCCGCGTCTCGTCGGCGGCATAGCCGGCGGCGATGCCGCCGAGGTCGAGTTTCACCCCTTCCCTCCTGAAGGCGACCGTGTTCTTCTCACAGTCGAGAGCGAGATTCTCCACCCCGACGAGCGGCAGAAGTTCCCGCACCGCGGCGGGGTCGGGCACCTCGGCGCGGTGGATGTCCCAGAGATACCCTTCGCTCTTGTAGGTGATGTCGAACCGACCGCCGGTCTCGCGGGAGAACGCGACCGATCCCTCGAGCAGGCGACACAGCCAGCCGGGGACCGCGACCGGCCCCTTGTGCGCCGAGGCGTTGAGATGGGTGAGAAGACTGCCGGGGCTGTAGTAGTTGAGCGTCGCCGATATCTCGCCGACGCGGCGTTGCACCTGTTCCTCCAGCGCCGCATCCCTCGGACCGGCGTAGGTGACCGTCAGATCGCCGCCGAGACCTTGGAACGAGAAGGCGCTGACCGGCTTTTCGCGACAGGCGGACAGACAGATGAGCGCCGCGCACGCGGCGACGACGAGTTCCCGCATGATGTTCCTCCGGACCGTTCGTGTCGGACGGGGCAGGTTACTCCGTTCACGGGTCTGAGTCAACAGTCACCGGGACACCACCGGAAAGCGATGAAAACTTTCTTTTTGTGCCACGAGTCCCTATAATCGACCCGTTCATCGAGCGGAGGACCACGATGCGGCGACCTTTCATGATACCGGCGGCTCTGGCGCTGTTCTGCCTGATCGCCGTCGTCCCCGGCCTGCTTGACGCCCAGATCGTCACGCCGGAGGGCGAGGAACTGAACGCACAGCCGGAACCGGCCGAACAGCCGGAGGCAGCGGAGCAACAGGAACCACCCGCCGAGCCGACGCAGGTGCAGGAGAAGAAAAGCGAGCCGGAGACACCCGGGAGATGGCCCACGGCCCGGTCGCGCGACTTCGGTCTCGGGCTCTTCCTCGGCGAGCCGACCGGCATCTCCTTCCGCTGGTTCTTCGACGACATGATGGGCATCGACGCCCTCGCGGCGTGGGGCTGGGGCTGGGACTACCACCAGAAGGTCGTCTTTCAATCGGATTATCTGTTCCGGTTCTACGATCTCATCCCGATACCGAAGGGCGACACCGCCCTCTACATCGGCGGTGGTCTGCAGTTGGGCCTGTTCGACCACTACCGGTACTCGGTCTATTACCACGACCTGCACGATTGGCGGTTCCTCCTTGCGCTCCGCCTGCCGGGCGGCATCCTTTACCAGATAAAGAGTTTCCCGATAGAGATATTCTTCGAGATGGCCTTCCTCTTCAATATCCTGCCGGCGCCGGCCCCCGATTTCAATATCGGCATCGGCGCGCGGTTCTGTTTCTAACGGCTTCCCGATGACCCGGTCGCTCTTCTTCGCCATCTTTCTCACGGCGCTCGCGACGCTCGCGCTCGAAACGGCGTTGCCCCGCATCTTCAGCGTCACTATGTGGTACCACTACGCCTTCATGGCGATATCGGTCGCGATGCTCGGGATGGCGACCGGCGCGGCAAAGGTCTTCGTTTCACGCTGGTCGGCGCTCGACGAGGCGACGCTGGTCGCCCGCATCGCCCGCTACAGTCTCTATTTCTCGGTCGCGACGGTGCTGTCGCTCCTCGCGATCCTCTCGATACCGTTCGTGCCCCGTTCGAGCGGCATCGGCATCTATTCGATGGCTCTCATCTACGCCATCGCGGCGGTCCCCTTCTACTTCTCGGGGGTCGTCGTATCGGCGATACTCTCGACCCGCTTCATCGCGCTCGTCAGCGGCCTCTACGCCGCCGACCTCGCCGGCGCGGCGGTCGGGGCGCTCCTGTTCTTCTTCTTCCTACGGGCGACCGACGCGGTCAGTTTCGTCATACTCGTCGCGGCGCTTCCGGCCTGTGCCGCCTATCTGCTCACCCGCCGACGCACGGCGCTCGCGCTCTGCCTCCTTTTCGTCCTCGTCGCCGGAGCCAACCATTTCGAGCGGTTCTTCCGCATCGAGTGGCAGAAGGTCGAGACGGGGCAACTCATCGTCGCGGTCGACAACCTCACCGAATGGGAGGGATGGACCCCCTTCTCGCGGATAACCGTCCAGAATTACATCGATTCCGCCTTCGGCTGGGGCACCTCGAACGCCTTTCCCGAGGAGTTTCCCGACTATAAGGTGGGGCAGAAGAACCTCATCATCGACGCGGCGGCGGCGACCATCATCACGATGCGCGGGAAACCGATAGAGGAACTCCAGCACCTCCGGTACGACATCACCAACCTCGCCCATGTCGTCGTGCCCGACGCGCGGGTGGCGGTCATCGGCGTCGGCGGCGGTCGCGACATCCTCTCGGCGCTCCACTTCAACCAGAAGGAGATCTGGGGCATCGAGATAAACGAGCGGATCCTCGAGGCGATAACCGGCCCGTACCGCGAATTCACCTATCCCTTCGCCGACTTCCCGAATGTCCACCTCGTCCACGACGAGGCGCGCAGTTTCATCGAGCGGACCGACCTCCGCTTCGACATCATACAGGCGTCGCTCATCGATTCGTGGGCGGCGACCGCGTCGGGCGCCTTCGTCCTGACCGAGAACAGCCTTTACACCGTCGAGGGATGGGAGGCGTTCCTGTCGAAACTGACCGACCGCGGCGTCGTGACGATGTCGCGTTGGTACTACAAGAAACGGCCCGGCGAGATCCTGCGGCTCGCCTCGCTCGCCTACGAGGCGCTCGCCGCCGCAGGGGTCGAGAAGCCCGCCGCCCACATCATGCTGGCCGCGACCACCTATGCGGGCGAGGAGCCGCCCGGCCTCACCGCGGAAGAGCGACGGGCCCGCGAGGATGTCGCTTACGGCACCGGCACTATCATCGTGTCGAAAAAGCCGTTCGACGGCGACGCGGTGCATGCCTTTCTGGCCGCCTGCGGCCGCTACCGGTTCGATGTTCTCCTCGCGGCGGGGTACGAGGGGCAGTCGGTGTTCCAGCACATCGTCGACCGCGACCGTCGCGACGCGATGATCGCCGCCTATCCGTTGGAACTCTCCGCGCCGACCGACGACAACCCCTTCTTTTTCAACATGCTCAAGCCTTCGGCGCTTCTCCAGTACCGCGGCATAGAGAAAGAAGGCCCGCTCAATACCAACCTCGGCGCGGTGCGCAACCTTTTCATCCTGCTCGGCATCGTGACGGTGCTCGCCATCCTGCTCGTCATCGTGCCGATACTCTCGGCGATGGAACGGAAAAGCGCGGCGATGCTCCGCCACCCGTGGAGCCTCTATTTCGCCGCCATCGGCTTCGGCTTCATGCTGATAGAGATAGCGCTCATCCAGAAGTTCACCGTGTTCCTCGGCCACCCGACCTACAGCCTGCTCGTGGTCCTCTGCACGATACTGCTGTTCACCGGCTTCGGCAGTTGGCTCGCGGGACGGCTGAAAGGCAAACTGAAGCCGGTCCACATCTTCATCCTGCTCATCGCGGTCGTGACGGCGGCGGGCGGCGTGAATATGTTCGTTCTGCCGCACCTTTCGGGGCTGCCGCTCGCGGTGCGGATACTCTACAGCGCGGCGGTGATGGCGGCCATCGGCACGGTGCTCGGGATGCCGTTCCCGACCGGCATGGCGTCGCTTACGGGTGAACAGAAGGAGTGGGGGCCGTGGCTCTGGGGGATCAACGGGGCGCTCGGCGTCGTGTCGTCAGTCCTCGCGACGGCGCTTTCGCTCTTTTTCGGGATATCGGTGACCTTCTTTGCGGGGGTGGCGGCCTACGGGTTGGCGCTCGCCGCCTGCGTCGCGGCGGTCGGGCTCAAGCGTTCCTAGAGAACATACCTTGTCCTTGCTTTTTTATCCGTTATCGGGCATACTGACCGCATGAAAGTGAAAGAACGGCTTCTCGACACTATCATTCGCCAGATCGTGGCGCTGGTCGCGCCGCGGCGCATCATCCTGTTCGGCAGCGCGGCACGCGGCGATATGCGGAAGAACAGCGACATAGACCTGATGATCGTCCTGCCCGACCGCGCCGCCAAAAAGAAAAGCGCGCGGCTTCTCTACACCATGCTGGAGACGGAAGGCGTTCCGTTCGACATCGTGCCGGTGACCGAGGAGGACTTGGCGCGTCACGGCGACACTCCCGGTCTGGTGTATCGTTCCGCGCTTCGCGAGGGGAGGGTCCTCTATGCCGCGTAAGGAGATCGCCAAGGGCTCTCCGCAGGAGTGGCTCGCCTTCGCCAAAAGCGACCTTAAACTCGCCAAGGCGGGCAAGGTCAGCGGTGTTCTTCTTTCGTCGCTCTGTTTCCACGCACAGCAGGCGGCCGAAAAGGCGATAAAGGCGGTGCTGGTGCTGAAGCGGAAGGAGTTCCCGCCGACGCACAACATCAAAGTGCTGATCGATCTTCTGCCCGGGTCGGCCGGGTTCCCCGAGAAAAGTCAACAGGCATCCCTTCTCACGATGTATGCGGTGAATACGCGCTATCCGGGCGATCTCTACCACATATCGCAGAAGGACTACGCCGAGGCGTTGTCGTTGGCCGGGGCGGTCGTGCGGTGGGCGACGGCGCAGGTTCGGAAAGCCGGTACGAAGAACGGCCTTTTCTCCTGATTCCTTTTGTTTTCCAATGACATCGAGAAGGCCGTGGCGGCGCTGACCGATTAGTCCCTACTATACTTCTTGCGCCTTGACCCCCTACTCCATTGCGCCCTGACCCCTAGCGTCCTTTCTGACCCCTAGCGTCCTTTGTCATTTATAGCGATATTCGCGACATCCCACCAACTTTGATGTGTTTATATCAACCATTAAATAAAAAATAAGCCCTCCCCTAGATGCGCGCGATATCGCATCACTCTCGTATTTTGACATTTCAACCTCGAGATACATTCCAAAACCCATTTCTATTTCTTGCGCGTTCTTTTTTCCCTCATCAATAATCATTTTTAAGTTTTCTTCAAAACTCTTGGATGAATCAAAGAAATCTGATTTGCAAACCGATCCTTTTTCTTGTTGTGACATGTCGTATCTGTAATCTTTAAGGATATTTTCATAACTACTAAAGTACGAACCTATTATTACGGAATGAAGAATACTTTTATCTTTTTTGAACCCTTGCTCTTCTGCCTTGTCGAGAGCAACATTCAATGCTCTTGCAATCTCTTTTCTTAAAAACACCGGCTCCAAATGTTTTCCTCCTGTTGAACAGGAAAAAAGCAGTAGTGCCAGAAGGGTCAAGGCGCAAGAACTGTAGTTTTTCATGAAGTCACCCCCGCCCAGTTTTTTGCCGTCAAGCGTTCTTAGCGCAGTACCAGTCGTAGACGGTGCGGATGCCGTCGGCGAGTTGCATCTGGTGCTTCCACCCGAGCCCATGCAGTTTCGACACATCGAGTAGTTTGCGCGGCGTCCCGTCGGGCTTGGTCGTATCCCACACGATGTCGCCTTTGAACCCGACCGTCTTTTTCACCAACTCGGCCAGTTCCTTTATCGTGAGATCCTCGCCGGTGCCGATGTTGATGTGGGTGTTGCGCACTTCCCTCATCCCCTTCGAGAGATCGGCGAAGTTCACCTTCTCCATCAGGAAGACGCAGGCGTCGGCGAGGTCGTCCACATAGAGAAATTCGCGCTTCGGACTGCCGGTCCCCCAGAGCGTCACCGACTTTTCGCCCTTCAGTTTCGCCTCGTGGAATTTCCGTATCATCGCGGGCATCACATGGCTCGTCTGCAGGTCGAAGTTGTCGCCGGGGCCGTAGAGGTTGGTCGGCATCACCGCGATGAAGTTGGTCCCGTGCTGGATGTTGTACGATTCGCAGAGTTTTATACCCGCGATCTTCGCGATGGCGTAGGGTTCGTTGGTGTATTCGAGTTCCCCGGTGAGGAGCGCCGGTTCGGTCATCGGCTGGGTCGCCAGTTTCGGGTAGATGCACGACGAGCCGAGGAAGAGCAGTTTCTTCACGCCGTGTTTATGGGCGGCGTCGATGAGGTTCAGTTCGATGGCGAGATTGTCGTAGATGAAATCGGCGCGGTAGGTATTGTTCGCGACGATGCCGCCGACGCGGGCCGCCGCGAGGAGCAGATATTCGGGCTTCTCTGCCGCGAAGAAGGCGTCGACCGCATGACGGTCGCGCAGATCGAGTTCGGCAAGCGACCGGCCGACGAGGTTGCGGTACCCCTTCCGCTCGAGGCCGCGCCACAGCGCGCTCCCGACGAGCCCCACATGCCCCGCGACATATATCTTGGCGTTCTTTTCCATTGATCTAGTCCCCTTCGCTCAGGCGGATCCGGTAGTTGTGTTCCTTGAGCAGTTCGTCCCGCCGCGCCTCGGCCATGTCGGCGGTGACCATTTCCTTCACGAGTTCCTCGAGCGTGTGCTCCGGCTTCCAACCGAGTTTCTTCCGCGCCCTTGACGCATCACCGACGAGCAGATCGACCTCGGTCGGCCGGTAATAGCGCGGGTCGACCTTCACCACCGTCGCCCCCTTCTTGACCGCCCCCTTCTTGCCGCCCGCCGCAATGAGTTTTTCCTCATCGATCTCCGCCACCACCCCGGTCTCGCGCGCCCCCTCGCCGTCGAACTCGACCGTTATCCCGATGCCGTCGAACGCCATCCGGGCGAACTCGCGCACTGCGGTGGTGCGACCGGTCGCGATGACGAAATCCTCCGGCGTGTCGTGCTGGAGCATCAGGTGCATGGCGCGGACATAGTCCTTTGCGTGGCCCCAGTCGCGTTTCGCCCCGAGATTGCCGAGGTAGAGCGTCTTCTGCAGGCCGAGCGCTATGCGGACCGCGGCGCGGGTGATCTTGCGGGTGACGAAGGTCTCGCCGCGTACCGGCGATTCGTGGTTGAACAGTATCCCGTTGCAGGCGAACATCCCGTAGGCCTCGCGGTAGTTCACCGTTATCCAGTAGCCGTACAGTTTCGCGGCGGCGTAGGGACTGCGCGGGTAGAACGGCGTCGTCTCCTTCTGCGGCGTCTCCTGCACGAGCCCATAGAGTTCCGAGGTCGACGCCTGATAGAACCGGGTCTTCTTCTCGAGGCCGAGGATGCGGATCGCCTCAAGGAGCCGCAGGGTGCCGAGCGCGTCGGCGTTCGCGGTGTACTCCGGCGTCTCGAACGACACCTTGACATGCGACTGCGCCGCGAGGTTGTATATCTCGTCGGGCCGCACCTCCTGCACGATGCGGATGAGGTTGGTCGCGTCGGTCAGGTCGCCGTAGTGCAGGAAGAATTTGACCGCCCGCTCGTGCCGGTCCTGATACAGGTGGTCGATGCGGTCGGTGTTGAAGAGCGACGAGCGGCGCTTGATGCCGTGGACCGTGTAGTCCTTCTCGAGAAGAAGATCGGCGAGATAGGCGCCGTCCTGCCCGGTAATGCCGGTGATGAGTGCGGTCTTGGTCATGGGATACTCTCCTCGTTCGATCGTTCGGGTGATTATAGCGCGTCGCCCCTTTTAGGAAAGTTTTCCCTGCCCCTCCCTTTCCATCGAATCGTTATTCAATAGCAACATATTGATATGGTTAAAGATATGCTCATGGAATACCCTTTGCTGAAGAAAGTGGTTGCAAAGAGGTGCGATGGAACTTATACTGTGCCGCGATGGTCTAACGACGACGGAACGAACGATAGGAGGTATCCCATGAGACGGTCCCTGCTTGCGATGGCGATGCTGACGCTTTTTACCGGTATCCTCGGCGCCGATACCCCGTACCCGCTGCTTCCCGACCCGGGTTCGCGGCTCAATATCCCCGAAGCCCTGTTCGGCAAGTGGGCGACCGATCCGCTCGGCCCGACCGGCGAGGAACTGCAGCCCTTCATAGTCAACGGGCAGGAGACCAACTACCAGATCTACAAGGGGGTCGTCGGTCTCATACTCAACTCCTCGATGGGGCAATCGCTCTGCACCGCGACGCTTATCGACCCGGAGGTCCTCCTCACGGCGGGCCACTGCGTCTACCTGAAGGAAAATGGGGTCCTCGTGATGAACGCGGTGAGCAACCCCGGCTCCATCACCGTCAAGTCGGGCGCCAACATCATGTACGGCGGCACCACGATCGCGCAGGCCGAGCAGGTGGTCAAGCACGACACCTGGACCGGCGACATCAATTCCTACGGCGGGCTGAACGCCGACATCGCACTCATCAAACTCGACCGCCAGATAACCGATGTCGAGTACTACGGCATCCGCACCGATCCCGAGGAGAACATCGGCGATCCCGGCATCATCGTCGGCTACGGCATCACCAAGACCGGCGCCTATGATTCGGGCATCCACCGCTGGGGCAACGCCAAGGTGCTGGACAAAGGGACCATCATGTACAAGCAGAACCTCCTCGAGGTGGGCGACCCGTCGGGCACCTGTCAGGGCGATTCGGGCGGCCCTTTCTTCACGACGCAGAACGGGCAACTGGTGGTATCGGGCGTCACCTCGTTCGGCGGGCAGACCTGTTACGCCGACCGTGACGGGTATGACACTTGGGTACTTAAATACTACTCATGGATAGAGGGCATCGTCCAGCAGTTCACCGGCCACGGGCTCTTGGGCTCGGGCGTCTGCGGCGACGGGAACGACTTCTGCTCTCAGGGGCAAAGCAAGGACTGCGGCCTCGTGGACAGCCGCTACGAGTCGGGAACGATCGCCTACTGCAACAGTGGCTGTTCCTACTGGGATGTTTCGGTCTGCAAGCCGGTCTGCGGCGACGGCGAACTGCTCTCGCCGGAACTGTGCGAATCGGGCGACACCGCCGACTGCGGGACGCTCGGCCAGTTCCTCTCCGGGACGACCGCCCCCTGCCGCGACGATTGCACCGGTTACAACACCGCCTACTGCACCGCGACCTTCTGCGGCGACGGGGTCAAGGAGGGGAACGAATTCTGCGATACCCAGTTGACCTCCTGCGAGACGCTCGGCGACTACAACAAATACAGTTATGCCCGCTGTAACGCCAACTGCACCGGGTTTGACGCCACCGACTGCGTGAACCAGACGATCGTCTGCGGCAACGGGACCGTCGATTACCTCGAGCAGTGTGACGACGGCAACAACACCTCGGGTGACGGCTGTTCGTCGAAATGCAAGATCGAGGGCGCGACGGTCGTCTGCGGCAACGGCATCAAGGAAGGGGCCGAGGAATGCGATGACGGCAATACGACGAATGGCGACGGTTGTTCGGCCGGTTGTGTCACCGAGGCGATGGCGGTCTGCGGCAACGGCGTCAGGGAGTGGGGCGAGGAGTGCGACGACGGCAACACCGCGAACGGCGACGGCTGTTCGGCCGGGTGCCTCTCCGAATCGCCCTACGCGGTCTGCGGCAACGGCACGCTTGAAACGGGCGAACAGTGTGACGACGGCAACACGGTCGGCGGCGACGGTTGTTCCCCCGCCTGTCTCACCGAGACGGGTGCCGTCTGCGGCAACGGCGTCAAGGAGGGGACCGAACAGTGCGACGACGGCAACACCACCAATGGCGACGGCTGTTCAGCGGCGTGCCTCACCGAGGATCCGAACGCCGAATGTGGCAATGGTATCAAGGAGATGGGCGAACAGTGCGACGACGGCAACATGAAGCCGGGCGACGGCTGTAACCCCGACTGCACCCTGCCGGCGACCTCGGGCGGCACCTGCGGCAACGGCATCAAGGAGTCGTACGAACAGTGCGACGACGGCAATCTGAAGGCGGGTGACGGCTGTGACCCCGACTGCACGATACCGGGCGTGACGGGGACCTGCGGCAACGGCGTCAAGGAATACGGCGAGGAGTGTGACGACGGCAATGTATCGGCGGGAGACACCTGCAACCCCGACTGCACCAGACCGACCGTCACGACCCCACGCGGATCGTCGGGCGGCTGTTCGCTCATCCTTCTGTGAAGGGCGCGGAGGAGAAAATACTTGACTTTGTCGACTAACGGTTCATAGAATCGACGATGTTTGCGGGTTGTAACCCTTTACTATCCTGTATGGAGGTATCAAAGATGAAGAAGAACCTTTTCGTGATCATGTTCCTCGCGATGATGCTCGCTGTTGCCTGTGGCGATGACAACACCGGACCCACCGGCCCGGGCGAAGGCGACGCCTGTGACGGCTCGACGACCATGTGCGTCGGCGAAGTGTACTACTGGTGCAACAACAACGCGTGGGCGCTCATCGACTGCAACGCGACCGGCAAAGTGTGCGATGTCGAGGACGGCTGCGTGGCCGAAGGAACCAATGACAACAACACCGGCACCGACACCAACACCGGCACCGACACCAACACCGGCACCGACGACACCGTCCCGGTGAACTGCGGCAACGGCACGACCGACACCGGCGAAGTGTGCGACGGCGACGCGAAGGACTGCACGACGCTCGGCGGCGGCTACACCGGCGGCTGGGCCACCTGCAACGCCACCTGCTCGGGCTACGACACGAGCACCTGCGTGGGCGGCACGACCGACACTGACACCGTCACCGACAACGCTATCCCCGACAACGACACCGTGAGCCCGACGGGCAAGACCTGCGCCGAGATCGTCACCTGCATAAACGGGTGCGCCGATGAGACTTGCGCTCAGGCGTGCTATGACTCCGGCTCGACCGAGGGCAAGGCGCTGTACGACGCGGCGGCCAACTGTGTTCAGACCAACTGCGCCACCGAATGCGGCGGCAGCGATCAGGATGCCTGCACGGCCTGCCAGCAGGATAAATGCGCCGATCAACTCGACGCCTGCTTCACCGTCGATGTCGACGCCTACGGCACCCTGAATGCGAACAGCACCGCGTTCGGTTACATCTATGACGGCGACGGCGACCTTAACGCCCAGATCCAGTCCAATCAGGCGGGCCTCGTGGTTGCCAACTTCTTCACCGGCACCTACGGCGCCAGCAACAAGCCGGTCCCGGGCACCGGCGCGGTCCAGACCATCGCGCTCGTTTTCCACAATGTGGCGGCCGAGAACCCGGCCTCCCTCACGGCGATGCAGCAGTCGCAGAGCCAGACCGACATTATCAATCCCATCGCCCAGATGTGGTTCCCGTCCGATGCGGTGACCCCGGGCCAGTACGACATGGATCCGACCAAAGAAGGATCGGCTGGGCTCGTGCTCCTTAACGCGGTCGGCGACAACGCCTGCCTGCTCGCCTACTGCTTCAGCGGCACCACCAATGTCACGGCGGCCAACAACACCACCGCGGCCAGCGGCGGGTCGATCACCTTTGGCGTGACCAACGCGAAGGTCTACTATCCGACCGAGACCCCGGCGGGCGACATCTCCGGTTCGCTCGGCAGCATCACGATCTGCCCCAAAGAGTAATAACTCGCTATTCTCATTCCGTATCTTCGGGCCCTCCCCGCGCGGGAGGGCCTTTTTTTTGCTGTTGACTTGCTCCTCATTCTCGATTAGGATCGTCTTACTTGTTATGCAATGATGGCTGGGGGTCGCCGATGCGCAGAAAACTTTTTATCCCGATCTTCTTCCTGCTTTTTTTGTGCGCCTGCGACGGCAATAAGACCAAGGCGCCGAACGACGCCGACAACGCGGCGGGCGGCGATACGGCGACCGACGATGATCTCCTTGAGCCGGAGTGTAGCGAGGGAGAGACACGATGCGCCGGCGAACTGTTCCTCCGGTGCGAAGGGGGCTCCTTCACGGTGACCGACTGCGCCGACTCCGGGGCGACCTGCGACCCCGACGAGGGTTGTCTCGCGCCGGATGACGACACCAAGGCCGAAGGTGGCGACCCCGCCCCCGACACGGATGCCGACGCCCCCGATTGTTCATCACATTTCTACAAACAATGCGACGAGGGAAGCAGTTACTGGTTCGACGCGTGCGGTAACCGCGAGGATCCGTACGAACTGTGCACCGAGACCCAGAAATGCATAAAGGGTGAATGTTTCGAGGTCGACCGGTCCGGTCCGACCTTCTACGGCGACACGCTCATCGTCATCAACACCGCGACCGCCGGCTCACCTGCCGGCTTCACCGGCGAACTCCCCTACACGCCGCCCCCCACGCCGCCCATGATGCTTCCGTGGGAAAAAGGGGCAGGGAAGATCCCTCGGCCCGATCTCAAGGTGCCGCTCCCCGAGGGGATCGACCGGTCGAGGATACTGCGCGGCGACCGGGCGACGCCGCGGCTCGCCCCGGTCGGCTCGACCGAGAGTTTCGCGATATACGACTTCTCGAACGGGGGCAACCGGTTCACGACCGCGACGCTCCAGCATGTCGGCACGACCTGCGAGGTGTGGAGCGAGGACACCGCCGCGGTGTCGGAGGAACGGGCCGCCGTCATCTGCGCCGAGTTCGAGTCGGCCATCTACCCGCTCGTCACCGAGAACTTTTATGACGCCGCCGACATCAACGGCGACGGGCGCATCGCGCTCCTGTTCGTCGACCTCGCCGGTCACGCCGGCGGTTACTTCACGCAGGCCGATTACTATCCCAAGGACGACTATCCCTACTCGAACGAGCGCGACATGATATACCTCGAGATAACGCTCGAGGACATGGAGATATTCGACGCGGCCGCCCACGAACTCCAACATCTCTGTTACTCGAACCGTCAGGTCCTCATCGAGAACGACTGGGCCTCCACCGACCTGTCGAACCGCTGGATCGACGAGGGGCTCGCGACCTCCGCCGAGCATCTTTACACCGGCACTCACGGCACCTGGGTGTTCGTCTTCAACAGCGCGTTCTACAACGAGCCGGTCGCGCTTGGGAACGGCTTTTACCTCTGGGATTACGGCAACAACGATCGCGTCGCGGCCGACTATGCGCTCGCCTACGCCTTTTTCCAGTATCTCCGCGTGCAGACCGACCAGCCCGACGGCATCTACCGCGCGATCATCGAACACGCCGACAACGATTGGCGGTCGGTCGACGCCATCGTCCGCGACCGGGTCGACCCCGCGAAGGGGCTGTCGGCCTTCATGACCGACTTCCGCATCGCGCTTCTCGTGAACGATCCGACCGGCCCCTACGGCTTCAAGAACGAGCCCGGCCTGACCTTTGACCCGCGTCGTTACAGCGGCACCGGGATGAATCTCGAAGGGGGCGGCGCGATCTACCTACCCATCGCCAACTCCTTCACCGCGCCGGGGACGCAGGGGGCGGCGATACAGTATGTCGGCGTCAAGACCAAAGCGTGGTCGGAAGAGCCGCCCGACACCGACGAGATACCGGACATCGACACCGACACCGAACAGCCCGACGCCGACATCGACGGGGATGTCCTCCCCTACGGCACGGTGGCCGCCACCGGTACCGCCTTCCCCCACATCTACGACGGCAACGGCGATATCAACCAGCAGTTACAGGACGATATGAGCGGTTTCCTGATGCAGACGGTCTTCTCCGGCACCTTCGGGGCTTCCAACAAACCGATACCGGGAAACGGAGCCACCACGACGATCGCCCTTGCGGTGCATTGGGCGGCGCAGGGAGGCGAGCCGGCCTCCATCACCGTTTTTCAACAATCGGACAACGGCACGGCCATCATCAATCCGATGCTCGAACTCCTTTTCCCCACCGACTATATCCTGCCGACCATGTACCTGATGGACCCGACCGACGAAGGAAGCGTGAAATTGATCCTCCTCAACGCGGTCGGCGACAGTGATTCCTGTGTGCTCGCCGAGGCCTTCAGCGGCATCACCAATGTCACGGCGGCCAGCAACACCACCGCGGCGAGCGGCGGCTCCATCACCTTCAGCGTGGTCAACGCGAAGATCTACTATCCGACCGAAACGCCGGTGGGCGATGTTTCCGACCAGTTCAGCGACACGACGATCTGCCCGAAGGAGTGACCCTCTTTTTTTGCCAAACCGTCCCGAACGCGCTATGCTTCCACCGGCCCGACAGACGGAGGGAAATATGCGGCTGTTCACCCACGAGGAATTGACGCTCCGGACGACGCGGTTCCAAGAGCGGTTGCGCGCCGGCGGCGTGGAAGCGGCGCTGCTTTCGGCCCATAGCGACCTATTCTATTTCACCGGCTCCATCCAGCGCGGGATACTCATCGTCCCGGCGCAGGGAGCGCCGACCTACTTCGTCCGCAAGGATATCGATCGGGCCCGCGAGGAGACGGCGGCCGCGGTGCTCCCGTTCGACGCCGCCGCGATACGCGACCGGCTGGCTCCCTACCGGACCATCGGGTTCGCCGCCGACATGACGACGGTCGCCGAACTCCGGCTCTGGCGCGAAAAACTGGTGCCGGAGGGGCGCGAGATGCCCGATGTCTCGCTCCCGCTCGCGCTCACCAAGATGGTCAAGACCTCCGTCGAGATCGCCCTCATGGAAAAGGCGGCCCACATCAACCGGGAGGCCATGCGACAGGTGCGCGAACTGTTCCGGCCGGGGATGCGCGACCTCGATGTGCAGGTGGCGCTGGAAGCCCATGTCCGACGCGAACTGGGGCATCAGGGCTCCTTCTGGCTCCGCGGCTCCCACCTCGAAGCAGGGCTGTCGCTCGTCGTCACCGGCGCCTCGGCGCTGGAGCCGACCTACACCGACTTCCCGATCGGCGGCCGCGGACTCTCCCCCGCCGTCGCGCAGGGGGCGTCGGGCGAGGTCATCGGCGACCTGTTCGTCGTCGATCTCATCGGAGCGCGCGACGGCTACAACGCCGACTCGACGCGGACCTTCTTCGTCGGCCGGCCCGACGCCGACCTCGCGCGCCGCTACGAAGAACTGCGCGGCTTCCTCGACAAGGTGGTCGCCTTCATCACCCCCGGCGTCACCGGCGAGGAGGCGTGGAATTACGCCACCGCGCTCGTCACCGAATGCGATTGGTGCGGCTGGTTCATGGGCCTGCGGTCCAAGGTGCGGTTCCTCGGCCACGGCATCGGCGTCGAGGTGAACCAGTTGCCGGTCATCGCCGCGAAACAGGCGATACCGTTCGAGAACGGCATGACCATCGCGATAGAACCGAAGGTGTTCCTGCCCGACCGCGGCGTCATCGGCATCGAGAACACCTATCTCATGGAGAACGGTCGCCTGCGTTCGCTCACCGGCGGCACCGAAACGATAGCAGATATCACCATCGCATAGGAGGCGGTCATGGGCTTTTTCCGGGCCATATTCAAGTTCATCGTGACGATGTTCGCGCTGTTCGGGTTCCTCGTGTTCCTGATCATCGCCGGCGGCGTCGCGGCCGTTTATCAGATGAAGAAGGACCGGTTCCTCATCCCCACCGAAACGATACTCACCCTCACGGTGGACGGCAACATCGTCGAGTACGCCTCGCGCGATCAGGTGTTGCGCGAGGTGCTCGGCCCCACCGTCACGATGCTCGACATCGTGGCGCAACTGGAGAACGCCGCCGAGGACGAGCAGGTGAAGGGGCTTCTGCTCCGCATCGCCGACCACGAACTTTCCTATGCCCAGATACAGGAGATCCGCGAAGCCGTCATCGCGTTCAGGAAAAGCGGCAAGCCGACGGTCGCCTACGCCGATTCGTTCGGCGAACTGACGCGCGGCATGGCATCGTACTATCTTGCCACCGCGTGCGAGGAGATATACCTTCAGGCCTCGGGCACGCTCGACCTGTCGGGCATATCAGCCGAAAGCCCGTTCCTCAAGGGACTGCTCGCCAAACTCGGCGTCCAGCCGATCGGCGAGACCCGCAAGGAGTACAAGAATGCGTGGAACATCTTCACCGAGGAGAAATATACCGGGCCGCACCGCGAGGCGGTCCACCGGATGCTCGAAACGATATTCTCCCGCATGGTCGCCGACATCGCCGCGGCGCGCAAGATAGAGCCCGAAAAGGCCCGCGCACTCGTGGACCGGTCACCCTTCTTCGCCGCCGAGGCGGTCGCCGAACGCCTCATCGACGGCGTGAAGTTCCGTGATGAGGTGCTCGCCCACATCGAGCAGAAGGCGGCCTGCGCCAAGTACACCCCGCTGTACCGCTACGAACCGACCTTCCCGCCCGACACCGCGACCGAGGCGACCGTCGCGGTCGTCATCGCCGAGGGGGAGATACACCGCGGCAAGAGCCGGCTCGACCCGTTCGGCCGGTCGAACCGCATCGGCGGCGACTCGCTCGCCAAGGCGATACGCGACGCGGCGGCCGACCCGGGGGTGCAGGCGGTGGTGCTGCGCGTCAACTCCCCCGGCGGCTCGGTGGTCGCCTCTGAAACGATCTGGCGCGAAGTGGCGAACGCCGTGAAAGAGGCGCAGAAGCCGGTCATCGTGACGATGGGCTCGGTCGCCGCGTCAGGCGGTTACTACATATCGATGGCGGCCGACCGCATCATCGCCCAGCCCGCGACGCTCACCGGTAGCATCGGGGTCATCATCGGCAAGATGTACACGCCGGACATGTGGAAAAAGATAGGGGTGACCTTCGACAGCGACCAGATAGGGAAGAACGCCCGGCTCTTCTCGTCGCTCACCAAACTCGACGCCGACCAGACGGCGCTCCTGCGCCGGATGCTCGATTCGATATACGACACCTTCGTGAGCCGCGCCGCCGCCGGACGCAAGAAGAGCCCCGAGGAGATAGAACCGTTCGCCAAGGGCCGCGTCTGGACCGGCGAGGATGCGCTCGCCCACGGGCTCGTCGACGAACTGGGCGGCTACACGGCGGCCTTCGCCGAGGCACGAAAACGGCTCGGCCTCCAGCCGGGTGCTATGGTCGCGCTCAAGTTCTACCCGCCCGAACCGAACTTCTTCGACTACCTGCTCGACCGCGACAGCGACGACGAGGTCGCGGCGACGGCCGGGCTACTGGCCGACCTCTCGGCGGGCGCACGGAAACTGTTCTCTCTGCTACTGATGGCGGAAAAACTGGAGCGGCGGGAGAACTTCGAACTTTCGACGGAACCGGTCGATATACGCTAGTCGCTGTACCCGTTCAGATAACCGGTCACGACCTCTCTCATGGTCGGCTCGCGACCGATATCCTCATCGCTGAACACGAGATGCTCCGCGAGCACCGGGCCGATGATGAGCAGTCCCTCGGCATCTTCGGCGTACGGGATCACGCGGTGGGTCCGCCGCGCCCGCGCGAGACTGCCGCTGAACAGCAGTTTCCCCTCCTTGAGCACCACGATCCGGTCGATGATCGATTCCTGCTCGTAGAGTTCGGTCGAGGCGAGCAACACCGTCGATCGGTGTTCGTCGGCGAATGACCGCAGGATCATGCAGAGGTTGTCACGCTCTATCGGCGCTATGTGCTGGAACGGCTCGTCGATGAGCAGTATCTGGGGACGGCAGGCGAGCGCGCCGAGCGTGAGGAAAAGCGACCTGACGCCGAGCGGCATGTGGTCGACCCGCGAAAGCAGGTCCCACGAGAACCGGGTGACGAACGAGGCGAACAGCGTATCGTCGAACCGCGCATAGAGCAGTTTCCAGACCCGCAGGTAGTCGTAGCCGGTGAAGCCGGTGAAGACATGGCGCTGGTCCCCGGTGAAGGCGACCGCGTCGCGGCGGAACGATCGGACGGGGCTACCATCGAGACGGATATAGCCTTCGGTCGGCGGCAGTTCGCCGCAGGCCACGCGCATCAGCGTGGTCTTCCCCGCGCCATTGGGACCGGTGACCGCGACGATCTCGCCGGGGCCGGTCATGAAGGAGACCTCGGTGAGTCCGACCCGGTCATGGAAGCGCTTCGATACCTTTTCAACTATGAGCGTCATTGTCGTTTCACCACGATCTGGTAATGGGTGAAGGCGGCCGCAAGCAGGAGGAGCGCCACGAGTCCGGCGTAGAGCAGGTCCTCTTGATAAAAGGGGCTAAAGGCGCGGAACGGATGTTCGACCCCCAGCGCCGCACCCGCCGTTATCTCGGTGAAGAGCGCGAGTATAGGGAGCGTAAGGGTATCGCGTCCCGCGACCGCGCCGATGAGCGATATCGAGAAATAGGCGACGAAGAAGATAAGCATCGAGACAAGTTTCGACGCCCAGTCGGGGTCGAGCCCTATCGCGCCGCTGATGAGCGCGCCAAGGAGCATGAGCAGAAGACCGGTCCCGAACGAACACCAGAAAAGCCCCGTGCGGGTGAAGGGAAGGGCAAGGTAGAGCGAGAGCCGGCGCGACTGCACATCCTTCGGCAGGAGCGAGGCGGCGAAGAAGAGGACCGCGAGGAACAGGAGACCGCTCCGCGGCAGGAGGAAGAACAGGAAGAGGAGCGCCAAGGCCCATTTTCGCGTCAGTTCTATCTGCAGGTACGCCTCGAAGGCGCGGATCCTGCGCAACATCGTCCCTTCGTTCATCCGAGCACCACCCTGACAAGGTCATGGAACCAGCGGTACGGGACCTCGATCTCGACGCAGCAGCCGATGAAGGTCACGATGGCCGCGATGGCGGTAAACAGTATCCAGCGGCGCAAAGCGATGCCGGCCGAGACGAGCGACAGGGCGCCGCAGGATGCGGCCGCCGCGCGCGGCAGGTCGATGAGCGGCAGGAGCGCGAACATGATCGCGAGCAGAAGCCACACGCTCCGGGCCGACGCGGGACCGGTGCCGGGGAACAGGATGTCGCGGTTGAGGGACTGTTTGCTCATTGCGCAAGCGTCGCTATCTCGTTATATGCGTCTTTGCGGTCGGGATGTTTCGGCGACATCTCCTTCACGATGTCGGCCGCCGTCCTGCCATCGACATTCTTCGCGGCCCGGTCGGCGCCGCGCTCGACGAGCAGTTTCGCGACCGCCGCGTTCCCGCGGAGCGCCGCTATCATGAGCGCCGTGTGGCCCCGTTTGTCGGCGACCGCGTGGTCGGCGCCGGCGTTCAGGAGCGCCTCGGCGACCTTCGGGAAGTTGCTCCACGCCGCCCACATGAGCGCCGTCCAGCCGTCCTTATCCTTGAGGTTCGGGTCAGCGTTCTTTTCCAACAGGAGTTTCGTCGCCTCTACCCGTTTCTCCTCGTTCTTCGCGACGAGCGCGCCATCCTTGAAATTCACATAGGCGGCCCACATGAGCGGGGTGCGCCCCTGTTCATCGAGGTTGTTGACCCGTCCGCTTTCCGACTCGATGAGTTTCTTCATCTGGTCGATGTCGTTCTGGATGATGGCCGCGACGATCGGGTCGGTCTTGACCCCCTGACCCTTCAGCGCGTTGAAGCCGAAATAGCAGATGACGGCGAATACCGTGCTGAACGCCATCAGTATGAGGCCGTCCTTGATGATGGGCAGATATTGTTTCATCGTACGCCTCCCTCTAGTGGGCCGCTTCTTCGGCGGCTGGTTCCTCTTTCTTCTCGGCGCTGTCGCCGTCGGTCGGGTTCGAGGTGACCTTGTTGCGCCACAGCAGTATCGCGATGGGGCTTATCGCCGCGAGGATGAAGTAGATCATCCACATCCATTCGGGGCTCTGCATGTATTCGACATTGCCGGTGTCTATCTTGGCGCGGATGCCGTCATAGGCGTAACTCGATATCAGCATGCCGCTCACGAAACCGTTGATGGGTCGAGCGATGAACATCGGGAGCGCCGACAGCCCCATGTAGGAGGCCACCTTGTCCTTCGGCGCGACCGAGGCGACATACTCGACGAAGCGCGGCGAGAATATCAGTTCGCCGATCGCGAACACGAAGATCTGCGCGACGATGATGAACAGGTACGCCTGATTGAGGTTCTGGATGCCCGGGATGGCGAGTATCCATTCGCCCGGCACCGCGAGGAACAGGAGCGAAAGCGCCGATATCGTCATGCCGACGACCAGTAGTTTCACGATGTTGAATTTATTGATGATCGGGATGAAGAGTATCAGACCGACCACGATGATGATCGGGTTGAAGGAGTTCACCAGCCCGAGTTCGAAATCGTTGTAGAGGGTACGGATGTAGTATTTCGGCATGACCATCGTCTGGTGGGTGAATACGAGCCGGACGCCAAGCGTCAGCACGAGGAACAGCACCAGTTTCTGGAACGCGCTCTCTTTCCACACCTCGGCGAAGATCTGGAGCGGCGTCTTCTGCGGGGTCCCCGATTTCTCGGCCGCCGTCGCGTCGTCGTGCTTGTTCGATATCATCCATGCGCAGACGAAACAGATGACCGCCATCACGAAACTGAAGTTGAGGATCATCAGGTTGCCGTTCACCGGCCCGAAAACGCTCCGGAACCCGTCGGTGACGCCGAACCCGGCGATCGCGGCGCCGATGTTCATGATGAGATAGTAGACATTGAACCCGGTGCCGCGGTTCTCCGGGGTCGTGAAGTGCCGGAGCGCCGCATTGGTGTTGGTCACCAGCGTCGCGGTGCCGAGCGCCATCACGAGCAGGAGCGCCATGACGAGGTACTTCAGCGGGTCGCCCGCCAGGAACTGCGGCGCGATCCCCATCCCGAGCCGGGAGACCATGAGCAGGAACGCCGCGATGAAGAAGGTCCGCTTCACCCCCAGCGTGTCGCAGATGGAGCCGACCGAGAACATGAACGCGGTGATGAACAGGAAGAATATCCCCTGCCACGCGCCCGCCTCCATGTCGCTGAAGCCGACATTGTCGGTGAGATACAGCGAGATGACGATAATGATCGCAAAATAGGCGAGCCCGTCGAAGAACTGGATGGCGTTGACCAGCCAGAAATCCTTCGACACCGTCTTCATGATCTTGAATTCGGAGAAGTAATTCTTTACTGCGGCGAACATGCTTGTGAACCTCCGCGCGTGCGTTACCGTTAAAAATAGCGTTTCATCGTAACCGCACGCCTTTCAAAGTCAAGGAAACCGTCGGTCACCTTGGATGGGTGATATTCGGGGCGATCCCGTTGTCCCCGATAGTAAAAAGATCTTTCTTTGCTAACACCCCGACCAGTAGCAATTTCCCGTGTTCCACCCGCTACAGGTCGAGTTGCAAGTCGCCGTACCGCTGTTCCACTCGTTCGGGTCGAGATCCTCGCAATAGACGCTGTCACCATCGCAGACTTCGCCCGGTTCCACGATGCCGTTCCCGCAGTAACTCGGCACCTCGTTGTTTGTCGAGACCTTCACCGCGCTCCCGTCGGGGATATAGACCCAGCCGTTGTACAGGTGGTTCTCTGCCATCTCCCGCATGTCACCGTTCAGTTCCCAGAAGTCGATGTAGGTGTCAGGCCGCCCGGCGAAGCGGTACTCGTACCCGTCGCAGGCGAGATAGAACGCCCCGTGGTCGGTCGTCAGTTCTCCGGTGGAGCAGTAGCCGTACTCGTAGGCCTTGAGTGTGAGCGAGTCGGCGTCGCGGGTCATGATCCCTTCATCCCAGAAGGCGTACCAGTAGAGGGCCAGTTCGCCGTTCGTGATGGCGAAGTCGACCACCGAACCCAAGTTCACATAGGCGAGACGGGCGAAGGTATCCTTGTGGCGGATGTTGATGCCGTTGTCGTCGCCGACATAGAGTTTGTCGTTGTAGAGTTGGATGCGGTACTGGTAGTTGTACGGCGTGCCGTAGAACGACAACTGATTCAGCGCATCGGGATTGGCGGTATTGAACTTGTAGATGCCACCGCTTGTCGCGGCATACATGATGTCGCCCTCAACCACTTCGAGGTCATAGACGCGCCGGTTGGTGGTGAAGGTGCTCTTGAGGAGCAGTGCGTTCGGATCGCTGATGTCATAGACTTTGATGGCGCTCCCCGTTCCGACATAGAGACGGTCGCCCTTACCGGCGACGCTGTAGACGGTCGTGCCGATGGAGAAGGACTTGTACCACGGGTGGGTGAAGGGCGTACAGGAACCGCTTATCATCGTGCCGCCCTTGAGAAGCGTCCCGTTCTCGTTCAGGCAGTAGCCCTCTATGAGGTCAAGCAGATAATCGGGCGATTCGGTGACCGGCACGGTCGGGTACGAGATACTATTGCCTGTCGGATCGAGCGCGATGGCGCTGTGGGTCATCTGGTGGAATTCAAGGACCGGACTCGCCATGACGATCTTACCGTCTATCAGCTCGATGATGAGTTTTCGCAGGTCGCCGGTCAGGTTGTCGTGGAGTTTTGTCCACTCATTGGTGGCGGTGTCGAAGGCCCAGAGATCCTTCGGCGTACCGTCGTTCATGTCGATGCCGCCGACAAGGTAGAGTTTGTCTTCCGTGCCGTACACATTGTAAACCTTCCGGGCACTCGGCGAGACGGCGGGAGCCAGCAAGGTGAACTGTCCTGTCAGCGTATCGAAAAGATGAAGCGTGGTAACGCCACCGGCACGCGAAAGAAGATAACGAGAGGAACCCACCGCTATCAGGTATTTGCCCGAATAGTTGTCAAGACCGGTCGCGCCGCGATCCTCGAAAACAAAGCGGAACAAGGGTATTTCTTCTTCACCGAACGGCGCGGTCCCCGTCTGTTGCGCAACAAGGGCATACAAATGCTCTTCTTCTGCATCGTTCGCTTTCCCCATGATGAAGAATCTGTCTCCGTCCGCCAAGGCGGCCGCTATCTGAAGCGTCGTCGGCCAGTTATCGACCGCTCCCATTCTATGCCAATCGGGACCGCTGTCAGGATAACTGGTCATAAAGTAGTCGCCGTCCTCCGCCCGCGACACCGCGTACAGAGCGCGTTCCGCCCCTTCGACGAAAAAGCGCATCTCTTCCACGGCGAATTTCCTTTCGGCGGAAAAAACGAGAGTATCCTCCTGTTTCACGAGAGACCAGAGACCGTAGTCGAACCACCGATCCTCTTCCTCCGCCGTTATCGCGCTTTCCGGCACTACCAGATGACAGTGATGGCAGGTGGTAAGGACCAGATCGGCCATATGGGTGTCGGGCTTCGGCAGTTGACGGGTGTAATAGTTCAGCGTCCCCTTCTCCAGCGAGTAACGGCTGGAGCGGGCGTATTTCTTCTGGTTTTTGAAGTAGGCATAATTGATCGTTTTCGTCCCTTCTATTTCGGTGATGTAGGGATTTTTGTTCACGGGGTTGGCCAACTCGGGATAAACGCCAGAGGAAAGGGTATAGTGGACATTGTTCGCCACCTGTTTTCCGTTAGTAGGATGCTTAAGAGCCTCACATTGAACATTTCCGCTTTTTAGATGACAATCATTTTTTTCCCACCAATCGCGGCGCCAGTTCCAGTATATCTTGTTGTTGACAAAGAAAAGGTTGGAAATGTTTATTGCCGGACGCGCATCATCACCGGAATAGTTGGCATCTCCCAAGAAATCCTTTTTGAGTTCAGTAATGTTCCGCGCCCATGAAATGTGCATGTCCCACGGGGACCTCCCCTGTTCGTCTATACTCATTTCATCGGTACCGTGAGAGAAACCGAAATTGAAGTAAGGACGAGGACGATTGGTATCGTCATATTTCGTTTCACTGCCGTGCGCGGTAGCGCAGTAGCCATCTTTGCCCCAATACCCGAGAGCCGCTTGCCTGTCGTTAATTGCACAGTAATGCATGGTGGCATATTTCGAGGCGGCATTGGCAAGGAGTCGGGGATCTATCTGCACATAGTCGTTGAAGTTGCCCGTAAAGGAGTAGAGACGGTTGCTATGCACGGGAGTTGCGTTTCGCACAAAACTGTAGGCATGCCCCGGATCGCAGGCATCGCCAACACCGTTGAGGTTGTGGTCCGGTTGCCACTTGAAGCCCCATCGGAATGGGAAAAAACTAAAATAAGTTCTGGTGAAACCATAAAAATAGGCGCCGCCGTCAACGGGAAAATAAGGAGCCCCCGTTTTTGTATAATCGACACCCATGATCAATTCGGTGTTCTCATCGGCGAACACCAGCGGATTTGGCGTGGTTCGACAATTGTCACTCGCATCGGCAACCCCGTCGCCGTCGGAGTCTTCACAGGCATCGCCAATGCCGTTGCCGTTCCAGTCGGCTTGGCCGGGATTATATGATCGAGGACAATTATCGGTGTTCCCGTCTCTCAACAAACAATAGGGCTTAGCGCTGTAACCATTGAAAGCGTCGAGTCCGTATACTGAAACGGGAGTGTTGTCAAAGTAGTCGTTGAGATGATTATTTACCATAGGATTGACATTCGCCTCTGCGAAATCGTAAGCGCACCAAAGACCAGAACTGTCAGGAACACATTCATGATCACAGATACCGTCAGCATCAAAATCGTTGTTAATCATTCCTGTCAGTTTCGCTTTTTCGGAAGCGGCAATATCGCTTTCCGACGAAAAAAGAAGTTTCATGCTATAGATGCCATTGCTTTCTTTTAGATTGATGATGCTCACTGCCTGCGCTTTCGCCATGTTACCGGAAGGATAGACTCGTAAGGTGTTTCTGGGTAAAGAGTAGTTGCCGGTTCCTCCGAGGACATTTACTCTATACTCGACCGAAGAGACACTGTCCAATCGGTCATTGGCGTTAAATCTGAAATACATCCCCGGAAAAGAATCCTTGCTGGGCCAATTTTCATGAGAGGTCTTGACCATCATTTGACTGATCTCTGCGAATGATCCCGTATCGACCTGTGTGTTGTCTATCCAATCCTGTAAAACATGATCCCATACCCAAGGATATATCCCCCGGGGGACAACAGTGGCCATGTTGTTGTCGATAAAAGCGGAGATGTCGGCGGCAGAAATGCCTAGTTGCCTCGCTCGATCCGCAACGATGGCGTAAATATCCGCTTTGGTATCGAAAGGGTCCTGCTCGATGATGTCGAGATACGGAAGCAACACCATAGGATTGGCCGCCCAGTCTATATCGCTACGACCGTTTTTATTGTATAGATGGAGCAACAATCCATCGTTGTTGTCGATGCCATAAGACCACGCAGGAATCCACTTGCTATAATTAACACGATTACCGACATGTTGCCCCGCCAACTGCTTTAAGTGGAGTATTTGGCCAATTATCGCAGTGTCGGACTTGATTTCAAGAGTGTTACTCCCCGTCAGGAAAGGTTGATAGTCTGATGATTGTCCGCCAATGATAAAATAGCCTCCCTTATGAATTATGTCTGCCGGATCATATTCGAATTCGAGGGTGAAACAGAATGCATTTTCTATGTCTTTGCATTCGTTGTGCGAAGTAATATCGACCCCGTTTTTATAGAAAAGTATTTGGGGGCCATCATATACTATGCTGATATAGGCAAAATAATCGGTGTATCCCGTGGTCGGCACCCATCCCAACATCATCTTGTGAATCAAGTTCATGTCGGAAGCACAGGATTCGGCATAAAGCGTGGAGGCGGTAGTGACACAAGCGCCTCCGGAAATCGCATCGAAAGAACCCAGACGCCCCCATTGCCTGCTTGATGTGTAGAGGTCGAATAGGCCTCGACAGTGAAGATACTCCTCAAGATATGTTCGCATATCATGCCCCATACTGATTTTCGCCAATCTCGTGATGACTTTTATCGACCTGTTGTTTTCGTCAAATACTTCTACCGTCGCGTATTCAGAACCCTGCGCCATACCCGAGGTCTTATACAGCATTATTGTTGTCGGAATATAATAAATGTCCTCCAATCCATCCCCGCTCGTGTCTTTGCTGTATGTTGCCATGCGCGAAAGGTTTGTTCGTACAGACTTTCCCGTAAGATATTCTATTAAAGCCCGCCCAAAATGATCTTTTTCACAATCATCGTCGGGTAGCATTTCATAGCTTATTTCATTGGTCGGGTCCCAAGAACATGTGTAGCAAATCTCGTTGGGGCTCACAGGAGGATTGTCTTCGCAGAGTAGCGGAGGCTTTTGGGGGTCTCCCCATATAGTGTTTTTTGTCGAAAAACATGGTGCCGGATCATTTTTGTAGCATCGCGTACACCCTACGGGAGAATTCGGACAATTACCGCCTCCTGCAGCAACGCAGGGTTCATCTCTGAAACAATCAATCAAGTTTGTAGGATATAACAGCCCGTCAAGGTCATCATTTAAGATTATGGTTTCCGGGGTATATCTCCCGTACGATGCTTCAGAGAAATACTCCTCGAGCGCATCCAATATCGCGTAGATGTCGGTGTTTTCTTCAAAATTTGCCCGATTGATCCCTCGCCCGACATAATCGCAATTCGGTCTGATTATGGCAAAAGGAATAATAGGATTGGCGATTGTTCCGGGTATTGCGGGGCCTGATGCATTGTGTGAGAAAAAATAGTCGTTGGTAGTAAGGGATTTTTCGTTGGGGAAAGTGTGTTCCGCAAAAAACTCGTACTCGTTTTTCTGAATATTCTTTGTGCATACCGCCTGTTCACAATAATAGACATCAACCGTTGTTCCGCTCAACTGCAGGTCGCATATCGTTCCTTCGTTCAGACCGGAAGTGCAACGGAATGGATCAACGGGAATTGAGGCAAAAAGTAGCGAAGTCTCTGCTAAAATCAGCAAGAAAGAAATCCTTGAAATAACATTTGTCATGGTCATCCTCCTTCCCCAAGGTTCTTTTTTATCTTTAATGTGCTCTCATGCGGACACAATCCTTCCTGTTTACAATAACAATCCATGTCGCGGATATAAGACATGGTTCCAGATGGCGTTTTCCATGTTTGATAACTGCCGTCGAAAGAATTGAAGCCCATATTATATCTTAAGGCTATGGGGTCCACATGCTTTGTCGGACAGTAATTCTTTTTCAGATCAACCCGGTAAAAACAGGCCTTATAGTCGGCGCGGGTGTCGTTGAGGGGGGTGAACATTTCATCATAAAGGATCAGTTGCCCCTTGAACTGGTGCGGATATCCGCCGAGACTCTGCGATTCCGAGGGAATGAACGGCAACAGTGTGTATGCGGGCTTCTCTCCCGACAGATCGACCAATGTTATGTAGTCGCCTCCCGATGCATCATGATACACCATTTGCTGATTGTTCTCTTCGTTCAATCTCGGTTGATATGCCGTCTCACCCTCCCGGTCTATCCGCAGACATTCCTTGTCGGGATCAAAGGGGAGTTTGTCGAGGTCGCATACATACACGCCGCGCCAGTCGTCGATGAAGGTCAGGCGATCCCCGACGATATTCCCCTCGTACACCTTGCCCCTCTTCAACGGATGCCATTCCCATTCGTCCACTTTAGAATAGACCACCTCGATGATCTTGGTCGCCCAGTGCAGGATGTTCAGAACAACCCATTTTTCCCCCACAAGAGGTGGTCTTTGAAAATGAGATTGGTGATCGGCATCATCATAAATGACCTCGTATCTATAGCCGTTTTCCGATTTTTTGGCTGAAAAGACATACATGTTCCCAAAACCTTCGTCGGGATAAAGCATCACATCGTGTAATGTGGAGTAAAAGATCAATCTCCCCGAATGGTGCCCGACCGCTCCCCCGCTGGAGGCGATACTGATAAACTCGTCTTTTGAGACATCGTACATTAGGGTTCGCGTGTTGATACCGCCATTCAGCATACTGCCGCCTACAAATCCGTTCTCTATCCGAAGATCAAATACGGTTCCGCTGTCGGCCTGCAGATTGTTTGAGACCAGCGAGCGGTCACATGAACTGTAGGAAATAGGGGTGCTTTTTAGGTCCGGCAACACACATGGCCACGGATAACACTCCTTGTAATTGTAATCTCCACCAAGCGTGTTCTTGCCTGCCAGATAATCCTGATAGTGCCGCCAATTGATCCACTCCCACAGGTTCCGCACGCACTGCGGATCGTTCTCGGTCGGCGTGTCACACCCGGGACGACAGAAAGTCGTCTTCCCGTTCCCATCCTTGAGCGGAAACCCTGCCGCCTTGACATTTTCATAAACCTTAAGATCAGGACAGTTGATGGCATCGTTGTCGGAAAGAACCTCGTCAATGGTCTCATCGTTGGGAACGACGGTATCGTCGCCTGTTATGATATCGCCCTCCATGTACGGTGCATCGTCGTCCGCAGTCACCGTGTCGGCATCGTTCTTCGCCGTCTCCTGCTTGCAGGCGACCACCGCCGCGAGCAGTAACGAAAGCAACAACATCGTCAGGTCGTTCTTTTTCATAGGTCTCTGCGCCCCCTGATCAGGATAAGATATGCGGCGATCATATCACTCCAAAAACAAAAAGCAACCGCCTTTTTTTCCGTTCTATTCATAAGATACCTGCGGTGCTCAAAAGGATTCTTACTTTTTACAAAATTTTTTATTTGCTTGTTTTTATTGAGGATTATCGCAAACATGCGATCAAGGGAAAGGCGCAAGCGATCCGGGGGATATTTTTTGACTTCACCGATGGCCTTTCATAGAATGGGCCGTTCATCAAGAGCCGGAGAACCGTGATGTACCCCGTGTACGACCTCATAGCGGACAAACGCGACGGGAAGGAACTCCACGAGGACGCCCTGCTCTGGCTCATCGACGCCTATCTGCGCGACGAGGTGACCGACTACCAGATGGCCGCCTTCCTCATGGCGGTCTGCATCCGGGGCTTCTCGCCCGCCGAACTGTCCTTCTGGACCGACCGGATGCTCCATTCGGGCAAGGTGCTTTCGTTCCCCGACGACGGCCGTCCGGTCGTGGACAAGCACTCGACCGGCGGGGTGGGCGACAAGATATCGATACCGCTCGCGCCGCTCCTTGCCGCGCTCGGGTTCCGTGTACCGATGCTGTCGGGCCGGGGGCTCGCCCACACCGGCGGGACGCTTGACAAACTCGAATCGATACCGGGGTTCCGCACCGACCTGTCGCTCGGCAGGTTCACGCGGCAGGTGCAGGATATCGGGGTGGCGATGATCGGGCAGACCGCCGAGATAGCGCCGCTCGACCGGCGGCTGTACGCCCTGCGCGATGTGACCGGGACGGTCGAATCGGTGCCGCTCATCGCGAGTTCCATCATGTCGAAGAAACTGGCCGAAGGGATAGACGGGCTCCTGCTCGATGTGAAGACGGGCGACGGCGCCTTCATGCGCGAGATGCGCGACGCGAAGAAACTCGCCCGGACGATGAAGGCCATCGGCGAACGGGCGGGGACGAAGGTGACGGTGCTCCTCACCGACATGTCCGAACCGCTCGGCCGGACAGCGGGCCACGCGCTCGAGATCGCCGAATCGCTGGCGGTCCTGCGCGGCGAGAGGGTGCCGCAGGTGAGCGAACTCGTCGAGAGACAAGCGGCTGAACTCCTTATGCTTTTCGGCAAGTCGGCGACACGCGCGGCGGCGGTCGGCATGGCGCGGGAAAAACTCGCCGACGGCACCGCGCTCTCGATATTCCGCCGGATGGTCGAGTTGCAGGGGGGTGACCCGCGCGTCATCGACAGCCCCGCCCTGCTCCCGGTGGCACCGCACATCTACGAACTGAGAGCGGAACGCGACGGGTTCGTGACGCAGATCGCGGCCCGTGCCTGCGGCCGGGCGGTCGTGGCGCTCGGCGGGGGGCGCCATCGCAAGGAGGACCCGCTCGACCCCGCTGTCGGACTGACCTTCCCGAAAAAGGTGGGCGACCGGGTCACGAAGGGAGAGCCGGTCATCCGGCTGCATTACCGCGACCGGTCACGGCTCGACGCCGCGCTCGACCTGCTGGCGGAGGCGGTGGCCGTGACCGCGACGCCGCCGGCGACGCCGTGGCTCATCCGGGGGCGGCTGTAACTTGAGCGTACGCGATCCCTATTTTTTCTTTTCGGCCCGCCGCTTCTTCGGCGACACCGGCGGGACGCTCTTTCGCGTGCTCGCCCGGCTGGCCGAACGGTCGGTCACCTACGAGATCGCCGACCTCGAAGGCCTGCGCGCCCTGTCGGCCGGCAAACAGACGCTCTTCTACATATCCAACCGCTCATCCATCATCGAACAGTTCCTCTTGAATGTCTTTCTCATATCGCGCGGCCTCCGCGCTCCGTCCCATTCGTTCGGCCCCCGCACGCTCATCTTTTTCACCTTCCGCGACCTGTGGCGGCTTCTCGTCGAGTGGCTCAAGGGCGGCGCACCGCGACGGTACGCCCCCAAGATAACGGCGCTCTATCTGCCGGTCGAGGATCAGGAGTTCTTCACCCACGATCCGATATGGGCCGACTTCATGTCGAAGGTCCCCTCCAAGGAGATCGCAGCGGTCCCGGTCACGACTCTGTGGGACAAGGTCTTCCGCGAGGAGAAGGATGAGCGCAGTTGGCTCATCCCCTTCATCGGGACGCGCTATCTGTGGTCCAGCTTCCGCGAACTGCTCCTGCTCCTGCTCGGCCGACGAAGCCTGACGGTCCGGCTCGGGGTCGCCCACACGATACCGAAGGAGCGGTACACCCCGCACCTCTACCGCAAATTCTACGCGATATTGAAGGGCGAGAAGAAGAATGTCGTCGGCGCCGCTCTGCGCAACTGGTTCGAGATACGCAACGAGACGCTCCTTTCCCTGCAGGCGTCGAACGAACTGGACAAAAAGAGTGCGGCGCGCCACCTCGACGAGATAGCGACGCACTATAGCCCCTACTTCACCGAGGCGGTGTCGCGGCTCATCGGGCGGCTTCTTTCGTCGGTCTTCTCACGCATCTTCTACCGGATAGAGGAACTCGACTACCTGCGGCGGCTCGCCGCCGTGCGCAACATCACGCTCGTGTTCGTGCCATCGCACCGCAGTTATTTCGACTATCTGCTCATGTTCCACCTCCTCTACCGCGAACAGGTCGCCATCCCCCTCGTCGTGGCGGGCGACAATCTCGATTTCTTCCCGCTCGGCGGCATCCTGCGACGACTCGGCGCCTTCTTCATCCGGCGGCGCGTCCGCGACGACGCGGCCTATCAGGAGGTCTTCCGCGCCTATCTGCGGACCATCGTCGAGTCGGGCTACCACCTTGAATTCTTCATCGAGGGGGGACGCACCCGGTCGGGCAGGGTCCGGGCGCCGCGCACCGGCGTCCTCTCGATGCTCGCCGATATCCGTAAGAAGAGCGGGCGGCGGCTGTACATCGTCCCGGTCTCCATCACCTACGAACAATTGCGCGAGGTCCGGCAGTACCAGACCGAGGCGACCGCGATAAAGGAGCCGGAGCGGAAAGGGTTCCTGCGCAAATTCATCGGTCTCATACGCGGAAGCGCCGGCCCCGTCTCGGTGTCGTTCGGTCAGCCGCTCTACCTGCCCGGCGGCTTCACCGACGAGTTCGCGCTCGAGGTCGCCTACCGCATCGAGCGGAACGGACAGGTCGGGTTCTCGGGGCTGTTCGCCGGGTTCTTCCTCGCCGATGACGAGGTGTTCGCCCCGGCACTCGTCCGGAAGATGGCGCACATCGTCCACCTGCTCGGGAAAAGCGGGCGGTACCGGCTCGCCCCCGCGCTCTCGCACACCGAACTCAATGTGCCACGGGTCATCGATCGGTTGCGCGCGTCGGGACAGATCGTCGAATCGCGCCGCCGCGAACACGCCTACCGGCTGAGCCGCGAGGCGCGCGCCGAGTTCGCCTATCACCGCAACACCGCCGCATTCGCTCTGGCGCCGCTCTTCCTCGCGCTCCTCGATGTCCCCGCGCCGGTCAAGGCGGCGGTCGAACGGTACCTCGAGGCGGTCATCCAGGGCTACCGCACCGACGACCGGCTCGACGACGCGCTCGCGCCCGTCGAGGCCGAGCCGTGGGTGCTTCCCCTGCTCTGCCGCTTCTTCCTTCCGTCGTTCGAACTGCTCGCCCAGATAACAACCCTGTTGCGGGAACAGCCCGCCCCGTTCGAAAGCCGAAGCGCCGCCGCGCAACGGCTCGGCCGCCTGCTCACCCGCCGCCGCGCGCTCTTTTCGACCGACGAGGTGTTCGACGCGCTGTTCTACCTCGAACAGCGGGGCGCTCTCGACAAATTATTTGCCTTTGTTCCCGAAACCGGCGAGAATGTCGCGACCGAGACCGGGACCATCATTGCCGCGCTGAAGGAGCGCGGGGAGGAGACGACGCGGTGACCACCCTGTTCCTGCCCCAGGACCTCGTCATATCCGAGGTGAACGACAACGAGGTCATACTGTACCGCACCGCGGACGAGGTGGTCGGTCGGATAGCCGGACATCCTTCGCGGGCCATCGTGGTGACCTACGAGGAACAGGCGCCGGAGGTCAAATCGGCCCTGCGCGACCGCGACTGGCTCGTGCTCGTCGCCTTCGGGAAAGGGTTCGAGCACCGGCCGCCGAACATCTTCTCGGTCGACGGCGAGAAACTGAGCGCCTACACGCTCTATCTCCTTGTCCAATTGATCGAGGTCATCGATTCGCTCCGCGACGAGGTCATCGGGAACTACCACATCGGCGTCGACCTCTCGTCCGAAAAGGATCCCCAGCGCCTCTGGGACAAGATACTCTCCTTCACCCGCCGGGCGACCCGCGCCGAGGCCGGGACGCTCTATCTCATGAGCCGCGACCGCAAGAGCATCTTCTTCATCCGTTCGCAGAACGAGAAACTCAACCGCGTCGACATCGAACGGCGCGAGATACCGTTCAACCGCCGCAGTCTCGTCGGGTTCGTCTGCGCGACCGGCGAAACGCTCAACATCCCCGACGCCTACGCCCTGCCGGAGGACGCCCCCTACTCCTTCAACAAGCAGATAGACATCATGCTCGGGTACCGCACCCACTCGGTGCTCACCGCCCCCATGAAGACGCCGCGCGGCGATGTCATCGGCGCCGTCCAACTGCTCAACAAGCACGAGGTCCAGAGCGGCTACCTGCCGTTCTCCAAATACGACGAACTCCTCCTGCAGTCGCTCGCCTCCCTTTCGGCGGTCACCGTCGAGAACAACCGGCTGTACGAGGAGATCCGCGGCCTGTTCGATTCGCTCGTCGTCTCGTCGGTCAAGGCCATCGAACAGCGCGACCCGGCGACGAAGGGCCACTCGGTCCGCGTCTCCTGCATGATGCGCAAGACGCTCGAACTGCTCGCCGCCGGGGGCAAGGACGACTTCTCCGACGACCTCCTGCGCGGCGCCGAGATCGCCTCCATGCTCCACGATTTCGGCAAGGTCGGCATCCGCGAGAACATCCTCACCAAGGCGAACAAACTCCACGCCGACGATCGCGAGCGGGTACTCTGGCGCACCCGCTATCTGCGTGAGCGGCTCGCCCATGAAACGACGAAGGGTCGCGACCATCGCAAGGATATCGAACTCATCGACCGGTTCCTCGCGCGACTCGACGCCATCAACACGCCGGCGCCGCTTTCGGACGGTGACCGCGCGCTCCTCGCCGAAACGGCCGCCCGCCGCCTTCACCTGGACGGCGAGGACCTCCCCCTGCTCACCGAGCAGGAACACCGCTATCTTTCCATCGAGCGCGGCAACCTGACCGCCGAAGAGCGGACCGAGATGGAACAACACGCCGTCAAAAGTTGGGAGATACTCAAGGCGATGCAGTGGCCGTGGGAACTGTCGCAGGTCCCCGATCATGTGCTCGACCACCACGAGAAACTCGACGGGAGCGGCTACCCGCACGGAAAAAAAGGCGACGATATCGGCATCGTCGAACGGATACTGTCCCTCGCCGACATGTACGACGCGCTGACCGCCACCGACCGTTCCTACAAAAAAGCCCTTCCGCGCGAGGTCGCTCTGCGCATACTCGGCGACGAGGTGGCGGCGGGCAAACTCGACCGGCGGATATTCGAGGTGTTCCGTGACCATATCGACGAGATCGACGCGTTCGTTAAAGAAAGGATGCAACAGCACTCAGGGGAGGCGCACTGAGCATGGTACACCGTTCCTTCTTCTTCCTCTTCATCGCACTGGCAGCCGTAACGGTCCGCGCGGCGGAGGATTCCACCGAGGCGAAACTCTTCCACAACGAGGGGTATTTCACCCACGAACAGGTACGGCAGGGACACGCCGAGTATGACCGCACCGTCGCCGAGATGCACACGCTCAGGAGTTCGACCGGCGCCGCCGAGTTCGCGACGGCCGCGAAACTCATCACCGACCTCGACCACCGCATGCGGAACTGCAACGATCTGGTGCAGAAACTGGTCGCCTACTACAAGCAGAAATGGAATCAGAAGCACTATCAGGGGATGGACAAGAAGTGGAAGGATGAGACCTACGCCAAGCACAAGGCCAAGATCACCTCGCTGCAGGTGCTCATCCAGCATCTGGGCGCCGCCTACAACGATTGGAATGCGGCGCGCAACAGCACGGTCGGGCTCAAGGACCGGAAAAAGACACTTTCGATATTCGCGCGCGCCAACGGGGAACTCTCGAAGGCGCTGGACGGGATAGCGCAGACCGAGTCCGAGACCTTTCAGGCGCTCGAATCGGAACTGGCGGCGGCAAAACGGATGAAATAAAAAAGCGGCACGGAGGCGTCACCATGCAGGCACGGCGGTTATGTATCGCGATGGTCGTTATCGCGCTCTCTCTCTTTTCCTGTTCCTCTCCCGAGGAGGACGACCCCGGCACCGACGATCTCGGCGGCGCCGACACGGCGGGGAACGCCGACGACATCCAGAACCCCGACGAAACGGGCGGCGACGGCGCGACCGACGGGCTGGAAAGCGACGGCGACCAGTTGCAGACCGAGGAACTCCCCGATGTGGAGAGTCTCATCCAATGCGAGCCGGGCAAGACCGACGAATGCTACCACGGACCGAGCGGCACCCGCGACCGCGGCATCTGCAAGGCGGGGCTCGCCACCTGCGGTGCGAGCGGCTACTGGGGCCCCTGCGAAGGCGAGGTCCTTCCGCAACCCGAGATCTGCCACAACGACATCGACGAGAACTGCGACGGCGAGGACGGCACCGAGGATAACACCGATGACTATGACGGCGACGGGTACACCTACTGCACCGGCGATTGCTGTGAGTTCACCTCGGAATGCACCACCCCCGCGCTCGTCAACCCCGGCGCCTACGATTTTCCCGACAACCAGATAGACGACAACTGCAACGATCAGGTGGACGAGGTCGTATCGTGCGACACCGGGCTCGCCGAGGATTCGACCGACCCGCTGGAGATGGCGCGGTCGATAGGCATCTGCCCGCCCGAGGAGGGAAAGGACTACGGGCTCGTGAGCGCCGGGATGCTCTTCCCCGACGGGACCACCGAGAGTCAGGTCTTTCAGGTGCAGACCGGGACCGACGGGAGCGGGAACCCCATCATGCTGGATTGTACCGCGACACCGCCCAACCCCGATTCCTACGCGATACTCCCGAAGTTCGGTAGCGTGATAATCCCTCACGAAGGCGAACGGTTCTTCATGATGGCCTCCGGCATCGCCGACGATCCGATACCGGCCTCTGCGGCCAATCCCGACGGGACCTCGACCGAATTCATGTGCACCCGCTCCAACGCGCCGACCGACTGGTACACCGCCAACGGGAGCAAGTTCCCCAGTTCCCCCTCCTGCGGCGCGGCGGGCGATCCGGGCAAAGAGCCTCTCAACGACCCGGTGATGTTGCAGGTCAAGGTCAAGGTGCCGCTGAACGCGCGATCCTTCAGTGTCGACATCTATTTCTCGAGCCGCGAGTTCCCCGAATATGTGTGCGAGTACAACGACTTCTTCGTGGCACTCCTTGATTCGACCTACACCTCAAGCGACCCGAACCTCGCCAACCCGGCCGACAAGAACCTCGCGATGGACGAGGCGGGAAATCCGGTCGGCATCAATCTCGCGCCGGCGGGGCTCTTCCGCGTCTGCTGTCAGGGCGGCATCCTCGAGTGCGGCTATACCCCGGGTAAGAATTACGCGCAGTTCTGCACGCTCGGCCCCGACGAACTGACCGGCACGGGGCTCTACGACGGCGACGACAAGAACGGCGCGACCGGCTGGCTCGTCACGAAGGGCAATGTGGTGCCGGGCGAGGAGATAACGCTCCGGTTCGCGATATGGGACGCGCTCGACCATGTCCTCGATTCGGAGGTCATACTCGACAACTTCCGCTGGTACCCGGTCGAGGTGAAGCCGGGGACGAGCATCCAGCAATAGCCGCCCCATGGACCATGGCATCATCCGGCAACTCGTCCGGTCGCTCCGCGCCCTGCCCGGCGTGAGCCAGCGGCAGGCGGAGAAGATCGCCTTCACGCTCCTGCAGGATACCGCGGCACGCGCCGCTCTCGACGAACTCGTCGCGACGCTCTCGCTCACCGACCCCTGCCCGCGATGCGGCTGGTTCACCGAAAAGAGCGCCTCCTGCCCGAACTGCGGCAGGGAACACAGCGTCATCTGCGTCGTCGAGAATTTCTCCGACCTGCTCGGCATCGAACGGACGGGACAGTTCACCGGCTCCTACCACCTGCTCGGCGGGCTCATCGCGCCGCTCGAGGGTATCCTGCCGGAGGATCTGAACGCGGAACCGCTCAAGGAACGCGTCGAGGCGGGCGGCATCGCGGAGGTCATCCTCGCTCTGCCGGCCACCATCGAGGGGGAGGCGACGATACACTACCTGCACGAACTCTTGGCGCCGACCCGCGTCACGCTGACCCGTATCGCGCGGGGCATCCCGTCGGGGTCGAAGGTCGAATATCTCGATCGGAAGACGGTCGGCAACGCGATCGCCGAACGGGTCAAGGTGTCTTCAGGGCTGTCGGAATAAGTTAGGATATCAGAGCGGCGGGAAGAGCGTATCGCCGTTCGCCATGACATCGGCGCAGGTCCATCCGGCCGGTATCCGTTTCTGCCGCCAGATGTTGGGCCCCTCCTCCTTGATGACATTCTGCGCGCCGCCTTTGAACAGCACATTGTCGGTCGAGAGGACCACCTGTTTGTCGGTCCAATGAACGGTGCCGTCGATGGTCTGCGTATCGCCGGTCCCCTTCACCGTGCCCCAGAGTTCGGACGACGATTTCTCGACGATGTGGGTCACCCCGTTCGACAGGCCGGCGTTGACATTGACCCGAAGACCCGGGATGGTGTCGTTGTCCCAATCCTCGACATCGGGGTCGGTCGGCTCGGTCGGCAGTTCGTAGGTGCCGGGGTCGGCGGGCAGTATCGACTGCTTTATCGAACGGAGTTCCCAATAGGGCGCCTGATAGTAGGTGCCGTCAAGTTCGATGTCGGCCTCTTTGTAAAGCATGATGAGCGAATCGGCGAACGACTGCGGCATCAGTATCTTTATCGGGTTGAGCGCCGTTTTGTTCTCGATGATGATATGGCATATCTTCGAGTCGACCCAGAGGTGACCGCCCTGCTGGCGCTGGGTCATCCGGAAGAGCGTCCGTATCTCGGCGGTCGCGGCATCGAACCCGGCGACCTTCGCGGTGGCGGTGAATATCATCTGTTGGGCCCAATCACCGCAGACCTCGGGGTAGGCGCCCGGCTGGCAGTCGGGATCGGTATCGTCCGGCACCTCGCCGTCCGTATCCTCGTCGGACAGCAGTCCATCGGTCGTGTCATCGGGGACGATCGTCTGATCCGACGGATCGGTGGGATCCGACTGATCGGTCTGATCGTCGTTGGCCCCCTCATCGATGACGGCGGTGTCCTCGTCGACCACCGTTTCGTCGGTCACGGACTCATCGGTCACCGCCGACTCGTCGGGGGCGGTGTTCGTGTCGGTCTGCGGACCGGTGGACTCGTCACCGCACGAAACGATGAAGAGTACGGTGCAGAAAAGCACAGACGCTTTTTTCATTCCTTTTTCTCCATATCCTTGTCCTTGGGGTCTTCCTCTTTTTTCTTGTCGAGGTAGAAGGTGAGCCATACCCCCGCGCCGACCAGCACGCCGCCGCTCTTGTAGCCGGGGTACCCGGGGTTGTTCGTCTGGAACCCGTCCGATTCCACGAGATGCGTGCCGTCGTAGTCGCTCACCGATTCGGGGAACTCATCCACCACCGTGCCGCTTTTGCCGGTGCCGGTCTTGGTGGCCGACGCGGTCGCCGGCACGCCGGTCACCTTATTCTGCGTCCGGTAGAACAGGTAATGACATTGCACCCCGACGCCGGTGTCGAACGAGTAGTCGCCTATCTCCCAGTTCCGGGAGTAGCCGCCGCCGAACGAGAGGCGGTGGTTGTCCACATAGTTGGTCCGACCGCTCTGTTCCGGCACCGGGCTCGGCGTGAAGGCGACATCGAGCCCCCACTTGTTCTTGTCGTAGTCCATCGCGACGCCGACCGCCGCCTTGAAGATGTCCTTCCACGCGAAGCCGGGTATCGTCTCTTTCACGAAGCCGCCGTAGAGGATCGATGGCTGATCGGTGGTTTCGTCGATATATTCCGTTTCGAGATCGTAGTCCCAGTAATAATTGTCCTGTGGCCGGGCGTTCTGCCGGTTGCGGTAGTCGCTCCACCGTTCGTAGGAGCCGGTGAGCGTCGCGGTAAGCCCCAGCCCGTCGAGGTCGAACCGGCCGAGCGCGAAGGCGAGCGACAGGTTGAGCGGCAGGTAGGCGTGGACTATCGAAAAGGCGCTCTCGCCGACCGACCGCTCCATGGGTCCCTGCATCCGCCAGAAATCCATGTCGATGTCGGAATCTATCTCGTTGTGCGAGGAGAGATGGAGCGTCGCGGCGATGCGCAGTTTCTCCCACGGCCGGGCGGCTATCGCGAAGTGCGGCGTCGCCCGCAGACCGATGCTGGAGCGGGCGAGGACATCCTTCTCGTTGCGGGCGGCGTCGGGGACATAGGCCTCGGCCGTTATCTGCGTACTGTTGATGAGCGACACCCCCACCCCGGCGGTGAGCCACTCCCAGTACAAGCGCCCGCCCAGACCAAGCGTTATCGAGAAACCCTGCAGGCGGTCGCCGTACAGTTCGTAGTGGAGCGAATTGGAGAAGTTCGCCTCGCGCTCGTCGACAAAGAAAGACCGCTGACCCTGCAGTTCGGTGAGCGGCAGTATCATCGTGAACCCGAGCGAGAGCCACTCCTCGATGATGGCGCCGACCGCGCCGACCGTGGCGTAGTACCCGTGGGCCTCAGGGCTTTCGGAGCCGCGACCGGCGAGCACCCCGGTCGGCTGGGCCTTGAAGGGAAGTTGCCGGTCCGGCTTGCCGTCGCGGACGACCCGCCCGAGGTAGATGCCCGATCCAAAGCCGCCGTTCGCGTTCATGTCGCCAAGGATGTCGCTCCCGGCGGGACGGTCGAAAAGCGTTATGCCAAGCCCCTGATACAGGTAGGAGAAAGAGATGGTGACATTGTCCTTGACATCGAGCAAAAGCGCCGGGTTGTAATAGGCGGTCTCGGGACCCTGCGGGAGTATGCGGGCGCTGAAGGGGTTGGTCCCCTCGGCGGTGCCGATGAGTTCGCGGGTCGGATTGGCGGAAAGGAGGGCGGGGAGAAGTGCGAAAACGCACATGGCGCAACAGGTAAAGAGCCGCATGATCCCTCGGATCGTCGTTTATCAGTGGCGCGATGATACCAAAAGATGAAAGACAGTCAAGAATTTATGAGTCGTTTATGGACTGAGGTGTCATAAGAGGGGGAAAGGGGGAGAGCGCCCTGTTAGAGTTCCATTTTTTTTAGATACAGCGGTCTTCATTTTCTTGCAAAAAAGATTTTTTGGGGTATGTTTCTTCTCAACTATTGGGGAGTTACCCAAATAACCATGGTATGGAGGCCGGTCATGAGCCGAATCGTTCCTATTTTTCTGTTCCTTCCGATCTTTTTTCTGATCGCCTGCGGCGGGCAGGAGGAGAGCACGACCGTTCCGCAACTCAACGCGGTGGGCGATGAGTTGGCGCTGAGCGGTACGGAAAACTTTTCATCCGATGGTCTTCGTTCGCTCGACGACATCCTGAACGACGACGGCACCATCGACTTCACGCGGCTCATCGACGGCTCGTTCGACCCGCGCGGATTTGAAATGATCCTCGATGTGAACGGCCTGCCGACCTTTAAGCCGATGGCCGGCCTCGACGACAACTGGTTCTTGATGAATAGTGACACAACGGGGACGAGCACCATCTATGCGGTGGCCGTTTCAGGCACCAATGTCTATGTCGGCGGTGATTTCACCACGATAAACGGTGTCGCGGCCAACCGCGTCGCTATGTGGAACGGTACGGCATGGAGTGCAGTGGGCACCGGTATCGATAACGGCGCGGTCTATGCACTTGCCGTGGATGGAAGCGGCAATTTGTATGCCGGTGGGAGTTTTACCACGATAGGAACTAACCCAAGGAATCGCATTGCTTTGTGGGATGGTGCCACTTGGGCGATAGCGGGGAATGGCATGGGAACCAACAACGGTTTTAATGACACCGTGTATGCCCTCGCTGTTTCCGGTACTACGCTGTATGCGGGCGGCGTTTTTACCACACAGCGTTACGGCGGCGGTGCAAGCACGATAACGGTCAACCGCATAGCTCAATTAAGTGGCGGGACCTGGAGCGCGGTCGGTACCGGTATCACTACCGGCAATGCGGTTTATGCGCTTGCCGTTTCCGGAACCGATTTGTACGCGGGCGGTGATTTTACCGCCGCGGGTGGAAATGCGGCGAATCGTATCGCCCGCTGGAGCGGGTCGGCGTGGAGCGCACTCGGATCGGGTATGAACGATATCGTATATGCGTTGGCCGTTGATGGTACTACGCTGTATGCCGGCGGTCAGTTCACGACAGCGGGGGGAAGCACCGTGAGCCGCATCGCGCTGTGGGACGGTAGTGGGTGGAGCGCCCTCACCGGCGGCGGCATGACCGACGGGATCGTGTATGCCCTTGCTGTTTCGTCCACCGGGCTTTACGGAGCCGGTACTTTTACCACTCTGACCGGCGATGTCGCGGCGAGCCGTATCGCCCACTGGGACGGCACCTCGTGGGGGTCCTTGGGCGCCGGTCTGAGCGCTGACGGACGGGCTCTTGCGGTCGACGGAAGCGACGCGAACCTCTATGCCGGCGGGGCATTCGTGACGGCGGGCGACAAGACGAGCCGCTATATTGCCCGATACCAGTTCCCGGGTGGCACACAGATCGTTGCCTGCACCAACACATTACCGCTGAATGCCTCGTGGAGCACCACCGGCGTGTACGACGGCTCAGGCAATCTTACCCAGACTTGGGATGGCAGTACATGGGATCCCGCTGCCGACACCTGTCCCTGGACCTGCGACACCGACTACACGCTGGAAGGCGGTCTCTGCATCAACTCGAAAGAGGTGCAGTGTGACACCGATAACGCCAACCCGGCCAACAGCAGCGACACCATCGCGAATGTGACGATCACCTACACCACCGCCGGTGGCTGGACCGCTCCCGCCGACTGTGCGTGGACCTGCGACACCGATTACGCGCTGGAAGGCGGTCTCTGCATCAACTCGAAGGAAGTGCAGTGTGACACCGACAATGATAACCCGGCGAACAGCAGCGACACCATCGCCAATGTGACCATCACCTACACGACAGTGGGCGGCTGGACCGCTCCCGCCGACTGTGCGTGGACCTGTGACACCGACTATACTCTCGAAGGCGGTCTCTGCATCAACTCGAAGGAGGTGCCGTGTGACACCGATAACGGCAATCCGGCGCATAGCAGCGACACCATCGCCAATGTGACGATCACCTACACGACGGCCGGCGGCTGGACTCTTCCCGCCGACTGTGCGTGGACCTGCGACACCGACTACGCCCTCGAAGGCGGCGCCTGCATCAACTCGAAAGAGGTGCAGTGTGACACCAACAACGCCAACCCGGCCAACAGCAGTGACACGATCGCCAATGTGACGATCACCTACACGACGGCCGATGGCTGGACCCTTCCCGCCGACTGTGCGTGGACCTGCGACACCGACTACGCCCTCGACGGCGGCCTCTGCATCAACTCGAAGGAAGTGCCGTGTGACACCGATAACGGCAACCCGGCGCACAGCAGCGACACCATCGCCAATGTGACCATCACCTACACCTCGGCCGGTGGCTGGACCGCTCCCGCCCTCTGCGCGTGGACCTGCGACACCGACTACGCCCTCGACGGCGGCCTCTGCATCAACTCGAAAGAGGTGCAGTGTGACACCGACAACGCCAATCCGGCGAACAGCACCGACACCATCGCCAATGTGACCATCACCTTCACGACGCTGGGCGGCTGGACCCTTCCCGCCGACTGCGCGTGGACCTGCGATACCGACTATACCCTCGAAGGCGGTCTCTGCATCAATTCGAAAGAAGTCAATTGCGCCATGAACACTGAAAAACCTGAAAACAGCCATGATGTCATGGTGCCGGTGACCATCACCTACACCTCCGTCGGCGGCTGGACCGCTCCCGCTACCTGCGACTGGGCCTGCGACGGCGGCTATCACTGGAACGAGACCGAGATGGCCTGCCTTGAGACGCTCACCATCGGGTGGTGCAACCTTCAGTACCCGACTGACGGCTCGTGGCTCCGTGGCACCGTGGTCGACTTCTACGGTCGCGTCTATGTGGCAGGGCTCACCGATCAGACCACCGAGGTCGATACGGTACCGCAACTTATCGGCCAGATAGGGTACGGCGATGCCGGCACCGACGCATCCACTTGGGTTGCATGGATGCCGATCGAACCTAACCCCGATAACGAAATTTCGCCGGATATCGGCGACAACGACGAGTACATGGCCATGCCCCCCTTAGGAATGGCGCCGGGCACTTACGATTCCATTGCCCGCTTCTCGGGCGACAGCGGGGCCACTTGGACCTACTGCAACGCGAACCGCGAGGCTACCGAAGGGTATAACGGCACCTACGCCGGGTTCCCGTACCTGCCCGAAAAGAACGGGCACATCACCGTAACGAGCCCCTGCGATGACGATCCCTGCGGCGAGCCGAACCGGTCGGTCTGCACCGACGCCAACGAGGACCCGTTCTACACCTGTTCCTGCGACGATGACTACGCTCTCGTGGAAGACGCCTGCATCAATTCGCAGGAGGTCGATTGCGCCGCGAACACCGAAAAACCGGCCAACAGCCACGACATCGTGGTGCTGGTGACCATCATCTACACGACCGAAGAGGGCTGGACCTCACCCGCCGACTGCGCGTGGGAATGCGATACCGACTACACCGAAGAAGGCGGCCTCTGCATCAACGCGAAGGATGTACCATGTAACGAGAACAACGATAACCCGGCCAACAGCCACGATGTGGTCACCGATGTCACGATCCATTACGCGGGCGGCGTCTGGGAGGATCCGGCTCTCTGCGTGTGGGAATGCGACGCAACTTACCACCTGAAGGACGGCCAGTGCGACCCCGACACACGGAATATCGCCTGCAACAATCCGGAGCCGCTCCCGGAGAACGCTTCGTGGGTGGCCGATGGAGCGTATCTGGGCGACGGCACGGTCGATCAGACCTGGGACGGCACCACCTACCTGCCCAAGAGGAATGTCTGCCCGTGGGATTGTAACACCGACTACACTCTTGAGGACGGTCTCTGCATCAACTCGAAGGATGTCGATTGCGCCGAGAACACCGAAAAGCCGATCAACAGCCAAGACATCGTCAAGAAGGTGACGGTTACTTACACTACCGACGGCGGCTGGACCACGCCGGCGGTCTGCGATTGGGAATGCCAACTTGACTTCGCTCTTGTGGAAGGCGCCTGCATCGACAACATGGATGTCCCGTGTAACGCGAACAACGACAATCCTCTTCACAGCACCGATGTCGTCATCGATGTGACCATCCACTACACCACCGGTGGCGGCTGGGAAGCCCCGGAACTCTGTGAGTGGGACTGCGACGGCGGGTACGCCGAGGACGCCTACGGCTTCTGCAACCTGATCGGCGGTCCCTGCGATCCCAACCCGTGCGTCGACGAGCACAAAAATGTCTGCGCCGATGACGGCGACGGCAACCCCGTCTGCGCCTGCAACCCGCACTACACCGATAATGGCGACGGTCTTTGCGTGGCCGACACCCAGATCGTCCCCTGCCTGAACACCCTGCCAGAGTACGCGGTATGGATCATGATCGATATGTATAGCGGCACCGGTGAACTGGAACAGACATGGAACGGCGCCGGCTGGGCCCCGCTCACCGACACCTGTCCGTGGGAATGTGGCGACGGATTCTTCCCCAATGGCGCGGGGACGGCCTGCATCGAGTGCCTGATCGACGACGATTGCGGCGATAACGATGTCTGCACCGGCACCGAGATCTGTAAGGAAGGCTTCTGCGTCGCGGGCGACCCGCTCGACTGCGCCGATGATAACGAATGCACCGACAACTCCTGCGACCCAGTGGAAGGTTGTATGGTTGAGAACAACACCGCTTCCTGCGAGGACGGAAACGAACTGACCGAGAACGATGTCTGCGACGAAGGCACCTGCAAAGGCACCCTGATGCTGGGCGTCTGCGGCAACGCCATCGCGATCGGCGCACTGCCTTACACCATGACCGGCGATACGACCGGACGGCCGAACGCGCTTGAGATCTACGGCGAAGGCTGTGTCGGCGATATCCAGCCGACCGCCGACATCGTCTATGAAATGACGGTCGAAACGGGCGTCGAGTACCAGATACAGGTGGTCCCGGCCGCGGGAGCCGATCTGGCGGTCAACCTGATCGGGGCGTGCGGCGCGAGCGAGCCGTGTCTCGCCATGGCCAACGACGGCGGCGCGGGCGAGGTCGAGTACCTGACCTACACCGCAGCGCAGAGCGGCACCGTGTTCATCACGATAGAGGGCGCCGGCGAATACGAACTGTCGGTCGGCATCGTGGAAATGCCGGACGACGACACCATCGTGACCGATGATATCGTGACCGATGATATCGTGACCGATGATGTCGTGACCGATGATGTCATGACCGATGATATCGTGACCGATGATGTCGTGACCGACGATATCGTGACCGATGATGTCGTGACCGACGATGTGGTCACCGACGATGTGGTCACTGATGATGTGGTCACCGACACGGTGGTCACCGATAAGGATACCGTGGTCACCGACACGGTAACCACCGACAAGGATACCGTGGTCACCGACAACGAAACGCCCGATGAGTCGACCGACGAACTCGGCGATGGCCTCCTTGACGACAGCGACCTCATCCAGACCGACGACATCGTCGGCCCGAAGGATGACAAGGGGTGCGGCTGTACGATGGTGTTCTAAGACACCGGACCTATCCGAACACTCGGCGGGGGGCTTCGGCTCCCCGCTTTTTTTTGTCTTTAGTGGTTACGGAACGACGATGCGCGGGATGTGCGGCGCGAGGCGCGACAAGATCTCGTAGTTGATGGTGCCCGCCATCTCGGCGAGCCGGTCGGCCGACACCTCCTGCTCTCCCTGACGGCCGAGCAGGACCACCTCATCCTCGAGTTCGACGCCGGGGATATCGGTGATGTCTATCGCGGTGAGGTTCATAGCGACGCGGCCGCGGACCGGGGCCCGCTGTCCCTTCACCAGCACATGGGCGCTGTTGGAAAGTTGCCGGTCGTACCCGTCGGAATAGCCGATCGGCAGTATCGCGATGCGGCTCGTACGGGTCGTCTGGTAGGTACAGCCGTACCCGATGAACGAGCCGGAGGGGATATCCTTTATCTGCACGATGCGCGTCTTCCAGCACAGGACGGGACGCAGGAGATGTTCGGCGCCGGCGCCGTACCGGGTGAGGTACGACAGGCGGGTCTCCTTGGATGGCCACAGCCCGTATTGCGCGATGCCGACCCGCACCCGGTCGAAATGGGTCTCGGGGAACAGTATCGCCGCGGCCGACGAGGCGAGATGCCGCTCGAAGCCGGTGAACCCCTGTTGTTCCACCGCCGCGCATGCCTCGCGGAACCGGCGCAACTGCCCGAGAGCGTAAGCGGGGTCGGTCGTATCCTCGATGTTGGCGAAGTGGCTGTAGAGCGCCGCAAGACGCAGGTGCGGAGAACGATTGAGCAGGTCGAGCAGGGCGCCGAGCCGTTCGGGCATGACCCCCTGCCGGTGGGTGCCGGTCTCCACTTTGAGATGGATGTCCACCGTCCGTCCCGTCGCCGCCGCCGCCCGTTCGAGCGCGGCCACCTGTTCCTCGTCGTAGGCGACGAGCGCCGCGCCGGAAAGCGCCGCTTCGCCGCTCCGGGCTATCGGCACGGGACCGAGCAGGAGGACCGGCTCGGTGAACCCGGCGCCTCTGAGCGTCAACGCCTCGTCGAGCGTATGGACGCAGAGCATCCCGACACCGTTCTCCCGCGCGAGCCCCGCCGTTTCGAGCAGACCGTGACCGTACCCGTTCGCCTTGACGACGACCGCGAGCGCGGCGCGGGGGCCGAGAAGACGACGGAAGAACGAGATGTTGTGCGCGTAGGCGCTCCGTGAAAGTTCCATCCACTGGTGCCGCGCGGTCATCGGTTCCATGTTCGCTCCTTCCGTTAACGGGCGCATTATATGCCACACGAACCGCGAAGCAATAAAAAACGGGGAGTTATCTTGCTTTTCCTTGTGGGGAGACCTACACTTGGCCGCTGTGTGATGACGATCAACGGGGGTACGCGATGACACGGGCCGCATTCCTTGCTTTCTTCGGGCTGGCGTTACTGCTCCCTGTTTCCGCCGTCGCCCAAACGGCGGTCAAAAAGGTCGCGGTGCTCGAGATAGAGGATTCTTCGAAAAGTCTCGATCCCACGGTGCTCGCCAACGCCACCGAGATGCTCCGGGGCCGGCTCAGCGCGACCGGGCGCTTCGTCGTCATCGACAAATCGCGACAAGCCGAGATGCTCAAAAAAATGGTCAAGGAATCGAAACAGGAATCGTGGAAGGAATGTTACGACAACTCCTGCCGCATACAGTTGGGGCAGGCGCTCTCGGCCGACACGATGCTCCGCTCCACGATATCGTGTCTCGGCGAGGAATGCCAGTTGTCGTGCGAACTGGTCGATCTCGCCAAGGAGGCGACCATCCTCGGCGCGACCGCCGAGTTCGACCGGAAGGTCACCAAGGGACTTTTGGAGGCGATCCGCATCGTCGTCAGCACGCTGGGCGGTGAAGCCCCCGCGGCGAGCCGCATCGTGATGCCCGCGCAAGCGGCGCCCACCGGCGCCGGCGGCACGCTCTCTTTCAAGACCACCCCCGCCGGCGTCGAGGTGGTGCTCGACCCCGACACCTCGGCGGAACGGACCTGCATATCTCCCTGCTCTTTCGAACAGGTACCGCTCGGCGACCACTATGTCGATTTCCGCAAGCCGCCTTACCAGACCAGCGGATACGCTCTCCGCGTCGAGAGCGGCGTCCGCCGCGTGGAGGAGAGTTTTCAGATAGACGCGGTAAAGGCGCCGCAGGCGGCGATAGACATGGCCCTGCAGGGCGACTATGACGGCGTCCGCGACCTGCTCTCGCAGAACGCGCTCATCATCAACACCCGGCGCGGCAACCTGACGCTCTTCTGGATACTGCTCGACAAGGCGCCGCAGGAGACGCTCCGTTCGCTCTTCGCCGTCGCGGCGAAAAACTCCTCCATCGCGCGCGGCGCTTACTGCACGCTCGATGTGTACCAGAAGGCGCTTGAAAAAGGATACTCCGACCTTGCACGGCAGTGCTGTTACCTGTTCCCCAACGCCGGCGAGGTCGCGAAGCGGACCCCGGCGGGGCAGGAGGCGACCGGCGCCTACTGCACCGAACAGATCGAAAAGCGCACGACCACCACCAATAACATACAGAATTACTTCCTGATGGCGGGGCTCACCACGCCGCTGGTCGGCACCGAGATAGATGTGTACCGTGTCGCCATATCGAAGCATTTCCTTCTCGGCGCCTTCACCTTCCGGCTCGGCCTCGATGTCCCCGGGAATGTGTACGGCGGCGTGAGCACCCTCTGGATCGGCGGGCGGTACCTGTGGGGCGAAAAAAAGAACTATGAGATCGGGTTCATCAGTTCGATCTCCCCCTTCTTCTCCGGCACCAGTTACTTCTCGCATCTCTATGAGTCCCAAGTCTACAACGGTTATGAGTATATCACCTACAACACCGCGGTGACCCGCGCCTCATGGTTCTACACCCGCGCCTTTTTCGCGTACCATTTCGAGTCTTTCTTCCTTGAAGCGGGCGTCGCCTTCCCGCTCCTCTGGTACCAGACGACGATCGCGAACAAGGACGCGGTGGGCGAATACAGTTCGAACTATGTCACCAAGACGAAAATGGACGGGCAGATCGCCCTCGACATACTCCTGCCATTCGATCTCACCGGCGGCGCCTCTTCGACCGGAAGCACCAAGACCACCTATTCCTATTACTGCAACGCCCTCCCGCCGATGTTCTTCTATTTCGGCATCGGCCTCTGACGCCATGCTGACCAAGGGACTACTGCTGAAACTCTTCGACGCCGCCCACATGCAGCGGTGGAACGACCGCCTGCGGCCGGTGGCGCTGTTCGAACTCGACAAGCAGGCGCACAAAATGATCGCGGCGGTCCACTTCGCCCGGTTCGAACAGGCGCGACGCGCGGTCGACCTTGACCTCCTCATCGAAGGGGCGCTCTTCGAGATGCTCCAGCGGGTGGTGCTCACCGACATCAAGCCGCCCGTCTTCCACCGCATCAAGGAGGATGCGGCGAAATACCGGCAACTCAACGACTGGATCTACGAGCAGTTGAAAAAATATCTCCTGCCGCTCGGCGACGGGACCGCCGACCGGTTCCGCGCCTACTTCGATGAACCGGAAGAGACCATTGAACGGCGCATCCTCGGCGCGGCGCATCTCTTCGCGACCCGCTGGGAGTTCGGGCTCATCGAGCGGCTCAACACCGGCTATTTCGATGTCGAAGACATCCGCCGCTCGCTCGACGAACGGCTCGCCGCCTATGGCGACCTCGCCGGGATGGAGGAGATCGCGAAGCACGGCGGGAACAACAACAGCCGCCATTTCCTCGATCTCTGCGGGCAACTGCGGTTCCAGTACCGCTGGTCGAATCTCCACATGATGCCGCGGATATCGGTGCTCGGCCACATGCTGCTGGTGGGCCTCGTTGCCTACCTCCATTCGCGCGAGATCGGCGCGTGCCGCCGCCGCGCGGTCAACAACTTCCTCACCGGGCTCTACCACGACCTGCCCGAGGTGCTCACCCGCGACATCATATCGCCGGTCAAGCGGTCGGTCGAAGGGCTTCCCGATCTCATCAAGGAATACGAGAGAGAACAGATGGAGCGCGAGGTCTACAGCCTGCTCCCCGACGGGTGGCGCGACGAATTCCGGCGCTACACCGAGGACGAGTTCTCCGACACGGCGCTCGTCGGCGGGAAGTTCACCCCGACCAAACCCGACGAGATATCGAAAAAGTACAACGACGACCGGTTCGACCCGCGCGACGGGTCATTGGTGAAGGCGGCCGACGAACTGTGCGCCTTCATCGAGGCATCGACCGCGATAAAGAACGGCAACCACGCCGAGGATTTTTTCAAGGTGCGGGTGCTGCTACGCGAGAAGTACGGGAATCGAACCGTTGCCAGCATCAACTTTGGCCAGATCTACGCCGACTTCGAGTAGGGCGTTCGCTTACTCCGCCGAGAACTTGGTGAGGAAAATTCCGCCGTTATCGCAAAGATTGCCGTCAAGGGATTGCGAAGTAAAACCGGTAACGAAAATGTCCCCTGTGTTGTCAACGGCAACAGAATAGCCAGAGTCGGCACCGGGGGTTCCCCACTGTTTGGTCCATGCTTTGGTGCCACCGGTATCCCATTTGGTCAGGAAAAGATCGTAGTGTCCGGCAGGCGTGTTCCCGTCAAGTGCACCTTCGGTGGATCCGGTCACGAAGATATTCCCCGCACCATCCACCGCGACAGAAGCGCCCTCATCGCACACGGAGGTGCCCCACTGTCTGGTCCATACCTTCGTACCATCGGCATCCCATTTGGTAAGAAAAAGATCACAACTTCCCATGCTGATATTTCCATCAAGTGCACCTTCGGTGATCCCTGCCACGAAGATGTTCCCGTCGCTATCCACGGCAAGGGAATAGCCATAATCATCAAAAGAGGTTCCCCATTGTTTGGTCCATGATTTGGTGCCGTCGGTGCTCCATTTGGTGAGAAAAATATCGTACCCACCACTGCTGGTATTTCCATCAAGTGCGCCTTGAGTATTTCCAGTTACGAAAATATCGCCGTTGCTGTTAATGGCAACGCCTTCGGCGGAGTTTCCGCTGGCCGTTCCCGACTGTTTGGTCCAAGCCTTGGTACCGTCGGTATTCCATTTGGTCAGGAAAATATCCCATCCCCCCATTGCGGTATTGCCGTCAAGTGCATCAGCGGTTTCCCCGACGACAAATATGTTCCCATCACCATCGACTGCGAGAGCAGAACCATTGTCTTGACCGCTGCTTCCCCACTGTTTGGTCCATGCCTTAATGCCGTCGGGGGTCCATTTCGTAAGGAAGATATCGTTCGCCGTGCTGGGGTTCGTGTTGCCGTCGAGAGAACCATCGGTGCTCCCCGTTACGAACATGTTCCCGTCGTCGTCAACCGCGGCGGCGGAACCGTTTTCGCCTTTCGCCGTTCCCCACTGTTTGGTCCATGCCTTGGTCCCGTCGAGAGCCCACTTGGTCAGGAAAATGTCCCCGCCGCCGAGGTAGGTGTTACCGTCAAGAGGAACAAAAGTATAACCCGCCACGAAGGTGTTCCCATGGTTGTCAACGGCAACGGATTTACCGAACGCCTCCAAATCAGTACACGACAGTTTTGTCCGGTTCGTCTGTGCGACGACGATGCCTTCTCCGATGGTAAATGTGTCGTGAGAGATGGTTATCGTGGAAGTTACCTCGTCCCCGTGCGTCGGCCCGGTCATCAGGCGGACCGCCACCGTGTCGCCGTTCTTCACGGTGCCGCTCTGTCCGCTCTCGGTATCGTTGATGAGGAGCATTCCCTCCGTTATCGCGATGTCGGCGTTTTCCAGATCGGTGGGTAGCGAAACGGTCGCCGGTTCGCTCTGCACCGTCACGCCGGGCCACTGTTCCAAGGTCTGGTCGGTGGCGAAGTAGGGCTCCACGCGGGTGGTCACGCTGAAGGTTCCCTTGTTCTCCTGGTCCGGGCGGTATATCCCGTCGTAGGTCACCGACAGGACACCTTCGGCCGTCGTGTCCAGTTCGGACGCGGCGGTGACTTTTACCGCGACGAGGTCGCCCGTGACCAGTTCGGTGGCGGTCTCGCCGAGGTCGACGCCGTTCACCACGAGCGTTCCGCCGGTCACGGTAGCATTAGCCGTCTCGGCGTAGGGCGGCAGAACGACCGTTATCTCATCGGAGGTGTACACGGCCGCCAGATCGGCCCCGGTCACCGGGGTGAAGACCACGGTGAAGTCGTACTTGTTGATCACAGTGTCGCCATCGTCGTCGCAGAAATCCTCGAACGGAGGAACGGTAACGGTGGTGTCCAATTCCGCATAGTAGGCCTCGATGTTGGTCCGGATGGTCGCCAGCATCGTGCCGACATACTGCGCGTTGGCCGCTATCTCTTCTTTTATCCCCGCGTCGTCTATCGTTCCATCCTCTTCGAGATCATCCATGAGGTCGCCGAGCAGTTGCGAGAGTTTTCCTTCGGTGTTGCCGGCCTGCAGGATCGCCGATATGGCGAGCAGTATCGCGTTGCTGGTCCCTTGTCGTGAGATATCCATCTCTTGGAAAGAGGAAACGCCCTCTTCTTCGATGTAGAACGCCTTCAGCACCTCCGCCTCGGCCTGTACTCGCGCCTCGGTGAAGTTCTTTTCCTCATGTTCCATGAGATACTTGATGCGGGGCCGCGCCAGCGTCGTGAGGATGTTGACATTGGTCTTCTCGCCCAGCGAAAGGTCGGCGAGCACATTGAAGGTGAGCGTCGAGGCGCTGACATCGCCCGTTATTTCGTTGAAGTAATAGCCCGATGCCTTTATCTCGGCGTATCTGCTCGTTAGAGTCGACGGCAAGTCGAACCCGCCGAGATCGTCCTCGGTCTGGGTGTTGTAACTCTTGCCGGTCGGCGCAAGGGCGGCGTCGAGTTCCTGAATGTCTATCTGGCTGTTCTTCACGAACGGCCCTTTCTGGACGAAGCCGGTGATGGTGTAGTCAACATCATGGTCTTTCGTCGTGTTCTCGCCGTCGCAGGAGACGACCAACAAGAACGACACGCTTGCCAACAACCACCAGAAGCATTTCATAATGCGTTCCTCCTTTTTCGAGCTGATACTTTAGCGTACACAACGAACATAGATAAGGTCGTTTCGGTCGAGAGAATTGCCGTCAATATTGCCCCTGTCAAAAGCGACACACCATGCATTGGAGGTATCGTCCGAAATTATGGAAGAAGACCAATGATAAGCAAAGTCTTGGCCTTTCCAATTCCAAGTTCCGATTTGCCAAAAAAGGCCGTTTTCGCCGGGGCCTAGATTCGCCCGCTCGCTATTATTACATGAATTGGAATAACAACTAATCGAAAGACAATCGTCTGTAACACCGCAGGACCCGCCGGTGACCGTTGCCGTGTCACCCCTAATGATAGTGCGAAGTTCCGAGATGGTCGGCATTCGCCAATCATCATGTCCAGCGTAGGTCAAATTCTGACAATAGGTTTCCGCATCGTAGTGGCTTTTCATCGTATAGTCGATATCTCGTTGCCACATAAGCCCTATCGTATTGTCGACAACAACCATATCTCCATTTTCTTCCTGTACGGTCAGGATGCTCTTCGTTTTTACAGTGAAGATCCCTGTGTTTTCAAGAGAATCGGTATAGACCCCTGCGTAAACGACGGTCACTGTCGCCTCGACAGCTGTTTCCAACTCCGCACTGGTGGTCACCTTGACGGCGATGAGGTCGCCCGCGACCAGTTCGGCGGTCGTCTCACCGAGGTCGACGCCGTTCACCACGAGCGTTCCGCCGGTCACCGTGGCATCGGCCGTCTCGGCGTAGGGTGGTAGGACGATCGTTATCTCGTTGGATGTGTATTCCGTCAACAGTTCAGCATCTACAATCGGAGCAAAAACAATGGTAAAATCATACTTGTTTATCACCGTATCGCCGTCATCGTCGCAAAAATCCTCAAAGGCGGGAACGGTGATGGTGGTGTCCAACTCCGCGTAGTAGGTCTCGATGTTGGTCCGGATGGTCGCCAGCATCGTGCCGACATACTGCGCGTTGGCCGCTATCTCTTCTTTTATCCCCGCGTCGTCTATCGTTCCATCCTCTTCGAGATCATCCATGAGGTCGCCGAGCAGTTGCGAGAGTTGCCCTTCGGTGTTGTCTGCCTGCAGGATCGCCGATATGGCGAGCAGTATCGCGTTGCTGGTCCCCTGCTGGGAGATATCCATCTCTTGGAACGAGGAAACTCCATCTTCTTCGATGTAGAACGCCTTCAGCACTTCCGCTTCGGCCTGCACTCGCGCCTCGGAGAAAGTCTTCCCTTCGTCGCTGATGAGATACTTGATGCGGGGCCGCGCCAGCGTCGTGAGGATGTTGACATTGGTCTTCTCGCCCAGTGAGAGGTCGGCGAGCACATTGAAAGTAAGGGTCGAGGCGCTGACACCCCCGGTAATCTCGTTGAAGTAGTACCCCGACGCCTTTATCTCGGCGTACTTTTCCGACAGTTTCGAGGGCAACTCAAACCCGCCGAGGTCGTCCTCGGTCTGGGTGTTGTAACTCTTACCGGTCGGCGCAAGGGCGGCGTCCAGTTCCTGAATGTCTATCTGGCTGTTCTTCACGAACGGCCCTTTCTGGACAAATCCGGTCACGGTGTAGTCCTGTATGACATCGTCGTCGGAGGTCGTCAGTTCGTCGCTGTCGGCAACGGAAACATCGTCCTTCGTGCTACTCTTCCCACCGTCACAGGAGAGGATGAACAGCGCCGACATACTTGCCAAGAAAACAAAAAACCATCTCATGCTCATCATCCTCCCCGGTCTGCCGTTGACATCGGGGGGATACTACTCCCGGGCAGAGAGGAAATCAAGGTCACGCAATAAGAGAGGGGCCACCGTTGCTTTTCGCGCCGGAAAAACTACAATCATGCCACACCCCACCCACGGAGGCCCCATGGACACCGTTGCCGCCCGCGCCGTCTACCGCAAGATACACGACAACATCGCCACCGTCATCCGCGGACAGGACCGCACGATACGCCCCCTGCTCGCCGCCTTTTTCAGCGGCGGCCATGTCCTGCTGGAGGACTACCCCGGCACCGGCAAGACGACGCTCGCCAAGACGCTCGCCCGCTCCATAGACATCCCGTTCCGCCGCATCCAGTTCACCCCCGACCTGCTTCCTTCCGACATCCTCGGCGTATCGGTCTACAATCAGCACGACGGGAAGTTCGAGTTCCGCGAGGGGCCCGTGTTCACCAACATCCTGCTCACCGATGAGATAAACCGCGCGAGTCCCCGCACCCAGTCGGCGCTCCTCGAGGCGATGGCCGAGGGACAGGTGAGCACCGACGGCGTCCGGCGGCCGCTCCCCGAGCCGTTCTTCGTCATCGCGACGCAGAACAACATCGAGTCGCGCGGCACCTATCCGCTCCCCGAATCGCAGATGGACCGGTTCATGATGCGGCTCTCGATGGGCTACATCGGGCGCGACGAAGAGGTGGCGGTCATGTCGGCGCAGGGTATCGAACATCCGCTCAAGCAGGTGCGGCCGGTCAGCGACGCCGCCGAGGTGACGGCGGTCCTCCACGCGGTCCGGGGCGTCGCCATCAGCGAAGAGATGAAACGCTACATCGTCGATCTTACCGCCGCCACCCGCACCGCGGAGGGGATCGCGCTCGGGGCGAGCCCGCGAGCCTCCATCGCCCTCATGCGGACCGCGCAGGCACTGGCACTCTTCGACGGCAAGGGTTTCGTGACCCCCGACTATGTGCAGGAGATGGCCATACCGGTCCTCGCCCACCGCCTGTTCCTCGACCCGCAGGCCCGGTTCGCCGGGCTGTCGGCCGAAGCGGTCGTCACCCGCGTCCTGCAAGGGATCCCGGCGCCGGTATGAGACGCCGGCTCTACATCTGGTACCGCCGCACCGAGCGGTTCTCGCGCTATCTCCGCGAACGGCTCACCCCCGTCGGCATGCTCGTGTGGGTGCTCTTCTTTTCCGCGCTCATCTTCGGGCTGAACACTCAGAAGAGCATGGTGTTCCAGATACTCGCGATACTCTTTTCCCTGCTCACGCTGTCGCGGCTCGCCGACCGTTCCTTCTCCCCGCGACTCGCCGTGCGCCGCCATCTCCCCAAGTACGGCGCCGCCGGCACGCCGCTCCGCTACCCGGTCACCGTCCGGAATCTCGGTGACCGCGCCGAGAAGGGGCTGACGCTCCGCGAGACGCCGGAGGACCCGACCCCCTCGTTCGAGGAATGGCGCGACACCCCCGAACCGGGCGAGGAGGAACGCAACCGGTTCGACCGGCTCATGCGGTATTACCGCTGGGAGTGGCTCATAGGCAAACGGATCGGCGCGACCTTCGAGCCGGCCGAACTGCCGACGCTCGCTCCCGGCGAAACGCGCGACATCGAGTTGACGCTCACCCCGACGCGGCGGGGCGTCGTCCGGCTCGCCGGCCTGCGGGCCGAGCGGAGCGACCCGTTCGGCGTCTGGAAGCGGGGGCTCGTCGTGCCCGCCGAAGGACGGCTCACCGTCCTGCCGCGGCTCTATCCGGTGAACGCCCCCGATTTCTGCGGCCACCGCCGCTACCATCCGGGCGGCGTGCCGTCGGCCCATAAGACCGGTGATTCCGAGGAGTTCACTCAGGTCCGCGAGTACCGCCCCGGCGATCCGCTCCGCAAGATACACTGGCGTTCGACGGCGCGGACCGGGATGCTCACCGTCAAGGAGTTCCAGAACGAATACTTCGCGCGGGTCGGCATCATACTCGACACCTTCCTGAAAAGTTCCTTCAGCGCGGTGCTCGAAGAGGCGGTGTCGGTCGCCGCCTCGTATGTCGCCCGCGGCGGATCGGACGACGAGATGGTGGACCTCATGTTCGTCGGCGCCGAGGCCTATTCGTTCACCGGCGGGCGCGGCGTCGCGAGCACCGACCGGATGCTCGAGATACTCGCCGGGGTCGAGCCGTGCCGCGACCGGCCGTTCGACGACCTCCTGCGCGTCGTTGCCGAACGGGCCACGCTCCTGTGCGGCGCGGTGGTGGTGCTGACCGGCTGGGACGACCGGCGGCGACAACTCATAGAAACGCTCGAAACGGCGCGGGTGGAGCACCTCGCGCTCCTCATCATCGATAACGCCGCAACCATTCCAACGGAGGTTCCGGTGCGGGTGCTCGAGGTCGGCAGGATAGCGGAGGGCTTGAGACGGCTATGAACCGCCCCGCCTACCAGACACCGCGCTGGCTGCTCGGCGCACTGTTCCTCTTCTGGGGCGTGAACAGCGACATGCCGGTCTACGGTCTCATGGCGGCCCTGCTCGTCGAGGGCTCGTACCTCGTCAAACGGAAATGGGAACTCACCCGCGACGATTTCATCCGGGTGAGCGATGTCAGTTCGTTCATCATGCTCGGATCCATCCTGCTCATCTATCTCACCAACGAGCCGTGGCAGATCATGCGGCGGTTCGTCATCTGGCTCCCGATCATCCACCTGCCGCTCCTGCTCTCCCAACTCTACTCGACGAGCGACCGCATCGTCATCGGGACGCGGCTCGGCCTGCGCAAAGGCCGCGAACCGCACGCCCACCGACCGTTCAACCTGACCTGGATATATGCCGCGCTCCTCGTTTTCTCGGCCGCCGCCGCCAACAGCCGCGCGGTCTGGTTCTTCCCGTTCCTTGTGCTGTTCGCCGTGTGGGCCCTGTTCAACTACCGCGGCCGCCGCTACCCGGCGGCGCTCTGGACCGGCGGCATGGTGATCGTCGCGGTCGTGTCGCTTTTCACCGCGCTCTCGCTCAACAACGCGTTCCTCTATTCGCAGGACCGGCTGATGGAGTATTATCAACTCTGGTTCGCCCGGTTCTACGCCGACCCGTTCAAGAGCGACACCAACCTCGGGTCGCTCTCGGCCTTCAAGGCCTCTTCGCGCATCCTGATGCGGGTCCGTCCCGGCGACGGCCCCGGCGCCCCCTACTACCTCACCGACGGCGTCTTCGACACCTACGCGGTCACCTCGTGGTACAATCGCGATCCCCGCTCGCGTCCCGTACCGCTCGACGAGAACGCCCGGTGGGTGCTTCGCGAACCGGCGCCGCCGGTCGAGGCGCGCGTCGACATCAGCGCGTGGCTTCCCCGGAACAAGGGCGTGCTCCCGCTCCCGCAGGGGGCGCACCTCGTGTCGCGGCTCAACGCGGCGGGGCTCAAGGAACTGGCGCTCGGCCCGGTGCTCGTCGAAGAGGGCCCCGAACTGCTCGACTACACCGCGCACTACCTGCCCGGCGCCGACCACGCGGCGCCGCCTTCCGACCGCGACCTCATGGTGCCGGCCGACGAACTGCCGGGGCTCGACGCCGCGATAGCCGAGATGGCGCCGGCGACCGGTGACCCGCGCGCCGTCATCGACGCGCTGGACCATTTCTTCCTCTTCCGCTTCACCTACTCGCTCGACGCCGTGCCGTACGCGAAACAGCGGACCGCCGTATCGAATTTCCTCATGAACCAGCGCCGCGGCCACTGCGAGTATTTCGCGACCGCCACGGTGCTTCTCCTGCGGCGGCTCGGCATACCGGCCCGCTACAAGACCGGGTTCCTCGTGGACGAATGGAGCCCCATCGAGGAGACCTATGTGGTGAGGGAACGGCACGGCCACGCGTGGGCGACGGCGTGGGTCGGTGGGGCATGGATCGACCTCGACACGACGCCGCCCGGCTGGATCGTGACCGAGTCGCTCGCCGCCGGACCGTTCGAACGGGTGCGCGACCTCTTCGCGTATCTCGGCTACCGCTACGAGAAGTTCCGGCAACTCAAGGACGAACGGGTCAATCAGGCGCTACTCGCCGGCATCGTGATACTTTCCGCCATCCTCCTTTACCGCATCTATGCGCAACGCCGACGAAAGGAGGCGGGGGCCGGGGGCCTGACCGATCTCATGCAGTACGACACGCCGGGGAAGGATTCTCCGTTCCATGCGGTGGCGGAACTCCTCGCCACTATCGGCGTCGCGCGGCTCGATCATGAGACCTACGGCCGCTGGGCACTGCGCATCGACGAGGTGCGGCGGGGGCGCGGCGACGCGAACACCCCCTTCGTGGACGAAGAGTTCATGGCGCTTCTTTCTCTTCATGAACGGTACCGGTTCGACCCGCGGGGGCTGACGGCCGAAGAGAAGGAACGCTTCATCGCCGATGCCACCGCGTGGCTCGAACGCCACCGGCCGAAGCAGTGAATATCCTTCCGCTTTACTTTCAATTTATTCATGGCTATAATCGCGGCATGGTTGGGGAACAGCGTTTAGTTCCTTTCGTTGATAAGGGGACGGTCATGGGTAGATATCTTTTTATCCTTGCGGCACTGCTGATGTTGGTCTCCTGTGACGATGTCGGCACAAAGACCTTGACAGAAAGTGATTTAGGTAAGGACGACAACGCAGCTGATACCACAGTGGATATTGAAGAACAGGATGTCAAAACCGATGATTCTTTTCCTGATGACCTGACCGACACAGCGCAACCAGACAATGACTCCGTGAATGAGTCAGATGTGATAGCTGACAACGATGCTATCAACATAGTGCCTCTTAACATCGCTTGGATCAAACAATGCCCTGATATTGCAACGGTGTTGGCTGTCGATGAAGTGAACATTTATACGGCCGGAGCAACAGCGCTTGCTCTTGATGAAAATACGAATACTGGCCTCGACGATGTTTTTCTAACCAAATGGAGCAATGAAGGAACAGAGATATGGACCAAACAATGGGGCAGTACGGAAAATGATGACGCATTTTCTGTTGCAGCGAGAGGTTCCAATATCTTTATTGCCGGCATTACTGAAGGGTCATTTGACGGGAATACTCTCCCCGCGCCGGGATATCAGGATTCGTTCTTATTAAGAACCGACACCAATGGTGCTCCTGTTTGGATCAAGCAGTGGGGCGCAGGTGCTTGGGATACCGCCGCTTCTGTGGCGATAGATAATAGTAATGATACATATACGACCGGGAGCTTAGATGAATTTATAGAGCCCAATTACTATAGCGACATTTTCCTCCAAAAAAGAAACGACGAAGGAAATCTCCTTTGGGAAAAACAATGGGGAACGGGGGCGGACGACTACGGAGTTTCAGTTGTCATGGACAGTGAAGATTATATTTATGTTACTGGCTCCACGATGCTATCGCTGGACGGCAACATAAACCCGAATGAGGGATGGCACGATGTTTTTCTCACCAAATGGGATTCCAGCGGAACAAAATTATGGACCAAGCAATGGGGGACCGTTGAGGTAGATCATGCGCAAAAAATGGTGATAGATGATTCTGATAATATCTACATAACAGGAAACACCGATGGCTCCTTTGATGGGTACACCAATGTGGGCGGGAAGCAGGATATCTTCTTAACAAAACTCGATACCGAAGGATCCATGATATGGACCGTACAATGGGGAACGGATAAGAATGAGGATGTCGTTTCAGTCGCAGTATCCAGATCAGGGAGTATTTTTGTCGCAGGTCGAACGGAAGGGGTCTTGGATGGTAATACCAAGATTGGAAGTTACGACATTTTCCTCACCAAGTGGAATGCCAACGGAACAAAAGCATGGACCAAGCAATGGGGCACGGAAAAAATGGATTGGGTTTATGATATGGTAACCGATTCTTCTGATAACATCTATCTGGTTGGATATGGTCCGCTGGATATTAATTCTTCCAGTAGCGAGAATAACTATGCGCCTTTTCTCATGAAAATTCTTCCTGAAGAGTGAAATGCAGGGGGCGACACGAACCTAGCTGAACAGCGGTTCGCGCTTCACTATCAATGCAATGAGTTCGGAGAGTTCGGGGGAGAGCGGGCCGCGCTCGGTGAGGTCGGGGAGGTGGAGCGTCGTCGGTTTCTTGGTGTCGAACGGCGTATATTTAAGGATAAGGTGTTCGAGGTAGAATTCGGCCGGGTCGCGTTGTTCGGGGTCATAGAGCGGATCACCCGTGAGCGGCAACCCCATCCCGGCGCACATCACCCGTATCTGGTGGAAGCGTCCGGTCAGTAACCGGATGAGGAGATGCCACCGGTCGGGCATCCCCGGCACCGGCGCGGCGCCGAGTATCTCCAACCGCGACGATTTACCGCCGGCATGGACGATCTTCGAGCGTCCTTTCTCCTCTTTCAGATATGCCGCGTGTTCGCCGATGAGGTCGGCAGGACCCTTCCCCGCCGGAGCGGCGACGCGGGCGAGATAGTATTTCTCCCAGCGACCCGCCTTTATCTCGGCATTCTGGAACGCTATCGCCTCCTGCGAGAGGCAGACAAGAAGGATGCCCCGGGTAACGCGGTCGAGCCGATGCGGGAGTTTCGGGTCGGCGCCGGGATGCCTTTTGGCGACGAGCGCCTTTGCCGATACGCCGTCGGTGTCGCTTTTGAACTCGCTTGACAGACCCGCCGGTTTGAAGAGCACCAGTTCGTTGTCGCTTTCCCTGAGGATGAGTAACCCGCCGGACATCAGCGGTTGCTGGCCGCCTCGGCCTGTTTAAGCAGTTTTTCGATGGTGGTCAGCCCCTTTTCCTTCGCCACCTGCGCCGCCGTTTTTCCCTCGAACTGCCGCGCGGTCGGGTCGGCGCCGAGACCGAGCAGACGGTCGACGAGATCGCCGTTGTTCTTCTCGACGGCGTAGAACAACGCCGTCTTCCCGTAAGAATCGGTCTGGTTGACCTTGAACGGTTTTCCCATGAGGAGATTGACAAGCGACGGCCGGTCCTCCTCTATCGCCAGCATGAGCGCCGTCTTGCCTTCCTTGTATTTGAGGTTGAGATCCCCCTCGCCGCCGCTCCGCAGGATGAGTTCGGCCGCGCCGAGTTGCCCCTTGTGGAACGCGAACATGAGGAGCGTGCTCCCCTTGAAGTATTTGCCGTTCACATCGGCCTTGCCGTCGATGAGCGCCTTCAAAACATCGAGAAAGCCCTTCTCGACCGCCATCACGAGTAACGGTTTGCCGTCGGCCGCCTTGGCGTCGATCGGCGCCCCCTTCGCGAGGAGCGACCGCACCGCCGCCCCGTCGCCCCGCTGGGCCGCCGCGACCAGTTCCACCGGCAGACGGTCGGTCTTCGACAGCAGGTCTATCGCCCCCTTGCGGCGCGATTCGAACGCGTACTCGAGCGCCGTTTTGCCCTCCTCGTCCTTCGCGTTGCGGTCGGCCCCCTTGTCGAGCAGGAGTTGCACCAGTTTCTCGTCGCCGATCTCGGCGGCGTACATGAGCGGCGTCTTGCCGCGGCCGTCGGGCGTATGGATGCTGGACCCTTTCTGGAGCAGTATCTCGGCGAGCGTCCGGTTCTTCATCACGATGGCATGCATGAAGGCGGTCTTCCCGTCGGGACCCGCGATGCCGAGATCGAGTTCCTTCTTCGTCAGGAACAGCCGGATGATGCCCATCTGGCCCGAATTGACCGCGGTGATGAAGAGCGGCCAGCCGTCGTCATCCACCGCGTTGACATCGGCGCCATCCTCTATCGCCGACGCGACATCGGTGAGTTTCATGTCGCCGACCGCCTCGAACAGCCGTTGGGTGGCACCGGCACCCGGGCCGGCAAATAGGGTCACCCCCCACAGGGATACGATGAAAAACAAGGGGACGCAACGGGTCATGGCTTCCTCCGGAACGATATCGTCATGGCGTCAGTCGGGTGTGCTGGCATCCTTACCCGGCACGAGGATGTAGCAGTCGCGGGTGTCGAGTTTCGTACCGCTTCCCCACACCTCTATCTTGGCGATGAACAGACGCGTCTCGGTCGAGGTGTTGTCGTGAAAGGTGTTCCGGAAGGTGACCTCGAAGGTGACCTTCTCGCCCGGATTCACACCGGGGAACTCCGTCGGGGAGATGCCGGTGATGAACTTTGTCGTGTCGGAGACCCCGTAAGTGTTGGCGACATGTTTGCGCAGGGTCGAGACATCGATGGCGATGTTCGCCGTCAGTTCTATCACCGCGTCGACGACATCCTGCGACATACCGGTGCCGTCTGAACTTATCGCCTGATTGAACGACTGGCTCGCGGCGTCCACCGAGCCGGTCCCGGTCGATATCTGCTCATAATAGGACATGGCGACCTGTCCCGCGCTCGAATCGAGCCCGATGAACTTGGCGTTCACCGCGTTCATCGCGGAGATCACCTCGCCGAGTGAGCGGGCATGATCATCGGCGATGGGGTTGCCGAATTTGTCATTGGGAAGCCAATCGCCGAAATCGGTCGTGAAGGCCTCGTCGGTCATCAGGATGAATATCGGCAGGGCGCCGGAACGGAAACAGAGTCCGCCGAAATGGCCCATGGGGCACGACGCAGGCGCGATGTCGACGAGGATCTCGTACCCTCCCTGCGAGGCTCCGCACCCGTTCGTCGGGTGACAGATGCGCTGGTAGGTACCGGCGCCGCTCGCCGCCTGATAAAGCACCTCGGGAATGTACTCGTAGGTGCCGGGGGTCACGGCGATGTCGGTCACCGCCCCCTGCACGAGGAGCGGATCGACGCTCATCGGCTGGACCGGCAGATAGACATTGGCCGTTTTTTCGAGCGGGTCACTCTTGGTCATGTCTATCGGGCCGAACTTGGCGAGCCCGAACGCGGCATCGTCGAGCGCGGAGGAGACCTGATCGATGATGATGCCGTTGATGTCGGTCTTGAGGTTCGCGTGCTCTCCGCTCATCGAGTTGGAAAGATCCACGATGATGAGCACATCGGCGGTCCGGATGTCGGTCGAGAACTCGAGATCGCGCACCTCGGCGGGATCGTTGTAGGGCAGTATCAGGTAGAAGAAATCGGAGGGAATGGTCGAACTCTTATCGAGCGGATCGTACCCGAGCACATATTCGGTGTTGTCGTCTATTCCGTCGTCGTCGGTGTCCTTCAGCGTGGGATCGGTCCCTTCCTGATGTTCTATCTTGTCCGAAAGACCGTCGCCATCCGAATCGCCATCGAGGAAATCGTATATCTCGTCACCGTCGCTGTCGGCCGGTTTTTCGCCCGTTCCCTTCTCGACGGCGTCGAGGAAACCGTCGCCGTCGCTGTCGTCATCGAGGTAGTTCGGCGTCTCATCGCCATCGAGGTCGACCGCCGTTTCGTACTTGTCCTCTATGCCGTCGTCGTCGCTGTCGGTGTCGCGGTAGTCGGGCGTGTCGTCCCCGTCGCTGTCGACCGGGGCGGTCGGATCGGCGCCCGCCTCGACGCTGTCGGGGATGCCGTCGTCATCGCTGTTGGTGTCGCGATAGTCGGGCGTGCCGTCCCCGTCACTGTCGCGGCAGGTCTGTTCGGGACACTCGACGCCGTCGGGGATGCCGTCGCCGTCACTGTCGGTGTCCTTGAAATTGGGCGTATCGTCGCTGTCGCTGTCGATAGGAACGCCTCCCGGCGCCTCGACGCTGTCGGGTATCCCGTCGCCGTCCGTGTCATCGTCGAGATGGTCGGGGATCCCGTCGTCGTCGGTATCCTCGCAGGGGTTCTCCTTGCATTCCTTCCCGTTCGGGATGCCGTCGCCGTCATCATCGGCGTTCGCCCATATCTCGTCGACATCGGGCGCGACATCGGAATCTTTCGGCGCGTCTTCGTCGCTCTTCGTGTCGCCGTCCGGAACGATGTCGCCATCGAGACCGGTATCGTCTCCCGTCACGGTGTCGGTCTCCGGGAGCGCCTTGTCGGTGTCGGCGGGAGTGTCGGTCTCGCCGGTCGCCTCGTCGGTGTCGGTCGCCGGCTCCGTGTCGGTCGCCGGTTTACTCCCCGGCCCGCAGGAAACGGTCAGAAGCAGGACGAAAAGGATGACCAGCGGATATCTCGGCAGTTCCATGCAGTTGGCTCCCTTGCTGAACGGACCCTTCTCTCTGTCTTTCTAGTCGTCGCCGCCGTTGTCAACGATACCCGGCACGAGGATAAAGACCTGCCGCGTGTCGAGCAGGGTGCCGGCGCCCATGACATTGATGTTGGCGACGAAGAGTTTCGTCTCGGTCGTCTGGTTGTCGTAGGTCGTGTTCTGGAAGGTGACATCGAAGGTGACCACGGTACCCGGCTTCACCTTGTAGAAGGTCGTCGTGTCCTTCGTATCAAAGCCGTTCACCGGATCGGCGGTGTTCGGGACGACCGCCTTAACGAACGCCGAGGTGTCGATACTCTCGTCGTTCGCGACCGACTTCACGATGGTGTTGACATCTATCTGTATCCCCTTCGAAAGGGCAACGACCGCGTCGACGACCTGTTGCGACAGACCGGTGCCATCCGAGTTGATGGTATAGTTGAATGCGTTGCCGCTCCCGTCAAGCGAGCCGGTGCTGGTCGATATCTCTTTGAAGTTGTTCGTCAGCGTGCTGCCTCCGCCCGAATTGATGCCGATGAACTTAGCGTTCTTGGCATTCATCGCCGCGAACGCCTCCGCCTTTGAATGGGTATCACAACTGCTCGCGTAGTCCTGAAGTTCCTCGTCGGTGCACATGATGACTATGGGGAGCGCCTCGTCGCGCCAGCCGGGAACGCTTGTCGGGATCGTGCTTGCCGCCATGATGATATTGCAGCCGCCGCCTTCGCACTCATAGGTGACGCCCTGGCCGGTCATCGCCTGATAGAGCGCCTCGTAAGCCGCCTCGGACGAACCCCCGCATTCGGCTATCGTGTTGACCGCCGCCTGCACCGCCGCCGCGTCGGTCGTCATCCCTTGGGCCAGGATATAGGGGTCGTCCTCAAGGGTCCCGAACTTCGCAAGACCGAATGCGACCCCCGGTATCTGCGCCTTGATGCCGTCGATGACCACGGTGTTGATGCCGGTCTTGAGGTTTGCATGCTCGCCGCCCATCGAACCGGAGAGATCGACCATGATCATGATGTCGGCCTTCTGGATGTTGGTCTGGAAGTCGAGCGAATCCTGCACCGAGGGAGCGTTGTAGGGCAGGATGTAGTAGTAGGCGTTCTCCGGGATGCTGCTCGTCGGATCGTTCGGGTCGCTCCCGAAGGCATGCTCGGTATTGTCGTCAACCTCGTCGTCATCGCTGTCGGGATCGAGCGGATTCGTGCCGATCTCCAATTCCTTTGCATCGGTCAAGCCGTCATTGTCGGAGTCCTTGTCCTTGAAGTCGGGGAACCCGTCATTGTCCGAATCGGCGCAGGGTTGCGCGGGACATTCGGTCCCGTCAAGTATGCCGTCGCCGTCACTGTCGGTGTCGCGGTAGTTCGACGCGCCGTCGCTGTCGCTGTCCTTGTTCCCCTCGTAGAGGTCAGGCACGCCGTCGCCGTCGCTGTCGGTATCGAGGTAGTCGGGCGTCCCGTCCTGATCGGTGTCGGCGCAGGGCTGTTCGGAACACTCGATGCCGTCGAGGATGCCGTCGCCGTCGGCGTCGGGATCGCGGTAGTTCGGTATCCCGTCGCTGTCGGCGTCGCCGGTCCCTTCGACGCCGTCGGGAACGCCGTCGTTATCGCTGTCGGTGTCGAGGAAATCGGGCGTATCGTCGTTATCAGTGTCGACCGGGATACCGCTCGGCGCTTCGGTGCTGTCGGGCAGACCGTCACCGTCACTGTCAAGGTCGAGATAGTCGGGCGTTCCGTCGCCATCAGTGTCGGCGGTCCCCTCGATGCCGTTCTTGACCCCGTCACCATCATCGTCGAGTTCGTTCCATGCGGTCATGTTGTCGGTATCGGGCGGGTAGTCGCCGCCCCCCTCGGTGACCGGGGCGTCGCCGTCGACCTTCGTGTCGGGCGTTCCCCCCGTGTCGGTCTTGGCGTCGTCGCCGTTCGCATCGTCGTCGCCACCGGCGACATCGTCGGTCCCGGGGTCGTTCGGGCTCTCATCGCCGCAATTCAGCAAGAATAGCGCCAGCATGGTCGCCAGGATGATCGCCGTAACGGTCGTTTTCTTCATGGTATCCTCCTTCTGGAGATAGCTCCTTTGGTGTAGTTACCCGCTCGCATGGGGATTATTATAAAAATTACTTTGGTAAAAGCAACCATAAAAAATCCCGCGGGCGGGATGACCGACCGAAAAATGTTGCAAAAGGGTATCGAACACGCTACAACTGACCGAAAGATAGGCGACTCAGGCAAGGTGCGGATAGCGTAACTTCTTTTAATTTTCGGAGGTCATCCCATGGAAAAACGGGTTCACAATTTTTACGCGGGCCCGGCGGCGTTGCCGACCGAGGTCATGAAAGAGGCGCAGGCCGAACTGCTCAACTTCATGGGCACCGGCATGAGCGTCATGGAGATCAGTCACCGGTCCAAGGAGTTCGATAAGGTCATTCAGGAGGCCGAGGCCGACATGCTCAAGATCCTCGGGCTCTCATCGGAGCAGTACACCGTGCTGTGGCTGGGCGGCGGGGCGACCCACCAGTTCATCATGCTCCCGATGAACACGATGGAAAAGACCGACACTGCCGACTATATCGTCACCGGCCAGTGGGCCGAGCGGGCCCACGAAGAGGGCGCCTACTGGGGCAACGCGCATGTCGTGGCGACCTCGAAAGGCGAGGCGAAGCCCTACTGCCGCCTCCCCGAGATAAAGAAGGAGAACATGTCCGACAACGCGAAGTACCTCCACTTCACGACCAACAACACCATCTACGGCACCCAGTTCTGGAAGTTCCCCGAGGCGAAACCGGGCATCCCGCTGATATCCGACATGTCGAGCGACTTCCTGTCGCGCACCTTCGACGCGTCGAAGTTCGACATGATCTATGCCGGCGCCCAGAAGAACATCGGCCCCGCCGGGGTCACTGCGGTCGTCATCAAGAAGGCGTTCGCCGAGAAATACTGCAAGAAGAAACTCCCCAAGACGCTCGACTATAATGTCCAGATAAAGAAGCAGTCGCTCTTCAACACCCCGCCCTGCTTCAACATCTACATGGTCGGCAAGGTGATGAAGTGGATATTGGGCAAGGGAGGTCTCGCGGCGGTCGAGGCGATGAACCGCAAGAAGGCGGAACTCATCTACGGCGCCATCGACGCCCATCCCGAGTTCTACAAGGGCTATGTCACCGTCAAAGAGCACCGTTCGTGGATGAATGTGAACTTCAATCTGCCGACGCCGGAACTCGACGAGAAGTTCGTGAAGGAGGCGAAGGCCGAAGATATGGTCGGGCTCAAAGGGTACCGCGATCTCGGCGGCATCCGCGCCAGTCTCTACAATGCGACGACGGTCGAATCGGTCGAGAAACTGGTCGCGTTCATGGATAAGTTCCACAAGGCCAACAAGTAGCGATCACCACACCCACTCGATAAGAACACCGGCCACCACGACCACCGCGAACCATCCCGCCAGTAGCCATACCATCCGCCACGGCCGGGGCTCCGCTCTTTCCGGCCTTGTCTTTTCGGCGGCGACGCGCGACGACAGCAGCATCCCGACCGCCGCGCAGACGGCGAACCCGATGAGATTCCACCACATCCAGCCAACTCGATCGGCGTGGAAAAGCCACAGGTATATGTTGGCGCCGACCCCGGCGGCGAGGCCGGCGAGCGCCCCGTGCGCCGTTGAACGCGGAGCAAGGATACCGATGAGGAAGACCGCCGCCACCGGCCCGTAAAAGGCCGATCCGATCTTGTTGACCAGTTCGATGACCGTATCGTGCCCGCCGCCGAGCCACAGCGCGAACAGTATCGCCATGCCGCCCCAGAAGGCGGCGATACCGCGCGACCAGCGGACCTTCACGGCGTCGCAGAGTTCGTTCAGCGACGGGCGCGCCGCGAGCAGTATATCGTTCCACGCGGCGGCCGAAAGCGAATTGACCGCCGAGTCTATCGACGACATCGAGGCGGCGAATACGCCGGCGACGATGAGCCCCAGAAAGCCGGTCGGGACATGATGCAGGAAGAAGGTGGGCATGAGGTAGTCGGGCGGCAGGGCGGCGACCATCCCGCCGAACGCCGGATGCGCCGCCATGAACGGGAGCATCAGCACCCCGACGGCGCAATAGGTCAGCACGAGAGGGAAACGCAGAACGCCGTTGAGCGCGAGCGCCTTGGCCGATTCGCGGGGCCCGGCGGTGCAGAGGAGCCGCTGGGCCTGCGTCTGGTCACAGCCATAGTACGAAAGATAGAGGAACAGTCCGCCGAACAGCATGGGCCAGAACGAGAAGTTCGCCCCGTCGGTCACGCCGTTCGTGCCGAGTTCGAACACCGCGAGTCGTTCGTGCCACGACGAGAGGTCCCAGCCTCCTTCCGGTATCTGGATCGCGATGATGACGCCGCAGGCGATCGCGGCGAGCCAGAGCACCGCCAACTGAACGATGTCGGAATAGATATCGGCCCGGATGCCGCCCCAGATAGTGTAAAGGACCGACACCGCGCCAACGAGCACGATGGTGAGAGGCAAGGACATATCGAGGCAGACCGCCGTCACATAGGAGGTCGCGAGTAGCGCGACCCCGGTCCCCATCGAGCGGCTCACGAGGAATATCACGCTGACGGCGCGGCGGACCACCGGGCCGAACCGATCCTCCAGATAGCCGTAGATGGTGAACCCGCGATGACGCCAGTAAGCGGGAACGAGCACGCCGATGATCGGTATCATGGCGAGCGGCACCGCCATCTCGTACTGGAGCCATTTGAGTCCGCCGCCGTTTTTCACAGCGATGAAGGCGGGAGCACCGATGAGACTGATGGCGCTTACCTGATTGGCGACAAGCGACAGCCCCACCTGCCACCACGGCACCGTACTGCCGGCGACATAGTATTCACGCTGATCGCGCTGCCGGCGACCGATGAGGAACCCCATGCCGAGGATGAGCGCGATGTACAGGGAAAGTATCGCCCAGTCGAGCGGCCTCATCGGTTCCCGTTCTCGACGATGGCGAACAGGCGCTCCTGAAGATCGGGGATCGCCGCACGGACACGGACCCACGCCGACATGAGCGGGATGCCGATCGGGTCGCGGGAAAATTCTCCCTGCGCCCGCTTGATCGATTCGACGAACACCTCGCTCGCGGAAACCTCGCCGTTCCGGTCGTAGGCAAGACCGTTTATCGACGCAAGTCCGTGATATTTCTCTATCGCCTTGCGCGATTCCTGAATATAGGTCGAAAGAAGCGTACGGAAGAAGGAATCGGACATCACATACCCGTCCTGACTGAGAACGCGGAACAGCGCCTGCGCGATATCCTCCGACATACGGGCAAGACCGGTGGAGGGATCATCTTTCGAAAGTTCGCGGTGCTTATGCTCATAGGTGTCGAGTATCTCGACCTGACAGACCCGATTGACATTGGTCTGCTGGTAGACCTCCGAGAGCATCGAGACCTCGAGCCCCCAGGTCGGCGAGATGCGTATCGAGCGAGCCAGTTCGCCGATACAGGCGAATTCGCCCGACAGCGCGTACCGGAACGAATCGAGAAAGTCGAGGAAGGGGCGGTTGCCGAGTATCTTGGTAAGCGACCGGAGAAGCGGCGTGTAGAATATGCGGGTGACGCGACCGTAAAGCCGGTCGGTGGCACGGGCGTAGTAGCCTTTGCTGAACTCGAAGTTAAGCGCGGGGTTGACGATGGGATAAACAAGCCGAGCAAGCAATTCCCGAGAATAATTAACGATATCACAGTCATGAAGCGCGATGGCGCAGGCCTCGTTTTCGTGGTCGGCGAGTATATATCCCATCGAAAGCCACACCGACCGGCCTTTTCCGGGTATCGCGACATTGAAGCCGGCCTCCGCCAGTTCCTTGTAGACCGCCTGTATCGCAGGATCGTCCTGCCAGATGACGCGGCACTCCGCAGGCAACCCGCGCATCCGCTCCTTGACATCGCGGAACTGTTTCTCGTCGGCCCGATCGAGCGACAGGACTATCTTTTTCAGGTACGGGGCTCCGCGCAATTCCTCAATGATGCGGGGCATGGCCGGCCCTTCGAACTCGCTGTAGAGCGCCGGAAGCAGGAGTATCACCGGGCGTTGCCGCGAGAATTCCGCCAGTTCGGTCTCGATGTCGGCAAGCGGCCGCTCGCCGATGCGTTGGAGCGTCGCTATGACGCCGTTCTGAAAAAAATCGCTCATGATGTCCCTCCCTTTTCCCATTTTTCTATCAGATACGGTTTCATCTTCTCGAACAGCGACGCCTGTTCTTCGAAAAACGCCTCGGCCCCGTCGCCGTCACGATCCTTCAGCGCGTGCACCAGACTCGCCACCCGGCCATAGTAGAGCGGCACCATCGTGGAGAGCAACTTGAACCGTTGGACCGGCGTCGCCCGGAGCGCGCAGGCATAGTCGTACACGATGCGGACCCATGCCTCGTCGGGAAGTCGTAGCGGACAGCAGTCGCTTTCGGCCAGTTGTTTCACCGCGGCGAAATCTTCCGGGCCGATGATCCGCTCCCAGACGCCGGCAAAGTTCTGATATCCCACCTTGAAGTACTCTATGAGCGCCGCTTCGTCTATCTCGAACGGCCTCACCTCGACCCCGACGAAATTCCCGAAGGAGGGGATCTCTATCTCAGGGTGCTCCCTCTTCCAGAAAGTCTCATGCTCCTCCATAAGTTGGAACACGGTGCCGACCACCTCACGGAACATGCCCGACAGGTCGGATGCCGGGTCCTTCTCGCCGTGCACCTTTGCCCCGAGCCGCGCCTGACAGGCGAGAAAGCCACCGGTGACCGCCGTTATCGTCATCCAGATATCGATACCGAAACGGGCGACATCGGTCTCCCACACATCCTGGTCGAGGTAATGTTTGGCCAGGGTACGCGACACGGCGAAATCGCCGCCGATCGGCTGACGGATGCGGGCCCCGAACAGAGCGCGGGTCAAATTGTAGACGATGGTGTTGGTGATGGTACCGTCAAACTTGTAGCGGCGGTACTGCGGCGCGACGAAATCGTAGCCGGAAAAGAGCGGCCCCGCGAGATTCTGCACCCATTCGGGATTTATCGACTTGAGGTCGCTGTCGAAGAACAGTATCGCCTTCGCCTTCAGAAAGACCCCCGCTTCGAGTATCTCGCGCATCGCCGAACCCTTGCCCGGTATGCCGCGATAGATCGACGATATCTTGTGAACATTCGGGTAGTTAAGCGCGATCTTCTCTATCGTTTCGCGGGTATCGTCGGTCGACCCGCCGTCGGAGGCGAGTATGAGCGCCCGCATCCCGCCGAAATAGCGGTGCAGACCCGCCGCCGCCATCCGTATCACATGGGTCACCGATGCTTCGCTGAAATAGCAGGGGATGCCGACCACGATATCGACCTGCTCCAGTTGTTCTATCTCACGCCGTGTCGTGTCGCGCATCGCCGAAAAAAATCGTTTTTTCGCCATGGGTCCCTCTATCGTTCACTCAATAACAGTTCTACGCTTTCCCGCCAACCGCACGGGGCGGGATGCTCGGCCCGCATGAGCCGGGGATGTTCGAACGGTTCGTGCGCCATGCCCGGCCGCGGGATAAGTACCGCGATGTCGGCCCGCGCGAGCATCGGCAGATCGTTCGGCCCATCGCCCAGAGCGACGGTGCGCCCCGTCTCGATGCCGAGACGGCGATACCGCTCCAGTAACCGGGAGAACGCCGTTCCCTTGTCCATCCCCGCCCCCATGAGGTGATGGAACCGCCCCCCCGCGGTGACGGCAAGCCCCGCTTCCGATGCCTGCCCGGTCACGAATTCGAGAGCATCCCGCTCCTTGAGCAGGAACGGCTCTGAGAACAGGCGCTCCTTCGCCGCCGCCGCGGCCTCCTCCGAAAGTCCGGTCAGCCGCGCGACCTCGGCGACGGTCAGGTCACCGAAACCGGTGATCTTTCCTTTCATGCGGCGCGAAACGACAAAACGCCGGATCGTCGCGTACGGGACGCCGAGCGGCTCAAGAAGGAATCCGTTCTTTTCTCTCCCGTCGCTTTCCGCCGCCATCGGATGGCCTTCGGGTATCGCGATACCGCCGCCGTTCTCGATGACGAACGGTTCGATAAGGCGAAGTTCTCTGTGGAGAGAGACCGTCTCGACAAAGGTCTTGGAGGAAACGAGCACCACCGGGATACGGCGCTCGATCAGTTTTTTGACGAGCGGCCGTATCTCTTCGTACCGGTAGTCGTCATGCCCTATCAGCGTGGCGTCGATATCGGTGAAGATGATCATGCCGCTCCTATGTTCACGAGACCGGCGGGTCCTCCTGTTTGACCGCTACCAATTGGTCGAGTTGTTGTTTGACGAAGTTGTTCTGGTCGAGGAACCATTTGTGGAAATCGCCGGTGAAATCGATGGTCATGTTAAGGATCTTGGCCCGCTCACGATTGTTCCGATAGAGTTCGAACAGATCGTCGCTCAAATAAAAAGTCACCTTCTGGGCCGCTTTTTTTCTTCTGGGAACCAGACTGGCCATGTCAATATCCTCACACACAGGTCAACGAACTAACGGGCACATCATATTGAAAATCGGGCCAATGTCAACATTCATAGCGCTTCGCAATAGATATAATATCTATAACTTATAGACAAAAATATCTATATCTATTGACATCCATTGTCACTGTTGTTATAATTCTAATTGTCGACCAAGAATATGGTCTTTGAAAAAACTAATAGGAGGAATGAGTTATGAGATTATTGCCTATAATTTTCTTGTTTATCACGACCTTCATTTTTTCTTTCGTTCTCTCCTGTTCGACCTCAAAAAAAGCGTCGATCGTCCCATCGGCACCTGAACCGGTAGCCCTATCTGAAAAAAAGAAGGCGCCGGCTCCGCCACCGCCCGTGAAAGAAGAGCCGGCCTCTTTTTCCTACCAGACCCTCTATTTCGATTTCGATAGCGCCACGATCCTTTACCGGGACAGCGCCCATCTCGATCGGCTGGCTGAATTTCTTATAAATAACAAAGAGCTCTCGCTGGTCATTGCCGGACACGCCGACGAACGGGGCAGTTTTGATTATAATCTTTCGCTCGGCGAACAGCGGGCGATCGCCGTCAGAAGCGAACTGCAGAAACGGGGTATCGATCCCGATCGGGTCCGCATCGTTTCGTATGGAGAGGAACGACCGGTCGCGCACGGCAACGATGAAACGGCTTATTCTCGGAACCGGCGCGCCGAATTCGACGAGATACGGCGATCACAAGACGACAGATAACTAGATAAAATGATGGAGGGATACATGAAAAGTCTGCCGTTCTTTTTTCTTGCCCTGCTCATAGCGACACCGACCGTGTTCGCTAGGAGCAAGGTGCTGATCCTGCCTCCGGCATGGGAAAGTTCCTCGCTGAAGAACTTCGCGCAGGATATGGACGAGAATTGCGACGACCTGCTCCCCGCCATCAAGAACGCCGACGGCTACTGTGCCGCCACCGCTCTCCCGCTGAAACAAAAAAAGGCATTGAGCGCATGCAAGGGCAAGTACGCCTGTCTGAAAAAAAAGGCGCGGTCGCTTGAAGAGTACGACATCCTCGTTCTCTCGTCGCTTTCACGGAAAAAGGGTGTGCCCTTCCTGCGCGTCACCTTTTATAACACTCGGGGCGACCTGTTGCACCGCGAGGACCTCCGGGGAGACCGGAACGCCGACCCCGAGGAGACCGCGGCGCTCTATCTGACGGCGCTTCGGAACGCGCACGATCTCTTTGCGCGACCCGCGAACCCCTACGAGGTGAAGGAGGCGCTCCGGCGCGGCTTCACCTTTTACAAAAAAGGGGACATCGGCCAGACCCTGCGCTTTTTCGAAAAGGCGGGCGACGCGGTGTTGCTCGGCCTCACGGGCGAGGTCGATGCCCTTCTTGCGCGGGCGAAGGCATCCATTGAACGGGGCGAGGTTCGTGACGCCCTCGGCGACCTGCAGACCGCCCTTGAGAAAGATGAGAATATCCGGAAGAGCGGGTTCAAGGTGATATCGTATATCCGTGAGACCGAGAAAACAAAACGGAGCGAGTTCGACCAGAACGATTTTTACGACGATCTCCTCAAGATCCATTCGGAGTTCGAGCGCCGATTCCGCGACATCGAAAAAACGCGGGCCGGCGAGGAACGCGCCATAGCGGCTCGGGAAAAAAAGGCCATCGAGGCGGTAGAGTACGAGATAGAACAGGCGCGCCAAGATATCGAGAAAAAAGAGGCCGCCATGGATAAGCGGCGGGCGGTCGTCGACGAAGAGATACGAAAACTGCTGGAAAAACAGGAGACGGAACTCCGGTTGCTGGAAAAGAAAAAGGATATCCTCCGCAAGCGCATCGAGTCTCTGGAACAAGGCCGTAAAGAATTCATCGACAAGGTCGAGCAACGCGCCGACGAACTGAAGAATAATGATCTTGAAAAGTTGCAGTCCCGTTTTCTCAAGGAACAGGAGAACATATCGAAAAAGATATCGGCCTTGGAAAGCAAGGATCCTCCCGACGGAAAAGCGATAACGGCGCTTGAGAAAAAATTGACGGCTATCGAGGCCGATCTGGAGAAAAAACAGGCGGCGTTGACCGAGCAGTACCGGCGGGGGGCCAACGAGCATCTGACGAAATATGACCGGAAGGTCGATGAGGTTCGCAAGCAATTGTCAAAACTGGAGAAGAATGACGCTTCTCTTGTAAAAGGGTACCAGGACCGGATAGCGAAAAAAGAGGCGGGGTTCAAGCAACAGGTCGCGCAATGGCACAAGGAACGAGAGAAAAGGGAGCGACTTATCGACGCTTTGATAAAGAACAGCGAAAAGCGGGTTGCCGCCGCCGGACGGGAAGCGCAAAGGCAACGGGAGCAATTGAAAAAACAACTGAACACCGAAAAAGAGAAGGTGATCATAGACGAAAAGGAGAAGATAACGAAACGTTACACCGCGCGGTTCAAGCCGGTGTTCAACCGCGTCATCGAACGCACCGCGGCGACCAAAAAGATAAACGCGCTGCTTGGCACGGCCTACGCGATGCTGGGCGACCGGTCACTCAAGGACGACGACCTGCCCGAAGCGCGACGACATTACCATCGGGCGCTCTATCACGATCCCGCCAACAAACAGGCAGCGAAGGGGATAGACCTCATCAGGGCGCGGACGGTCAAATTGTATGAAACGGCGATCGCGATGAGCGGGGACGAGCCCGACAAGGCGAGGCAAACGCTCGAAACGATCATAAACAGTCTGAAGCCGACCAATCCGGTCTATATCCGTTCGTTCGTCGCGCTGAAGGAATTATCGAACTAGCTAGTTCTCCTCACTCTTCGTCGAGCAGGAGTCGCCGGTAATCGAACTGACTCGATGCGCGCACGAGTAACGCCGATCCGACGCCGGAAAGCAGCGTGTCCATCCGCTCGACATAGCCGTCCGCCCCCTCGTCGGGCGGCCCGGCGAGTCCGGCAAGGACCAGATCGGTCCGTTCGGATACCGCTCCCAGCAATTCTCCGGTATTGCGCTCATCGCGGATAATGAGGTGCGGCGTCGCTTCGATGCGCGCCGTCGCGATGATGGCGCCGAGACGCGCTTCGGCCTTGCGGGCGGCGGCATCAGAATCGACCAGCACGCACAACCGTATCTTGGCCCCGCTCCACGGGTCGGAGGAAACGAGGAAATGGGCCAGAAGGAGCATCAATTCCACATTGCGCTCACGACCACCCCACCAGATGTCTATCGTTTTGCGCATGCCGAAGGAACGATCGGGGTGATGTCGCAGGAACAGCAGGTTGTGGTCGAGCGCCAGCAGACCGCGGACCAGTTCGGTGAACGGCTCGTGCTTCATGCGGGGACAGGCCCATTCCATCAGAACGGTGTTCGGTGTCATGCCGGGGAACCCGAGAGCCTGCGACGCATCGAGGATACCCCGTTCCGGCTCCTTGGTCACCAGTAGCCGCACCATCGTCTCGGGGGCCACCTGCTCGATGACCTCGCGGGTCTGCGTCTCCATATCGCGCAGTCGAGGGGCCTCTTCCTTCAAAAGGCCGGGGACGACATGGCAGTAGGTGGTGACGCCGCGCCAGTGGAACAGCCAACCGGCCATGTCGGCTATCGCGCGCCGCCTGCCCGGATCGTCGCCGAACACGATGACATTGGGCCGCCAGTTCTTGCCGTCGGGCGGACGGCTGTCGAGATAGAGGATGCCGCGGTGGACCGCTGCGGTGAAAAAGCCGCGCCAGGTATCGATCGGCTGGGTCTGCATCTGCCGCCGTTGCAGGAGGATGAATATGGTGATCATGGCGGCGGTGGCGGCGAGCATCGCGAGCGTGTCTATCTTGAACATGATGCCGAAACAGGTGATCGCCCCGACGAAACTGACCCACGCGGGCGTCCTGAAGGTGGGACGGAAACTGGGGATACGCGACCAGGTCTGAATGCCGCAGGCAAGACAGGCGAACCCGTAACTGGAGAGGAAGAACATCGTGATGAGCGGCGCGACGAGATTGAGTTCGCCGATGAGTATCCCCGCCTCGGCGATGAAAAATGCCGCAACGAGCCCGATGCGCGGTTCGTTGAGCGGCCCGTGCCCCTTTGCGAAGATACGCGGCACCACGCCGTCGATAGCGAGCGCCTGCAGGTAGCGCGGTGCGCCGAGGATGCTGCCGAACGCCGACGAAAGGGTCGCGGCGAACATGCCGGCGACGACCAGCACCGGGAATCGCGCTATCTTCAACCAGATCATCTGGTCGCCCCGGAGCGTCGCGCCGTCGGCGACCGCGCCGAGATAGATCGGGACCGCCAGATAGACGAGCATGCCGACGGCGACCGCCGTAAGCGTGCCGAGCGGGATGGCGCGGCGCGGGTCTTTGAGGTCGCCCGACATCGCGACGCCGGCGGTGAAACCGGTGACCGCCGGGAAAAAGACCGCGAACACCGTCTCGAAGCCGGCCGAGTTCGCGGAGAACCAGAGCGGGGCCGACGCGCCGGCATCCGACAGCGGCGTACCGGTGAAAAGAGAAACGAGTGAGAGCGCTATGGCAAGCAGGACGAAATACTGTATCCGGAGCGCGAGCGAGGTGCTGATGTAACTGATGACCGCCACCACGATGTTCGCGATGGTGCCGACCAACCGTCGCATCGCTATCGTGTTCCCGATACCGAAGAACTCAAGGAACGATTCGGTGAAGCCGATGAGGTAGAGACTGGTGCTGAAAGCGAGGGCGAAAAAGAGCGCGATGCCGATGGCGCCTCCCATCGGCAGGCCGAGACTGCGCGATATCATGTAGTAATCGCCGCCGGTACGGGTCGTCCGGTTGGTGGCGATGGAACTGATGCTCATGCCGGTCGCGAACGAGACCACATGCGCGAACAGCACGATAAGAATGGTCCCGACGATACCGGCGTTCCCCACGACCCACCCGAAACGCAGATACATGATGACGCCGAGAATGGTAAGTATCGACGGGGTAAAGACCCCTTTGAAGGTGCCGAATTTCTCCGCCGGCAACACCTGCTCCTTCTCGCGATTGAAGAACGGAGAACCTTACTGACGAACGGAGAAAAAGTAAAGATTCCAGCGACCATCTTGACAATCTAAAAACGAAGGAGTATAAAAGAAACGATTTTCGATTTTTTAGTTTCCTTCGTTTTGGGAGGCAGAAAATGGCTGAAGATTCCCGGGAGTTGGTGGTCGCCGAGGCGAAACGGCTCTTTCATCAATACGGCTTCCGGCGCATCACGATGGACGAGATCGCCGCGAACCTGCGGATGAGCAAGAAGACGCTCTACGCTCTCTTCCCTTCGAAGGATGATCTGGTGCGCGCCGTCATCCTCTCCATCATGTTGCCCAAAATGGCACGGATGAAAGGGCTCATGCAGGGCTCGGGCAGCGTCGCCGACTTCTTCGGCGGCGTCATCGAGGTGTTCCACTCGCTCGGCCGCGAGGTGTCGGAGCCGATGATGCTCGACATGAAGATGTCGCCCGAACTCTGGAAGGAGATCGAGACACGGCGGCTCGAGGTCCTTTCGCACATCGGCGAGGTGATCGAGCGCGGCAAGAAGACCGGCGAGGTGCGCGCCGATCTCAATGTCGATCTCTTCCTGCGGATATTCATGCTCGTCATCAACCGCATCGGCAACCCGACGATGATGCTCGAACTCAACATGAAACCGTCCGACCTTGCCGGACAGTTATTCGGGATATTCTTCCACGGCATCGTGCCGGCCGACCGGCGCGCGGGAGGTGTGTCATGAAAAAGATATGCGCGGTAGCGCTCTTTCTTCTTCTCGCCGCCTGCAACGGCAAGAAGGATACGAATGAGATCGTCCTTACCGGTTCGGTCGAGAGCGACACGGTGCGGATCGCGTCGCTGGTGCCGGGACGGCTGACCGAGGTGAACGCCGTCGAGGGGGCGAAGGTGAAGCAGGGGGCGGTCCTCGCGCGGATCGACACCGCCGACCTCGAACTGCAACTGAGGCAGGCCGACACCGGCGTGCGGGCCGCATCGGCGCGGTTGGCGCTCGTCCGGAAAGGGGCGCGTAGCGAGGATCTCGCGACCGCCAAGGAACTGGTCAATCAGGCCGAGATCGCGGCCGATAAATTCGAACGCGAGTATCAGCGACTGTCGCGGCTCAAGGAGGCCGGATCGGTCACCGATAAGGACCTCGACGACATGATGACCCAGCGCGACCGGGCGAAAAGTCAGGTCGAACAGGCCAAAAAACAGTACGAGAAGGCGCAGAACGGCGCACAGAAAGAGGAGATAGACGCGGCGATCGCGGCCTACGATCAGGCCCGTTCGACCATCGATATCCTGAAGAAGAAGATCGCCGACTGCACCGTCTACGCGCCGCGCGACGGCACGGTGCTCCACCGGCTCGCCGAACCGGGCGAGGTGATCGGCGCGGGGAGCAGCATCGCCGTCATCTCCGATCTCGCGACGGTCAAGATCACCGCCTTTGTCCCGGAACGCGAACTCGGACTGGTGAAACTCGGGATGCAGGCGACGGTGCGGGTCGATTCGTTCCCCGACAAGCCGCTTTCGGCGACGGTGTCGCGCATCGCCGATGTCGCTGAATTCACGCCGAAAACGATACAAACGCAGGAGGAGCGGGTCAAGACGGTCTACCGGATCGAACTGACCGCCGACAACGGCGCAGGCATCTTCAAACCGGGGATGCCGGTCGATGTGGTGTTTGTGCGTGAGCAGTGAGCGGTGAGCGGTGAACAGAATTGTAGGGGCGCCCCAACGGGACGCCCGATTGAGCCTATGACAACAGAGGTCCTCTCCGCTGAAAATCTCCGGTTCTCGTTCGGGAAGGTAGCGGCGCTCGCCGGCGTCGACCTGACGGTGGAGAAAGGGGAGATATTCGGCATCGTCGGTCCCGACGGCGCCGGGAAGACGACGCTCATCCGCATCTTCTGCGGCCTTCTGCCGCCCGCCGCCGGGTCGTGCCGCGTGCTCGGCTTCGATACCGTCAAGGAGAAGATGGCGCTCATCCGCAAGATCGGCTACCTCTCGCAACGCTTCTCTCTCTACGGCGATCTCACGGTGTCGGAGAACATCGACTTTTTTGCCGAGATACACGGTGTGAAGGATTTCGCGGCGCGCAAGAAGGAACTGCTCGACTACATGGATCTCGAACGGTTCCGCGGCCGCCTCTCGGGGGCGCTGTCAGGCGGCATGAAACAGAAATTGGCGCTCGCCTGCACCCTCATTCACACTCCCGAGATCATCTTCCTCGACGAACCGACCAACGGCGTCGATCCGGTGGCGCGGCGCGATTTCTGGGACATCCTTGCCGAGGTCTCGGCGGGCGGGGTCACCATCGTCATATCGACGCCCTACCTCGACGAGGCGGAACGGTGCCGACGGGTCGCCTTCATGGACGGCGGTCAGGTGATCACCGTGGCTTCGCCGCGCGACGCCAAGGAGTCGTTCCCGGGACGGCTCATCGAGGTGGTCTGCGACCCGGTGAAGCAGGCGCACGAACGGGCCGCCGCCACGCCGGGGGTGGTGTCGGCGCAGATCTTCGGCGACAAGATACATGTCGAACTGGCGGCGGACGCCGACGAAATGGCGCTGAGAACTGCGCTTGAAGCGGCGGCGGTGCGCGTGACCCACTTCCGGCAGGTCAGGCCGACGCTCGAGGATGTCTTCATCCGGCTCCTCGCCGAACGGCGGAGGGTAGCATGACGGGAAACCTAACCGCCATCGAGGTTTCCGGATTGGAGAAGCGATTCGGGTCGTTCCGCGCCGTCAAGGGGATCGACTTCACGGTGGGGCGCGGAGAGATATACGGGTTCCTCGGGGCGAACGGCGCGGGGAAATCGACGACGATAAAGATGCTCTGCGGCCTGCTGGAGCCGAGCGGCGGGACGGCGCTGGTGGCCGGGGTAGATGTGGCGAAGGACCCCGAGGGGGTGAAGCGAAAGATCGGCTACATGTGCCAGAAGTTCTCGCTGTACGAGGATCTCACGGCGGCCGAGAATGTCGAATTCTTCGGCGGCATCTACGGGCTGGCCGAAAAACGGCTCCGTCAGCGGCGCGACGAGGCGTTCGAACTGCTTGAACTCACCGGGCGGCGCGACACCTTCGCCGGAGACCTGCCGCGCGGCTTCCAGCAAAGATTGGCGCTCGCCTGCGCCATCGTCCACGAACCGGAGATCATCTTCCTCGACGAACCGACCGCCGGGGTCGACCCGATCCAGCGGCGCGCCTTCTGGGACCTCATCTACTCCTTCTCGGCGGCGGGGACCACCATCTTCGTGACGACCCACTTCCTCGACGAAGCGGAGTTCTGCCACCGGATATCGTTCATCGCCGACGGCGTTCTGGTGGCGGAGAACAGCCCGGCGGGGCTCAAGGAACTGCTGTCGGCGTGGCGGCTCTACGAGGTGCGAGCGGCCGATCCGGCGACGCTCCTCCCGGCGGTGCGGCGACTTCCGGCGGTCCATGCGGCGGCGCTCTTCGGCGACACGCTCCATGTGATGGCCGATGCGGCGGCGGTCCCCGACCGGCTCTTCGCGGGGGTGAGCGGCGTCACGGCGGTAGAGCCGGTCGCCCCGACGCTTGAGGATGTGTTCCTTCATATCGCGGGGAAAAAGTCATGAACCTGCATGCGGTGGTGAAAAAAGAATTCATCCAGATCGGCCGCGATCCGCGCAGTCTGTTCATGCTCATCTTCTTCCCGGCGTTCCTGCTCCTGTTCTTCGGCTATGTCCTGTCGTTCGATGTCCGCAATGTGACGCTTGGGGTGCTCGACCTCGATTCGACCGAGCGGTCGCGCGAGCTCATCCTCGCGATGACCGGCGGCGAATATTTCAGGCTCGATACGATGTTCACCAACCGCGCGAACCTCGACGCGGCGCTCGACGACGGATCGGTCATGGTGGGGCTCGTGATACCGGAAGGCTTCGCCGCGGCGCTCGAACGGGGAGAGACGGCGCCGGTGCAGGGCTTCATCGACGGCTCCGACGGGCGCAAGGCGGCCATCGTGCAGGGCTATCTGCAGGCCTTCACCACCGCCTACGGCCAGCGGGTGGTCGCCGACTGGGCGCTGCGGATGGGGCGGAAGGTGTCGCTCCCGATAGCTCCCGAAGGACGCATCTGGTACAACCCCGAACTCAAGTCGAGCCTCTTCCTCATCGCGGGGCTCATCGTCTTCATCCTCATGATCACCGGGACCATATCGACGGCGCTGTCGGTGGTCCGCGAACGCGAGCGCGGCACGATGGAGCAGCTGCTCGTCTCGCCGCTTTCCGCCGTCACGGTCATCATCGGTAAGACGCTCCCCTACCTCGTGATATCGGCCATCAGCACCGTCATCATACTGGTCGTCGGCAATATCGCGTTCGATGTGGTCATCAAGGGGTCGATACTGCTGCTGGCCGCCGCGTCGCTGTTGTTCGTCCTCGCGGCGCTCGGACAGGGGATACTCATATCGACGATAACCACTTCCCAGCAGGTCGCCTTCTTCGTCGCGGCGCTCTCGAGTATGTTGCCGTCGCTCCTGTTGTCGGGCTTCATCTTCCCGATATCGGGGATGCCGGCCATCATTCAGGCGATCACCGTGGTCGTCCCGGCGAAATACTTCGTCGAACTTCTTCGCGGCATCATGATGCGCGGCGCCGGCTTCGAGACCGGGATGCTTGACCTCCTCGCGCTCGCCCTCTTTTCGACCTTCATGATCGTCGTCTCGGCGGTGCGACTCAAGAAAGTGAGGCTCGTCTGATGCGGAAGATGCTCGCGCGGATGATCCGCAAGGAACTGATGCAATTACGGCGCGATAAAAAGATGTTCCCGATACTCTTCGTCGCGCCGATCATCCAACTCATCGTGCTGGGCTACGCCGCCAATTTCGATATCGACCACATCCCGGTGGCGGTGTGCGACCGCGACAAGAGCGAAGAGAGCGCCGATTATCTCGGCCATTTCTTCGGCAGCGGCTACTTCACCCGCGCCGTCGATACCGCCGCCGACCGCGAGATCGACCCGCTCATGGACCGCGGCGCGGTGCAACTGGGGCTCGTGGTGCCGCGCGGCTTCGGCGAAGCGGTGCACGGCGGCGAAGCGACCAGCGTGCAGTTGCTCGTCAACGGGTCCGACACCAACTACGCCAGCAACGGGTTCAACTACGCGGTGCAGATAACGGCGCGTTATTCCTCCGTGATACTGGTCGAACGGATGGCGGCGCTCGGCATATCGTCGGTCCCCGGCGTCGACCTGCGCCAGCGGGTCTGGTACAATCCCGAACTCCTCACGCGCCACTTCATGGTGCCGGCGCTCCTCGGCCTCATCCTCATGATCATCACCATCATGCTCACCGCGATGGCGATAGTCCGCGAGAAGGAATCGGGCACCATCGAGATGCTCGTGGTCACCCCCATCCGCAAACTGCCGGTACTCGCCGGGAAACTGTTGCCGTTCCTCTTTATCGGCCTCATCGAGGTACTGCTCGTGACGCTGGTGGCGATCAATCTTTTCGGCATCCCGTTCAAAGGACAGGGGTGGCTCCTTTTCCTCGGGTCGCTCCTCTTCCTCTTCAACACGCTGGGGCTCGGGCTCCTCGTCTCGACGATATCGCAAACGCAGCAGCAGGCGATGATGACGGTGATGTTCGTCATCATGATGCCCTTCATCTACCTGTCGGGCTTCGTTTTTCCGATAGACTCGATGCCCGAGATGTTCCAGTATCTCTCGAAAGGTATCTCGCTCACCTACTATCTCGAGATCGTCCGGTCACTCTTCCTCAAGGGTTCGGGGATCGCGGTCCTCTACGACGACCTCATCGCGCTCACCATCCTCGGCATCGTCACCTTCGCCATCTCGGTGGTCCGGTTCCGGAAGTATATCTGACAGCTTGCGCGAATAGAGTCACCGTTTGTACGGCGCTATCGCTTTCTTGAGTTCGTCGTGCAGTTTGGGGAGCCATTTCGGCGGGTCGGCGGGCGCCTTGAACGGCGCGCCGCTGCGAACATCGTTTGGCAGGATGATGACCGTCACCTTTGCGTGGCCGGTCTTCGCCACGAGCGTGAAGAGTTCCTCTATCGGCCCGTCGCCTATCGGGATGCAGCCGATGGTGACGCTCGACCCGTGGATGAAGATATCGCCGCCCAGATCGGTGCGCCCGTCCTCCTTGGCCCGCGCCCGGTCGAAGTCGTTGGGATAGCCCACCTTCATCGAGAGGTAGAAACTGCTCATCGGGTTCAAGTGTTCGATGCGGTAGATCCCCTCCGGTATCTGACCGTCGCCTTGACGCAATTTCGGCCCGACATCGCCGCTGTTGGCGGTGAACAGATAACTCTTGATGTATTTCCCATCGGCCCACAGTTCGAGCATCTCCTCGGTCTTGAGCGCGATGAGCATGAGGTTCTTGGGCGGATAGGTAGCGCCCGCTTTCGCGAACTTCGGCATCAGGTTCTCGTCGGTCGCCTTTTCGCAGGCCTTCACGACCGACTGCACCGTCCGTTGTCCCGGCACCCTGCCGAGCGCCGTCTGGAAATTCAATCGTAGGAGGTCGAAAGAGAGTATCAGGACGACAAGTGTCGCAAAGAGAAGTACCGGACGACGCCACTTTTTCATGCGCTACTTAAGGATGACTCCCCATTCGAGGACGGTGAACCCGTCGCGGATGAAAGACTCGATGACCGGCGTATCGAGGTGCGCCGCGCAGTCGCCGGTCGCGCGCACCGTGTAAAAGAGGCGCTGGACCGAATCGGGCGCCGGGATGATATCGAGCGTGATGAGCGGGTCTATATCGGCGCTGGTCTGCGGATAGATGTCGTAGCAGGGGCCATCGGTCAGACGCGGTATCCACCAATCGATGAAATCCTCTATCTCGCGCCCCGCGAACCCGTAGGCGGCGAGGTTGCCGCGGAAGAACTGCTCCAGTTCCTCCGTCGCGATGGTCCATCCTTCGCGGTATTGAGAAAGATCGGGGGTCTGCGCCTCGTAGAAGAGATAGCCGTAGACATCGTCGACGATGCCGTCGGGGGTCACCGTCACCTCCCACCCGTCGCCATATGCCGGTATGGAGGTGGTAACGAACCCGCCCTGCGGAAAACCGAGAGTGACGGAAACATCAATGGTCTCTGGCGGATAGAGGTAGATGTTTGGCTTGTCCACCTGCGCTTCCGCCATGATCCGCAGGTCGAGATAATCGCCGGGGCCGGTGGTCGAGACCGCTTCGTCGTAGAGCATCATATCCATGTCGGTGAACTGGAATTTGTAATCGCCCGCCGGCAGGTTGATGATGAACCGACCGGTGCCGTCGGTCGTGAAGCAGCCGATGGTCGCGCCGTTCGTGTCGGTGACCGTTATCGCGGTGTTCGCGAGCGCCGTCGGCCCGAAGTAATGCTGCACCATGAAGAGATTGCCGTTGATGAGGTTGTCGGGCATCACGGGGTCAAGATCGACCGTTATCGTGTCACCGAATTCCGCGTAGGCATATCTGGTGAAAAAGCCGTTGGCCGTTTCGTAGATGAAATAGGAGGGGGTCTCTCCGTAGTAGGGGTTCTCCTCGGGGACATTGAGCGTGATGGTCCCTTCGGTATCCATCGTAAGGGTGTCGAGTAGCGTGCCCCAGCCGTTCGAACGAACCGCGAGCGATATGCCGGTCGCGACATCGTCGAGGTCGCCCTTGTTATAAGTCGTCCCAAGGTTGAAGCAGTTCCCGTTGTCTATGTCGGGGGTCTCGTCGGGTTCGGTGTCGTCGGTGATCTCGTCGGTGTCGGGCCCAAAATCATAATCGCATTTGCAAATGTCATCGTCGGTCATTGTTTCGTCGGTGACGGTATCATCGGTGACGACGTTGTCAGTGACAGCATTGTCGGTGACCACCACCTGATCGGTGTCGGTCGCCGGTTTGTGCTCCGTCTCATCGCCGCAGGCCCACAGGAGCATGGCCGACGCGATGGCAAGACAAGTTGTTCTTTTCATTCGTTGTTCCCTCCTTTCTCGCTATTCGTAAGTGAACGAACCTTCCTCTTCGACCGGCTCTTTAGTGCTCTTTTCTTTTTTCTTTTATTGTGAGCACGCGGCATTATACTCTAAAAAGGTTCGGATACACTATAAAAAAAAGAGGGGCTCCTTTCTTGCTCGTTTTTTTCTGATCATCGCAGGCCACGACCGTGGACAGGAGGAACAGGATGGGAAAATATCTTTGGGGACCGGTTATCGCCGCGATGCTTTTCTGCGCTTCCTGCGACGATGCCGATCCCGTCAACGACACCGACCTGTCACCCACCGACAGTGACGCGGTCGCGACCGATGATCTTCTCGACCCCGACGACGCTCCGCTCCCCGACGCCGACATTCGATTCGACCCTTTTATCGCGGCGCTCAAAAAAGATCTCGAAAAGAGCGACGCGTACGGCGTTTCGACCGCGGTCATGAAGGACGGTGCGGTCATCTTCGCCGCCGCCTACGGCTCGAAGGACCCTGCGGGGAAGACACCGCTGACGCCCGACACGCTCATGCAGATCGGCTCGACCACCAAACAGATGACCGCCGCGGGGCTTCTGCGCAAAGTCGAGGCAGGGGCGCTCGCGCTCGACGACACGATCGAGGAACTGCTTCCCGATCTCGAGTTCGCGCGCGACGCCTCGTGGGACGACGCGCTCACCCCGCACCTGCTGCTCAGCCATCAGGGCGGCTTTTACGACTGGATACCGTGGAACGGGCCGCCCGACGACACCGAACTCGCCGACAACACCTACGGCGTCTATGATGAACTGTACTATCTCATGAATCCGCCGGGCGCCTTCTGGAACTATTCCAACCCCAACTTCGTTCTCGCGGGGCTCATCACCGAAACGCTCGATACGCGGAAATGGCCGGACATCATGCGCGAGGACCTCTTCGTTCCGCTCGGGATGGATCGCACCTTCCTGCGCAAAAGCGAGGTCGAGAAGGACGGCGATTACGCGCTCTCCTTCGGGCTCGGCATCGACGACCTGCAAAGCGGCGAGAGCGGACCGGTGACGATGGAGATGATGCCCGACCCCGGCTGGGGCCGTCCGGCGGGGCTCGTCTGGACGACGCCGACCCAGATGATGAGGTGGGCGCGGTTCCTCATGGAGGGAGAACCCGAGGTCCTCGCCGACGACCTGCGCGAAAAGATGGTCGAAGAACAGGTGGATACGCGCTACGGCATGGGGACGGTCCACTACGGCTACGGCCTGTTCGTCGAGCGCGGCTATATGTCTGAGGCAGGCGACTGGTATGAGGTCCCGGTCTGGGAGCATGGCGGCAACACGCTCTCGTTCACCAACATCTTCTATATGTTCCCGGAGCAGGACTTCGCGGTCGCCATCTGTTCAAGCGCCTATGGCACCGATTTCTCTCACAGTCTCGACGCGGCGGTCATGTCGCTCGCCGGATTGCCGGCCCCCGCGGCCGACGCTCCGGTATACACCATCGATCCGGCGCGGTTCGACGATCATGTCGGCACCTACGACGATCCGAACAATGTCGGGACGCTCATCGTCACGCGAAAGAACGACGACCTGTTCGTGGAGGCGCCCGATCTTGCGGGGTACGGCCTGAGCGTGACACCGCAACTGACCGCCATCTCAAGCGATATCTTTTACTTATACATCGACGGCACCCCTTACGACATCACCTTCATCCGCACCGGGGAGGAGGGGCCGTCGACCTACATCAGGCAACGCGCCTTTGTCGCGACCCGCGTCGAAGATGAAACGAGCCCCCGCCGTGCTCCTTCCCGCGAGATGGTCGAACGCTGGCTGGCGCACAGACGCGTCGAACCGCCCATTCTCCACCGTCCCTAACAGAGGTCTCTCATGAAAAAACGGAATTCCCCTCCCGTCACCCCCGCCGACTGCATAGCCTGCGGGAGCGCCTGCTGTCGCTACATCATCGTCGATCTGCCGCATGAGCCGCGCGGCGAAGAGAGTTTCGAGGAACTGCTCTGGTATCTCTTCAACCCGCACACCAAACTGCTGAAAGAAGGACGCCGATGGTCGCTCATGGTATCGGGCCGCTGCCGGATGCTCGCCGACGACGGGAGATGCCGCATCTACGAAGACCGTCCCTTCCTCTGCGGCGACTACCCGCAGGTGACCGCCGATGAATGCCACGGCCCCGATCTGCGCGACTTCTCGGGGCGTATCTTCCAAAGCGCCGAGGAACTGCTCACCTACCTCGCCGACGAACGGGGGAAGGAGTGGGCGCGGCGGCGGTTGAAGAGGATGGTAGCCCTCGAAAAGAAATAGAACCACGAAAGAACTCGGGCAATAACATCCGCTTAATGTTTTCTTTTTTCTTGACGAACCTTGTTGCCTCGGGCATATTTTATCGGTGCAATGCCTTACTGTGCCTCAATTTCGCAACGGAGGTCCCCATGCGAATGATCCTTTTCGTTGTTTCCTTCTTTTTGTTGTTTCTGACCGCCTGCGACGGGAGCGGAAGCAACGATCCGACCGATACCGCCGTCACCGGCGACAGCGATTCGGCGACCGGCGATGAGGTCGCTACCGACGACGACTCCCTGACCGGCGACGATCCGGTCACCGATAGCGACGCCCCGCAGCTCACCATCGCCGGGTTCGTCCAGAAGGGACCGTTCGTGCAGGGCTCCGAGATCACGATACAGGAACTCGATGCCTCGCTCGTCCCGATCGGCACCTCCTACACCACCGACACCATCGACGACTTCGGCTCGTTCGGGATCGCGCGGCAGATGTCGTCGAACTTCATCGAGGTGACCGCGTCGGGCTTCTACTTCAACGAGGTCAAAGGCGAACTCTCGGCCGCCGGGATACAGTTCCGCGTCGTCGCCGACATCAGCGAGGCCAAGCCGGTCAACATCAACATCCTCACCACCATCGAGCGCGAACGGATCAAGGAACTCCTCGGCGCGGGAGACACCTTCGAGGAGGCGCGCGCCAAGGCGGAGCAGGAGATACTCGCCATCTTCAACATCACCAGCTTCGAGACGGCGAACTTTCAGGAGATGGACATCAGCAAGGAGGGAGACAGCAACGCGATACTGCTCGCCATCTCGGCGGTGCTCCAGCAGGGGAACAGCGAGGCGGAACTGTCCGAACTCATTTCCAAGATAACGCAGGATATCAAAACGGACGGCACGCTCGACAACGAGGCCCAGCGCGCCAAGATCGTCGAGGGCGGCACGGCGCTCGATCTCGCGGCGGTCCGCACCAACATCGAGGACCGCTATACCGATCTGGGGCTTACCGACCTCACCATACCGCTGTTCGAGGATTTCGTCGACAGCGACGGCGACGGGCTCATCAACCGGTTCGATTTCACCGCGGCGTTCGCGCCGGTCACGAACGCCGACCTCACCGCGATCCACACCTCCAACTCGATCACGGTGGTGCTGCCTCCCGCCATCGCCGAGGCGACCGCGACCCTCGATGCGGGCGTGCTGGTGATAAATGGTGCCGAGAGCGGCGCGACCGCTGCGGTGACGGACGGCGACACGATCGCGATACGGCTCGCCGCGCCGACGACCCACGGCGCGACGGCGACGGCGAACCTGACCGTTTCCTACGACCCCTACGAGGTTGCGGGCGCCTTCTTGGTAACGGCGAAGAGCGACAAATACTTCGCGCTCGAATTCACCGCGGTCACCGATGGCGAACTGGGACAGGAATATACCTCCAACGAGCAGACGATAACGCTTCCCGCCACGATAGCCGATGCCGTCGCGACGCTCGACAACGGCGCGATCATCGTCAACGGCGTCGACAAGGGCGTTTCGACGACCGTTGTGAACGGCGACACGGTGGCGGTGCGACTTGCATCGAGCGTCTATGAAACGGCAACTGTCGGTACTCTTGAGATCGACTATCTCGGCAATGTCGTGAGCGGCGCATTCTCCGTGTCGGTCCCGCGACTGATCTGCGACGCCGACACTTGTGAAGATCTGCTGACCGGGCTTGTCTGGATGAAGGATTACACCGGTTCGTTCGATCAGGATTACTGGAAGGGGGCGCGCGATCACTGTCTGAAACTCGAACTGGGCGGCAAGAGCGACTGGCGGCTTCCCAAGGTGTGGGAGTTCCGCACCATCGTCCGCGGCTGTCCCGGTGCCGCCGAGACGGGCGGCTCGTGCGGTGTGACCGAAAATTGTCTTGACGCCGACTGCGCCGACACCGGGAATTGTTCCTGTTTCGCGGTAGAGGGGCAAGACATTGTACCCGGCAATACGCTGTTCAACGAACCGGCTTACCTATGGGAAGGAGGCACTCCCATGAACGGCGGTTTCTGGACCGGCTCGGTCGTCGGCGACGATCCCACGAAGGCGTGGGCGGCCACACCCGCCAACGGCCCCGACTTCAAAGCGAGATCGAAAACCGATGCCTACACCAGAGCGCGCTGTGTCCGGAGCGACACCGATGTGGACGAGGAGTTCAGCGAGATATACACCGACCCGGTCACCGGTCTCCAATGGACCAAGCAGGCCACAGCCAACAACCCGAGCCCTGAAACTTACTGCAACGATCTTGTGCTTGAGGGAAAAAACGATTGGCGTCTCCCGACGATAACCGAACTCAGGAGCATCGTCAGCGGATGCGCGAGTCTTGAACCGGGTGGTTCGTGCGGCTCCTACCACGACTGCGCGACCGCCGGAACCTGCACTCAGACCGATTATGCTTTTTGCCATTGCACCGAACCGATCGTCGGGGAGTGTTTCATGAATACGGAACTCGCCAGTTCCGGTGAAATGCCCTCCTCCACCGTATCGCCGGAAAGCCAGAGATTCACCATCGAACTGTGCGGCAGCGGCGGAAGGATCCGCTTCGGTCCCCTGATGGGCGATTTCGCGATCCGCTGCGTCCGCAACTGACCGCCGTCCCGAAAATTTGCCTCCTCTCTCTTTTCCCGCTACACTTCCCCCATGAACGGTCGTCTTTGTGTAGCTCTTCTGTGCATACTCATAACCGGAGGCACCATGCCTGCGAACGATAAAGCGCCGGCCGCCGCGCCGGCAAAGGTCTACTTCACCCGCGATCTTTCCCCGGCAGGTCTCATGAAGGTCTTCGAGAAGGTGCACCCTGCCGTCACCGGTACCCGCATCGGGCTCAAGGTCCATTTCGGCGAGGAGGGCAACGCCTACTACATCAAACCGGCGCTCATGAAGGATCTCGCCCTTTCACTCAAGGCGACCTTCGTCGAGACCAATGTCCTGTATGTCGGCAAACGGCGCTACACCGACAGCCACATCGCGCTGGCGAAAGAACACGGCTTCACCTACGCCCCCATCGACATCCTCGACAGCGAGAGCACCATCGAATACCCGGCCAAAGGACTCAAGCACATCAAGAAAGCGATCGTCGGCTCCCACATGGCGAACTACGACACCATCGTCGTCCTCTCGCACTTCAAGGGGCACATGGGGGCCGGGTTCGGCGGCGCGATAAAGAATGTCGGGATGGGACTCGGCGCCATCGCGGGGAAGATGGCGATGCATGCTTCGACCATACCGACCGTCAAGGCATCCAAATGCATCAAATGCGGCGTTTGCGTCCCGCAATGCCCCGGCAAGGCGATCACGATAGAGCCCAAGGTGGTCATCGACCCCGAGAAATGCATCGGCTGCGCCAAGTGCATCGGCCTCTGTCCGACGCGCGTCTACGGCGTCCCGTGGGGCTCGACCGACACCCCCGCCTTCATGGAGAAACTGGTCGAGTACGCGAAGATCATCAGCGACAACAAGCACATGGTCTACATCAATGTGCTCGCAAACATCTCGCCCGACTGCGACTGCATGGCGGGGGCCGGAAAACCCTTCGTGAAGGACATCGGCATACTCGTATCGACCGACATGCTCGCCATCGACGCCGCCTCGTTCGCTCTGGTCAACGAGGCGACCCACATCAAGGACGCCTTCGCCAAGCATTCGGGCGTTTCGGGGAAACCGCAACTTGAGTACGGCGAGAGGATCGGTCTGGGCACGACCCGCTACGAACTCATCGATCTGGACAAGAAGTGACGGAGACAAGGATCCGGAGGGGGCACCTCTAAAGGGCCTGTTGTCCAGAAGGATCATGCGAGGACCTAACAGATGATCATGAAGACAGAAAAAATTAGAGAGATCGTTATTCCTGTATCCCGGTGCCGGGGGTGGTCTCGTCGGCAAGCCATTCGAAGTTGTCGAGCAGTATCGTCGAATCCCACGAGTGGTCGGGGCCGTAGGAAACGGTCCCCTGTTCGAAGACCGCGAACCGCAGGGTGATCTCCTCGCCCGGGACGACATTTCCCTGCGTCACCAGCCATCCGGTGCAACCGCACCCGCCAAAGTTGTCGAAGCCGGTCCCGGCCAGTTCGGCGTCACCGGTGCAGAAGCCCCAGTTGTTGTTATCCTCGCTGCAGATGGTGAACAGGCCCGCCGGCGCAAGATCGACACCGACCGGATTGCCGAGCACATCCTTCGCGAGGTTCTTGTCGTAGGGATTGAGGTGCTCCGAGTCCGGGTGGACCTGATTAAAGGTCGAATCGAGAAGTGCGATGAAGAAATCGTTGTAGTTGGAGGCGCTGCAGACGGTGTCGGGATACTCGACCGAGCAGAAATAGGTGTTGATGCGGAAAGCGCCCGCGTTGGGCGGTACCTTGAGCCGCACGGTCAGCATGATCGGGTCCTGCACGACCGGCAGGGGTTTCCCGGCGCAGGAATTCTGCGTGGTCGGGTCGGGCGCCGCCCCGCCGCACGAGGGCGCTTTGGGTGCGGTGCAGTCGGGCTGGAAGTTGATCCAGTCCTCCGGCACGGTGCTCGCCGTCTTCATGTCGCCCGCTGCGAGCGTCGCCACCGATGCGTCCTTGGTCGGGCCGTTCCACGGGCCGGTGGAGAGGATGGCGATATTGTCCCCCTGTTTCTTCTCGAGCACACTGCCGAACTTAGGATTCACCGCGTAGGTCTGATAGTTCGCATCAAAATAGGGGAAAGGAAGGCTCAGGCGGTTGTATTTCGGACAAGTGAAAAGACCGCCCGAATCACAGATGTATTCGGTCGCCTGCGGCCCCGCGAGTCCGAGCGTCGCCGAAAGGAGCCACGGTTCGCAAAAACCGGCCGCCTTGGCGAGCGACAGGGCGCTCGACGCCACATCCTGACTGACCGTCACGCCGGTGTCGCAGGTGTCATTCTTCTCGTCGATCTCGTCGTCGCAGTCGTCGTCTATGCCGTTGATCACCTCATAGGCGCCGGGGTGAACGGCAGCCGGTAGTGGGCAGTCGCCCGGCGCATCACAGCAGTCCCCGAGACAGTAGGTATAGCCGTCGCCGTCCATGTCGCTGCCGTCATCGGTGGTGCCGTTACAGTCCTCGTCGATGCCGTTATTGCATATCTCGTAGAGCGGGCGGACTTCCCCGCTGCACCCGCTCCAGGTCCCGTTCTCCTTGCAGGTGCGGCTCCCCGCCTTGCACGGGCCGACATTTTCGGTACCCGCCGGACCGGTATAGGAGCACGGTTCGGTCGAGCCGGGGGAGCAGTCGAGCCCCGCGTAGTCGGCGTCGGGCAGGGGGCCGTCGCCGTCGGGATCTTCGACTTCGCTCAGGTCAGGTTGAGGCTGGTCGTCGTCGAGTATGCCGGTGTTCTCGTCGGTGTCGCCGGCTTGGTCGAGATCGACGCCCGACCGTACGCGGCATTCCTGATGGACCGGATCGCAGAAGTAGATCGTCGTGTCGCCACAATCGGCATCTATCGTACATTTGTCAATGCCGTCCTCGGGCTGAGTACAGGCCGCGAAGACCAAGAGCGCGGCGATAACGGACAGGAACATGGCTTTCATGGGGAACCTCCGTTCCTTCGTGGCGGACACTACGACTGTGCAATTGTACAATGCGCACGCGACAAGTCAACCCCGTTTTTTGGTAGTAGGGTCAGAGCCTTGTTATTACGGTTGCCCTGAGGTCCCCTCAACAGGAACTGTCGGGCGGCATGAGGAAGCGCGGCGCGTTGGCCCGGGCGATGGTGCTCGACCCCGAGATCTTCTTCTTCGACGAACCCTGCTTCAAGATGCCCCAGATGGGCTAGATCACCATCAGGGCACAGCCGCCCGAGCCACCTGAGCGCGGAGCGGTCCCGGTGTCGGGAACGACGACGCTATCGGGGTTCTCTTCGGTATCGGCGACCGCCGTCTCGTCGGTGACCGGCTCCCCGTCCGGCGTCACGGGATCGGTATCGGCGACCGGCGGCTGGCACGGCGTGGTGTCGAAATAGGTGCAGTCATCCTTGCAGGGAGCGTCGGTCCCTTCGGCGTAGTTACCGAGCGTCGAGCAGTCGGTCGCGTTGCCGTCGCAGAATTCGTTCCCTTCCTTCTTGCCGTCACCGCAGACGGTCTCCTCGCACCCCGAGTCGTCCCAGCCGTCGCAGGTGTCGTTGCACGGCGCCAGCGTCCCCGATTTGTACTGGCCGAGCGAGGCGCAATCTATCGTGTTGGAATCGCATATCTCGGGCGACTTTACCTTCTCGTCGCCGCACACCGGCGGCTTTTCCTGACAGACGGTGAGGTCGTAGCCCCAGCACCCTTCGTGGCAGGGCGCCATGACGCCCGGCACATACTCCTCGCCCAGCGTGGCGCAGTCGATCTCGTCGCCCGGGCCGCACTCGTCATCCTCGTCGCCGCAGACGAGCGTCTCGATAAGTCCGTGGCCGGTGAATTCCTCCACCGCCGCGTTTATCCAGTCGCGGTAGGGCAGGACATAGGTGTAGTAGTTGCCGTAGGTCGGGTAGCAGGTCTGCCCGCCGAACGAGGTGATGCCCGACACCACATAGGCCTCGTTCTGGGTCGTGAGGAACGGCCCGCCCGAATCGCCCTGACAACTGCCCGACGGGTTGCCGATCTCGAGGATGTTCTTTCCGTACGGTTTAAGCTTGAGTATCTTCGAGTCGCCCATGCGGTGGATGCCCGAATCGAACGCGTCGCTCGCGGTGATGCCGTAGCCGACGATCTTTCCCTCGTCCCCGACCGCCTCGGCCGGGTCGTTGCGGATGCCGTAAGGAGCAAGGTGGTATATCTTGCGGTCGAGATGGATGACCGCCATGTCGACATTCTCACCCCACGAAGAGATGTTGCCGGTCCATGTCTCATGTTTCTTGATGGCCTGCGCGTTGGCGAGTATCTCTCCGGCGAACATGTTGGCGCCGTTGCGGACGACGACCTTGTCGGGATTCGCCACCCCGTCGAGCACCAACTGGTAGTTCTCCCTGAGATACACACAATGCCCCGCCGTGAGCAGTACCTCGGGGTCAATAAGCGTCGCGGTGCAGGCGCCCTGTCCGGTCACGCCCCCCTGCGTCACCGTCATCACGAGACCGACGACCCCGCGGAACTGCGTGTAGCCGGTCTCGGTACCGTTCGTTATCATCGGCACCTTTTCGCCGAGCGATAAGACCGGGATACCCCGCTCCATCAGCCACTGTTCGATCTCGTTGAGCCCGTTGACACCCGGCTGTTCGAAAGCGCCGAGCATCGTCGAGAAAAGAAAGAACATCATTGCCATCATCGTCCGTACCATGTCAACCTCCATGACCGTATTGCGGCATTCTACCTCTGATTAGGAGAAGAAGCAAGTGCGGGTCCGGCAGTTTTTCGTTAGTTCTTACGGATGGTTGGATCTACCAGAGTCGGACGAGGCCGCACCCGCCGGAGGTATCGTCGGCGGGCGCGGTATCGTCGCTTGCGGGGGAGTCGTCGGTCGTATCATCGGTGTCGGGCACCTCTTCGGCAACGGCGTGGTCGTAGAGGGTGAGCGACGGATCGCCGAAATAGTTGAGCATCAGTTTGTGGTCAATGACGCGGAAGACCGTTTCATCGCCCAGTTCGTCGCGAAGGTCGGCGAAAATGCGACCCGCATAGCCGCCCTTCAGGATGCGGTCGAAGAAGAGCACCGCGGTATTGTCCTCGGCGAAGGTGCTGGTGTCGAGTGGCGCATCCTGTTCCAGCCACTTCATCGCCGAGGGGTCGGTGACGCTCGACGCGCTGATGATGCCGACCGCCGCGCCGTCGGCCATGAACCGGTGCGTTATCGATCCGGGGTCGCTCGTAAAGCCGACCAGACACGATATCGCGACGACGAACGAGGGCTGTCCCGAGGCGATGTCGGCGCCGTCGTCGGCATCGATCATGAGCGGACTGTCGACCTCGTCGTTCTCACCCAGATCGTTGCCGTTCGTATCCTCGCGCCAGACGGTCCGCGCGACGCCCGTCGGCATCCCGTGGCCGCCCCAGAGCACCATGCCGTAGCCCTTCTTCCACTCCGCCTTGAGGTTCTCCTGCGTCAGCGCCAACTCGTGTTCGAACCGGCTCGGATAGTGCCCCTCGGCCTCGTAGAGCCGCGTGTAGGTGACGCCGCTGTGCGACGGCAGAATGTTGTGGATGAACCATTCGGCCGTCTCGGCCGTCTCCTTATTCTCGTGCATCGTCTGGAAGACCTTGTAGCCGTCGAACCAGATGAACGAGAGCGGGAAGAGCATCTTCTTCCGGTAGGCGGTCGCCTCCTCCGCCATCCGCATATAGCCGACGATATGCGACAGGAGCGTGTCGAGTTCGTCCAGATCGCCGAAATAGACCGGGATGCGGCCAATAGCGAGTTCCGATCCGAAGTCGATGCCGCCTTCGCCCATGTCGACCGGCAACTGCGCGAGTATGCCGTCCTCGTTGAGGTCCCACGACCCCGAGAGGTCGCCGTAATAGAGATCGGTCGGTATCTTCACGCAGGAATAGCCGGTGTCGCCACACGGGTCGGAGACGCCGTCGCCCAGCGGCTGGCCGAGCACCATCGGCACATCGCCCAGTTTCGGCGACGGATCGCCGAGGAAGAGCGCGAAATCGTACCCGGCGCGGTTGGCCACGAGCCATTCCCGTATCTTCGCGGCGCGCGCCGGACCTTTTTCATCCGCCCCGCCGTAGTCGCTCTCGGTGACCACGCGGACGGTGAAGCCGCGCTTCTCCTTCTCGGCGATGAGGTCGCCGAGCACCGCCGAACCGTTCTTGATGTGGTCGGTCGTCACGATGAGGAGTCCCTTCCCGCCGTCGACCGCCGCGAGCGGCAACGCCACCAAAAGCACCGCGAGCAACATGATCATCCGTTTCATGGCGCCCTCCCTCACGGTTCGACCGCGTCGAAGGCGGAGCACTCGATCACGGTCGTGTAGTTCTCGTTGCAGCCGCAGAGTTTATCGGGGCTGTCGACCTCGAAGACCTGCATCATATAGGTTTCGTCGGTCGTCAGCGTGATATTGGCCGCCGACTGGATCTCCTCCCCCACCGCGAACGAGGTGTTGCCGCCGATGCAGTAGAGTACCGCCGAGGTGGCCGGGAGCGGCGCGAGCACCGCTGTCGGGCAGACCTTCTGGTAGGTGACGCTGTTGACCTGCTTCTCTTCAACAGAAAAGAGCTGAACGAACGCCTTCTCGCCGTCGCCGATCCCCGCGAAGAGGCACGAGGCGTCACCCTTTTCCTTCGCGTCGAGCAGCATCTGCTTATCGACGATAGCGGCGAAGTAGTTATATTTGTAATGGTTCTGCCCGCCGACCTCCTCGATCCCGCCGAGCGATTCGACCGACACCAGTTCCTGTCCCGTCGTCCCGAGCGAGGTGGAACCGATGGCGATATAGTCGCTCGCCTCGACCGCCTCTCCCGCGACCTTCACGGTGAAGGTGCCGAAACCGGCGGTGTTCTGCTGAATCCCCGCTTCGTTGATGACCCCCTTGAAGGTGTAGGTCGCGCTCGTGTCACCCGCCCCGTCGAGGAAGTCCTCCGGCAGGTCGCAGTCGAGTTTCGACACATCCTTCACCAGTTCATCCTCGTACTGCTCCTTGGTGATGGTCGCGTCGTTGAGTTTGAAGGTGCACCACTGCCCCTCGTATTCTTCGTAGCCGGTGAGTTTTGTCGGATCGAAGTCGGCGGTCAGCGCGATGTTGCCCCACGCGAGCAGGTTCTCGCCCGGCGTGAAGTCGGTGTTGTTCGCGAAGTTCACGAACAGCCGCGACTCCTCCGGCTTGTCGAGCACCGCGATCATACAGCGGCGCCACACGATGCTGTTGTCGGCGCGGTTCAGATAGGTGGTGTGGAGCAGATTCGTCCGCGCCTCAAGCGCCTCGGCGGTCGCCTCGGGCGTTTTGTCTTTTTTGATCCCTCCAAGTTTCGTCACCGGCATCCCGACTATGATCGTGTAGTAGAGGACATAACTCCCCTCCTGCTTGAGATCACCGTGCGCGCCGAAGATGATATGTTCGGTCCCGGCCAGTTCGCCGTACTGTTCCTCGTCGTCGGGATAGATGAGCCGATAGGCGGTGGGATAGTCGTTCATCGTGATGGCGATATCGCCGAGTTCGAGCGTCAGGTCCATCACCCCTTTCGTGTCGGTCTGCGCAAGAACATCTTCATAGGAATTTATGAGTCCCTTGAATTCGAACAGCACCGTGCGTTCGGGTGTGTTGAAATCGTCGCCCGGCTTGGTCGGCGTCGCCGTGTCGGCATCGGGCGCCACCGTATCGGTATCGGTCACCGCCTCACCGTCATCCGGGGTTGTCTCATCGGTCCCAGCGGCCGGATCGTCGCCGCATCCGCTACAGAACAGGAGCGCCGCCAGCGCCCCGATCATCATGCCATGCTTTCTTTTCATCGTCGCCTCCATCACGCGGTCAAAAAAACAAACTAACCGAACGGTCGGTCAGTTATACGCAATAGGCGTGCGAAACTTTTTTGTTTTATGAATTCAGATAGTTGTAAAAGACGCAAAAACTTTACATCAGCAACCATCGTGGCATACTAGCGGACGGTGGACCGAACGATGACGAAAAAAGCAGTCGCGACAGCGCGGCCCGACGGCCGTAAAGAGAAAGGACGCAAGATACGCGAACAGATCCTTGTCGCCGCCTTGGAACTGGCCGGCGAACAGGGCTCCGCCGCCCTCACGGCGCGCAATCTCGCCGAACGGGTCGGCATATCGAAGGCGAATCTCTACCATCATTTCAAGAATATGGCGGAGATACGGACCGCCGCGGCCATCCACTTTCTCGACATACTCAAGCCCACCTCCTTCGAAGAACCCTATACCGATCCGCATCTTTTTCTTTCTGATCTCATCGCGGGGGTCGCCGACTTCCTCCGGTCCAACAAGAAACTGAACGCGGGCTACGGCATCATCTTCTCCAACGAGGCGCGTGTCGATCCCGGCTTTCTGCGGACCATCGAAAAGAAGGTGATGGGGCGGAAGTCCTTCGTGCGCGAAAAGATCAGAGCGATGATGGGGCTGCCGGCGGACGACCCGGAGATAGAACGGATACTGCTTGCGCTCGACATCATGCGCGAAGGGGTCATCGTCTATATCGCCGACACCAGCATGGAGACGGCGCGCTGCCGGGAGGTGTGGAACACGACGGTCGACATCCTACTGGAACGACTTGAGAAAATAAAAATATAACGCGACCGCTTCTTTGCCCCATTCGCTTGCTTTTTCATACGACATGGCTATTATTGGAGCGTCCGAGGGAGGAATCGGTGTTCGTGCGCCATCTTATCGCCATCTTCACATTGCTGGTACCCTTTTGTCTGCTTGCGCTGAACCCCGACCGTCCGATAAACCACTACATCCATGAATCGTGGATAGACAAGGACGGTCTGCCGGTCAACACCATCACCGCTATAACCCAGACCCCCGACGGCTACCTGTGGCTCGGCACCGAGGAGGGGCTCGTCCGGTTCGACGGCATCCGCTTCGTCACCTACACCGAGGAGAACACCCCCGCCTTCGCCTCGCGTCACATCATGAGTCTGCTCGTCGATCATCGCGGCACGCTGTGGATCGGCACCTACAACGGACTCGTCCGCCATGAAGCGGGCCGCTTCTCGCGGCTGGAGGGGGCGCCGCTCCCGACGGCGGTGTTCGGCCTCGCCGGCGACCGGCGCGGCGTGTTGTGGATCGCGGCCGCCAACGGGCTCTTCTCCCTCAAGGATGAGGTCGTGACCCGCTACGGCGTCGACGACGGGTTCCCGAGCGACGAGATGTGGTCGCTCGCGATCGACCGCGAACAGGCGGTCTGGGTCTCCTCGGGACGGATCAACCTCTGCCGATTCACGCCCGATGCGAAACCCACCTGTTTCGCCTACCCCGATCTCATCACCAAGGTCTACCTCGACCGGCGGCACCGACTCTGGATAGGCACCTACGCCGGGAGTCGCCTGCATCAGGACACCGGGCCGGTCGTCCAGTACCTCTCTCCCGGCGTCCCACTGTACGCCGAGGTGATGCACGAGGACCGCGACGGCAACCTCTGGATCGGCTCCCGCGAACAGGAACTGGTCAAAAAATCTCCGCGCGACCGCATATTCCACAACGATGTGCTCCACGACCCCATCGGGCCGATCAAGGCGATATTCGAGGACCGCGAACGGAACCTCTGGGTCGGCACCGGCGGCAACGGCCTGCACCGCTTCTCCGACAGCCGCATCGCCGTCTACGGCCAACGGAGCGGGCTCAGCACCGACATCGTCCTGCCGGTGCAGCGCACCTCCTCGGGCGTCGTGTTCGGCACCTACGACGGCAAACTGTACCGCCTGAGCGAGAACGAACTCGAACCGGTGCCGCTCACCGGCGTCCCGCCGATCATGCTCGCGCTCACGATCATCGAGGATCGCACCGGCCTCCTGTGGGTCGGCTCGCGCGGCCAGGGGCTGATACAGGTGCCACGGCAGGGACCGGCGCGCGAATTCAAGGTGCCCTCGGAGGTCCGGTCGGTCGCGGCGCTCTACGAGGACCGGAGCGGCGCGATATGGATGGCGCTCCGCGGCGACGCACTCCTGCGCTGGGACGGCGAACGGTTCGAACGGTTCGACGACCCGAAGGATTTCTTCGCCAATGTCCACACCATCCGTGAGTCGCCGGGCGGCGATCTGTGGCTCGCGAGCGGCGCGGCCGGTCTCGCGATGCGGCGCGGCGACACCTTCATCTTCGGCGAATCGCTTTTCCGGGACGCGCTTCCCTCGCGCGCCATCCAGACCCTGCACCCCGACAGCCGCGGACTTTTGTGGATATCGACCAACGGGAGCGGCCTGTTCATCTGGAACGGCGAACGGATCACGCCGGTCAAGGTGCCTGAGGGGATGTCGGTGAGTCTGGTATACAACATCATCGAGGACCATATCGCCAACCTCTGGATGAGCACCAACCGCGGCATACTGCGGCTCGAACGGAGCGAGGTCGATCTCTACCTGCGCGGCAGCATACCGCACCTTTCGCCGCTCGTGTTCACCACCTCACACGGGCTCAAGAGCGCCGAATGCGTCGGCGGCGTCCAGCAGACGGCCGATCGCGGGAGCGACGGAAAACTCTATTTCGCGACGGTCAAGGGGCTCGCGGTCATCGACCCCGACAATCTGCCGACCAACATCATCCGGCCGCCGGTCCGCATCGAGCAGGTGGTGGTCGACAACCGGCCGCTCTCGCCCGCCGAGTTGGAGGCGCCCGATCTCGAAAAAGGGATAGCGCGCCTCGAGGTGCACTATACCGCGCTCAGTTTCATCAATCCGAGTTATATCACCTTCAAGTACAAACTGGAGGGGTTCGACCCCTTCTGGGTATCGGTAGGGAACAACCGCGCCGCCTACTACACGAACCTGAAGCCGGGCGAATACACCTTCCGCGTCATCGCCGCGAACAGCGACGGCATCTGGAACGAGGAGGGAGCATCGTTCTCCTTCCGCATCCGGCCGCTGTTCTACCAGACCGTATGGTTCTACTTTTTCCTCACCGGGTCGGTGCTACTCTGCGGCTATCTGATATTCCTGCTCCGCGTCCGGACGATACGGGCCCAGAACCGGCGGCTCTCGTCGCTCGTCGAGGAAAAGACGCGCGACCTTACCAGCATCAACGAGCGGCTCCGCGAGATGTCGCTCATCGACCCGCTCACCGGGTTGCGGAACCGCCGCTACTTCAGCGACATCCTCAAGGCGGAGGCGGCGAGTTACCTGCGGGCCCGGGCGCGCGTCGCGAGCGGGCTCGACCAGCGCAACATCGATCAGGACAAGGTGTGGGGCGTGTTCCTCGCCGACGCCGATTATTTCAAGCAGGTGAACGACCGGTTCGGACACGATTCGGGCGATCTGATACTGACCCAGCTGGCGACGCTCTTCCGCAACGCCGTGCGCGCCGACGATGTCGTCATCCGCTGGGGTGGCGAGGAGTTCCTCGTCGTGCTCCGGAACAGCGTCCCCGACTATCTCCCCGCGTTCGCCGAAAAACTGCGGACGCTCGTGCAGAACTCGTTCCTGCGGACCGCCGGCGGCGATCTCATCCGCAAGACCGTTTCCATCGGCTTCGTTCCGCTTCCCTTCTACCGCGCCGACCCTGAGCGGATAACGATCGAACAGGCCGTTTCCATCGCCGATCTCGGGCTCTATTACGCCAAGCAGAACGGGCGCAACCGCTCCGTTCACATCGAGGCGGGCGGTCGCATCGCCGACACCGCGCCCGAAGAGATGCAGAAGATGCTCGCCGACCTCGACGCGTCGGTCAGGAACGGGTTCTTCTCCATCGCGGAAAAATAACGGCCCGGACGGACCTTCGCGACCTTTTCTTTTCGACGACCGCCGTCGTTTCGCCGTCAAGGAACCGCACCGCGAAGGGATGGTCGCCATCGAGCGCGGCGAGCCGACCGACGGCGGCGCCTCCCTGCCGGATAAGCGCATAGCCCTGCTCAAGCGGTCGGAGCGGACTGCGCGTCTCCACGCGAAGCACCGCGTCGGCGAGCCGCCGCTCGGCATCGCGGTGGATGCCCCGGAGTTCCGCCGCCAGAGCGGTCGACACACCGAGGAGCCGCAGGCGCAGACGCTGGAGCCATTCGGCGGGACGCGGTATCTGCAACAACAGGCGGTCGAGCCGCATCTGCCGGTCGCGCAGGAGCGCCCGGACCTGTTCGCCCATCCACGCGGCGCGACCCGTCGCCTCCGCGAGAAGATCGACCGCGGGTCGGGTCACCAGTTCGGCCGCGGCCGAAGGGGTGGACACCGCATGACTCGCGACGAGATCGAGTATCGTCCGGTCGGTCTCATGGCCGACCGCCGCGACGACCGGCACGCGGCACGACGCCACGGCGAGCGCCAGCCGTTCCCCGTTGAAGGCGCGGAGGTCCTCCTTCGCGCCGCCGCCGCGCCCGACGATGATCGCCTCGATGCCGGGAACGGCCTGTAACGCCTCGACGCCGCGCGCCAGCATCTCCTCGGCCTGATCCCCCTGCACGAGCGCCGGGTAAAGCGTTATCTTGAGCCGCGGATAACGGTCGCGACCGACCCGGATGATGTCGCGGATAGCGGCGCCGCCCGCCGCGGTCACGACGCCGATATGCTCGACAAGCGGCGGCAACTCCTTCTTGCGCGCCGGGTCGAACAGCCCCTGTTTTTGCAATTTGTCCTTCAGTCTCTGTATCCGTAGCGCCTCGGTCCCCTCGCCCGCCGGCAGGAAGAAACTCACGATGAGGGTGATATCGGCGCGCGCCTCGTACAGCGAGACGCGACCCCAGACGAGATAGGCGGCGTCCTCGACGAGCGCCCGGTCACCTGCTTTCTGCCCCTTGAACAGCGCGCAGCGGACCTGCGCCGTTTCGTCCTTGAGCGTGAAGTAGGTGTGTCCCGAGAGGGAGGTGTGCAGGTTGCTCACCTCGCCGCGCAGTATCACGACGCCGAAATTCGACTCGACGACCCCCTTGAGGGCACGCACCAGTTCGGAGACCGAGAGGATACGGTCGTCCATGGGCGGTCAGTGTATCCGTTTTTTCGCCATGTTCCGGATGATCGGCGAGATGTTCTTGCTTTCGGCTATCTTCTTGAGATCGGCGCGGCGGATGACATCGAGGAACAGCATGCCGGTCTTTATGGGCGTCTTGGGGTTCGTCACGAGCGCGACCTTCACCATGTAGTTCTTGCAGAGATTGCGGCTGCCGGCGATGTATTCGACCACATCCTGCATGGTGGCCGGGTTCCCCGCGAGCGCGGCGATCTCTCCCGGCGTGATGCCGCCGTTGCTGAGCACCGCCATCGCCACCATGCGGCGGGGATCCTTGATGAGCAGTTTCCGCGCCTCCATGTTGCCGACGGTGGCGAGTTTCATCCGTTGCGGCATCGTCAGTTTGTCTATGATCTCCGCTATGTTCCTGCGGTGGTCCGCTATCTCTTCCTTCGACATCCCGGCGAAGGGATCCTCGACGAGCAGGAAGTCAGGCACCTCGAGGTCGATCGAATCGAGGTCGACGACCTCGTCATCCTCGGTCACCACCCCCTGACCGGTGTCGAACAGGGCGCCCGAGATATTTATCTCCTGCCCCTCATCGACCGCCGCGACGGCATCCTCCCGCGACGGTTCGGCAACCTCCTCGAAGGAGTCGAGCCCCTTGATGAGCAGGCGATCGCCCTCCGGGGCGTCCGGCGCCGACGGCCCGGCCGGTGCGGGCCCCCCCGCCGCGGGCGCGGATGGCGCGGGCTTGCCCGCCGCCGTTTTAACGAAGGCGGGCGGCTCGGGTGGGCGAGGTTCCTCATCCGATGGAGCGACGAATTCCTTGAGTTCCTTGGGGGTCACCCAGCCGAGTTGCTCGCGATAGGCGGCGGTGAGCGCGGGGCTGAAACTCTTCAGGAACGCGAGCACCGCCTCGCGGTCGGGGTGAGAGAGCAGGACGAACGCGCGGTTGACGATGAGCGCCCGCCACAGTTCCTCGTTCGGTGACAGCCATCGTTCCTTTATCACCGGCCAGGTCAGTCGCTTGGAGCTCACGAGCGCGGCGATGAGTTGCGGATTGGGATCGGCGACACAGAGCCGCGCGAGCGTCCGGACGGTGGCCCGCGACATGTCGGGGCGGACCCGCTTGATCAGGACGGCGTGGTCCAGCGCCTTCAGTTTCTCGAAGGCGAGCGAGCGGACCTCGTCATTCTCATCGTCGGAAAAGGCGATGACCGCGCTCACATAGTCGTCGCGGGTGAGCGGAAGGAATTGGTCGAGTATCGCCTTTTTCTGAACGGGATCCTGCGCCCGGCGCCACATATCGTTCTCCTAGTTCATCGACGCGATGAGATCGAGCCCGTACAGCGTGAGGTCACGGTCGTACTCCTCGATGCGGCGCGACACCGCCGCAAGCCCGCCGGCCAGCCCGCCGGTCGCGATGACGCGCGGCGTGAAGTCGAGTTCGGCCGCCATCTCCTCTATGACGCGATCCACCATGCCGGCGAACCCGTAATAGACGCCGCTCTGGATGCCGCCCGCGGTGCTGCGTCCGACGGCCCGCTCGGGCCGGTCGAGATGGACGCGCGGCAGTTTGGCGGTGCGCGCGGCGAGCGCCTCGATGGAAACGAGCATCCCGGGCATGATGGCGCCGCCCAGATAGCGATGGTCGGGAGATACCGCATCTATCGTTATCGCGGTGCCCGAATCGACGACGAGCGCTCCGCCGGGGTGGCGGGCGATGGCGGCGGCCGCGTTGACGATACGGTCGGCGCCGACCTCCTGCGGGCTGTCCACCGCGACCGTTATCCCGGTCCGCGTCGCGGCGTCCACGAACAGCGCCTCACGGGAGAGATATTCGCGCGAGAACCGTTCCCAACTGTGGTCCCACGCCGGGACGACCGAACTGACGATGACCTTCTCGACCTTCTCCCGCGGGATGCCGGCGAGCGTCAGGAGCGGGTGGAATTTCGCCGTGAGATCGTCGAAGGTGGCGTGGCGGTCGGTCTCGACGCGCCAGCGCGCCGTTATCTTACCGTGGTCGGTGATGCCGACGACGGTGTTGGTGTTGCCGATATCGACGCAGAAGAACATGGGGCCCCTCGTCAGTTGGCGGTCAGGCCCCACTATAACGCGGGAAGGGGAAAAGGCAAGAAACCGGCGTGAATCCTTGACACGAGCGCCGTTCCTGACGATAACGCCTTCCGGTCAACCGGAGGTACAGGGATGCAAAAGGACCGGTCGCAGACGAGGACCGTCACGGTCACGGTCGACGCACAGGACCCGTCGGGCGCGGGGGCTATCCACGCCTTCGGCAAGAAGATACTGGTCACCGGCATCATCGCCGGCGAGCGGGTCGCGCTCCACATCAAGGATCCGCGCGAGATATACCCCGAGGCGGAGATACGGCGCATCGTCGCGCGGTCACCGCACCGCGTCGATCCGCGCTGTCCCGTCTTCGGCCGTTGCGGCGGCTGCACGCTCCAGATGCTCGCCTACCCCGAGCAGTTGAAATGGAAACGGCGCGTCGTGAAGGAGGCGATCGGCAAGATGCTCGAGGACCGGTCGGTGCTCGTCCGGCCGACGATCGGGATGAAGGACCCGTGGCTCTACCGCAACAAGGTGCAGTACCCGGTCGGTCGCGACGGCAGGTTCCCCATCATCGGATTCTACGCGCCGGTCAGTTATCGTATCGTCACCAACCGCGGCTGTCCCATCCAGCATCCCGAGGCCGACCTGCTGAAGGAGACCCTGCTCGCCCATCTCAAGGAACATCGCATCGAGCCGTACGACGAGCGGACCGGCGACGGCCTCGTCCGGACGCTCATGACCCGCAAGGGCTTCGCGACGGGACAGGTCGTCTGCATCCTCGTGCTGAACGGCAGGACGCTCCCGGCGATGGAGGACTTCGTCGCCGCGGCCCGTGCGGCGGTCCCCGCGCTCACCGGCGTGGTCGTCAATGTCAACACGAAGAAGGGGCGCGTCATACTCGGCCGCGAGAACCGCGTCGTCTGGGGTTCCGGCACGCTGACCGACACCCTGCTCGGCCATACCTTCGAGATATCGCCCAACTCGTTCTATCAGGTCAACCACGCGCAGGCCGAGGCGCTGTACCGGGCCGCGCTCGAACTGGCCGCGATAGAAAAGAAGGATGTGGTGTTCGACCTTTACGCCGGGGCGGGGACCATCACGATACCGGCCGCCGCTCTCGCCAAGGAGGCGTGGGGGGTGGAACTGTCGCCCGAGGCGGTCGCCGACGCGGAACGCAACGCGAAACGCAACGGGATGGAGAACGCGCGGTTCGTCGCCGGCGATGTGATACGGGAGACCTCGCGGCTCCTCGACAAAAAGGTGCGGCCCGACATCGTCATACTCGACCCGCCGCGCGCCGGGTGCGACAAGCCGCTCCTCCTCATGCTCGCCGCGGCGCGGCCCAAACGGATCGTCTATGTCTCCTGCGACCCGCGGACGCTCGCCCGTGATCTCGGCATCCTCGAACTGCACGGGTACCGCGTCGCCGAGGTGCAACCGGTCGACCTGTTCCCCCACACCGGCCACATCGAGGCGGTGGCGCTACTGGAACCGATGGGGAAGAAGGCGGCGCATAAATAATACCTCACCCGGCTTCGCCGCCCTCTCCTTGTAAATGAGAGGGCAGGAATATATTTTAACACCCTCGCCTTTTACAAGGAGAGGGGCGGGGTGAGGTTATTTGTTGGGGATGATCTTCGGGACTATTTCGCCGCCTTGAGGGCGTCGAGCGCCGCCTTATGTTTTTCCTTCAGCGCCGTCTTCTCGGCTTCCTGAGATTCCTTGAGCGCCTTCTTCTCGTCGGCGTGCCGTTTCTTCATCTCTTCCTTCTTGGTCTTCATCTCGGTCTCGGCGGCATCCTTCTCGGCCTTCTGGGCCTTTTTGAGTTCCGCCTTCTTCGCCTTGTCGGTCTCGGCCTTGCACGCTTCGTCCTGCGCCTTTTTCATCTCGTCCTTTTTGGTCTTGCACTCGGCGTCGAGCGCCGCCTTCTCTTCCTTCTGCTTCTTGTCGAGTTCGTCCTTGGCAGCCTTGTGCGCTTTCTCGAGTTCGGCCATCTCGGCCTTCTGCGCCTTCTTGAGATCGGCCGGCTTCACCGCGACCTCGGCGGCGGGAGCAACGGCGGGCGCCGGGGCGGGCTTCGCGGCGGCGGGAGCCGGGGCGACCTTGGCCGGAGCGGGGGCGGGCTTCGCGGCGGCAGGAGCCGGAGCGGTCTGCGCCGAAACGAGCGCGAACACGAACGCGACGGTCATGAGAACGATGAACTTTTTCATAGGTACCTCCCTTTCTTCGGTTATTATGGTACGGAACAATGCCGGGGCCGATACTACGCTCCCCCTTTAAAAAGGCAATTTTTTATCCGAAAGGAAAACGCACCGTTCCTTATTGGTTGAACACCGAGCGGTTGTAGTACTGGATCGCCTCGGCGATGTGCGGGGTGTCGATATGTTCGGCCCCCGCGAGGTCGGCGATGGTGCGCGAGACCTTGAGTAGTTTCGCGTAGCCACGGGTCGAGATACCCATCTTCTCTATCGCGGCTCGCAGGAGCGTCTCGGCCGCCGGGGCAAGCACGCAGAACTTCTCGATGTCGGCGGGCGCCATCCGCGCGTTCACGAGATTCGATCTGCCGCGGAACCGCTCCGCCTGCACCGTGCGGGCCCTCTCGATGCGGTCGCGCATCTTATCCGACGGTTCGCCGCCCCCTTTTTTGCGCAGGTCGTCATAGGGGACCGAGTTGACGACGACCGATATGTCGATGCGGTCCAACAGGGGCCCCGATATCTTGTGCTGATATTTCTGGATGGCGACCTGCGAGCAGGTGCAGGGATGCTTGCGGTCGAACAGGTACCCGCACGGACACGGGTTCATCGAGGCGACGAGCATGAAACTCGACGGGAACTTCACCGTCGAGGTGGCGCGCGATATCGTGATCTCGCCGTCCTCGAGCGGCTGGCGCAGGACCTCGAGCGCGTTCTTCTTGAACTCGGGGAACTCGTCGAGGAACAACACGCCGTTGTGGGAGAGCGATATCTCCCCCGGCCGCGGCGGCACCCCGCCCCCCGCGAGCGCGACATCCGACAGCGTATGGTGCGGACTGCGGAACGGCCGTTCGATGATAAGCCCCTCCTCCGCGAGCAGGCCCGCGACGCTGAATATCTTGGTGGTCTCTATCCGCTCCTCCTCTTCCAAAAGCGGCAACACCGACGGGATGCGCCGCGCGAGCATCGTCTTGCCCGACCCCGGCGACCCGATCATGAGCAGATTGTGGCCCCCCGCCGCCGCCACCTCGATGGCGCGCTTGGCCTGTTCGTGCCCCTTCACATCGGAGAAATCGGGGTGACGGCGCACGATATCCTCGCGCCGGTCGGGGACGAACAGGTACGGCTCGGCGCCGCGCAGGATCTCGAGTATCTGGTTGATATGCGACACCGCGATCACCTTGACCGCGCTGATGGCGGCCGCCTCGCTGGCGTTCTTTTCCGGGACGATGAGCCCCGTGAGCCCGTGGTCGCGCGCCGCGATGGCGAGCGGCAATATCCCCGGCACCGGCTTCACTTCGCCGTTCAGCCCCAGTTCGCCGATGAGCAGATACCCGGCGACCGGCGCCACCGAAAGATCGTGGACATGGGCCATGAGCGCCACCGCGATGGGCAGGTCGAACCCCGCCCCCTCCTTCGGAACGCTCGCGGGGGAGAGGTTTATCGTCAGCCGGTTCTGCGGGAAGTTGTGGCCGCTGTTGATGACCGCGGTGCGGACCCGTTCGCGCGACTCCTTGATGGCGGTGTCGGGAAGCCCGACGATGGTGAAGGCGGGCATGCCGCGCGCGATGTCCACCTCGACATCGATCAGGAAGCCCGATATGCCCGAAACGGCGCCGCTTTTGAGAATTGACAGCATGAGAACATCCCTCCCGGAGAATAGATCGCGGCGACTATATTAAAAGAAAAATTGATTTGCAAATATCTTATTCTCTCCTATAATGGCCCCATAACCGAGAAGGGAGGAGGAACATGAACAAATTCTTTTGGATGCTTGCGACTCTTTCGTGTCTTCTGATCGCGTGCGGCGATGACGGCGGGACACAGGACCCGATCGACAACGAACCGGTCGACGACGCCGTCGTTACCGACGACGCGGCGCAACCCGACACCGGACAGCCCGACGAGATGCTGCCCGACACCGAACCGGACGGCGACGGGCTCCTCGTACCCGATGACGACGCGCCCGACACCGCGCCGGTCTATTGCACCCTCGCGGCGAACGCCACCTTCGCCTACATCTACGACGGCAATGGCGACCTGCAGGCCCAACTTAACGCGAACCAGAGCGGCTATCTCACCTCCGCCATCTTCACCGGCAGTTTCGGCGATGCCGAAAAACCGGTCCCGCCCGCGGCGGCCGTGCAGACCATCGCCTTTTCGTACCATCTCGCGGCGTCGGGCGGCCAGCCCGCGCAGATCATCGTCACTCAGCAGAGTTTCGACGGCGCCCATGCCGTGGTCAACCCGTTCGTCCAGATGAGCCCCCCGAACGATGCGATAACCACCGGCCAGTTCTCGGTGGATGCCAGCAAGGCGGGCTCCGGCTATGTGATACTCGCCAATTCGCTGGGCGTCAGCAACTGTCTGCTCGCCTATTCGTTCGGCGGCTCGATCACGGTGACCGAGGCGACGAACACCTCGGCGGCCAGCGGCGGCTCGCTCGCCTTCGTCGGCGCCGATCTTCTATTGTACCATCCGACCGAAACGCCGGTGGGCGATATCTCCAGTAAATTAGGGGGCCTTCAGGTCTGCCCGAAGGAGTGACGGTCGCCCTGTTCCTTCATCGCGCGCCTCCGCTCTCATGGTCTATCCGTATCGCCACGCCGCCCCGTTTGTGCCCTTCCTCCACATACTTGTGCGCGGCGACGATCTCTTCGAGCGGGAAGATCTTGTCGAGCACCGGCTTTATCGCCCCCGCTTCGATCAGCGTGGTCAGGCCGTCCACCCGCTGTGAATCGAGTTGCAGAGCGCCGTCGTCGATAGAGACATATTTCCCGTTCGCGGTCAGCGCCTTTTTGCACGCCTCTTTGAGTTTCGATGTTTTCGCCTTGCCGACCGCATCGAGGACGAAGTCGTAACGGGGGTCGCCGTCCAATGTGTCGGTGGTGGTGTAGTCTATCACCCGGTCGGCGCCGAGCGACCGTAAGAAGTCGGCGTGTCTGCCGCTGCAGACGGCGGTCACCTCGGCCCCGAGATGTTTCCCGTACTGCACGGCGATGGTCCCCGATGTGCCCGATGCGCCGTAGATGAAGATGCGCTGGCCTTTCTGAATGTTTCCCTTTCCCATATACTGTAGCACCAACGCGCCGCCGTAGACCGCCATGGTCGCCTCTTCGAAGGAGATGTTCTTGGGTTTGCGGGAGATGCACCCGGCGGTGGAGTCGGTCTCTTTGATGCAGGTGTATTCGGCATAGGCGCCGAGGTTGAAGCCGGTCATGCCGTAGACCTCGTCACCGGGCGCGAAACGGGTTATATTCTTCCCTATCTGTTTGACGATGCCGGAGAAAACGAGGCCGATGATCGGTCTCCGGGGTTTGAGTATGCCGAGGTATATCCGCATGGGGATCCTGAACAGGAGCGGGATGTCGGAGCCTCTGATGAAGATGTCGCTGCGGGTGACGGCGGAGGCTTTGATGTTGATGAGCAGTTCGTTCTCTTTGGGGGTGGGGATGTCGATCTCGCGCAGTTCGAGTACTTCGGCGGGGCCGTACTTGGGGCAGAAGACCGCCTTCATCTTTCCTTCTTTCATGGAACGCCTCCGCAAACTTGTCCGCCAAAGCCTTGTGCGACGGAGCATGGTGCTGGGAGGGGAAGGGAAAGTCAAGAAAGGCGGGCAAGGGTTAAGCAAATGTCTCATGTCAAGGACCGACCCCGCTTATTGAGCCACCCCCTGATTCCGATTCAGCGCCTCACTTCGCCGGCAGGAAAACCAACTATATCACCGGTCCGTTACAGGCACACCCACCTGAAGATGGCTTCACATATTCGTCTTCATCAACTTCGTTTCTGGAAATTTCGTTTTGGGCATAATCCCGCCACTCTGAAGAAACAGACGGCCCAAGATCAAGGACTTTTCTAAAAGCATCCAATGCCTTTGTTCTAGCATTTGTCCCTTTTTTTACAATCATATCTCTATAAACTTGTTCTTGTCTTGAATTTAACCATGGAGGGATCGGCGCCTGCACCATTTTCTCGTATATATCAGTGTACAAAATCGCTATCCTTGTGAGCATTTCTGCTTTAACATCTAGATATTTGCTGTTTTTCATTATATGCAGATATGCTTTCTCAAGCTCGACTAAAAGTTCAGCTTTTTTTGTGAGTCTTTTAACTGTTTCGTTATTAAAATAATCCATTTCCCTCTTGATGTCGTACGGTATGTTATTGCCAGCATAATCGATGTGTTCTGGATCAAAATCTATGTTGGGGTTAATTTTCACATTCAAGTTTATTTTACCGTAGTTCAATAGTTCGAGATCATTTTCAAGTTTCGGGGGTAGTTTTATCATATCCCCCTTCCTCAAAGAATCGCTATTTTCCGCAGGTTTAATTTCTGTGGACATTGACAAAGCAACATCTATGTCCCCAACCAACTGCCTGACAATCACATCTATGACCTTGCGCATACTATCTTCTGTCCCGTCAAAATCTGCCTTGGCGGCTCTTACCGTAGCTTCTTTTGCGAGGTCTATCATCTCAACTGATATGATGAAACTACCCCCAAATTTTGTTGTCAGGACAACTAAAATGGTATCGGCGGTCAGCGCCTGCCCGAGCTGTATTCTACATGTTTGATCATAGCATTCTTTCCATGATTCTTTTTTCATTTCTTTGACTAGAACTTTCTGTTGCCGATCCTTTGAAATAAGAACATATTTGTTTGTCGAGGCAAGTGAGCTGCGAATATATTCGGCTGCGTTCTCAATCGTTTCCTTCGAAAGTTGGCCCGATTTATCTTCAATTTCCATGACCGCTACTTTGAGTTGTTTTTCCTGCGGGAAAAGACAGAAACAAAACAAAGAAAAAACCGCAAAAATGGTGAAGTGCTTCATGTTGTCCTCAAGCCGGTGTCCCATCCTTCAATTTGGCATCGATCAGTTCCCACTTGTTCAGATAACGGGAAATGTCCCAACCGTTAAAGGACTTGCGAGGTGGGAGTTCCACAGCACGGACCCTGCTGTCCTTGTGTTCTTGTCCTTTGATTCCCGGTGCCTTCAGCCACCGTTCGTGAATCTCAGAGACATTGTAAGCCATATCGCGAGAAGGGATGACATAGTATTGAAACGGTCCAGCCGATCCCGGGTGCGGAATACCGGCTAGAATCCAGAAAAATGTTGGCCCAGAGTCTCGTTCCGCCTTCATTCCAACGCTACAGGACCTGTTCCCGGGAACGAATGTCTTAACCTGGATATGGACGAATTTGGTTCCGGCTCTGTTACTACACAGCACATCGACATTCGGTGTGTTGCCAAGCGTGACAACTGCGGAGTATCCCCTGCGACACAATTCGCCGGCAACAAAAAACTGACTTGCGTTTCCTCGGAATGTCTTGTCATGTTCCATTTTCGTCCTCTTGAATCTATCGGTGGTCGCCAAAGGATCTTATAGGTCCAACTTTCTCGTTTGTCTTGCTCCCAATCACCCCGCCAATATACGCCCACAAAAATCCGCAATCAAGAAATTCATACAACTTTCTTCACTTTCCTTTTTCCCTTTCTCACCCCATAAGATACCCCTCTCCCCAAAAAAGATTCTTTTTTTTCGCCCTACCTCAGAATTTATCTTTTACATTTAAAACGAACCGGTTATGATTTTGGGTCTGCATCGAAGGAGCGTGGGAGAACATAATCATAGATGAGGGAGATTTCCTTGAAGAACATCATTTGCGCGCTTTTGGTCGTGGCGCTGTTCAACGGCCAACTCTTCGCCGCCGGCGCGACACCGGTCACCGAGGGGAACAAGGAACCGGCCCCCGTCGTGAAGAAGGAAGAGCCGAAGCCCGAATCCACCTCCGGTAAGACTACGGCGGACAAGCCCACCCCGGTCGTCGAAAAGTCGAAACCCGAACCGTCGCCGACCCCTGTCGCATCCGCGCCGGTAGGCGAGCCGAAGAAACTGCTGGTCCAGCGCATCACCGGGGTCGAGGTCGACGAATCGGTGACCCGCACGGTCGAAGAGACGCTCGTCCTCAATATCGGCAATCGTGTCGGCTTCTCGGTGGTCACCGCCGCCGAGATGGAGAGCGCCATCCAGTTCACCGGCCAGCAGGCCGAGATGCAGTGCGAATCGTCCACCGAATGTCTCGTCGAGATACAGAAGAAACTCGACTGCGACACGCTCATCGCGGGCAAGGTGGCGAAACTGGGCGACGAACTCATCCTGTCGCTGAACACCATCAATGTGAACGATGGCTCGGTGGGTCTGCGGACGACGGCGCAGGCGAAGGATATCGCCGATCTCAAGACCAAACTGCCGCAGGCGCTCGACGAGATACTGGGGCTCGCGCAGATAAAGCCCATGTTCCAGTTGAAGCCGGGCGAAACGCTGAAACTCGCCGTCATGCCGCTCGCGGCGCGCGGCGTCGAACAGGCGACCTCCGACGCGCTCACCGCCATACTCTCCTCGGAACTCAACTCCATTCAGGGGGTCAATGTCATCGGGCAGGACGACATCAACGCGATGCTCGCCAAAGTGCAGACCGACGCCGAGATGCAGTGCACCGACAGTCTCGAGTGCGTCATCGAGATCGGCGCGTCGCTCGGCCTTTCCAAACTCATCAGCGGCGCGGTCGGCAAGGTGAAGGACACTTGGGTCATCTCGATACAACTGATAGACACCCGCCGCGGCGAGGTCGAGAACCGCGTGCTCGAAAGCTTCGACGGCGAGAAGGACGAACTGCGCAACGCGGTGAAACTGGCCGCCTACCAGATCGCCGGCGTCGACTACACCGCGAAGAAGGGCGGCGTGGAACTGACCTTCAATGTCAAAGAGGCGGCCCTGCAACTGGGCGCCGAGAAAGGCGATGTCAAAGAGAGCCAGTACAAACAGACCGAACTGCTCCCCGGCCGCTACAGTCTGCGGGTCATCGCCGACCCGGAGGACTATCTGCCGCTCCAGACCGACATCTACATCGCCCCCGGCGCCAACAATGTGAAGAACATGACGGTCCCCGAACAGCCGACGCCGTGGTATAAAACATGGTGGTTCTGGACCGTGACCGGCGTGGCCATCGCCGGCGCGGCGGCGGCGACCACCACCGTCCTTCTGCTCGAAAAGAAGAATGACGGATTCGTTGACCTGCCGCTGAACCCGGAGGTGCGGTGAAAAATGTAGGGGCTCGATTTATCGCGCCCAATAGAGGAGGTTGCCTCATGGACCGTTTCGTATGGTTGTTTGCCATATTGGTCGCACTGTTCCTCGCCGCCTGCGACTCCAACTCTCCGGGTGGCATCCGGCTGCACTATTCGTGGGTGGATAGCGAGGGGAACGACATCACGCCGCCCGATCTTTCGCTCCTCTTCGCATGGGGCGAACTCAAATACGGGTCCGAGACCAAGACCTCCGAGGCGGCCTGGCTCGGCGACGACGACGCGACGCTCCGGTTCACCGGACTCCCTTACGGCGTTTCGATGTCCCTGACGCTCACAATGCGTGCCGCCGACACGGAAGGCGACGATTCCGACATCATCGGACTTGACGATGTCCCCGAAGTGCGCACCGACAATATCGTCTATTACTGCACCTCGCAGGCATTCTCCCTGACCCGCGGTAAAGTGACCGATGTCCTCAACGCCTGCGTCATGCAGAAGGGCGCGGCATGGAACGACGACGGGAGCGGTGCGCCTGCGATGCGGCTCTTCTATGCGGCGCGCGGCACCGGCGAGCCGGTCGAACTCACCGCGGAGGCCAACGTGACGCCGCACGCGGCGATAGAGATACATGTCGACCCGCGCACCGCTGACAGCATCGTGGCGGCCAACGATCCTGCCTTCACCATCGGCAGGACGGCCTATGCGGTAGCCGCCCTTTCCAAGGACATCGACGGGTTCGCGATCATCCCGGCGTGGGACCTGAACGGCGGACTTTTCACCGAACAGGGAACGGCGCCGGACGGCGTCCGGGTCATTTATGTCAAGCTCAAACAAAATATCGGATTCGAGTCCCCCGCCGCCGACGCGAAGGTGGTGCTCGACACCACCCCGCCGCGCGTAGTGAGCCGTTCCTTCCTGCGCGACCCCGCCTACGCCCCCTCTACCGAAGAGGCGGGAAACGACGACGCGTCGGGTGCCGACGAGCTGCCCGACGACGATACGCTTCCCGCGGAGGAGACGACGAAGGTCTACCACCTCTCGGCGCACGACCCGCTCGCGCAGGGGGCGACGGTGACCGGGATGCTAACGCTCTTCGCCGACGAACCGGTGTCAGGTGCCGCGGCGTTCGTCCGCAACGTGAATACCGATGAGGTGATGACGCTCGGCGACATCGGGCTCCTCCTTTCGTCGGTGGCGCAGAACGAGATGACCTTCAGCGGCCCGATAACCGATGACCCGACGCTCGACGGCACCTATGAGGTGCTGGTGCAACTGACCGACGCCGTCGAGAATGCCGACGAGGAACCGGTGGCGGTCGAACAGCTGCTGCTGATCCTGCATAACACCACTCCGACGACCGAGAACGTCGACATGGGCAAGGTGCGCTACCGGCGGATACCGTGGGGGAGCGACGAGACGGAAGGAACACCGCGTTTCTCAGTTGTAGCGGAGCCGGGGGCGGTGGCGGGCGGCGATATCGCGACGGCGATAGCCTATCGCGCCGAAGAGGCGTCGCCGGGGAACATCATAGGGACGGCGGCCGTGGGAAGCGACGGATCGTTCACGGTGACCGACATGACGGGAGGTGATCTGCCGAACATCTATCTGTCGTTGGCTACTCGCTCCGGTGCCGTGATGCCGCCGACGCTCATCACCGAGGTCGAATGGATCGCGACGATGGGGGAAAAAGTGCCGGGAAGTATTCTGGAGAATCCGCACACCCTTATAACAACCGGAACAATCACTCAGACCCTTGAACAAAAAGGATATTTTTTTCAGGAACCGCCCGGAGGAGGGAGTGAAGAGATTGTCCGATCGGGAATTGGTTCGTGGGCGCAGAGGAATAACGATAACGGAGTACCTTCGATGCGTAGTGGTCACGCGATGGCATACGACAGCGCCCACGGAAAGGTGCTCGTGTTTGGCGGAAATGCAGGGGGGGAATATAGCGACGAGACATGGGAATGGGACGGCACAAACTGGACTCTGTTGAATCCCGCCACCAAACCATCGGCACGAGCGATGCACGCGATGACCTACGACAGCGCCCGCGGAAAGGTGGTCCTATTCGGGGGAGTTGCCGGGGCATATAACAATGAAACATGGGAATGGGACGGCACCAATTGGACTTTGATGACTCCTGCCAACAAACCGACGGCACGTACCTCTCACGCGATGGCCTACGATAGTGTTCGGGGGAAGGTGGTTCTGTTCGGAGGAGAGTTCGGAGGAGAGAACGGACCAGAAAACTACGACGAAACATGGGAATGGGATGGTGCTAATTGGACTCAATTAAATCCCATGAACAAACCGTCGGCGCGATCATGCCATGCGATGGTCTACGACAGCGGTCATGGCAGTGTGATTCTGTTTGGCGGGATTAACTATCCGGACTATTTTTCCATTGTAGAGAAAAACGATACTTGGGAATGGGATGGTCAGAACTGGACACAATTGAATCCAGCAAGCAAACCATCGGCACGAGGTTATCACGCGATGGCCTATTACAGCACTCGAGGGAAGGTGGTCCTGTTTGGAGGTAGTTCCGGCGATGACGAGACATGGGAGTGGGATGGTACGAACTGGACCCAGATGAGCCCTGCCACTAAACCTTCGGCACGGCATGGGCACGCGATGGCCTACGACGGCGCCCGAGGGAAGATGGTATTGTTTGGAGAAAATACCGATTCAGCATGGAACGTCGAAACATGGGAATGGGATGGCGCTGATTGGACACTTTGGCATACTGTCAATTCACCGTCGGCGAGGATTATGCTTGCGATGGCCCACGACGAAACCCGCAGAAGGGTACTCCTGTTTGGCGGATGGACAGGGGAATACAACGACGAAACATGGGAATGGAGTGGCAACAACTGGACTCAATTGAACCCGGCGACAAAGCCCTCGGCGCGATGTTCTCACGCGATGGCCTACGACAGCGAACGAGGAAAGATGGTATTGTTTGGAGGAGAAACCGGCGAATCGGCTTATAGCGACGATACTTGGGAATGGGATGGCCAGAACTGGACACAACTGAATCCGGCAAGCAAACCATCGGCGCGATCCGCTCACGCAATGGCCTACGACAGCGAACGAGGAAAAGTGGTATTGTTTGGAGGAGAAACCGGCGAATTGGCTTATAGCGACGATACTTGGGAATGGGATGGCCAGAACTGGACACAACTGAATCCAGCAAGTAAACCGTCGGCGCGATTTTCCCACGCGATGGCCTACGATAATGTTCGCGGGAGAGTGGTTCTTTTCGGTGGTGCGGGTGCTGATTATAATGATGAGACATGGGAGTGGGACGGTGCCAATTGGACCCAAATGTATCCCGTAGCAAAACCGTCGGCGATGTTTCAGCATGCGATGGCCTACGACATCTCCCGCGGAAAGGTGGTCTTAGTGGGGGGAAGGAACAATTCGACTTCCTCTAAAAAGGGGACATTAGAATGGGATGGTAATAGCTGGACATACCGCAACTCCGCCATATCTCCTTTGGCGCCATATTGGCACTCCATGTCCTTTGACAATGTGCGCGGAAAGGTGGTCGCGTTTGGTGGTTCTTCGCCAACAGGAGCCTCCAACGAAACTTGGGAATGGGACGGCGGCGGGAACGACCGCGCCGGTCAGATCATGAATATTTCTTGGGAAAGCGCCGGCATAACCGATGACGACAGTATCCAATCCGTTTCGGTGTTATTCAACGCCGGTGGTCTCGGTGATATCACCGGTACACCGACGAATGGCGTTGATCTGATGACATGGAAACACGACCGTTGGGTCACTGTTTCGTCGAACACTGCCGCCCCCGACAACCTCGCCCCGGTCACATGGACCACGACCGACCCGGTCGAGATACAGACACTCCTCAACAGCGGCCTGCGCAAATTCAACTTCGCCGTCGTCCCCTCGGCCCCTAACGGCTTCCTTACCGAAATGGGGAAGATAGCCACCGACTACGCCGAGGTCATTGTGAGATATTCGATACCGTGAGAAGTGAGCCGTGAACGGAGAGAAGAAAAACCAAGGCGTAGGGGCGCGCCAACGGCACGCCCGATCAGTAGGGGCTCGATTTATCGCGCCCGGTTGAGCATGAGTTGAACGGCGCGAGGCGCCTGTTGAGATATACCTCACCCCGGCCCTCTCCAGAGTGGAGAGGGAGAAAGCGGTCCCTTCTCCGCACCGGAGAAGGTTAGGATGAGGTTGAGAGGGTTGTATGGAGAGAGAACAGATAACGGAGAATAAGAAGATGAGAGAGCGTGTGGTGTGGCTGTTCGCCGTATTGGTCGCGCTGTTCCTCGCCGCCTGCGAGAGCAATGAGCCGGGCGGTATCCGGCTCCATTACTCGTGGGTGGACGGCGAGGGGAACGACATCACGCCGCCCGATCTGACGCTCCTCTTCGCGTGGGGCGAACTGAAATACGGGGCCGAGACCAAGACCTCCGAGGCGGTCTGGATGGGCGACAACGACGCGACGCTCAGCTTCACCGGGCTCCCCTACGGCGTCTCCATGGCCATGACAATCACGATGCGCCTTGCCGACACCGAAGGCGACGATTCCGATATCATCGGGCTTGACGACGCCCCCGCGGCACGCGACGACAACATCGCCTACTACTGCACCTCGCAGGAGTTCTCCCTGACCCGCGGGCAAGTGACCGATGTCAACAACGCCTGCGTCATGCAGAAGGGACCGGCCCTCTCCGATGACAACAAGCCGGGCGCTCCGGTTCTCTCGCTCTTCTACACCGGCGACGATGATAAAGAGACCGCCATCGATGTCGCGACCGAATTCAAGACCCCGAAGAAGACCGTATCCATCTCCTTCACCGCCCCCAACGACAATTTCGACACGGTCGTCGTCGCCAACGACACCGGCTTCGCCCTCGGAAAACGGGAGATGCCGAAACCGGAGAAGGTGAACGGCGCCTACCGCATTGAAAGTCACGACCTCGATGACGGGCTTCCCGTCACCACCGACGGTTCTCGCACCATCGTGCTGAAACTGCGGAACGCCCTCGGCTTCGAATCGCTCGCCGCCAGCAGGACGATATTCCTCGACACCACGCCCCCCGTGCTGATGCTATCGACCAACAAGGATGTCCTCAGTGCATCGGATCAACTCATCGTGTCGGTGAACGCCACCGAGACGCTCAAGGGCGAACCGCTGGTGAAACTCGATGGCGTCACGCTCGCCGCCCCCGAGAAGATGGGTAATTCGTGGGTGTACCGTCCCGCGCTCACCGACGGAGAGCACTCCCTCACCGCCGAGGCGACCGACCTCGTGGACAACACCACCGACCCGGCGGTGACCACGGCATACACCGTCGACGCGACCGTGCCTGCCGTCGATGGCACAGCGACCATCACTCCCGGCCGTCTTAGTCCGGGCGACAAGGCAGAGATAACCTTCAACACGACCGAAAAAATGAACGGCGACAACGCCCTCGTCACGGTGATGGTCGGTGTGACCGCCGCGCCCTGTGATACCGACGATGGCACTGCCTACACCTGCACCTACACCGCAATCCCCCCGGAGGGGAACAGCGATACCATCGAAACGGTCACCGTGACGCTGACCGACGCGAGCAGCAACACCTCGATCTCCCCGCAGGGCACCATCTATCTCGACATTACTTCGCCGCGATTGAACGTGCAGCTAGCTCCCTTCGACAAGACGCTCAACGCGAGCGAGGAGCTGCGGATAACGGTCACCGCTTCGGAAGAACTCGCCGCCGCTCCGACGGTGCGGCTGTTCGACGAGGCGGACACCGAAATAGCGCCCCTCGCTGCCATGACGGATCAGCCCCCCTACGAATATATCTATCCTCAACTCGCCGACGGCACCTACCATGTGACCGCCGAGGGGTCCGATCTCGTGGATATCCCTGCGTTCCCGGAAATGGTCGAGGGAATTGTCGTCGACAAATCGGCGCCGGCGGCGAGCACGCCTCCCACCACCACGCAGCCCCGGATAAAACCGGGCGATAAGACGACCTTTTCTTTCACCGCGAGCGAGCCGATGAACGGCATCGGCGCCTATGTGACGGTACGTGTGGGAAGTATATTTGAGGGAGATACCTTTCTGCACTGTACCACAGCCGATGACATCGACTACACATGCGAATACACGGCGATCGACTTCGGCACCGACCGCGTCGAGACCATCAATGTCACCCTCACCGACACGGTCGGCAACAGCGGCACGACCGCCATCGGGACCATCTACATCGACCGCACCAAGCCGACCCTCACACTCAGGAAGAACAAGAACACGACCTACAACAAGAACGACATCGGTCAGATCCTGCTGAGCATATCGAGCACCGAAGAACTTTCCGAGCTGACCATCAACGGGAACACGCAGATAGCCCCGATGGGCCTCAGTTGGGACATACCTCCCGACACGAGCGACGGTCCCCACCCCGTCACCGCGACGGCGAAGGACAAAGCGGGGAACAACACCGCCGTGACGCTGAACGACAGCTACGCCGTCGACACGACCGACCCGGTGGCGACCGTATCGGATCCTGCCGATACGCGCATCTCGGGCAACGGTTCGACAACCGTGACGGTGAGTTCGATCGAGTCGTTGAAGAATGTGAAAATGAACGGCATCGCCTGCGCCGGCGCCGGTCCCCACACCTGTACCTACTACCCGCAGGGAGTCAACGGCGACACGATCGAAACATTGGAGGTGTCGTTCAGCGATGCCGCAGGGAACACCACCTCCGTCAGCAGGACGGTGCAGGTCGACCGGACCTCGCCGGCTCTGGCGGTGACGACCAATAAAACACATTACAATGCATCCGACCAACTTATCATCTCCGTCAGCACCAACGAGCCACTGACCGGAATGCCGGCGGTGACGCTCGACGGGGTGACCTTGACCTCTATCGGCTCGGATGGGAACACATGGACATTCTCCCCGCCGCTTACCGAGGGCGATCATCATATCGTCTCCGCCGTGGCGACCGACCTTGTCGGGAACACGACCTTCCCGGCGGTGACGACGACCTATGTCGCCGATGTAACATACCCGAATGCGACGGTAGGCGACCCGACGCCCGCTAGGATATCGGGCACCGGGTACACGGAAATAGCGGTGAGCGATCTCTCCGGAGAGATAGAGGATATCAAGATCAACGGCGAATCCGGCTCTTGTGGCGGAGTCGATCCCTACTCATGTCTGTTTTTTGCCCCGGACGGCACCGGTGACCAGATCGAAATGATCGCCGTTGCCTACACCGACCATGCCGGGAACACCGTGACCGTCACCAAGACCGTGACGGTCGACCGCACGGCGCCGGTACTGACCTTCAAGAAGAACAAGAATACGACCTACAACAAGAACGACATCGGTCAGATCCTGCTGAGCATAGCGAGCACCGAAGAACTTTCCGAACTGACCATCAACGGAAACAAACAGACGGACCCGACAGGACTCAGTTGGAACCTCACCCCTGACACAAGCGACGGGCCCCACCCCGTCACCGCAACGGCGAAGGACAAAGTAGGCAATCCCACCGCCGTGACGCTGGAAGACAGTTACGCGGTCGATGCGACCGATCCGGCGGCGACGAGCGACCTCCCGAACGACCTTCGGGTCAAAGGAGGGGTCGCCCTTCCCTTCACCGTCACCAAGAGCGGAGACGAGGATCTCGCCTCGGTCATGGTCCGCGACAGCGACGGCACGCTGAAGGACTGTCCGGCCGGCGCCTGTGCCTACACCACGGCGGTCGGCACCTCTGGCATCGACACCACCGAAACGGTCACCATCCAGTACGCCGACACGGCGGGCAACACGGTGATCGCGAACGCGGGCTCCATCTATGTCGACCGCACCGCACCACGGATGGTGAGCAGGTTGGTGACCCCGCCGGAGGCAAAGAACGGCACCACGGTGCAGGTGGTCGTCGCCTTCGACGAACCGGTCAGCGACGCCTCCTTCGGCGGCGATGGACTTGCTTTCACGCGGACCGATGACGGGAGCGACCTTCAGCGATACACCTATGAGTATCCGGTGGCAGGCACCGAGACCAAGGAGAGTTACTCCCTTACCCTTGCGGCCGTCGATGCCGCGAACAATCCGGTCGCCGACCCGACGATCGGCACCCTCACCATCGACCTCACCACTCCGACGATAGCCGACCTGCATGTCTGCCATGACGATGCGACCGACGACCCGTGCGCGACCGACGAGACGACCTTCAGCGCCGTGACGGACTACAACGCGATAAAGATATCGTTCTCCCTTACCGAACCTGCCGACCTTTTGAAAGTGGAACTCGGTGCGAGCGACATCACGACGGGGAACTGCGCCGCCTTCACGGGGCCAAGGTATATCTGCACCTCGACCGTCCTTGATCCGGCGGGTGGCGCGGATCCGCGGATGGAGGGTGACCTTGCGAAAGTGACGACCGGCGACGACGCGGGGAACAGCGACTTCGATTCGAAGAGCGTCGTTTATGACTTCCTGCCGCCGACGGTGACCGGCGACGCCACCATCGTGCTGACCCGACCGGACGATTGTCCGATCCTTTCCGACGAACTCGCGCGGGTCACCTACGGCACGACCGTCAGGGCGCAGTTCTCGGTGAGCGAGGAACTGGACGGCGATGAACCGGTATCGGTCATCGCTCAAAAAGATACGCAGACCTTCCCGATGGATCCGGATGCGCATGCCGGGTATTCCTTCACCTACCTGATGACGATGCCGCTCAGCGGCACCTTCTCGCAGGGCGATCACGCGCTTGCCGTGACGCTCCGCGACACGGTCGGCAACGAGGCCGAGATATCTCCGACGCTCACCGCGCCGGGGATCTATCTTGACACCGCCGCGCCCGCCGCGCCCGATGTCGCGACGGCGGACAGGATCGTGTACCGGCGCATCCCGTGGGGGAGCGACGCCACCGACGGCGTGAAGTCTTTCAGTATCACGGCGGGTGCCGACGCGGTCGACGCGACGACCGCCTTCGTGATCGCCTTCGACGGCGCCGACCCGGCGACCGACGCCCAGATAGGTATCGGACCGGTGACGAACCGCACCTTCGCCGATATGGAACTGAACCGCGCCGACCGCGCCGAGGTCTATCTGGCCGCCTATGACGACGCCTGCAATCGAAGTGACGCCGTCAGGGTGCGCGATGTCGAATGGACCGCCACGATGGGATACAAGGTCGCGGGAAGCACCTTCGAGAACCCGAACCGCTACAAAAAACAGAAATGGTTCGCCGACACGCTGGACCAGTACGGGGCCGTGGAACAGGGCGAGGTCAACGGCCTTGCCGCCATCGGCCTGCCGGTATCGGACATCGAGGGTGACGGCTCGTGGGAACAGAAAAAAGCCCGGGCGGCGACCTCTCCCCGGCGCGGGCATGTCTCGGCCTATGATACGGCGCGCGGCAGACTGGTCGTCTGGGGGGGAGAGACCGACGGCGGGCTGAACTCCGACACCTGGGAATGGGACGGGACGCAGTGGACCAAGATAGATCCTCCCGACCCGGAGGGGGATGGCGCTCCTCAGCAACAGGAACTCTGGGCCCCTTCCGCCATGGTCTACGACGCCGCCCGCGGAGAGATCATTCTTTTCCACAGGATGGAGACCTGGGCGTGGAAAGGAACGAGTTGGGTCAAAAGGGCCGGGTACGGCTGCACCGGCCCATGGTGCCTTGAATGCACCTCCACCACCTGCCCCCTGTTGCGGTACGGGCAGGCGATGGCCTACGACACTGAACGCGCAAAGGTGGTCCTGTACGGCGGGACCTGGTCGAGCGGCGAGGATAAAACATGGGAATGGGACGGTGAAAGTTGGACCAAGGTCACGCCGACCGACCCGGAAGGCGACGGCAACCCGCCGAAAATAGCGAGCGGCCACGCGATGGTCTATGACGACCTGCGCGGCGTGACGGTCCTCTTCGCCGCCGGTACCGGCTGGAACGAGACCTGGGAATGGAACGGCGCCAGTTGGGTCAAACGGACCGGGAGCGCCTGTACCACCACCAGTTGCTATGTCTGCACATCGACGACCTGCCCGTCGCCCCGGTACCTTCACGCGATGGCGTACGACAGTGTCCGGAAGAGAGTGGTCCAGTTCGGCGGCTATTACTACGACGGCTGGGACCAGTCCTGCAACGACGAAACATGGGAATGGGATGGAACGGTCTGGACCAAGCAAACGCCCGACGATCCGGGATCCGACGGCAACCCCTCGGCAATGCGCGAACACGCGATGGCCTACGATACCCTGCACAAGAAAGTGGTGCTGTTCGGCGGCTATATCCTGTACGGCGGGCCCGTCAACCACCTCTGGGAATGGGACGGGGCGAGTTGGGCCAAAAAAAGCCCGCAGGCCGCCGATGTCGACGGCGACCCGCCGGCGCGCGATACCCACGAGATGGCGTATGACAGTGACCGGGGAAAAGTGGTATTGTTCGGCGGGTACAGCCTCTCCGGCAACGCCAACGACACATGGGAATGGGACGGCCTCGATTGGGTCAAACGGGCGGGTGATTCCTGCGATACCGCACAGTGCTATGTCTGTACCGAGAGCACCTGTCCTTTGGCCCGTTATCAGCACGCAATGGCCTACGATGCTAAACGCAAACGGACGGTCCTCTTCGGCGGGTACGCGTTCTCCTGTGACGGGGCGAGCAACGCCTGTCGGGACACCTGGGAATGGAACGGGACGGTCTGGGAGAAAAAGAGCCCTTCCGGGGACCTCCCTTCCGGGCGGTACAGCCACGCGATGTCGTACTACGAATTCGACGAGACCCACCACGGCGTGCTTCTGTTCGCCGGACAGAACGCGAGTTCCGTGACGAATAACGAGACCTGGGAATGGAACGGCACCGCGTGGACACAGCGGGCGGGCGATGTCTGCGTCGGGAGCAGTTGCTATGTCTGCGTCATACCGACCGGCATGTCCGATCCTTCCGCCACCTGCTCAAAACCGCGCGAGGGGCATGTGCTGGCCTTCGACACCGTGCGGAAAAAAGTGGTGTCGTTCGGCGGGTGGACGAGCGCCGGCATGCTCACCCCCGACCTCTGGGAATGGAACGGGACGGTCTGGGTGTCCAAGGTCCCCGCCGCCCCCAAACCCAGCGATAACAAGTATATGTCGGCGATCGTCTATGACGCCGACCGCGAGAGGTCGCTCCTGTTCGGCGGACAGCCGCAGAGCGCCTCGTTCGACAACGAGACCTGGGAATGGAGCGGCCTTGCGTGGAAACAGAAGGCACCCGCCGATCCGGAATTCGACGGTATACCCTCATCGCGCAAGGAACACGCGATGGCCTATGATACCAAGCGGGGACGCGCGGTCCTGTTCGGGGGGGACAACGGCGGGCCGAACGGCGATACCTGGGAATGGAACGGCGGCACGACGGCGCGGACGGGACACATCATGGAGGCGGCGTTCGGGGCGGCCGTCACGGACGAGACCCCCTTCACCGTGGAAAAGGTCACCGCGCGGTTCTATTCCGGCGGCGTCGGCTATTTTTCCGGCGTCGAGACCCCGGGCACCGAACTCAAGGTCTGGGATGAAGGAAGGTGGCAGAAGGTAGATGACAACGCCATTTCGCCCACCGCCCTGAACAGCGACCCGGAGAGCGGGATCCTCGAGTGGACGACCGAAAGCGAAGCGCAGATATCTCGCCTGTTCTTCGGCGAAGAACGGAGGCTCAACTTCGCCGTGACGCCAAAGGAGGCGAATGGCACCGGCGTCGGTAAGCTAGCCACCGACTACGCCGAGGTCATCGTGAAATACCGGATAGATGAATAACGGAGAGGCCTTGTCATGAAACGGACACTGTTCATTGTTGCTGTCCTGCTGTTCGCCGTTGTACTCCGCGCCGCCGCGCCGGTCGCGGCGGTCATGGAGATCGAGGACAAATCGGGCAAGTTCGAAAAACAGGTGCTGTGGGACGCCACCGACTATTTCCGCACGAAACTCGTATCGGGCGGCAAATTCGTCGTCGTGGACAGGACCAAACAGGCGGACAAGGTGAAGGAACTGGCCAAGAAGGGAAAGAAGGAATCGCACGGCGAGACGGTGGACACGACCTATCAGATACCGCTCGGCAAGGCGCTCGCGGCGCAGGTGCTTCTCCGGCCCCGCATCACCAGTTTCGCCGGCAAGTTCACTTTCGCGGTCGAGATCATCAGCATCGAGAAGGAGGCGGTCATCGGCGGCGCATCTGCCGAGTTCGCGGGCGACGAGACGGGGCTCGCCGCGGCGATGGAGAAGGTGGCGGCCGAGATCGGCGGCAAGGCGCAGGGCGGCGATACGGCCGCCCCGACCGACGGCGGCGCGCAGATACGGGCGGCGCTCTTCACCAAACTGACGCTCGACGGAAAGGAACTGTCGCGCGACCTCCTCGAAGGGGTCATCGTCGAGCCGCTGCAGGCGGGGAACTACCACCTCGTCGATGTCGGGACGGCGCTCAAGGCGAAGGCGTCACTGTTCGCCGACGAGATAGCGGCGGGGAAGATGCCGAAAGAATTGACGGCGCTCGAGGCCGACGCGCTCGTGTCGGTGAAGTTCGACTGCGCGACGGCGACCGACGCCATCGGCGCCACGAAGATCAAGGCCTTTTCCTGCAACCTTTCGACCAAGATGATACGCATAGACAACGGCGAGATCGCCTATGCGAAACAGGCGAGCATCCCGGGTCACGGACTGTCGGGCGAACAGGCGGTCCGGACGCTTCTCCAGAAAAAAGTGCCCGAGGCGATGGTCGCGCAGGTGGCCGGGTCGCGCGGCGGCTGGCACAAGGGAGGGGCGTGGGACCTCGACATCTGGATCACCCGCATCAAGGAGCGGCGCAAGGCGGAGAACCTGTCGGAACTTCTCGCCGGACTGACCGGCGTCGCATCCTCGAAACTGCTCGTCTTCAACACCGAATACGCCAAGTTCCGCCTCACGGGGAGCGGCTCGTCGCTCGCGGCGGTGAAAAAGGCGCTTTTCAGCGACCCGCGGTTCCCGCTCACGGTGGTCCACGAGACCGAACGGACGGTCCACGCCCGGCACAATGCCGCGACCCTTTTCGCGCGACCGGTCGATGTGCTGTTCTCCGTCGAGGGGGGCCACGCCCCCGACGATATGGTGGCGGGGGTCGTGAAGGGACAACTGCTCAATGTCGAATATCTCACGGCGCGGTCGGTGACGCGGCTAGCCGGCACCCGAGACGCGGCGCTCGCGAAGTCGGCGAAGGGGGGTGAACGCTATCTGCTCCTCCTCACGCTGAAGCCGAACGGCACCCGGTGGCAGGCGACGATGGAACTGGTCGATACCGCAGCGAAGGAAAAACTGCTCACCGTGAGCGGTGACGGCGCGAACCTCTCGGCGGCGACCGCGGTGGCGGCACGGCGCATCGAGGAGGCGTTCAAAGGCTCACTTGACAAGCCTTTCGCGTCGAAGTTCCTCAAGGACGCCGGCGAGGCCCGCTCCTACGCCGAGACCGAGCCGGTGGTGATAGAGGATTTCACCGTCGATCAGATACTCCCGGCGCTCCTACCGCTCTACCGTACGGCGGGCGTCGGGACGCTCACGCTCCGCAACCGGGGCAGTGCGGCGGCGGGCGAGGCGAAGGTCGAATTCAGCGTGAACGACGCGGTCACCGGCACGGTCGCCCTCGGATCCCTCGCGGCGGGCGAGACGAAAAAGGTGCCGGTCGCGCTCAACATCCTTCCCGACACGGCGCAGAAGAGATACGCCCAGATGAAGGCGGCGGTCCGCTATGTGGCGGGCGAGGTGCACCAGCGGAGCGACGCCTACGCCCCGCTCCTGATACTCGAAAAGGACGCCATCGACTGGGCCGAGCCCCGGACGCTCGCCGCGTTCATCGACCCGCAGGCGGCGGCGGTCCGCGCGGCGGCGACCACGGCGACGGCGGCCAAGCGACCCGACGGCTTTGTCACCGATAAACTGGCGCGGACGGCTCAGATATTCTCGTCGCTGTGGCGCGCGCCGCTCAAATATGTCGCCGATCCGGTGCCCCCCGGGACGAACACCAGCATCGATTCGGTCCAGCACCCGGTGGAAACCTTGGCGCGGATGGCGGGCGACTGCGACGACCTCACGACGCTCCTTGCGGCGCTCCTCGAATCGGTCGGCATCCCGACGGCGGTGCTCGTCGTGCCGGGCCATGTCCTGCTCGCGGCCGAGACGGGACTCCTCGCGGGGGGGCATCTGCTCCTCGGACTGCCGAAGGATCTTTTCGTCACAATAGATGGCGCCCTCTATGTACCGATCGAGGCGACCGCCGTCGGCGCGTCGTTCGGCGAGGCGTGGGAGAAAGGGGCGAAGGCGGCGCGCGAAGCGGGAAAAGACCTCGTCGCGTTCCGGGTCCGGTCGGCGTGGAAGAAATATGCGGCGGCGGGTGGCGCGACGGGAAAACCGACCGCACCGAAGATACAGGCGCCCGATCCGGCGAAACTCGCCGCGACGATACCCGACCTGCGGAAAAAGAGCGGCGGTGTCCCCTCCTTTTCTGTCGCGCTCTATGACAGATTCTCGAAGGGGACCGCGCTTGCCGCCGATATGAAGGAGGTAGCGAACTATCCGCTGGCCGCGGCGCTCATGCAGTGGCTGACCGGCAAGCGGGACGAGGCGGCGAAGGGACTGGGGCATCTCTGCGAACAGGGGAGCGAAGAGGCCTGCTACGATATCGCGGCGCTCCTCTTCTTTGAACAGAAAGGGCAGATGGCCGACGGTGCGGCGGTCTATGAGGGGATGCTCGCGCACCTGCCGTCGAACATCATCGACATGATGCTCGACAGCGGCGGGTTCGGGCTCGCCGATGAGGCGACCGACGAGGCGAAGTTGAAACGGAAACTGCGCGAGACGCTCGAGGCGGCGCGCAAGAAACTCGAAGAAAAGAAAAAGACCAAGAATCTCGACATGATCATCAAGCATGTCGCCGGACGCAAAGGGGACGACCTGACCGGGAAACCGGAACTGTTCCTGCTCCTGTTCTGGGACGATGCGCGCTGAATTCGGTAAAAAGACTTTTTCCTTTGATTTCCGTTTATTTTTTTGTTAGCGTCCGGTAAGCGACACACCGTCACCGACCGGAGCGCGATGGAACCCTCTCTTCAAAAAGTGCTCGATACCCCCGTCATGGAGCAGTACCGCTCCTGCAAGGAACAGTACCCCGACGCGATACTGTTCTTCCGGCTCGGCGATTTTTACGAGATGTTCTTCGACGACGCGGTCGCGGCGAGCGAGATACTGGGACTCACCCTTACCTCGCGGCACAAGGAGGCGGGCGTCCCGATGGCGGGGATCCCCTACCACAGCGCCGAAGGGTACATCCGCAAACTGCTCGACGCGGGGAGAAAGGTCGCGCTCTGCGAGCAGATGGAGAAACCCGACAAGAAAAAGAAGATGATCGCGCGGCAGATCGTCCGGGTCTTCACGCCGGGGACGGTGGTCGAAGAGACGGCGCTCGACGAGGGGCGGGCCAATTACCTGCTCGGCGTCGTCTGTCCGGGCAACACCGCGGGGCTCGTCTGGTGCGATGTCTCGTGCGGCGAGGTCTATTTCGCGACGGTCCCCCGCGAGCAGGTCGCCGACACCGTCCGGGCGATAGCGCCCGCCGAGACCATCGGCGACGGGCCGGTCGGCGAAACGCCTGTACAGCCGGTTGACCGCGACGACCTGAACGACTGGGTCCCCTCGGCGCAGGCGGCCGACTACCTCGATCATCTCGCGCCGGAACTACGCGAGAATTCCGCTCTGCACCAGGCGTTCCGCGCGGTCATCTGGTACCTCGACCGGCTCTATTTCGGACGGTTCCCACCGCTCCGCCCGCCGCTTCCGGGTCGGTCGGCGGCGCACGCGGCACTCGACACCAACACCATCGCGAACCTCGAGATAGAGCGGACGCTCATCGGCGGCAACCGGCAGGGGTCGCTCCTGTGGGCGGTCGATCGCACCGCCACTGTGATGGGGCGACGGCTCCTCCACCGGCTCCTTCTTCAACCGCTCCGCGACCGCGCCGAGATAACGCGGCGGCTTGACACGGTCGAACGGTTCTTCTCCGACGACGCGGTCCGGCGCAAGGTCCGCGAAAAACTGAAGGAGATAAAGGATATCGAACGGACGCTCGCCCGCATCCTTGTTAAACGGGGCGGGCCGCGCGACATCGTCGGCCTCTGCCGGTCGCTCATCGCGGCGACCGACCTGCGCGACCTCGTGCGGAGCGTCGCGGCGGACCTGCCGGCGCTCGCGCCGCTCGCGACGGAGGCCGCGTTCGACCGTGCCGTCGCCGAGCGGTGGGAACGCACCTTCCTTCCCGACGCGCCGCTCAACTGGCGTGATGGCGGCTTTGTCGACCCCGCCCACGCCCCCGAGGTGACGCGACTCCACCGCATCGTGCACGATTCCAAGGGCCTGCTCCTCGAACTCGAGGAAAAGGAAAGAGCGGCGACCGGCATCGCGACGCTTAAACTCGGCTACACCAAGGTGTTCGGCTACTATCTCGAGATCACGAAGCGGTTCGCCGAAAAAACGCCGCCCCACTACATCCGCAAGCAGACCACCGTGAACGGCGAACGGTACATAACGCCGGAACTCAAGGAACTCGAGGAGACGATACTCACGGCGCGCGAGAAACTCACCGAGCAGGAACTCGCGATACTTGAACGGACCGTGGACGACATCGCGGCGCAGGAACGGGCCATACAGGCGGCGGCGCTCTTCGTCGCGTGGTGCGACCATTTTGCCGCCTGCGCCGAACTCGCGCGCGAACGGCGCTGGGAACGGCCCGTCATGACCGACGAAGAGGGCATATCGATCGTCGAGGGTCGCCACCCGGTCGTCGAACAGATACTCGGCCCCGGCCGCTATGTCCCCGCCACGCTGTCGGTCGGCGACCCGGGGGGGCGGCTCAACATCATCACCGGGCCGAACATGGGCGGCAAATCGACGCTCATGCGCACCGTGGCGCTCGTCACCCTGCTCGCGCAGACCGGCTCGTTCGTGCCCGCACGGGAGGCCCGCATCGGCGTCGTGGACGCCATTTTCACGCGGGTCGGCGCCTCCGACAACCTCTCGCGCGGGGAGTCCACCTTCCTCGTCGAGATGAAGGAGACCGCCTTCATCCTGCGCAATGCCACCGCACGCGGGCTCATCATCCTCGACGAGATCGGTCGCGGCACCGGCACCTACGACGGCATCTCGCTCGCGCGGGCCATCGCCGAATACCTCGTTCAACACATCGGCGCGACGGTGCTGTTCGCCACCCACTATCACCTGCTCACCGAACTCGCCGACCACCTGCCGGGGGTCCGCAATTACCACATGACGGTCCGCGAGCACCGCGGCGGACTGCAGTTCCTGTACCAGATAGCGGCGGGCGGGTCGAGCCGCAGTTTCGGCGTCGAGGTGGCGCGGCTCGCCGGGATGCCGGCCGAGGTGGTGCGCGACGCGGAAAAGGGCCTGCGCGACCTCGAACGGGCCGACCGTGAACTGCGTCTCACGCAGGGCGGATCGATGCAACTCGACATCTTCGCGCTCCACTCCGAGATGGCGCGGCAAAGTTCCAGCCACGAATGTTTGCAAAAAATACGCGACCTCGTATCATCGAACCATCCCGATCGGATGAGTCCGAAGGAGGCGCTGGCCTTGTACTACGAACTTTTCAACATCCTGCATAGCGAGGAAAGATCATGACCGTGAAAGTCGCCCCCTACATCCAGAAGATCACCCCGTACCGCCCCGGCAAGCCGATCTCGGAGGTCGAGCGCGAACTCGGCATCTACGACACCGTGAAGATGGCATCCAACGAGAACCCGCTCGGACCGAGCCCCAAGGTGACGGAGGCCATCCGGGCCGACCTGCCCTACATCCACCTGTACCCGGACGGCAACGCCTTCTATCTCAAACACGCCATCATGCGCCATCTCGCACGGCACCATGTCAAGATGGACGAGTTGCTGATAGGCAACGGCTCGAACGAGGTGATCGATGTCCTGCTCCGCGCCCTCTGTACGCCGGAGGAGGAACTGCTCGTGTCGGCGCAGGCCTTCATGGTCTACGAACTCATCGCAAAGGCGGCAAACATCCCGACGGTGCTCGTGCCGCTCGCAAAGGACCACCGGTTCGACATCCCCGGCTACATCGAACGGATAAATGAAAAAACAAAACTGATCGCGCTCGTCAACCCGAACAACCCGACCGGCACCTACTACACCAAAAAGGAGTTCGAAGCGCTCCTCTCCTATGTGCCCGAGCGGTGCGTCGTGCTCGTCGACGAGGCCTATTACGAGTATGTGGACGCCCCCGATTGTCCCAATGCCATGGAGTATCGCAAGGATTTCGAGAATCTCGTCATCTGCCGCACCTTCTCGAAGGCGTTCGGGCTCAGCGGCCTCCGGCTCGGCTACGGCGTCACGACCGCCGAGATCGGCGACACCTATCGCAAGGTGCGCGCGCCGTTCAATGTCAACGAACTCGCGCAGGTGGCCGGCGTCGCGGCGCTCGAGGACACCGATTATCTCCGCCGCAGTATCGAAACGAACCGGAAAGGCAAAGAGTACTTCTACGCCGAACTGCGCCGGATGGAACTGGAGTTCCTCCCGTCACAGGGCAACTTCCTGCTCGTGCGGGTCGGCGGCGGCGAAACGGGCGGCGCGGAATGTTACGAGAACCTTCTACGCGAGGGTATCATCATCCGACCGGTCAACAACTACGGGTTCCCCGATTGGATCCGCATCTCGATCGGCCTGCCGGAACAGAACCAGCGATGCATCGCCGCGCTCGAAGCCTACCTGCGCAACGAGGGACGGGTCCGCTGACCGCGCGCCATGCGCGCCTCCTTTCCTCAATTATTTTTTGTTGACTTGCCGGACGGGCGCGACTAAAATCGGTTCGCGATAACAGGGAGCGCCCATGACGCAGAACGAAGTCATCATCTGTCCCTCCTGCGGCACAAAGTACCGCCGCCCGGCGAACATACCGCCCGAGGGCGCACAGGTCAAATGCAAGAACTGCGGCACCCTCTTCATCGTCGAGGGTGAAGCGCCGGAGACGACCTCTTCCCTACCACCCGATTTCGTCGATTCTCTCGTCCGCCTGCCCGACGGCAAGATACTACGCATCACCGATCTGTCCGATCTCGCCGGAAAGATAGAGAACGGCGAGGTCGGCGAGGGCGACGAGGTCTCACACAACGGCATAGATTGGTTCCCGATAACCAGTTTTGAGGCGACCCGTCCCCTGTTCACCGAGCGGCATCGTAAAAAAACGATCGCCCCCGGGGCGATGATGGCCTCCGAGGAACGGGAACCGAAAAAGACGATGCTGATCAGCGACGCGACGCCACCGCCCTCCGAGCGGCGCGAACAGGTCGTTACCGCCGTTAAGCCCGCACCCGCGCCCGCTCCTTCGCCCGTGCCGGTCGAGACCCCGACACGGACCGAAACGCCCTCCGAGACCGGCCTGCGCGAGATACTCGCTCCGAAACCGGCTCCGGCGCCCGAAAAGAAGAAGGTGACCGACTCCATAGACGATGCCGAGTTTAGTAAACTGTTCGAGAACGACGAGGAGGAAAAACCGAAACCGCCGCTCAAGATCAACATGAAGATCGTCGTGCCGGTCATCACCGTCATCGCCATCGTGATCATCGTCCTTCTTCTCGTGAAAGGCGGTGGGACCGATGCCGACACCACCAAGAAAGCGGTCCCCGACCTCACCGAGAAGAGCGCGCCGGCACCCGAACCGGCACCCGCGCCCGAGCCGACACCCGCACCCCAACCGGCTCCCGCACCCGAACCGGCTCCCGCACCCGAACCGAAGAAGGCGGAACCGGCACCGGAGCCGGTGAAGAGCGATCTGGTGAAGGAGCAGGAGGCGTACATGCAACAGCAGAAGGCGGCGAAAGAGGCACCCAAGAAAGAAACGGTCAAACGGCAGGCGCAACAGCCCGCCCCCAAGAAAGAACGGGGAGGGAGCGCCGCCGCGAGGGCGCTTGCCAAGAAAGGGTGGGCCGCCATAGACGCCGGGAACAACGACGGCGCCATAGCGCTGTTCCTGCAGGCCGTCGAACTCGATCCCTCCGACGGGGACGCCTACTACGGACTCGGGTACGCCTACCACGCGAAAGGACAGAAGGACAAGGCGCGGAATTATTATCAGCGCGCTCTGCAATCGCGACTTAAGGAAGCGGACAAGTCCGACATCCGCAGCATCCTCGAGAAGATGTAGTCTTTACCGCATACCCTGTTCGCTTCTTGACCTTTTTTACGGGGAGGGTCTCATGGAACGACGGTTCTTCTGGGCGATGTTCGTTTTCTTTCTTCTCATCTCCTGCGGCGGATCGAAAAGCGTGAGTGGCACCGATCCTCTCGCCGTCACCGATGACCCGGCCGTACCCGACATAGATTTCATCCCGCCCAACAAGTACGACGATAACGCCGCGGAGTGGAAGAAGGTGGAGGCGGCCGAAAAGGAGGGAAAACCGCGCACGGCGCTCGAGGAAATAACGAAGATACTCGACGCGGCGCGTACCGGACACAATGTCCCGCAGATCGTGAGGGCGCTCATAGAGCGCGCGAAGTTCGAACAGCGCATCGGCGAGAAACAGCCGGCCGAACAGATCGCCGCTCTGGAAAAGGAGATCGCGGCGGCACAGTTCCCCGAAAAGAACCTGCTCCATTCGATAGCGGCCGATCTCTACGAAAGTTATTTCCAGATGAACCGGTGGCGTTTCTATGAGCGGACCGCCGGTGCGGCCGAGGGGGAGGATATCGCCTCGTGGAGTCTCCCGAAACTGATGGCGACGATAACGGTCCATCACCACGCGGCGATCGAACACGGCGCGAAACTGCGCGAGATACCGATCGCGCTCTTCGACGAGGTGCTCGTCAAAGGAACGCGGCCGCGCTCTTTGCGGCCGTCGTTGTACGATCTCATCGCCCACCGCGCCGCCGATTTCTTCATAAACGATGAGAGCAGTATCGCCGAAGGTGCCGCCCCGTTCGAGGTGAACGACCTCGGCTACCTGTTCCCCGCCGAACGGTTCGCTCTCCTCCCGATACCGACCACCGACCGGAACGCGCTGGCGTGGCATGCGTTGACGATCCTGCAGGACCTCACCCGCGCCCATCTGCGCGACGGCGACCCGGCGGCACTCATAGACATCGAACTCAAACGGCTCGCCTTCGTGCGCGGCATCCACACCGCCGAGAACAGGGAGGACATCTATCTGAAGACGATAGAACTCCTCGAACAACAATACGGGGCGCATGACGCCTCGGCGCGCATCGGGTACGAACGGGCGCGCCTTTCGTACGAGAAGGGGCTCGGCTGGCGCGAGGGCATGCCCGACGCGGAGCGGATGGGGCTCAAAGAGGCGCTCGCGAAATGTGGCGCGGTGACGCTCAAATGGCCCGTCAGTGAAGGGGCGGTGCTCTGCCGGTCACTCACCGCCGATATCACCCGCAAGACGATCCAACTGCAGGCTGAACCCGAGGTGACCCCCGAACAGCCGTCGCTCCTTTTTCTTAAATACCGCAATGTGCAGAAACTCTATTTCCGTACCGTGAAATTGACCGCCGCGCGGGCCGACGAACTGACGGCGCGTTATCACTACGGCGGCGAATATCAACCGGAAAAGATCGCCGCGGAACTGGTGAAATCGCCGCCTCGCCACGAATGGGAGATCGCGCTCCCTGACGACGGCGACCTGCGCGAGCATCGCGTGGAGGTACCGATGCCGCCGCTCGAACGGGGCGATCTCGCGATCCTCTGCGGCACCGACCCGGGATTCTCCTACGACAAGAACCGGCTCGACTGGGTCATCATCCGCTCGTCGCGCATCGCCTTCCGGCATCAGGTGAACGAACGGTCCTTGGAACTGTTCGTCGCCGATCGAACAAGCGGCCGTCCGATAGCGCAGGCACAGGTCACCATCTTCCGGAACGAATACGATTACCAGACCTCACGCTATGTCGAACGGGAAACGGCGAGCGGGACGACCGACCGCAACGGCATCCTGAAGATCTCTCTGCCGCGCAACGATCGTCATTCCTATGGCCTTTCGGCCCTCATCACGCAGGGAGGCGACCGGTTGAAAAGCGCCTTCTGGGGCTATCCCTATGCCCGCGACCGGCGTTCGTTCGTCCGCACCTATTTCTTCACCGACCGCGCCATCTACCGCCCGGGACAGACGATATATTTCAAAGGGATCGTCATCGAACATGACGCGGCGGGGATGCCCAAGATCGTCGCAGGGAAGAACGACACCGTCGAACTCTACGACCCGAACGGCCAGAAGGCGGGATCGCTTTCGGTCACGACCAACGGGTACGGCAGTTTTCACGGTTCGCTCACCGCGCCGACCGGCGCCCTCAATGGCCGGATGACGCTACGCACCAAGACCGGCAACCACTCCGTTTCGGTCGAGGAATACAAGCGACAGCTCTTCGAGACCGCGCTTGATGCCCCCAAGGGCTCGTATCGGCTCGGCGATACGGTAACGGTCGAGGGGAAGGCGATATCCTACGCCGGTTCTCCGCTCACCGACGCGAAGGTGCAGTGGCATGTCGAGCGAGAGGTGCAGTTCCCCTATTTCTTCGGTCTCTGGGGCCGGAGTTGGTTCTACGATCTCTGGAACGGCAAAAAGGCGATCATCGGCAAAGGGGAGACGACGACCGGACCCGACGGCCGTTACCGGATAGCCTTCGCCGCGCGGCCCGATACGCAGGTGCCCAAGGAGGAGCAACCGCTCTTCTCCTACCGCGTCCACGCCGAGGTGACCGACCTGAACGGCGAAACGCACCCCGCCGAGCGGTTCGTGCAGGCGGCCTACAGCGCGCTCCGGATAACGGTGGGCGGTGCGACGCAGGGCTTTGTCAACGCGCCGTTCGAACTGGAACTGACGACCGCCAACATGAGCGGCGAACCGGAGCCGTCGAAGGGAGAGGTAACGGTGTCGCGGCTCGCCGATCCCGAACGGCTGTTGCGGCCGCGCCTCTTCTATGAACGGCCCGACCGCTTCCTCTTGGACAAGGGGGCCTTCGTGAAACAGTTCCCGCACGATCCCTACGGCGAAGAGGCCACGGCGCCGCGCCCGAAGGAGAGGGAATATCTGCGCGCGCCGTTCGACACGGGCGCCCAGAAGAAGATGACGATAGATCCGAAAGATTGGCCCGCAGGCGACTATCTCGTCGAGGTGACGGCCACGGACGCCTTCGGCCAGCCGGTCACGACGCGTCGCATCATCCCGATCCGCACGGCCGGCGACGCCTCCTACGCCCGGAACCGCTACGACGACATCGTCGTGGTGAAGGAGCGGTACGAACCAGGCGAAACGGCCGAGATCCTCTTCGCGTCCGCCGCCGACGCGGTGACGGTGGTGCTCGACATCCTGCGGGGCGAGAAGGAGGAGCGCAGTATCCTCACGCTCGACCGGTCGCAGAAGTTCGTCCGCATCCCGGTGACCGAGTCCGACCGCGGCAACATCGCGATCCGGTATCTTTTCCTCAAGCACGGACGCAGTTTCAGCGGCATGCGCATCATCGCGGTGCCATGGTCGAATAAGCAACTCTCCTACGAATTTCTTTCGTTCCGCAGCACGCTCAAGCCGGGCGAAAAGGAAGAGTGGCGCATCAAACTCAAAGGGGCGAAAGGGGAGGCGGTCGCGGCCGAACTCGCGGCGACGCTCTACGATGGATCGCTCGATGTGTTCCTCCCCCACCAATGGACTTTTTCTCTGTTCCCGACGAACTATTTCCGGTATCAGTGGCTTACCAACGAAGGCCAGCAGATCCGCTACGCCCAGCCGCTCGAACGCGACTGGAACATCTCTGTCCCGTGGCCGACGCTTACGAGTGACGCGCTCAATTATTTCGGCATGTACCTCGGCGGCTACGGCTATCGCGGCCGTGGCGGCGGCGGATACGCCTATGGCGGTGTCGTCACCGGCGCGTGGAGCGAAACGGCGGCCGATAAGGCGGAGGAGACCGTCGCCAAGCCGTCCGCCGCGCCGATGGCGCAAGGCAGAGCGACGGCCCGGATCATGAGCAAGAACTCGGCCGACGGCGATACGCGTTACGAATTCGACGATATGGACATCGCCGGAGAAATGGCGGCGCCGCCCGCACCGCCGGTCCAGATACGGAAGAACCTGCAGGAGACCGCTTTCTTCTATCCGCAACTGACGACCGACGAGCAGGGGGAGACGATCGTCTCCTTCACGGTGCCCGAGGCGCTCACGACCTGGAAGATGATCGGACTGGCCCATACCAAGGCGCTGGAATCGGTCATCCTGAAGAACGAACTGAAAACGCAGAAGGAGTTGATGGTCGCCCCCAATATGCCGCGCTTCCTGCGCGAAGGGGACAAACTCATCCTTTCGGCGAAGATCAGCAACATGAGCGACGCGCCCAAGTCGGGAAGCGCCGAACTGAAACTGCTCGACGCCCGGACGATGGCCGATGTCGGCGCGACCTTCGCTCGCGCGCAGAAGGACGCGGCCTTCACCGTCCCGGCGAAAGGCAACGGTGTCGTTACGTGGGAGGTGACGGTGCCGCGGCGCGACGATCCGGTCCTCTGGCGCATCGTGGCCACCGCGGGCGATACCGGCGACGGCGAGGAGAATATCCTGCCGGTCCTTTCCGATCGGATGCTCGTCACCGAGACCCTGCCGCTGCCGGTGAACGGCAAAGAAAAGAGGTCGTTCACGCTCGAGAAACTGAAGAACAACGCCTCGACGAGCCTCGTCAACCACCGGCTCACGCTCGAATTCACCTCGAACCCGGCGTGGTACGCGGTGCAGGCGCTGCCCTACCTTATCGAATACCCCTACGAATGCGCCGAACAGGTCTTCTCGCGCTTCTACGCCAACAGCCTCGCGACCCACATCGTGAAGAAGAACCCGAAGATAGAGAAGGTCTTCGCGCAGTGGAAGGGAACGCCCGCACTCGATTCGAACCTCATGAAGAACGAGGAGTTGAAGTCGGCGCTCCTGCAGGAGACGCCGTGGGTACTCGACGCACAGGACGAGGCGGCCTCCAAGCGGCGCATTGCGCTCCTGTTCGACCTCAACCGGATGGCGGGCGAACTAAAGAGCGCCTTCGACAAACTGCGACGGCTACAGGTGTCGAGCGGCGGCTGGCCGTGGTTCCCGGGGCTTCCCGAGGACCGCTACATCACCCAGCACATCACGGCGGGGATGGGAAAACTCAAAAAACTCGGCGTCGCGACCGGTCCCGACATCGAGCGGATGACGCGCGCCGCGGTCGGCTATCTCGACCGGCAGATGGAGCGCGAGTACCGGGAACTCCTGCGCGCCAAGGTCGACATGACGAAGGAACATATCTCTTACCTCGAGCGGCACTACCTTTACACCCGCAGTTTCTTCGCCGAGGTGCCGGTGGCTGAGGCGCACCAGACCGCGTTCAACTACTGGAAAGGGCAAGCGACGACCTACTGGCTCGCCGAGACGCCCTACATGACGGCGCTTACCGCAACGGCCCTGTTCCGCTTCGGCGACGCGGCGGCGGCCGCGAAGATGGTGGCGTCGCTCAAGGAGCGGGCGATCTACTCCGACGAACTCGGGATGTACTGGAAAGAGAATATGGGCGGCTACTACTGGTTCCAGTTCCCCATCGAAACGCAGGCGTCTCTCATCGAGGCGTTCGAGGAGGTGGCCAAGGACAGCGCGTCGGCCGACAAGATGAAGACCTGGCTCATCAAGATGAAACAGGTGCAGAACTGGCGCACCACCAAGGCGACCGCCGATGCGGTCTACGCGCTTCTCCACAGCGGCACCGACTGGCTGACGGCCTCGAAACTCGCGACGGTGACGGTGGGGGGGAAGGTGGCGCGGCCGGCCGAAGGGGAACGGGCGCCCGAGGCGGGCACCGGCTACTTCAAGACGGCGTGGCCCGGAAAGGAGGTGACCCCGGCGATGGCGCAGGTGACGGTGGAGAACCCGAACCCCGGCCCGGCGTGGGGCGCCCTCTACTGGCAGTACTTCGAGGATCTCGACAAGATAACAGCCGACCGGCAGGGACCGCTCGCCATCGAACGACAGATACTGCGCGAGAAGCGGACCGACAGCGGTGCCGTACTTGAACCGATCGCCGCCGACGCGCCGCTCGCGGTGGGCGACAAGATCGCGGTGCGGCTCGTCCTTAAGGTCGACCGCGACATGGAGTACCTGCACCTCAAGGACGGCCGACCGGCCGGGACCGAACCGGTTGAGGTGCTGTCGGGTTCCGACTACCGCGACGGCCTCTGGTACTACCGTGTGACCAAGGACGCATCGACTAACTTCTTCATCCACCGCGCGGTCAAAGGGACCTATGTGCTGGAATATCGTCTGACGGTGACCATCGCCGGGAACTACTCGGCGGGGCTCGCCACGGCGCAGTGCATGTACGCCCCCGAATTCGCCGCTCACAGCGCCGGATCGCGCCTCACCGCGCAATGACGCGTAACTGTACAAAACCAAAAAAGGATGATAGGATGACGGTCGAGTGAATGGCGGGAGGAGCCATGCGTGAGATCCTGCTGCTGGGTGACGATGGACATCTGGCGGCTCAACTAGGCAAGATCGACGGTGCCCGTTTCGCGGTGCGCCCGATCGCCACGGTCGACGAGGCCTCCGGCGTCCCGGCGCTCATCGTGCTGGCCGCCGCCGGCCCGTTCAGCGCCTCCCGATCCCTCATCACGGCTCTTAAAAAGCGTTTCCCCGCCGTCCCGCTGTTGGTGATCGGACCCTGCGACGACGCCGACAAGGTCAAGGCGATCGGGGCAGGCGCCGCCGACATCCTGCGTCCCCCCGTGCCCGACACCGATCTGCGCCGCCATGTCGTCTCGCTCGCCGACGGCATCGAGCGGGAACACGAGATGGACGACCTCATCAAACAGAAGAACTGCCTCAAATGCCCGCTCATCCGCGAGACGCACGGCTATGGCCGCTTCATCGGATCGAGCCCCGCGATAAAGAAGGTCTTCGCGCAGATAGAGAAGGTGCGCAAGAGTTCGCTCAATGTCTTCATCCACGGCGAGAGCGGCACCGGCAAGGAACTGGTGGCGCGGACGCTCCACGAATCGAGCGCCCACCGCGACGGCCCCTTCATGGCGATCAACTGTGGCGCGATACCGGAACACCTGCTCGAGTCGGAGTTGTTCGGCTATGAGAAGGGTGCCTTCACCGGCGCCGACCGCCCCTACAACGGCAAGATCATCGACGCCGACGGCGGCACGCTCTTCCTTGACGAGGTGTCGGAACTGCCGCTCAAACTGCAGGTGAAACTGCTCCGCTTCCTCGAGGAAAGGAAGGTGACCCGGCTCGGCAGCAGCCGTGCGCAGGAGGTCGATGTGCGGCTGGTCTGCGCCACCAACAAGGACCTGCGGGCGATGGTGCGCGGCAACCTGTTCCGGGAGGATCTTTACTACCGGCTGGTGGTCTATACCATCGATCTGCCGCCCTTGCGCGAACGGCGCGAGGACATTCCGCTGTTCTTCGCCCATTTCCTGCAGGAACGGGAAGAGCGGCATGAGGTCCATATCACCCGCATAGAGCCGGAGGTCGTCGAACTCCTCAAGAACTATCCGTGGCCCGGCAATGTGCGCGAGATCATCAATCTCGTGGACCATGTGCTCGTGTCGGCCGAGGAGGGGATCGTGACCGTCGATGCGTTGCCCCCCTATGTCCGCGAGCCGCACGGCACCCCCGCCGAGCGGACAGAGGCCGGCGCTCCGGCACCGTGGCGACCGCGGACGATAGAGGAACTGGAAAAGGAAGCTATCATCGCCACCTTGCGCCACTTCAATGGCAACATGGCCGAAACGGCGCGCGCCCTCGGCATCGGCCGGGCGACCCTCTACCGCAAGATGGCATCGTACCACATCGACTGACTGCCTCAAAACAATACGCCGCATTGTATCAAAACGGGATTTTTCGCTGCTTTCCCCTTCTCTTAAGGACACGCTAGACCAAAATATAACCTAATAAAAACAGTAAGATGCGAAAAGATTTTTCTGTTTCTCCTGTTATCGGCACACCCCTTGCGTTAATAACCGGCGTGAGAAGTTCATTGGGAACTGAAGATAACTCGTTAACATGAAGGAGAGTGTCATGAACGCGATCAAGAATTTGTTAGTGATGATGGTGGTTGTTTTTTCGGTCCTCGTCGGTTGTGAACAGGCGGTTTCCGAAGAACGCCCCGTAAAAATGTCGGCGGTGGCCGGCAATGAGTATATCGGCCTCTGGGATGTCAGTTTTCTCGATGTCGAGTACGATGCTGAGAACGATGTATCCATATTTCGTTACTCCGTCTCGTCGGTCAGCGAACGGGGCAAGGACCTGAGTCACTGGGTGCTTGAACTGTGCGACGAAGCGGTCGTGGTCGGCGCGAAGGTGAACGGTGAGCCCTACCCGATCGGAAGCGACCCCATCCATGTCGACCCGACCACTCAGATGCTGGGCTTCAAATTCGATGACGGCCAGCCGCTCGGCTCCAGTTGGGAGTACGAGATCGTCCTTGCGGGTCATCTGGACATCGTCGACGGTCAGTTCTCCCTCAAGGCGGGATCGAACCAGAATGAACTGAGCGTCTCCTACGGCAGTGTGCAGGCCCCCTCGTGCGAACCTGTGGTGAACGAAGAGAAGTATTCGATCAGCGGCGTGGTATTCATGGATGTGAACGGCAACGGCCTGTTCGATGCCGGCGAATTCCCGATCCCGGGCGTCCAGATCCTTTTGAACGGTTCACCGGCCGCCCTGTCGGGGATCGACGGTTCCTACCTTATCGATGATCTTGTCGCCGGCTCTTATGAGGTGGTCTCCTATCCGGCGGGCGGCGCTCCCGAACTGCAGGCGATCGTCCCCTACCTCATCCCGGTCCTTCCCGAAAGCGTGCAGGTGGTGCTGGGCCCCTCGAAGAGCGGCGTTGACTTCGCCTACCGTCTCGACTACGGCGATGTGCTCCTTTCCGGCGAGGGGCGTACCATCGGTTTCTGGAAACACCAGTTGTCGGTCATTATCAGCGGCAAGGGCAAAGCGCAGGTGAGCAAGGCGCAGATCGATGCGATGATCGGCCAGATCAACGGCTTCTTCCTGCCCGACCCGTTCGCCATCGGCTCCTACAAGCAGGCCTTCGAGATCCTCAGCAACAGCAGTCCCGTCCCGGTCGATCTTCTCAAGAAGCAGTTGCTCGCGGCCGAGTTCAACAAGTTCTACGGTCTCGGCCTCGACAGCCCGCTCCTGATGGAGGTCATCCTCAAGTACGCCGAATCGATGGTCTACCTCGGCTCCTTCTCCGGTGAAGAACTCCTCTCCATGAAGGATGTGCTCGATGCGATGAACAACCTCGGGCACTGATCCCCGTTCTTTGTCCCGTCCCTGCGGGGCCTCCTCCGGGGGGCCCCTTTTTTTCAGTAATTCATCCGGCTCAGCATCTCTTCTTTAAGCGCCGGATCGGCAAGAAGCACGAATATCCGGCCGACATTCTGCTCGTTGAGAGCGATGTCGGGGAAAGTTATGGTACGGCCGTCAACGGTGAAGTTCGCCGGCAGGAACTCGCCGTCGCGCAGTTCCCACACCTCGGCCACCGGGAATTCGGGCGGCACTGCGACCGGCACGGTGACGGTGTGGGGACCCCATTTCCAGTGGACATCCTGCGCCGAGAGACACTGCTGTTCGGTCGGTACGGTCGTGGTGTTGAGACTGAAGAGGACGAGCGCCATCACCTCGCGCGACCGGATGACCGACGCGATGAACTGCCCGTCCTGCTGGACGATGGCGTGGATGTCCCCTTCGCGCAGATAGGGCTTGAGCCCGTTGATCTCGCGGTTGGTCTTCCCGATCTCCTCCCAGGTCGCAGGGAACCGTTCGATCATCTCTTTCGGTGTCTGGAAGTACATGATCCCCTTCGAGCCGACCATCAGGACCGAGAGCGCCTGAATGCGGAACTCGGCGGCGGTCGGCTGGCGGTAGACCGTGGTCCCGACGACCGGGATGGTGGTGTTCCACCCGTTGTGCAGGGCCTGCGTATAGGCCCAAGTGGTGTGCGGCATGTGGTTCTCGTGGACGAGCAGGAGTTGGTCGAAGGCCCCCCGAAGCGGCGGATGGGTCCCGGCGACGGTGATGTGCGGCGCACAGGCGGCGACATAGTAGTCAAAGCCCTGAATGTCGGTCGCCCCGGCGAAAATACCGTTGTAGCGGCCGCGCGAGCCGCCGATGTAGGTCGGCAGGTCGGGCCATAATTCCCATGTCTTGCGGGCGAGCCGCGCCCGTGTCTCCGGTTCGGGATAGCCGTTGTCGAGCAGTTTATTGTCGCATTCGTCGGCGTGAAAGGCGACCGCGATATGCGACACATCGGGATAAGCCAGAAAATGGCTGTCGTGCTCGAAGGTGAGCACCGCCTGAAAATCGTTTTCCTGTGCCACCGTGCCGAGCAGTTCAAAGATGTCGTTCGTCCCGCCGAAGTTCGAGGAACAGGAATTCGCCGTATCGGGTCGGGTGAAGAAGGTGTCGAACCCGTGGGCCCGGTGTTCGTCGTACCAGTCGGTATCGTAGACGGGATAGGGGCACTCGCTTTCGCTCTGCCAGGTCTCGACCGGGTAGAAGTCGCGGATGACCCGGCCGCCGGCGGTCGAGGGGGGCAAGCCGTTCACGAGGGCGGTGACGGTCCACGGGTCTCCCGACTTCACCGATTCGCAGAGAGGCACGGTGATGAGCATGTTCACATTCGGTGGCAGGATGTCGCCCGCCATGCAGGCGGCGGCGGTCACATCGCGGCCATTGTAGAGCAGTTTGGTGAGCGTTACCGGCGCCTGCGTCCGGTTCTCGATGTGGATGATGAGCGTCCGGTAGTCGTCGGCGAAGGCGACATACTTGAGCGGCACCTGAGCGAGGGCATAATTGAACTGGCCGCTGAAGGCGGTGCCTTCTTCGGTCTCGACGGTCAGTTGGCCGTTCGACGCGCCGTCCCACGATGCCTCGCGGCTGTGGAAGTTGACCCAGAAGGCGTCACCCTCGGTGAAGGTCAGCGGGTAGACATGATACCAGTCGAGTTTCGTCTGGGTGAGAAGATCCGCGACAGAGACGCCGTTCAGTTTCACCGCCGTCACCTTACCGCCTTTCCCGGCGATGCCCGTTATCTGGAAGCGGCCGCCGCTGGTCGGCGCCGGTATCGGGTTGATGACATCGCCTTCCTGATAGTTCGGATAGTAGAAATCTTTGCGGTAGGAGGCGTAGATGTTGGTATCGACCGGCGCGTCGTCGCAGGGAGCGGCCGATGGCTGGCAGGTCGTTTCGGCGGGGAGGATGATCCCGGCGAGATCCTCGTCGGGCAAGAGAGCATCTGACTGATCGGGCTGATCCGACTGATCGGGCTGATCATCGGAAAGCAGGTCGTCGGGAAGGAGCATATCTTCGTCAACCATATCGTCCTTTTCGTCCTTTATGTCGCTTATGTCCTTTTCTCCATCGTCGCTTTCGTCCTTTTCCCCATTGATATCGCCGTCCACCGTTTCGTCGGTCATCAGATCGTCGACCGGCGCGGTCTCGTTCTTGTCGCAGGCCGCGACAAGGAACAGCACCGCCCATCCCGCAAAGATACCCAACACCCTCGTCATCGTCATCTCCTTTGAAAAGTTGTTCCTTTGTCCTGTCGCGGCGACCATAGCAAAAAGAGAGCAGGCTGTCAAAACTTGACAAAACACCGCGTCATCCTATGTTTTATCCGGTGTCGGCATCACAAGGAGGATAAGCATGTATCGTTCGTTCTTGGCGCTTTCTTTTCTTTTTGCGACGGCGCTCTCGGCGCAGGAGATATGGACGGTCCAGCAGCCCGGCGAGATGACGACGGCCGACTTCTACCTGCTTGAGAACGGGTCGCGCACGACCGGGCTCCTTATCGGCAAGAAGAACAGCGGATCGAACGACGAACTGCTCTGTTTCGTCATGGTGACCGGCTACCAGTGGAACCCCTGTCCCCCCGGTTTCACCTCGTTCGCCGGCATGAGCGGCGCCTTCATCACCGGCGCGAAGTACGGCTCTCCCACGGCGCTGTATGCGATACGGACCGAGATACAGGGGATGTCCAGCGTCACCGCACTCGTCCGGACCGACGCCTTCCTCAACAACATGATCGTGCTCAAGGTGTTCAATAACGACACCGAGGAGGTGAACGGGTCGCTGGCGATCCTCGGCGATACGATCTGGGCCGGCACCAATGACGGCAAGGTGCTCCGCTCCACCGACGGCGGCACGACCTTCGAGACCTTCACCGTCACGGCCGATACCGAGGTCGGCATCACCTACCTCCATTTCACCGACGCACAGAAAGGGTATGCCGCGGGCGGGGCGACGAAAGAGGAGGACACCGGCGAAGGGACCGTGACGACGGTCCTCGACAAGGGCGGTATCTGGACCACGACCGACGGCGGCGCCTCATGGACGGCGGTGAAGGAGAACCTCCCCTACGCCTTCATGAAGGTGGCGCCCGTCACCGCCGGTAACGGCGGCGACCTGACGAATGTCACCTGGTACGCTTTTTATACCGACGACGAGTCCTACAGCGGCGGGGATGTCTCGAAACATGCCGGGGTCACCAGCGACAATTTCGCCACGCTCACCATCGCCGAACCGCAGGCGAACACCGGCAAGAAATTCGGCGGCTTTCAGGCGGCCGGCGTCGATGTCATCGACGGCACCGACATCTGGCTCGGCGGCGTCTGCAGCGACTTCAAGGCCTGCTCGGTGGTGAGTTTCGACGGCGGTACGACCTGGTTGGAGATGTTCATGCCGGCCGATGTCGGTGTCTCTTTCATGTGGAGCCTCAAGGCGCAGAACTTCCTCGATTCGAAGCACGGCTGGGCGGCGGGGAGCGTCAATACCATCCTCCGCTGGGGCGACCCGAACGAGGACCTCACCGAACAGCCCGACACCGGGACGCCCGATGACGCCGTCATTGACGATACGCCGGTCGCCGACGACACCCCGATCGCCGACAACGGCCCGTCAGACGCCGATGAAGGCGGCGCGACCGACGATGTCCAGAACGATACGGGAAGCGACGACAGCGACGCCCTCTACGGCGAGGAAGAACCGGCCTGCGGCTGTTCGCTGGTATTCTAGAAAAAGACCTCTTACCGCCCTTTCAACTTCTCTTCGGCATCGTTGAAGTTCTTGACGGCGCACAGATCGCCGCACATCGAACAGGTCTCGGTGTCGGCCTTCGGGCCGCGCCGGTCGCGGTAGCGGCGCACTTTCTCGGGGTCGAGCGCCAACTCCTCCTGCCGTTTCCAGTCGAGTTTACGGCGGGCACAGGACATCTCGCGGTCCCAGTCGGCCGCGCCGGGCCACCCCTTCGCGATATCGGCGGCATGCGCCGCGATGCGCGAGGCGACGACCCCCTCCTTCACATCGTCGACCGTCGGGAGCGACAGATGCTCCGCCGGCGTCACATAGCACAGGAAATCGGCGCCGCTCATCGCGGCGAGCGCACCCCCGATGGCCGAGGTGATATGGTCGTAACCGGGCGCGACATCGGTGACGAGCGGCCCGAGCACATAGAACGGCGCGCCGTTGCAGAGCGCCTTCTGTATCTGCATATTGGCGGCCACCTGATGGAGCGGCACATGGCCGGGACCCTCGATCATCACCTGCACCCCTTTGGCGCGGGCCCGTTCGGTCAGTTTTCCGAGCGTGATGAGTTCCTCTATCTGGGCGTGATCGGTCGCGTCGGCGAGCGCGCCGGGCCGCAGTCCGTCGCCAAGCGACAGGACGCAGTCGTGGGCACGCGCTATATCCAGAAGCCGATCGAACTGTTCGTACAGCGGATTCTCGGCGTTGTTGTGCGCCATCCAGCGAGCCGTTATCGAGCCGCCGCGCGAGACGATGCCCATGAGCCGCGGTCGATCCTTCAATCCGTCAAGCAGATGGCGGTTGACGCCGCAGTGGACCGTGATGAAGTCGACGCCGCTCTTCACCTGCCGTTCGATCGCACCGAATATCTCGTCGGCGGTCATCTCGGCGAACGACTTGCCCATCTCGCGGACCACCTGCACGATCGCCTGATAGATCGGGACGGTGCCGATGGCGACCGGGGCCGCCTTCATGATCTTTTTGCGGGTCAGTTCGAGATCGCCGCCGGTCGAGAGGTCCATCACCGCGTCGGCCCCGTATCTGACCGCGATGCGCGCCTTCTCGAGTTCTTCCTCGAGCGAGTTGACATCCTCGCTGGTGCCGATATTGGCGTTCACCTTGACGCGGCATCCTTCGCCGATCGCGAGCGGCGCGATGTCATGGACGGTGTTGCGGCATATCACGATGCGCCCCGCGGCGACGCGCCGCCGCAGCTCCTCGGCATCCATCCGTTCGGCCTGCGCGGCGCGCTTCATCTCTTCGGTGATCTTCCCGGCGCGGGCCGCTTCCAACTGGGTCATCTTCGTCATATCTCAACCTCGTTCAAGAGTCGCGAAAGGTACTGTACATCACCTTCCGCCGTTTGACCATAAAAAAGAGAGATGGCCGCAAGGTCCCGAAACCCTTTCCGTATCAGCCCTTCGGCGCGGACGCGGTCGATGCCGCCGAGCAGGAACACCCCCTGCCGTTTCACCGGCGCGACGGTCGGCCGGGTGTCGTGCGGTTTGGAGTGCGGGGGGAATACCGGCGCATAGAAGGCGAGGTCGGCGCCGGAGCCGAAGGCCCGTTCGAATTCCCCCGTCGTATGGGTCGAAACGGCGATGGCGAGGTCGGGCGCCGCCGCGCGGATCGCCGCCACATGATCGAGCATCGACGAGCGGAGGTGCAGGCCGCGGACGCCGCACCGGCGCGCCTGTTCGGGCGAACCGGCGAAGAACACCTCGACGCCGGGACATCGATTCACGATCCGCTCGGCCGCCTTCAGCAATTCGGCAAGAGAAAATATGCCGTCATTACGAATAGTTACCTTATGTATGCCCGCTGACGCCATGCGGGCGACGCTCTCGACGGTCGCGACGACCGAGGGGGTGCGGGTGGTATCGGCGATCATCCACAACATGGAAGGGAATCTAGTCGTGGCGGAAAAAATGTCAACCGACGAAAAAAGATAACGGGGAAGAATTAAGGGAGAACTTGCCTAGATAAGCACCATCGAACAACCCGATCCGTCGCTTTCCTTGCGCGGAGCGGTCGTCCCTTCTTCGGTGCCGTCGCCCGCGGTATTGGTGTAGTCCTCGCCGCCGGTCTGGTCGTCGCCCGTGTCATCCTTGGGCTGATCGGCCGGGTTGGTGGTCGTCTCGTCACCACTCTCGGTCGTCCAGTAGCAGGTGCCATCCTTGCAGGTACCGCCGTCGGGGCAGTCGCCGTTCTCGGCGCACGGGGTGAGCGGTGTCGGATCATCGCCACCGCCGAGGCACTCCTCGCAGGACCCGGCGTCGAGGCACTCTTCTATTTCGGTCATCTCGGCCGTCAGTTCTTCGAGCGTTCCTTCCTGACAGCACTGATAAAGCATCTGTGACGCCTCGCCGATCCACGCGCCGGTCATAAGCGATTCTTTTTCCTCAACGGTGAGCGGCGTCATGCACTTATCGGTCACCAGCGTCACGCCATCGTAGCAGACATCGAACTTGTCACCGCACTCTTCCTTGAGGTCGGGCGCCGTCTCGCCGCAGTTCTCTACCAGCATCGCCATGCATTCGTCGCTCGTCGGCAGGAAGAACGGGGGCGGCGGCACTTCGCCATCACCGTCGCCATCCTCCACGGGGTCGGTCGGTTCACCAGGTTCGGCCTCGCCCCAACCGACCCCGGCGCCGGTGACGCACTGGCAATAGCCGCTCGTCTCGCCTATCACGCAGTAGCCCGCCTCGTTCTTGCAGGTCGTCTCGGTCGCGGGGTCGCCCTCATCGACGCAGTAGCCGCTGAAGCAGAACATCTCCTCGGGACAATCCTCGTCGCTCACGCAGGTCAACGGATCGGTATCGGGCACCTCCCCGTCACCGCAGGACACCTGCGGGGGGTACGATTCGGCCACCGCGCACTCGGCGGTGCCGCAGTATTCGCAGGGATCCTGATCGGCGGGCCAGCAGACCGCCGTCGGCATATCATCGAACTTCACGCAGGTCATCTGCTCGGGACAGTCGTTCAGTGCGTCGCACTCGATCCATGTCTGCTCGGGCGGGTCGGCCCGCAGTATCGCCGCGAGAAACAGGGTCGTCAGGAACATCGTCGCTTTCATCCTCTCCTCCGTCATAGTTATGAGCACGCGGTCAAGAACTCCCCTTTAGTGGGAGGAAGATAGCATATTTATTGAAGGAGGGCCAGCGGAAAGATGCCAAATAAGGATAACGGCCTACAATGACTTGATTATTATTCCTGTATGGAGGGCGGGACGATGACCGTCACGAGGCGCGACGAGAGGTACGAGCCGTTGCCAAGCACCGTCACGAGCGCCTGATAGGTCATCGGGTTGGTCGTCGTGTTCTTGCAGAAATCGTTGTAGAACCGGACATCGAACCAGACGATGGTCCCCTGCTTGACCGACTCGAAGGTGGTGGTGGTCTGATTGGAGATGCCGTCGGGCGGCTCGGCCTTGACGGTGGTCGAGGACTTCACGAACTGGGCCGCCGATATGCCGTCGCAGTTCTCGTCCGACATACTGCCGGTCGTCACATCCATGTCGATGTAGGTCGTCAGCGACACGACCGCCTGAGCGATCTGATCGGTCATCCCCGATCCGTCGGGGTTGGTGTTGTGGTAGTAGAAGGGCTTGCCGTCCTTGTCAAGCGACCCGGTCTGCTCGGCCATGATCGTGAAGCCCTCCTTCAGTTCGGTGGTCTGTTTCTGGTTATCGTCGAACCCGGTGTCGATGCCGATGAGTTTCGCGCCGATACCATTCATCGCCGCCACCGCCTCGGCGATGTTGACCGGATCGCCGATCTCCCACTGGCAGGTATCCCACGATGAGGTCGCTACCTTGGGACACTCTTTGACCGCCTCATCGGTTATGATTATGATGATGGGCATCGACTTGGCACGGAAACAGGCGCCGCCCTTGTTCCCCAACTGACCGGTGCAGTTCACCTTCGGGAAATCGTAGACCGCGTCGCCGATCATGGTCTGGTTGCACCCGCCGAACGCGGGGGGCAGACAGGCGCCGACCGTCCCGTGGAACTCGACGCCGCTCGCAAGAAGGAACAGCGCCGGGGTCAGGTATTCGTCGTCGCCGTTCGCATCACCGATGTTATTCACGGAGGCGGCGACCTTTTCGGCATCCTCGGTGACATATTCGAGCAGTTTATAAGGCGGGTTGGGGGTCCAGGTGAAGTAGGAGAGGGCAAAGGCGGTGCTGATGGTCAGCGTGTTGCGTATCCCGTCGATTATCTTCGGTTTTATCTCCGATTTGACCTTGCTTATCTCGTCGCTCATCGAACCGGAGCGATCGACGAGGATAGCGACATCTATCGCCTCGATGATGGTCGAGAATTCGAGCGTCCGCTGGACATCCTCCTTCGAATTGTACGGTAGCACCACATAGAACAGTCCGTCGGGTATCTTCTTGTCGGGGTCCTTCGGATCGGCGCCGCCCGGATTGTTCTGGTTGTACACTATCTCGGCGAGATCGTCGGAACCGTCGCCGTCGGTATCCTTGTCGTACGGGTTGGTCCCGAGCGTCGTCTCCTCCTTGTCGGCGAGACCGTCGTTATCGGAGTCCTTGTCGAGGAAATCGGGCGTGTCGTCCTTGTCGCTGTTCTGGCACGGCTGTTCGGGGCACTCGGTGCTGTCGAGGATGCCGTCGCCGTCCGAATCGGCGTCGAGCCAGTTGGGCATGCCGTCCAGATCGTTGTCACCGCACCCTTCCACGCTGTTGGGTATCCCGTCGCCGTCGTCGTCGCCGTTCGGGTCGTCCCACTCGCAGCCGCTCGACGAATCGTCGTCGGGTTGGGTCCCCTCATAGTTCGGGTCGTCGGGGATCTCCCCTTCGTAGTTCGGATCGTCGGGGATGATGCCGTCGTTGCCGGTCATGTCGTCCGGCTTGGCGTCGTCCACGACCGGCTTATCCTTGCAGACCGCCCCGCCCTCTTCTTCGGCGCACAGTTTGTCCTCGGCGGCGCAGTCCTTTGTCTCGGTCCACTTGCTGTCGGTGCAAACGACTATTTTGCTCCCTGAGCAGGCCGATTGCCCCTCTTTGCCCGTACAGTCGCCGTCCACCTCCTCGTCGGCGACGCAGGCGCCGTTATCGCACGCCTTGCCTGACGCACTGCATTCCTCGGCCACGACGAGCACGCCGTTATCACAACGGAGTAACTGGTCCTGCACCACATCGGAACAGATGGTCCCGGTCCCGGTGCAGGCCTCGCCGACCTGTATGACCGGATCTTCGTCCTCGGTCGGGGTGCAGGCCGCCGCAAGGAACAGGGACAGCACGACCAGCACGGTCGCGCTTAAGGAAAAGAAGCGGTTCATGGTAACCTCCGTATCGCTTTTGACATCACCGCAAGATATTGTTGCCGACATCCGCACTTTTTATCATTTCTCAGTACGCGCATTTCGGCTGGTCGTTCACCGCGCACGGGTAGTCCTTGCTCGCCTGATCGACGCACCCCTGACTGTCGAAGCCGCAGTTATTGTCCTGATCGCAGCAACTCACGATAAAGGTCCGCCACGCGTTGTATTCGCCCTTGCCGGCCTGCGAACCGAGCGCCTTACAGGTGTTCACGCATTCGCTGTCGGTGGTCGCCTGACCGCCCGAGCACTGATCGACGCAGAGTTTGACCTCGCCACAGGAGCAGAAGCCAAAACAGCCGGTCGTGCTCCAGCGGGTGCAGTTGACATTGCAGAAGGCGTTGGCGGTCCCCGCCTCGTACTTGTCGGGATCGACCTCGCCGCAGTCCTTCTTGTCGCCCGACTCGCAGATCTCGTACTGGTCTATCACCTTGTCGCCGCAGGTCGCGTGGGTCTTGCAGGCGTCGGTCTGGAACTCGCATTTCTCGGCGTAACAGCCGTTGTCGGTGTTGGCGCACTCCTCCTCGTAGCAGGTGAGCATCGTGTCGAGCCGCGTGTTGGCGTCGGCGTAACTCTGCGCCTTGCAGGCATCCTCACAGGTCGTGTCGCCGGCGCATTCACCGATGCAGGTGTAGACCTCGTAGCAGGTCAGCGCGTTGATGTCGATGCACATATAGACATCGAACGCGGTGCAGATGGAGTTGCAGAGCGCCTCCTTGCCCGGTTTGTACTTCGCCGGGTCGAGTTCGCCGCAGTCCTTGGTATCGCCCTTCTCGCAGACCTCCCCCTCGTCTATCGTACCGTTGCCGCACTTTTCGGAGGGGAAACAGGTGAAGTAGTCGGTCGGGCAGGCCGTTTCGGTGCATTCCTTGACATCGGCGCCGCTCGCGCAGTTCTGCTCGAAGCAGGCCATGAGCGCCTCATACCGCGCCTTGCCGTCGTCGGATCCGGCGTCAAGGCAGTCCGTTTCGCAGGTGATGTCACCGCACCCCGCGACGCAGTTGTATATCTGGGCGCAGGTATCGGTGCCGGCGAGCACGCAGTCGTAGGTGTCCCAGGTGCGGCAGTTATCGGCGCAGGTCGCAAGGTCGCCTTCGCGGAAATTGGGATTCTCTTCGGTGCAAGGCTTGGTGTCGCCGATCTCGCAGACCTCATAATTCTGGCTCGGCTCGACGATGCCGTTGCCGCACAGGTCGCCCGGGTCGCGCTCGATGCAGTTGCTCAGGTCGTAGGCGGAACAATCGGCGTTGCAGGTGGCCAACTGGCCGATGTGGTAGCGGCCTTGCGTGGAACAGTCGACCGGACCGTCGCAGACCTCGTCGCCGTTTATGACGCCGTCGCCGCAGCCACCGGTGGCGATGGTGTCACTGTCGGAGGTGGAGTTGTCGCTACCGCCGGTGTCTATCGGACCTTTGTCCTCGTCCTTTTTGCACGACACGCACAGCAACAGGGACAGAAGAAGACCCGGAACGATACTAAAGCGCAAAACGGCTGAATTCATCTCACATTCTCCCTTAACGATGTCTTTTTTCAACTCGCGGGAATGAGTGTAGTCGACAAAAAAGGATTTGTCAATAGGGCGTTACTGCAGCGCGCGGGCCCATGCCGCAAGGACGAGCAGAAGAGAGAACAGCGACAGGAGCACTCGACCGGCCGGCACCATGAGCACACCGCGACCCAGTGCGGGAAGCGCCGCGAGGCCGACGCCGAGACCGGCGACAAAGCCGAAAAGGTGCGCCATGAAATCGGTCCGTTCGCTCGTGCCGAGAAAGGCGAGAAGCGCGAGCCCCGCAGCGAACGGTATCCAGATGCGGGTGCGCGGCAGGCGGAACCGTTCGAGCACCTGCACCGCCGAAAGGACGCCGACCGCGCCGAACACGGCGGTCGAGGCGCCGATGGAGTTGTGCGCCGAGCCGTAGAACCACGCATTGAACACATTGCCGATCGCGCCGGCGGCGAGCACGAGCAGCCACGCCCAGCCGGCCCCGATGATGCGGCGAAGCGCCCACAGCACGACACCGCCGAACACGAGGTTGGACCCGAGATGGTCGAGATCGCTGTGGAGCGTCAGCGCCGTGAAGGCGCGCCACCATTCGCCGTCGCCGATGCGGATGGCCGAGGCGCGGCCCGCCGCCAGCCAGAATTCCCTGCCGGGCGGCGCGTAGGTGTAGGAATGGAACAGCGCGAGCAGGCAGAGCACCAGCACGAGTCCCGGTACCGCCACGGGATAGCGGGGGAACGACGGCGGCGGCGCGCGGCGGGCCCGCTCCTCCTGTTCGTACTGAGAGAGTTCCCGTTCCGCCCGCTCCCGGTCCTCCCCCGCGACATAGAGCGTCCATCCTTCGGGGAGGTTGGCGAGCGTGTGCGGTATCTCCTTGGCCTGCAGGACAAGACTCCACCGCTCGGCGATGCGGCGGTCGCGCGAGGTCGCGAGCGGTTCGTATCGTTCGGTCGTGTCGGTCATGCCGTATCCTCCGGGCCCAGTATACCGACGCATGCGGCAAAAGCCAGAAAGAGGCTGAGCCCTCGTCGACTTGCTTTTTCTTCCGTTTTTCCGTACGCTTCCCTCCGGACCCACCACCGCCGGGGAGGCATCCCGTGCCGTACGAACAATACGCCAGATACGCCAAATGGGCCGCGCTCGCCCTGTTCCTGCTCGTGGCCATGGGCGCCTCCTCGTGGGGCGTCGGCGGCGCGATAGCCGCCTTTCTTGCGCTCGCCCTGTTCGCGGTGCTCTACGCAAAGGACGAGATAACGGTCCATCCGGTGACCGAAGATGGGCCCGAAAAAGAGGTGTCGAAGAAAAAAGAAAAGCCGGCGGGAAAGGAGACGAAAGACGAAAAGACGGTGAAGCCGGCCGTGCGACCGGAGGAGCCCGTGCGGGTGAGTTCCGTACCGGGCGCTCTTCCTTCCGCCGGGAATTCGATAGAACTCAAGTCAATGCTGTTCGACCGGGTCGGCGAGGAAAAGAAACTGCTTGAAGCGGCTCGAAGCGGCGACCTCGCGCTCGTCACCCAACTCGTGGAGCAGGGAACCGCGCTCGACGCCGAGAACCCCAACGGCGTCACCCCGCTCATGTTCGCCGTTCGCGGCGGACATGCCTCCGTGGTCTCTTATCTCATCGAGCAGGGGGCCGATGTCAACAAGAAGACCAAGAGCGGCGTCACTCCGATGAAGATAGCCCGCGACGCGAAGGCGCAGGAGATGATGGACCTTCTCGCGGCGGGCGGCGCGCTCGACTGAAAAATATTTTTTGACACGGGGTGCGCTTTCGCTTATCATGCCGAAGTATCGAAACGAGGTTTTCCGATGAAGAACATCGCGCGTAGCGCCGCCAGACATCATCATATGAACAGTGGTGGACCGTTGGCGTAGCTGACCGCGCGGGTATGATATCCACGGGCCGTCGGCGAAAGCCGGCGGCTTTTTTTTTGTCCGGAGGAGGAGACGATGGGAACAGTGAGATTGGTGATCCCGAAGGGGCGGATCTACGAAAAGGTCGTGAAACTGATGAACGACGCCGGCTACCGGGTGTCGGTGCAGGGGCGCGAACTCAAGCCGGTGTCGGGCGATCCCGACATCGAACTCAAGATCATGAAGCCGCAGAACATCCCGCAACTGGTGGCGCTCGGTTCGCACGACGCCGGGTTCGCCGGGGTCGACTGGTGCCGCGAGACCGGTTCGGCGGTCGAGACGGTGCTCGATCTCGGGTTCGACCCGGTGCGCATTGTCGCGGCGGTCCCCGAGTCGTTGAGTGATGCCGACCTGCGCCGGAAAAAGATCGTCGTCGCGTCGGAGTACGAACGGATAACCAAAGAGTGGCTCGACCGCGAGAAGTACGATTATCATTACCTCCGTGTCTCCGGCGCGACCGAGGTCTTTCCGCCCGACGACGCCGATATGATCGTTGACAACACCGCGTCGGGAAGCACCCTGCGCGAGAACAAACTGCGTATCGTGGCCGAGATCATGCGCTCTTCCACCTGTTTCATCGCGAACAAGGCGGCGCTTGCCGATCCGTGGAAAAAAGAGAAGCTCGCCGAGATGAGACTGCTGTTCGCATCGGTGCTCACCGCCGCGAAGAAGGTGATGCTCGAGATGAACATCCCGGCCGACAAGGCCGATGCCGTCATCCCGAAACTGCCCTGTATGAAAGCGCCGACGGTCGCCGAACTCGCGGGCGGCGCCGGATTCGCCGCGAAGATCGTCGTGAACCGCGACATCGTCGCGACGCTGATCCCGGAACTGATACGGCTCGGGGCGACCGACATCCTCGAGTATGAGATAAACAAGGTCATCGTCAACTGAGGGAGGCGCCGGTGCTGCCGATACGAGAGACGATAGCGCGGATGGAGCCCTACCAGATGGAGGAGGATCGCACCCCCTTCGTGCGGCTCGACGCGAACGAGAATCCCTACGGCCCCTCGCCGCAGGTGGCGCGGGCGATCGCCGCGATCCCGGCGGCCGACCTCGCGCGTTATCCCGACCGCCGACCGCTCCGCGAGGCGCTGGCGGCGCGCGAAGGGCTGCCGGTCGAACAGGTCGAGGTGTCCAACGGCTCCGACGATATCCTGCGCAATCTCATCGACCTTACGCTCCGCCCGGGCGACGCGGCGGTCGTGACGGCGCCGACCTTCTCGATGAACATCCTTTTCCTCATGGTGCGCGAGGCACGCATCGCGAAGGTGCCGTTCGGTCCGGCCGACCCGTTCCCCGAAGAGGATATCATCGCGACGGTGAAGAAAGAAAAGGCGAAACTGCTGATGCTCGTGAATCCCGGCGCACCGCTCGGCCAGCCCATCGACCCTGCGGCGATCGAACGGGTCGTCGCGGCGTTGCCCGGTACGCTGGTGGTGGTCGACGAGGCCTACGGCGAATTTTCGGGGGTCACCGTCCTGCCGCTGGTGCGCCGCTATCCGAATCTCGTGGTTACGCGGACCTTCTCGAAGGCGTGGGGGCTCGCCGGGATGCGGGTCGGTTACTGTTTCGCCGATCCCGCCCTCATCCGGCCACTCCGGACGGCGCTATCGCCCTATCCGCTCTCGGCGGCGGCCGTCACTGCGGCGCTCGCGGCGCTTTCGGACGAAGGATGGATGCGCCGGTGCGTTGCGAAGATCACTGAAGAACGGGAACGGATGCGATCGCTGCTCGCGGCGCTCGGCTACACGGTCTTCCCCTCGGCGGCCAATGCGCTCGTCGTCACCGGCGGCGGGCTCGCCGCGACGGCGGCCTACCTCAAAGAACGCGGCATCCTCGTGCGTCATTTCGCCAAACTGCCGCCGCTTGCGGGCGACATCCTGCGGATATCGGTCGGCAGGCCGGAGGATACCGACCGGCTCATCGCGGTACTCAAAGAACGGAGGCTAACATGAAGGAACGAAAAGCGCAGGTCGCGCGGAAGACCGGCGAGACCGACATCACCGTGAAACTGAACCTCGACGGTACGGGAACGGCGAAGATCGCGGTCTCCGTGGGAATGCTCGCCCACATGCTCGAAAGTCTCTCGCGGCACAGCGCGATCGATATCGACCTGAAGGCGGCGGGCGACACCGAGGTCGACCAGCATCACCTCGTCGAGGACATCGGCATCGTGCTCGGTGACGCGGTGCGCAAAGCGCTCGGCGACAAGTTGGGGATCAACCGCGCCGGTTTCTTCGTCTTCCCGATGGACGAGGCGCTCGGGGTGGTCGCCCTTGACATCGGCGGCCGCGCGCAACTCCAGTACGAGGCAAAGTTCAAGCGGCGCTTTTGCGGCGAACTCGACACCGATACGCTTCCGGACCTCTTCGGCGGCTTCGCGCAGGGGCTCATGGCCAATGTCGCGGTGCGGGCGATCACCGGCCGCAGCGACCACCACAAACTCGAGGCGCTCTTCAAGGCCTTCGCCAAGGCGCTGAAACTGGCGGTGTCGCGCGACGCGCGGCTGAAGGAATATCTCCCGAGCACCAAGGGGGCGATCCGATGATCGGCATCGTCGATTACGACGCGGGGAACCTTCGGTCGGTCCTCAAGGCCTTCGAATATCTCGGCCTGCCGGCGAAGGTACTCGCGGCGCCCGCCGACATGCAGGGTGCGTCGCGCATCGTCGTGCCGGGGGTGGGCGCCTTCGGGGCGGCGGTGGACAAACTCGACGCGTCGGGTTTCCGCGCGCCGCTCACCGACTGGGTCGCGGCGGGGCGGCCGCTCCTGGGCATCTGTCTCGGGATGCAGCTCTTCCTCGATTCGTCGGAAGAGACGCCGGGCCCCCGCGGCCTCGGTATCATACCGGGCGGCAACCGGAAGTTCACCGCCGGCAAGGTGCCGCAGATCGGCTGGAACCGCATCGCGGCGGCGGCGGACGAGCCGCTCTTTACGGGGCTTCCCGCGGCGGCGTGGTTCTATTTCGTCCACAGTTACTACGCGGCGCCCGACGATCCCTCCGCGGTCGTCGCGACGGCCGACTACGGCATATCGTTCCCCGCCGCACTGCGCCGCGGGAGCGCCGTCGGGGTGCAGTTCCACCCGGAGAAGAGCGGCGAAGCGGGGCTCGCACTCCTGAACAATTGGGGGCGCTCATGAACGCGATACGGATAATACCCTGCCTTGATGTCGACGCGGGGCGGGTCGTCAAGGGGGTCAAGTTCGCCGGCATTCGCGACGCGGGCGACCCGGTTACTCTCGCCGAACGCTACAACGCCGGCGGCGCCGACGAGATCACCTTCCTCGACATCGGGGCGACCCACCGGTCTCGGGCGATACTACGCGACATCGTCGAGGCGGTCTCGCGCCGCGTCTTCGTGCCGCTCACCGTCGGCGGCGGCATCCGCACCGCGGGCGACATGCAGGACATCCTGCGCGCCGGGGCCGACAAGGTGTCGGTCTGCAGCGCGGCGCTCTGCGATCCGGCGCTCCTCACCGAAGGGGCGCGCCGTTTCGGCAGCCAGTGCATCGTTCTATCGATAGACGCCAAACGGCACGGCGATTCGTGGCACGCCTACAAGGGCGGCGGCCGGACCGATTCGGGCCGCGACGCGGTGGCGTGGGCGGTCGAGGCGGTGGAACGCGGCGCGGGCGAGATACTGCTCAACTCCATCGACGCCGACGGGACGCAGGCGGGCTACGATCTTGACCTGCTGCGGCGTGTCGGGGCGGCGGTGCCGGTGCCGGTCATCGCCTCGGGCGGCGCCGGGAAACTCGAACACTTCGCGGCGGCGGTGCGCGACGGGAAGGCCGACGCACTGCTCCTCGCGTCGCTGCTGCACGACGGCGTGATGACGATACGGCAGATAAAGGAATACTTACGGAACGAGGAGGTGACGGTGCGATGCTGATACCATCGATCGATCTGATGAACGGGAGGGCGGTCCAGCTGGTGCAGGGCCGCGAGAAGGTGCTCGAACGCGACAACCCCGAAGAGCTCGCCGCACAGTTCGGCCGGTTCGGCCGCATCGCGGTGATAGACCTCGACGCGGCGTTCGGCGAGGGAGACAACAAAGCGCTCATCCGGCGGCTTTGCGTTATCGCCGAATGTACGGTCGGCGGTGGCATCCGGACGGTAGAGAAGGCGCAGAAAATGTTCTCGTACGGCGCGGCGCAGGTGATACTCGGCTCGCGGCTCTTCGAAGGGGGGAAGGTCGACATCGAGTTCGCGAAAAGTGTCGCCGCGGCGGTCGGTCGCGAACGGGTGATCGCGGCGATAGACGCCCACGACGGCATCGTCACGGTGAAAGGATGGAAGGAATCGGCCGGTCTGCCGGTGGCCGACGCGGTGGCGGCGCTCGACCCCTATGTCGGCGGCTACCTCTTCACCGCGGTCGAGAAGGAGGGGATGTTGCAGGGACCAGCCTTCGACCGCATCGAAGCGGTGCGCGCGCTGACCAAAAAGCCGATCACCGCGGCGGGCGGCGTGACCACGGTGGCCGAGGTGGCGCGGCTCGACCGGATGGGGGTCGACGCGCAGGTCGGGATGGCGCTCTACACCGGGAAGATGACGCCCGAGGAGTGTTTCCTCGAAACGCTCGATTGGAAAAAAGCGCCACTCATCCCCGCCATCACGCAGGACGAAGCGGGGCAGGTGCTGATGCTCGCCTACATGAATAAGGAGGCGCTCGCCAAGACGCTCACGACCGGCAAAGTGACCTACTGGTCGCGGTCGCGGGGCGTACTTTGGACCAAGGGGGAGGCCTCGGGCCACTGCCAGACCTTCCGCGCGATACGGCGCGACTGCGACGGCGACGCGCTCCTCGTCACCGCGGCGCAGGAAGGGCCCGCCTGCCACACTGACCGCTACTCCTGTTTCGGCGATCGGCGTTTCTCGCTTACCGAACTCTACGGCGTCCTCGCGGCGCGTATCGCATCGGGCGACGCGAAGAGTTACACGGCGAAACTGTCGCCCAAGGAACTGCGGCAGAAACTGCTCGAGGAGGCGGCCGAGGTGGCACTCGCCGACGATCGCGACAACAAGGTCTGGGAGGCGGCCGACCTGCTCTATTTCCTGACGGTGCTGCTGGCCAAGGAGAAGATAGGGCTCGACGAGGTGATGAACGAACTGCAGAGACGGAGACGGAAATGATGAAGATAGTGAAGGCGGCCGACATCCCGGCATCGTTCTACGAATACCGCGAGATCGCCGAATCGGAGACGGTCCGCGCGATCATCGACGATGTGAAGCGGCGCGGCGACGCGGCGGTCCGGTTCTACACTGAGACCTTCGATCTGGTGAAGATAGATGACCTGCGGCTGCCTCAGGCCGAACTGCAGGCGGCGCTTTCCGAGATAAGGCCCGACCTGCGCGCCGCGCTTGAACTGGCCGCCGGGAACATCCGCCGGTTCGCCAAGGCGCAACGCGAAGGGATCGCCGATATGACGATGGAGACGATGCCGGGGGTCGTCGCGGGCCAACGGATCATCCCGGTCGAGCGGGCCGGCATCTACGCGCCGGGAGGCCGCTTCCCGCTGCCGAGTTCGGTCCTCATGGGGGTCATCCCGGCGCTCGCGGCCGGGGTGAAGGAGGTCGCGCTCTTCACGCCGCCGCGACGCGACGGCACCGTCCACCCGGCGATCCGGGCCGCGGCGCTCATCGCGGGCTGCGCCGAGGTCTACCGCGTCGGCGGGGTACAGGCGATCGCCGCGATGGCTTACGGCACCGAAAGCATCCGGTCGGTGCGGGTGATCGCGGGGCCGGGGAACCGCTTCGTCGCCGCCGCCAAGAAACAGGTCTACGGCGCGGTCGGCATCGACTTCATCGCGGGCCCCTCCGAGGTGCTCGTCATCGCCGACGACACAGCTGATCCGCGCGTAGTGGCGGCCGACCTGTTGGCGCAGGCGGAACACGACCCCGACGCGTCGGCGATACTGCTGACCGTTTCGGAAAAACTCTCGCAGGCGGTGGCGGCCGAGGTGGAGCAACGGCTCGCGACGCTCCCGACCGCCGCGACGGCGCGGCCGAGCATCAATGACAACGGACTCATCGTCCTGTGCGACTCGCTTGATGATGCGGTGGCGGTGGCGAATAAAAAGGCGCCCGAACACCTTGAACTCGATATCCGCGACGCCGAGAAACTCGTTCCGCGCCTTACCGATTACGGCGCCCTCTTCATCGGGGCGCGGTCGGCCGAGGCGCTCGGCGACTACGCGGCGGGACCGAACCACACCCTGCCGACCGGCGGCGCGGCGCGCTACACCGGCGGGCTGTCGGTGCTCAATTTTCTCAAGGTGGTGACGACGCTGTCGGTGACCCCCGACGGGTTGAAGGCGATCGGGCCGGCGGCGGTGACGCTCGCGCAGGCCGAAGGGCTCGCCGCCCATGCCGAGGCGGTCACTGCGCGGCTCTAGATCTTACTTCTGCGACACCGGCTTTCCCGGCAAAGAGAACTCCAGCGAATCGTACACCGTCCCCTCGTAAAGATAGTGGTAGGCGGCGTAGTTGGACAGCACCTTCTTCACATAGTTGCGCGTCTGGAATATCGGGATGTTCTCTATGAGTTCGTCGAGGTCCATGTCGCTCATCCGCTTGAGCCAGCGGTCGGCCTTACCCGGTCCGGCGTTGTAGGCGGCCGCCGCGAGCGCCATGTTACCCTGATAGCGTTTCAGCAGGCCGCCAAGGAACTTGACGCCGAACCGCGCGTTGGTGAACGGCTTTTTCAGCAGGTCGTTCGTCACCTGCCCGCCGTACCCTTCCTCCTTCGCGAGCAGATTCGCCGTACCGGGCAGGAGTTGCAGGAGCCCGACCGCGTTCGACACCGACATCGCACCCGTCTCGAAGTTACTCTCCTGCCGCGCGAGCGCCGCGACGAACAGGAGCGGCACCCGGTACAACGCCGCGTGCGGCACGATCTCCCGTTCGTACCCGACCGGGTACTGTATCTTCGCTATATCGCCGGAGAACTGGTAGTCGGTCGGCAGCGACCGCGCGAACATGCCCGCAAGCCCGAACAGCGACAGTTCCTGCGCCAGATGGGCGGCGAGCAACCGATCCTCCGGCGCTCCGGCGCCCGTCACCGTCCCCTGCGCAAGGTACAAAAGCCCCGCCGCCGCCGCCGGCTGACCGGCGGCCCACAGCGCGGTCACCCACTGCATCTCGGGCAGGAACCGATGGCCACTCCGTATCGGGAAGGCCGAAGCCCGCGTATTCGAGGGGATGTCGCACCCGATGTTCTTCACGCGAAGCCGCGACGCCGCGAGCATGCCGTAGTAGGAGAGCGGCTGTTCGCGCGCGATGTCGCAGAACGCCACTATCGCCTCGGGGTCCCGGTCGTTCTTCTCGTCGATGCGTCCCTGCCAGTACCGGGCCCGCTGGGCGTCGTAACTGTTGCGGAGCGAACTCTGCAGGATGCCCGCGAGCGCGGCGGTCGCCTCGTCGTAGCGCTTCTGCAGATAGCGTATCCAGAACACGAGGAACTCGACGGTGCTCCGGTGGGTCGACAGGGGATATTCGGCGAGGATACGCAGGTACAACTCCTCGGCGCGCGGCCAGTTCTCGGTGAGCCGTTCCATGTCGGCGGCGTGGTACAGGAACGAATCGCCCCTGTCGGACGCGGCAAGCCGCCCGTAACCGGTCAGGTAGGCGGCGATCGCCTCGGGGTTCTTCCCGAGCGCGGCGTACGAGTAGCCGCTCCAGCGGTACAGGTCGGCGATGTCCTCCTCGAGCAGGTCGAAGGCGCTCATACGATCCTCGAGGTTCCGGTATATCTCTATCGCGTCCTGATGGTCCCTTTTCCGGGTATGCGACATCGCCCGCAACAGACCGGCGCGCCAGTCGGTCGCGTCCTTGACCGCATCGCTCCTCGGGAACTGTTTCCCTATGCGCAGGCACCGGTCGTACCGGAAGGCGCGGTAGTTGACATACATGCGCCACAACTGGTAGTCGCGCCGGGTCTCCTTTTTGCCGGACCACGCGGCGGTGAACAGGCCGTCTATCTCCTCCTCGAGTCCCTCCGAGAGTTTGCCGCGCACCCCCTTGAGGAATACGAACGCCTCCTCCGGATCGCGTTTCACGAGTTCGCGCACATAGATACGCAGGACCTGCTCGTTCTCGGTCATGCGGAATTCCCGCAGGAACTCCGCCATGCGCCCCGCCTCGGCGAGGCGCCGCAGATACAGCGGGTGCAACCGCGAGAAATAGGGCTCGCCGATATCGCCGATAAGGTCGCGTATCATGCCGGGGTCCATCTGCCGCCAGCGGTTCGATACCAGCAGGTACACCGCGACGGCCCGCGACGACTTGGCCTCCTCGCTCACAAGGATGCGGGGGGTGAACTCGGGGTCGCCGCTCCGCGCCCCCGACAGTTCGCCGTAGATATCCTCCAACGGGGTCGTATCGTCGAGGATGCGCCGCGCCGCGAGGGTCAGGCAACTCTGCGTGTCGCCGCTCGCGCAGAACGACTCGCGGTCCGTATCCTCCATCGTGCGATACATCGTCAGGAAGCCGGTAAGCGGGCTGCCGGGCGCGTCGCGGGACGGAAGTTCGAGCGAAAGCGACAGCAGGGCGGCGAGCAGCACGGTCATGGTATCTCGATGTGCGACACGGAGGTGAGGATATGGCCCGCCATCACCTGACAGACCTCCCACAGGAGGAGCACCGCGGTGCGCGGATCGTCCCTGACGAGTGACTCTATGAGCGGCCGGCGCAGGACGAGAAAGGTCGAGTCGCGGTCGACGAACAGCGTGTAGTTGACCGGACGCTGGGCGAAGAACACCACCTCGCCGAGTATGCTGCCGGTAGCCACGCTCTCTATCTGGCGCGACCGGCGCAGCACCGACACCTGCCCTTCGAGCATGACGAGCAGTTCCCCCTCGGGGTTGAGCGGGAACTGGATGATGTCGTACTTCTTGAGGGTGCGCACCTCGGCGGCGTGGACCACCCGCTCTATCTGCGCGTCCTCGAACCGGGCAAAGAGCGGCAACGCCCGCGCGACGCTGAACAGATCGAGGAACCGCTCCGCGACCGCCGTCTCCGGCTCGGCCTCTCGCGCCGCGACGAGTATGATGGAAAGGTTGTCCTCGGCCCCCGCCGCGTGGACCTCGTCGGTGAGCCGCTTCACCTCGCTGTCGAGGAACCGCCGTTCCTCGGCGGCGTCGACCCCCGGCACCGAGAGGTGATGCGCGATCTCCTCGATACGGCCGGGCGAGATATAGCGATGCACCCCGTCGGTGCACAGCAGCAGTTTGTCGTTGACGCGGACATCGATGGCGCGGACATCGACCTCGACCGACGATGCGAGCCCGACGGCGCGGGTCAGCGTGTTCGAAAGACCGGCGTCCATCCCGCGCACGGCGCCATAGGTCTCCTGATAGTCGCGTTGCATGGTGTGATCGGCGGAGAGTTGTATCGTCATCGCGTTGCGGATGAGATAAAGCCGCGAGTCGCCCACATGGAACAGGAACCCCTCCGTATCGACAAGGAGCAGGCCCGTCAGCGTGGTCCCCATCTTGCCGGCGCTCCGGCTTTTTTTCGCTTCCTCGTACACCGCCGTGTTGGCGTGGCGGACCGCCCCGGCGACGAGATCCATGACCTGCCGGCGGTTCTCCTCGCTCCGGGTCAGGCGGAACGACTGCACGACCGGGAAGTGTTCGGTGAGGAACTGTTCGACCGCCTCGACCGCCAGATGAGAGGCCACCTCGCCGTGCTTGCCGCCGCCCATGCCGTCGGCGACCACATAGAGCCCCCGGTCGGGCCACTCGAGCAGCCAGTCCTCGTTGTTGGAGCGCCGGCGACCTATGTCGGTGATGCAGGAGGAGACGAAGTGCATATACGCTCCCTTTTCGTGCCCGGAAAAATATCGTACGGGGAGAGCAAAGTCAACTTTTGGTCTTGCGGGGAAAAAGAAAAATGGCGCGGTCGACCGGACTTGAACCGGCGGCCTCCGACGTGACAGGCCGGCGTTATAACCAACTTAACTACGACCGCGCCTCAAAGAACCAAATGGTGGGTGCTACAGGACTCGAACCTATGACCACCGGCGTGTAAAACCGATGCTCTACCAGCTGAGCTAAGCACCCGACCAACGGCGCCATTGTTACCGGAGAACGCCGTTTTGTCAACTTATTTTTTATCGCGCGCGGGTGGACTTTTCCTCTTTTTATGTTATCATGCGCCAGTCTGACCGAGGTATGGCATGCAGGAACTCCGCGCCCTTTCGGTCCTCGACGGTCGCTATGCGAAACAGGTCGAGGAACTTCGCGACATCTTTTCCGAATACGGACTGATACGGCGGCGCGTGCTTGTCGAGACGCTCTGGCTCGAGTTCCTGCTCGGCGATCTGAAACTCGCCCCGGCGACCGCCGGCGATATCGAGGCGATCCGGCAGGTCGCGGCGGGGTGCAACCTCGAGGCGGCGAAACTCGTCAAAGAGTACGAGCAGAGGACCAACCACGATGTGAAGGCGGTGGAATACTTCGTGAAGGAACAACTCGCCGCGGCGGGACTCGCGCGACTCGGCGAGTGGACCCACTTCGCCTGCACCTCGGAGGATATCAACAACACCGCCTACGCCCTGATGCTCCGCGACGGCCGCGACGCGATGCTGAAACAACTCGGGGAACTCCGCGACACGCTCGCCCGGTACGCGAAACAATGGCGGGCGGCGCCGATGATGGCCCGCACCCACGGCCAGCCGGCGAGCCCGACCACCGTCGGCAAGGAACTGGTCGTGTTCGCCTCCCGGCTCGACCGCGAGATCGCGAAACTGTGCGACTGGCGCCCCGAGGCGAAACTGAACGGCGCGACCGGCAATTTCAACGCCCACGCCATCGCCCTGCCGCAGGTCGACTGGATCGCCGCTTCCGAACGGTTCCTGCACGAAAGACTCGGCGTGACGCCGCTCCTCTACACGACCCAGATAAATCCTTACCACCACATCGCCGAACTCCTGCAGATACTCCTCCGCGCCGCGCGGACGGTGATCGATCTCGACCGCGATCTCTGGGGGTACATCTCTCTCGGCTATTTCCGCCAGCGGCCCGTCGCCGGCGAGGTCGGCTCCTCCACGATGCCGCACAAGGTCAACCCGATAGACTTCGAGAACAGCGAGGGGAACTGCGGCGTCGCCGCCGCGCTGATGGAGCATCTTTCGTCGAAACTGCTCGTGAGCCGCTTCCAGCGCGATCTTACCGACAGCACGGTCCTGCGCGACCTCGGCGCGCTGTTCGGCCACCTGCTCATCGCGCTGAAAAGCACCCTGAAGGGGCTTGGTAAACTGGAACTGGACGAGCCGGCCCTGCGTCGCGACCTCGACGCGAACCCTGAACTGCTCGCCGAGGCGATACAGACGGTGATGCGGGGGTACGGCGAGGAGCGGCCCTACGAGCGGCTCAAGGAACTGACGCGCGGCGAACGGGTGTCCCGCGAGACGCTCGCGGCCTTCATCGACACGCTCGCCAAGATACCGGAAAAGGAGCGGAAGCGCCTGCGGGCGCTGACCGCCGCCGACTACACCGGCCTCGCGACGGCGCTCACCGACCGGTACCTCGCCGGGCGGGGGAACCCATGATCGGGCGGTTCATCGAGTTCGGGAAGCACCTCATCGAGGTAAGCCGCTACGATCCCGAGATAGACCTCGACCGCTGGCGCGAGCAACTGTTCACCGTCATCTATCCGCTCACCTGGGTCGTGGGTCTCGCCGCCTGCGCCGGCACCCTGCACAGCGCGTTCGCCGAGGAACGGTATCTCTACCCGCTCCTCGCGGTGTCGGCCTACCTGCTCGTCATGGGGGTCATGGGGTTGAAGCGGCTCGGCGTCCGCACCCGCATGACCATCGCCCTGCTCGTCTTCTTCTCCAGCGTTTTCTACCAGAGTTCGCCGCTGATCGGCTATCTGTTCCTCTTCTCGTTCCCGCCGCTCGTCGCGACGCTCGTGAGTTTCCGTGCCGCGCTGTCGGCGATCATGGCGAACATCCTGCTGTTCATCCTGCTTTCCTACCATTTCGCCTCGATGGACCTCGACCTGACCCGGTTCGGCGTCGGATCGATCGACCAGTGGATACTGTACGGCATCGTGTTCCTGTTCCTCGACATCATCATCACCGCCTGCTTCGGCCTGCTGACCAAGGGACTCGCCCAGATCATCGTGCTCGAACGCGATTCGCGCCGGATGATCGCCGAGAAGGAACGGCGGCTCGAGGAGGAGATACTGCGGAGCGCCCGGATACAGGAATCGCTCTCCGAGACCGAGCGCAAGGCGGCCTTCTACATCTCGCATGACCGGCTCACCACCCTGCCGAACCGCGAGGCGTTCATGCAACGGGTCAGCGTCGAGATCATGCGGGCGCGCAATCGCGGGCAGGTCTTTTCGATCGCCTCGGTCGGCATAGACAAATTCAAGCACATCAACAGCATATACGGCCCGTCCGGCGGCGACGCGGTGCTCGTCGCCTTCACCGAGCGGCTCCGGACGCTCGTACGCGACAACGATGTCATCGGCCGCACCGGCGACGACCGCTTCATGCTCCTGCTTTCCGATCTCGCGCGGGTCGAGGATGTGCTCGCCGTGCTCGCCAAACTCTGGGAGACCATCGAGCGGCCGTTCCAGGTCGTCGGGCAGGAGATCCGCATATCGGCGAGCATCGGGCTCTGTTTCTTCCCCCACGACGCCAAGTCGCCCGAGGATCTGCTGAAGAATTCCGAGACGGCGATGTTCGCGGTCAAGGATACGGGCGGCGGCGCCCACCGGTTCTTCGACGCGCAACTCAACACCGACATGACCGAACGCATCAATCTTGAACGGATGCTCCGCACCGCAGTGTCGCAGGACCAGTTCGTCCCCTTCTTCCAGCCCAAGGTGGACCGTTACGGCTACCTGCTTGGCATGGAGGCGCTCATCCGCTGGCACGCCCCGACCGGGCTCATCATGCCCGACCGCTTCATACCGCTCGCCGAACAGAACGGCATCATACTCGACATCGGCGAACGGGTGCTGTACCGCGCCTGCCGTCAGAACCGCGACTGGCAGGAACAGGGGCTCGTCCCCAAGAAGGTGTCGGTCAACCTCTCGCCGTTCGAGTTCCGCCATCCCGACCTCGTCCGTTCCATCGAGAACACGATACATAAAAGCGGGCTCGATCCGATGTGGCTCGAACTTGAGATAACCGAAAGCGGCATCGCGCGCAACGAGCAGGACGCCATCGTGAAACTCGCGCAACTGCACGATATGGGCATCACGCTCTCGATAGACGACTTCGGCACCGGGTACTCGGCGCTCTCGCGGCTCAGGGATTACCCCATCGACACGCTCAAGATAGACAAGAGTTTCATCGACAACATCCCGCAGGACAAACGGTCGGTGACCATCGTCGTCTCGCTCATCAAACTGGCGCACAACCTCGGCTTCAAGGTGGTCGCCGAAGGGGTCGAACGCCCCGAGCAGTTGGAATTCCTCGTCCTGCAGGGGTGCGACCAGTTCCAAGGCTACTTCTTCAGCAAACCGCTCTCCGCGGAGGAGTTCGAGAAGAAACTCCAGCCGCAGGTGATCATGTCGTAATTCGCCTCTCCCTAGATGTAGGGGCGCGATTCATCGCGCCCGAATAAAAAAGATGTCGCCTAGGCAGGGCGCAATGAATTGCTCCCCTACGATTTTTCGTGCCGGAGCACCGGTTTGCGCGCGGCAAGCGTTTCGTCGGGGCGCTTGATGAGTGATAAAAACAAATACTTCTTTCGAAATGATCGCTTGACATTCTTTTCCTTGTCTTTACAATGTTTTCGTGTTTTCAAGAGGTGCTTCATGCCAAGAGAAGCGACCATTATTGTCCTGTTTCTAGTGCTTGTTGTTGGGTGCCAAGGCACTAATAATCTCGCAAAAAATGACGACGCTCTTTCTTCTCTCGAAAATGACTCAGCCGACGAAGAGAGTGAACCGAACCTGAACGACGAAGCCCTTTATGACTCGGCCGACGAAGAGAGTGAACCGAACCTGACAGACGACACCGTATCTCAACCCGATAGCGATTGCCCTCAAGGACCGATCATGATCGACTGCGGCGTTGGGGTCTATCAGTCGATCTGCAACTCAGACACCGGCTACACCTACTGTGAATTTGTAAGTGAAGAGTGTTTGCAAGGTTCCGACGATGCGTACGGGTCCTGTGAGGGGCAAACGATCTGCACGGAATGCGCTCGCTACGGCGAAACCTTTACCAGATGTCTTCCCGAAGATGATTTTCTGCAGAATAAGGAAAAATATTCCCCGTTGACCGGCTCATGGACCGAGATCGAACGGACAGAGTGCGGCACCGATCTGGCCAACACGCCAAGCATGGAAGAAATGATCACTCTGCTTTTTGGCGATTATCACAGAGGAACTCAACAAGTGACTGCCTCTAGCGAAGTAAAAAGCGATTTTTTCAATTACACTTTTTGTGCGGGGTTCGATGAGGGTCGTTATGACTGGCTTCCCTCTTTCCATTTTGACGAATCGGGCCGTCTTGTCATGGAGAATCTAAAGGAGGCGGACCCCTCTTTCGGAGATTTCTGCCTCTTCGTCTTCGCCAGAACGAATCCCTGAAGAAGTCTAGGCAGGACGCAATGAATTGCGCCCCTACCCTTTTTCGTACTTGAGGACCGGCTTTCTTGCGGCGAGCGTTTCGTCGGGGCGTTTGATGTGGGTCTTGGTCGGGGCGCTGAGTATCGACTGCGGGTCTGAGGCCGCCTTCTCGGCGATATCCTTCAAGGCATCGATGAAGCCGTCTATCGTCTCTTTGCTCTCGGTCTCGGTCGGCTCGACCATGAGCGCGCCGTGGACGATGAGCGGGAAATAGACGGTCGGCGGATGATAGCCGCGGTCGATGAGCCCCTTGGCGACATCCATCGTGGTGACATGATTGGGCATAAGCGAATCATCGAACACCGTTTCGTGCAGGGTGTCGTTCGCATACTTCACATTATAGACGCCCTTGAGCCGCGCCTTGATGTAGTTCGCGTTGAGGACCGCCTGCTCGGCCACTTCGGCGATGTGTTCCCTGCCGAGTTCCCGCAGATAGACATAGGCGCGCAGGGCGATGCCGACATTGCCGTAGAACGAGCGGACACGCCCCATCGAGTCTCTGAGGAGCGCGAACTCGTAATGGTCGCCGTTCTTGCGGACGACCGGGTTGGGAAGGAACTCGACGAGGTGCTTCGCGACGCCGACGGGACCGGAGCCGGGACCGCCGCCGCCGTGCGGGGTCGAGAAGGTCTTGTGCAGGTTGAAGTGCATCACATCGATCCCCATGTCGCCGGGACGCGCGACGCCCATGATGGCGTTCAGGTTCGCGCCGTCGCCGTAGACGAGCGCGCCCGCATCGTGACACGCTTTGGTTATCGCGCAGATATCGGTCTCGAAGACGCCGAGGGTGTTCGGGTTGGTGAGCATGAGCCCCGCCACCTCGTCGCTCAGCATCCCCTTGAGGCAGTCGAGGCATATCTTGCCGTCGGGGCCCGATTCGAGGACGACCGCCTCGAAGCCGTTGACGGCGCAGGAGGCGGGGTTGGTGCCGTGGGCCGAGTCGGGGATGATGATCTTTTTGCGCTTCAGGTCGCCGCGCTTCTGGTGATACTTGCGGATGACGCCGAGCCCGGTGTATTCGCCGTGCGCGCCGGCCGCCGGGTTGAGCGACACCTCGGCGAAGCCCGACACCTCGGCGAGCATATGCTGAAGGTCGAACATCATCCGGAGCGTCCCCTGCGCGCGGTCGAGCGGCGTTTCGGGGTGCAGGTCGGCGAAGGCCGAAAGGCGCGCCATCTTCTCGTTGATCTTCGGGTTGTACTTCATCGTGCAGGAGCCGAGCGGATAGAAGGTGTGGTCTATGCTGAAGTTGTAGGTCGAAAGACGCGTGTAGTGCCGCACCACATCGATCTCGGAAAGTTCGGGCAGATCGAGTTCTTTCCGGCGCAGGTCGACCGGCAGCAGGTCCTCGGCGCCCGTCAGGTCCTCGGCGGGCAGCGAATAGGCGGCGCGGCCGGGGCGCGAGCGTTCGAAGACGATCTCCTCGTGGAACTTGATATCGGTGAAGCCGTTGGATGTATAACTCATGTCAGCCTCCTATGACCTTCGCGAGGGTGGTGGCGAACCGCGCGGCGTCGGCGCAGGAATGGAGTTCGGTCGTCGCCGTGATGAGGATGTCATCGAGCGCCGGATAGTAGCGCGCCGCCGGGACGCCGGCGAGTATCCCTTCGGCCGCCATCTTCTCGATGACCGCATCGGCCTTCATCGGCAGTTTCAGCGCGATCTCGTTGTAGGTCGGACCGGTGAAGGCGGGTTTCGCCTTGGTCTTCGCGAGCGCCCTCACGAGGCAATCGCGCCGTTTGAGGTTCATGAGCGCCACCTTGCGCAGGCCCTCCTTCCCCATCGTCGCGAGATACATGCCGGCGGCGAGCGCCATGAGCCCCTGATTGGAGCAAATGTTCGATGTCGCCCTCTCGCGCTTGATGTGCTGTTCGCGCGCCGAGAGCGTCAGGACGAAACATTCCTTCCCCTCGCGGTCGGCCGTCTTGCCGACGAGCCGTCCCGGCATCTTGCGGACATGCTCGCTCTTCACGGTGAAAAGCCCCACGCCGGGGCCGCCGTAGTTGACCGGGATGCCGAGCGGCTGGCCTTCGCCCACCGCGATGTCGGCGCCGATCTCTCCGGGGGCGGCGAGGATGCCCAGCGCGGTCGTTTCGATGACCGCCGGGATGAGCCACGCATCGACCGCCTTGGCCGCTTTCGCGATGGCGTGGATATCCTCGATGACGCCGAACCAGTTCGGATACTGGAAGAGCACCGCGACGGTATCCTTATCTATCTTCGCCAGTTCCTTGTCGGCTATCCGGCCGGTCTTCGCATCGAAATCCATCAGGGTCACTTCGCCCGCGAACCCTTCTAGGTAGGTCCTGAGCGTCTGGATGTAGTGCGGATGGAGCGTCGAGGCGACCACGATGCGGGTCCGCTTCTTGCGGTCGTTGCGGAGCGCCATCATCACCGCCTCGGCCGCCGCGGTCGCGCCGTCGTACATCGAGGCGTTGGACACATCCATCGAAAAGAGGTTCGCGATCATCGTCTGGAACTCGAATATGGCGCGCAGGGTCCCCTGACTCGCCTCGGGCTGATAGGGGGTGTAGGCGGTGTAGAACTCGCTGCGCAGGAGCATCTGATCGATGAGTGACGGCGCGTAGTGACGGTAACAGCCGCCGCCGAGGAACGAGAGCATCGCAGCGCCGGTGTTCTTTTCGCCCAGTTCGGCCATGTGCCGCTCGATCTCCATCTCGCTCATCGCGGGGGGCAGGGCGGGCGGCTCTTTGAGCAGGACATTCTTCGGGACGCAGGTGAACAGGTCGCGGATCGAGTGGACGCCGATGGCGGCGAGCATCTCCTTCACCTCGGCCGGCGTGTTCGGAAGATATCGCATCGGGGCCTCCGTAAAAAAAAGGGGAGAGCGGCGCCCTCCCCGAAAATCGGTTCGCGGGAGGGTGTCTAGTCGCCCAGTTCCGCGAGGAATTTCTCGTAATCGGCGGGGCTCATGAGCGCCTTGAAATCGTCGGCCGAGGCCGCCTGTATCTCGTACAGCCACCCTTCGCCGTAGCAGTCGTTGTTGATGGTCTCGGGATTGTCGTTGAGGATGTCGCCGTTCTCGGCGATCACCTTACCCGTTATCGAGTTGTAGACATCCTCGGACGATTTGACCGTCTCGATGACGCACCCGCTCTCTTCCTTGCCGATCTCGTCATCGACCTGCGGCAGTTCGACATAGGTCACATCGCCGATGTGTTTCGCGGCGTAGTCGCTGATGCCGACGCGGAACTTGTTGCCGCCGAGATCCTTGATCCATTCATGCGTTTTGCTGTACCGGAGATCGCCGGGTACCAGATAGTTAGCCATGTTCTTCTCCTCGTTGATCAGTTGCCCATACTATCATAAAAAAGCGTCCATCTTCTTGCGCGAGGTCCCCTTCCAGAGCGGGTTGTCCATCACTTTTGCCGCGAATTCGGTCCCCTGCTCGTTCTGTATCGTCACCGTGTCGCCGCTCTTCAGTTCGCGGGTCGTCCGGATGAAGGCGGCGGGCTTTTTATCGAGCGAGACGGCGAGGATGTCGCTGACCACTTCGCCGCACGCCGCGCCGTCGGCGAGAACATGGGCGTGCGCCCCGGGTTTGCGCCGACCCTCGACGATGACCGGATAGACGAAAAGTTTACCTTTGTTGGCAAGGAGCGCACCCTTACCGATGAATTCGTGTTCGTAGTTGATGGCGAACTCCCACGGGGTGCCGACCGCCGGGATGCCGGGCGCTATCTCGTGGCCGTGGAGCGGGAGCCCCGCCTCGAGCCGCAGGGTGTCGCGCGCCCCGAGCCCCGCCGGAGTGATGCCGAACTCGGCGCCGACCGTGATGAGGATGTCCCACAGTTTTTTGGTGTCGCCCATCGGGCAGTAGATCTCGAAACCGACCTCGCCGGTATAGCCGGTGCGCGACAGCAGGCACTTCACCCCTCCGATCATGATCTCGGGGATGAACCGGAAGAACTTGAGGTCGGCCAGTTTCTCCCTGCCGACCAGTTTCGCTATCACCTTGGGCGCCGTCGGCCCCTGCAGGTCGAGTTTGCCGGTCGCCGGGCCGATGTTCTCTATCTTCACATCGCCCGTCGCGTGCGCTTTCAGCCACTCGTGATCGCCGTCCTGCGTCCCGGCGTTCACCACGAGCATCCAGCGGGTCGCGCTGAAGCGGTAGACGATGCAGTCGTCCACGACGCCGCCCTGCTCGTTCAGCATGAAGTTGTACATCGCCTGCCCGTCGGTCATCGAGGTGACGGCGTTGGTGAGCAGGTGGTCCCAGAAGGCGAGCGTGTCGTTGCCGGTGACGATGAACTCGCCCATGTGGCAGATGTCGAACAGGCCGCAGGCGGTGCGGGTCGCGACATGCTCCTTGAGTTGGCCGGTCTTATACCAGAGCGGCATGTTCCAGCCGCCGAAGTCGCCCATCGTGGCGCCGAGTTCCCGGTGTGTGTCGAACAAGGGTGTTTTCTGTGACATGGGACGCTCCTTTTCTTTCGGTTCGTCGCCTCTTATAACGGAGCGAAAACCGTTTTGCAAGATTTTTACCGTTTAGCCGCCGTTAGTATTGACCGGCGGGCCCGAACAGGGTATGGTCGCCCGGTCGGTGTGCACGGGGAGTGAGCGTGAGACCCTTGATACCTTTCATACTTTTTTCTTTCGCCCTCCTCCCGACCGGCTGTTTTCCCGCCCGCGAGGGAGGCCCCGACACCGCCGTCCGGCCCGACGACGGCACCGTCCTTGTCGAACATGACACGCCGGCCGTCGATGGGGACGGCCTCCTGCCCGACGACGAAATATCCGACCTGCCCGATCTGTCCGACACCTCGGACACGCCCGATGCATCTGACGGGCCCGATCTGCCCGATGACACGGTGACCGACGACGCCTCGATCCCCGACGAGGACCTGCCGCCGGTCGCCGTCTTCTTCGACGATCAGGTGCGGGCCCGGACGCTCGCCGAACTGGGCCGCGCCGCCGAGCGGGTCCGCTTCGTGTCCTACACCTTCTCCGACGACGGCGTACTGGCGACGCTCAACACGCTCCACGGGAAGGGGGTCGGCGTGCGCGGCGTCACCGGCACCGCCATCACGGCGGGCGCGCCGCTCTTCCCGGTGCGCACCTATACCGAAAGCGGCGACAGCGGCATCGTCCACACCAAATTCTTCGTGGTGGACGGCGCGACCTCGCTCCTCTCCTCGGCCAACATCGCCTATCAGAACATCCGCAACTTCCTCGTCATCATCCGCGACGACCCGGCGCTCGCCGCCGCGCTCGAAGAGGAATTCCGGCAACTCGACGAGGAGGGCCGCGGGAATGCGAAGACGCGCCACTGCGACCCGTCGTGCCCGACCGCCCACGGCGAACTGTTCTTCTCTCCCGGTCCTTCCTGCGCGGCGGTCGAGGACACGCTCGACGCGATACCGGCCGACACCGTCGCGTGGCTCGTCATGTACGGCATCACCGACAACGCGCCGATGTTCGACGAACTGCGCGGGCTCACCGGGCGCGGAGCGCCCCTCCACGCCCTGCTCGACGACTGGGCGACCGGGAGCACGCCGGCCAATCAGGAGGCGTTCGACGATCTCGCCGCGGCCGGGGCCGATGTCGCCTATTACGACGGCTCGATGACGCTGCATCACAAGTTCCTCGTGACGCCTGATATCGTGCAGTTCGGCTCGATGAACTGGACCTACGCCGGCTGCCTCCGGAACGACGAGTTCTTCTTCATCAGCGACGATGCGGCGCTCGTCCAGCCGTTCCTCGACCACGCGCAGGGACTCTTTCACTGACCGCGATCGGACCCGCGAAATTATGTTGACAACAGGACCGTTTTAATTATAAACACCCCGCGTGGGGCTGTGGCGCAATTGGGAGCGCACTTGAATGGCATTCAAGGGGTCGACAGTTCGAACCTGTTCAGCTCCACCATTTTTTTGTTCGGTGTGTCGATCGTATAGACCAAGAAACGGAGGATCCTATGGGAAGAGGCGATAAACGGTCCAAGAAAGGCAAGATGTGGCGCGCCTCGCACGGCAAGACGCGGCCCTCCTCTCAGAAGATCCGCACCATAAAGAAAAAAGCGGAAGAGAAGTAGTTCCCCGCCCCGCATACCGGCCGTCACGGCCGTTCTCCCCTCCTAGAATCCCAGCGCGGCGCCGACCGCGAACGATGCAAGCCAGTGTTCGCCGCCGTACCCCGCATCGTTCATATCGGCAAAGCCCCGCTCGCAGTGCGCGCCGGCGAGACGCTCATAGGCCGCTTTGCGCGGGTCGTTCTCCGGGAGCACCGCGGCGATCCCCGAAAAACTCCACGCCCGCTGGAGCGACAGGCCGATGAGATGGCCGATGGCGTAATCCTTTTTGTCCAGCACCACCGGCGGCGCGGCGAGATTCCTGAAATCCGGTGACGCCGTGGCGGGGAGGAACTTCGTCAGCCACGCCGCGAAATCGTCCTGCCGCAGGATGCGCCGCATGAGATCGGCCTCGGCGAGACAGGGCGACACGAAATCGACGCCGGAGGGCTCGTAGGCGACCGGACAGTTCGTATCGGCGAGGTAGAGTTCGCGCGACCGCGAGACGATGACCTTCTCAAGTTCGGTATCGCCGACGACCCGCGCGTAATCGAGCATATGGTTCAGCGAAAAGGCGAGATTGCCGTGGATGCCGGTCCGCACCGGGAACGAGAGGCGCGGCAGGTAGTCGCGCGTCTTTTCGGCGATGTGCGCGGCGAGCGGTTTGAGCGCGTCGCGCCACCGCGCGGCATCGGGATCGCTCCACCCCTCCAGTTCGGCGGCGAGCCGCAGGAGCCACGCCCAGCCGTAGGTCCGCTCGAAGGTCCTGCCGGGGTTCGACCGGAAATAGGCGAGCTCGACCGCGATCTTTTCGGAGGTCAGGTGCTCGTTCAGTTTCGCCCGCACGGCGGCGGCGTTCGGCATATCGGGGAACTTCTTCAGCAGTTTCGCCATCGTCCAGTGGCCGTGCACCGCCGAATGCCAGTCGAAACAGCCGTAAAAGGCGGGATTATTGAGCCGCGTCGGCTTCAGGTCCTCCTCCTTCTCATAAAGGTAACACTGCTTGTTCGGGTACTCGGTGTCGCTACACTTCAGCGTGAGCGCCGCGAGTTCGGCCGCTTTCTGCGCGTCGATGACGGGACACGAACCGGCGGGGAGCGGCGGCGCCGCCTCGGCCTCCTTCTTTTTCGCCGGACCGCATCCGACCGCTAACACAAAAATAAAAATGCCGCAGAAGAACCGTCCCATCGCCCTCCTCCTTTTCACGACCACCGTTGTCCGTTTTGCATCATCGCCGGAAAGACGAGCGATATCAAGTTATTTTGCTCTTTTTTGCCGGACGCCCTCCCGACTGTTGACAAAATCGTTGCGCCCCGCTATAGTCGCCCCGCTTTTTGAAACGGAGTCCCCGATGCGCTTCATGGTGTTCGAAAAACTGCGCTACCTCCTCGAGGATCCGGCCCGCCATCTGGCCCATCATCAGGTGAACGGCCGCACCTTCGGCATCGAGGTGACGCTCAACGACACCTCGCTCATGCGCTCGATCGACGACGCGACCTACCGGCAACTCGCCCGCGACCTCAAGGAATACGAACTCTCGGTCCATCTTCCCTTCTACGGGCTCAACCTCGGCTGTTTCGACCGCTGGATCGGCGACTATTCGGAACGGACCCTGCGCGAAGGTCTCCAACTCTGCGAGATACTCGGCGCGCAAAAGGCGGTGACCCACACGACGGTGCCGGCGCTCCTTTCCGACGACTCCCGCCTCAAGTGGCTGAACCGGTTCCTCGCCCGGAAAGAATCGCTCGAGATGCACGCCCGGGCCCATGGCGTCGCGCTCTGCTGGGAGAACACCTACGAGACCGACCTCGCGATATTCGACGCGATGATCGCACAGAATCACGAGACGCAGTTCTGTCTCGATGTCGGCCACATCGCCTGCTTCGCGAAATATCCCGTCGTCCGCATCATCGACCATCTCGGTCACCGGATCACCCACCTGCACCTGCACGATAACGACGGCGCCGACGACCGCCACTGGCCGATCGGCAAAGGGACGATAGACTTCTCCACCATCGTCACCAACCTGCCGGCGATGAAGGTCGACACTGCGGTGTTCGAACTCGAGCCGAACGACCTCCGCGAAAGCATCCCGCAGATAGAGCGGATATTCGGGACATCCTTATAGGGCGTGCCGTTGGCGCGCCCCTACTCGGCAACATACCCCTTCCCTTCTTTTTTGATGATGACCTTTTTCAGGTCTTTGACCTGCCCTTTCCCGCGATAGGTAAGTTGAAAGTAGGTGTCAGTCGTCCCTTCGAACCGGTCGGGGGCGACCTCCGTTTCGAGTATCATCTTCATCGCGCGACCCACCTGCGACCGCTGGAACTCGCGCCTCTTCGCGGCGAACAGTTCCCGCAGGCGGCGGGCCCGTTCCTTTTTCACATCGGGCGGCACGCCGATCTTCCTGTGCAGGTCGGCCGCCGGGGTGCCGGGCCGCGGCGAGAAGGGAAAGACATGACCGTAGGTAAAGGGAAGCGCCGATATGAAAGAGAGCGCCGCGTCGAGATCGGCGTCGCTCTCGCCGGGGAACCCCGCGATGATGTCGGTGCCGATGGCGGGCGGTTCGGGGTAGGCCGCCGCGACGGCGCGCACCTTGGCGGCGAAAAGTCGAGTATCGTACGGGCGGCGCATCGCCCGGAGCACCGCGTCGCTCCCCGCCTGCAGCGGGATGTGCCAGTGCGGCAGTATCTTCCCGGCGGCGGCGAGCGCGAGGAGCCGGTCGTCTATCTCGTCGGCCTCGAGCGAGGAGAGCCGCACCCGCCCGACGATGGCATGAGCCATCTCCACGATATCGGCGAGCCGCGCGCCATCGGCCCTCTCGTGGCCGTACTTCCCGACATGGATGCCGGTCAGCACCACCTCGCGGTACCCCCGTTCATGAACGCTGTGCAGAAGTTCTTCGACCCTGTCCGGCGGCACGCTGCGGATATCGCGGCCGCGGACCGAGGGGATGATGCAGTAGGCGCACGATCCGGTACAGCCGTCCTCAATTTTTATGACCGGCCGGGCGCGCAGCACGGTGAAATCGTCGTTCACCACCCGTTCAAGATACTTCGCCACCGCCGCGATGTCGGGCAGATAGACGATCCCCGGCTCATGGGGCCGGTGGAGATCGTCGGTGCGGGCGTAACAGCCGGTGACGATCACCGCGCCGCCGGTGCGGGCCAGCCGCCGCGCCATCGAACGGACCTGCGCGTCGGCCGCCGCGGTGACGGTGCAGCCGTTGACGATGTAAAGGTCGGCGCCGTCGTCGGGTTCGACGAGCGTGTAGCCCGACAGGGCCGCGGCGAGTTGTTCGCTTTCGAAGAGATTTACCTTGCAGCCGAAGGTGATGATGGCGACGCGGCGCGGGCCGCTAGGAGAGGCCATGTTCCTTCATGTAGGTCTTCACCGCCTGATGAAGCGCGTCGGCGGCGAGATTGGAGCAGTGCATCTTAATGGGGGGCAGGCCGCCCAACTCCTCGGCCACCTGATCGCGGGTAAGGTCGAGCGCCTCCTTGAGCGACTTCCCTTTGACCATCTCGGTGGTCTGCGAACTCACCGCGATGGCGGCGCCGCACCCGAAGGTCTGGAACTTGATATCCTCGATCGTCTCCCCCTGTATCCGGAGATACATCTTTATCACATCGCCGCATGAGGGATTGCCCACCTCGGCGATGGCGTCGGCGTTCTCGATCTTACCCACATTTCGCGGGTTCATGAAGTGGTCCATGACCTTTTCGGTGTAGTCCATGACGGCCTCACTTTCCTTGTGAACTCAAAAACTTATCATACAACGGAGAAAAACTGCGGAGTTGCGCGACGACCTCTTTCACGCGGTCGACGACATACCCCACCTCCTCCATCTTCGAATACTTCCCGAAACTGAAGCGGATGCTCGAATGGGCCTCCTCCTCATCGCCGTTGCAGATCGCCATGATGACATGGCTCGGATCGAGCGTCCCCGACGAACAGGCCGACCCGGTCGAGACGGCGATGCCGAAATGGTCGAGTTTCAGTTGGACCGCCTCGCCTTCGACGAAGCGGAAGGATATGTTGCTCGTGGTGTAGAGCCGGTTATTCTCCCCGCCGTTGCGCCGCGTGTGGGGCACCTCGGCGAGGATGCGCCGCTCGAACTCGTCGCGTATCTTCCCTATCCGTTCGCGGTCGGATGCCATCTCACCCATCGCCAGTTCGAGCGCCCGGCCCATCGCGATCATCCCGGCCACATTCTCGGTCCCGGCGCGGCGGTTCGATTCCTGATGGCCGCCGGTCAGCAGCGGGTCGAGCCGTTTCCCCTTCTTGATATAGATCGCGCCGACACCTTTCGGGGCGTAGAACTTGTGGGCCGATATCGTCACGAAGTCGGCGTCGATATCCTTCACATCGAATGGCATCTTGCCGACCGCCTGCACCGCGTCGGTGTGGAACAGCGCCCCCTTCTCATGGGCGATCTTCGCGATCTCCTTCACCGGGTAGATGACGCCGGTCTCGTTGTTGACCGTCATCACCGATATGAGCCCGGTCCGCTCCGTCACCGCGCTTTTCAGGAACGCCATGTCGAGGTTCCCCTCTCCGTCGACCGGCACGAAGGTCACCTCGTACCCCTCACCCGCCATCTTCTTGGCGGTGTCGTACACGGCGGGATGCTCCACGCCGCTCACGATGATATGGTTGCGCCCCTTCTTATCCTTGTAGTTCACCTGATAGCCGCGCAGGACCGAGACATTCCCCTCGGTCGCGCCGGCGTTGAAGACGACCCGCTCCGGCTCGGCGCCGATGGCCGCGGCCACCTGCGCGCGGGCCGCCTCGATCTTCGTTTTCACCTGCCGCCCTTCGAGATGGCGCGATGAAGGGTTGCCAAAGAGTTCGTTCAGGAAAGGCATCACCGCGTCGCGCACTTCAGCCCGGACCGGCGTCGTGGCGTTGTAATCGAGATATATCCGCTCCATGGATCACTCCGTCAACCGTCGTCGTTTGCTACTATAATACGGCCCGGAGTTTTGTCAACCTAATTCTTTTAAAGTCGAGCGAATTTTATTTAGGCGGGACTAACTAGAGAGCGGACCGTTTGTTTTCAGCCGTCAATGCCTCCCTTGACGGACATCTAGATATCGCGTACCATCCGCTGTATTTTCCGGAGGGGACCGATGAGCGCGCAGATAGAGGCATTGACCGGCGACATCACAAAGATCGCCGTGGACGCCGTCGTCAACGCCGCGAACCGTACCCTCATGGGGGGCGGAGGCGTGGACGGCGCGATACACCGCGCCGGAGGACCCGCGATACTTGAAGCGTGCGAGGCGATACGGCGCGAACAGTTCCCCGACGGCCTGCCGACCGGAGAGGCGGTCGCGACGACCGCCGGCAACCTTCCGGCCCGGTGGGTCATCCACACCGTCGGTCCCGTCTGGCACGGCGGCGGCAAGACCGAGGACGGCCTGCTCCTCAACGCCTACGCCAACAGTTACCGGGTGGCGGCGGAACTGGGGGCGAAAAGCATCGCCTTCCCCGCCATCTCGACCGGCGTGTACGGCTTCCCGAAAGAGCGCGCCGCCGGCATCGTCGGCCGTTTCATCCGCGAGACGGCGCTGTCCGGACCACTTGAACGGGTGCTGTTCGTCTTCTTTTCGGCGGCCGACCGGCAGGTGTTCCGGGACCACGGCGTCTGGTGAGCGGAACGAGCCGCTTCCCTCAATAATTCAGCAGGAACCGGCAGAAGAAGGGATCGGCGTCGATGAGCGCCTGAACATCGGCGAACATCGCGTCGCATTCGGGACGCACCTCGGCGTCGTGCCGCCGGAGCGGACCGTAATGGCCGAGCGAACCGCCCGACACGCGGAGCATCACTGCGGCGTATTCGGCGGCGAAGATGGGACATCGCTTCTCAAGATCCTGGAAGAGGACCCCCTCGCCGGTGCCGTAGTTCTCCCAGTCGGCGTCGCTGCAATAGACATCCTCCGAAAAGACATCGAGCAGGCATCGGTAGGCGGCGGAGCCGAAGGATATCTTCCAGTCGGCGTAGAGCGTATCGAGTTCATCGCTGAATATGTGCGAGTTGTAACTGGTCTGGAACAGTCCCGCCTCGGCCGTGTCGGCGGTGACATTGTCGGCCGACTGGTCGCGGCCGCAGCAGTGTTCGCCCGAACTTTCGCGCATCCCGAGCCCGAGGAGGAGCGTGTAGGCGTGGCGCAGGGTGTCGGCCCCGGCGATGCTGTTGTCCATGCCGAGCGTGCTGAATATCTCGTCGTACCACGCGAGGGCGTCGTGTTCGGTGTCGGCGGTCTTGGCGGTGGCGACCAGCGCGACATCGCTCCTGTCGAGATGGCAGTAAGCGCCGGCGAAGACGAGCGCCATGCCGCGGGTGTAGGCAAGCGGCGCATCGCCGCGGTCTTCCCAGTAATAGTCGGCGCAGGCCGAGCCCGCCGCGAGGTCGATCACCGCCGCCGTGATGTTGAGGCAGTCGCCGAACGGCCCCCATTGACCGCCGATACATTCGGCCACCTGTTTGCCGTTCCCTTCGCAGTCGACCGCGAAGATGGCACCGTCGACGCACTCGGCGGTATCGGCATCGGAAACCTCATCGGCCGACGCATCCGACTGGTCGGGCGGCAGGGTATCGGTGTCGACCGACTCGTCGGACGGATCGGACAGATCCGTCTGATCGTCAGTGGGTTCCTCGTCAGGCTGATCGTCGGGCGCGGTGTCGGTGGCGAGCGTGTCGCCGTCATCGAGACCGTAATCGTTCAGATCACGGCAGATATCGTCGATGCAGGTGAGCGTTCCGTCACAGGTGCCGTTGCCGTAGCAGGGCCCTCCCTCCGAACCGGCGGGCTTGCCGCCGCCGGTATCGCAAGCGGCGAACAGGAACATCGTCGCGGCGATCACGCATGCTTTTCTCACGATACGCCTCCCTTCAGGTGATGCGGATGAGGGAAGTATAGACGGCGGCGCGACAAAAACAATGTTTCCGCACGAGGATGCCTAATGTTTGACTTTCGCGCGTGGCGCGTATAGAATCGGCCCGTTCTTTTGTGACATCTTTGCTTGGGGAGGCCCTGATGAAAAGGTCGTTCATTCTGTTCCTTATCCCGCTGTTGTCCCTGATGATCGCCGGCACCGGCTGCGACCAGAAGAAGGGAAGCGGGACCGGCGAGAAGGTGCAGACGAAGGTCGCGGCGGCCGAAGGCGGCACCGTCGAGAGTTCGTCGGGCGAGGTCAAGATGGAGATCCCGCCGGGCGCGCTGTACGAGGACGCCTACATCTCCATAACGCTTGTCAACAAGGAGGGGTATCCCGACAGCGGCAATGTCGCGAGCAAAGTGGTTCGCTGCGAGCCCTCCGGCCTCAAGTTCAAGGAGCCGGTGACGCTCACCATCCTCGCCGACACCTCCATCACCGTCCCCGAAGGACATCGGCTCACCACCTCGATATTCCGCAACGAGCAGTGGGAGAACCGCCATTCGGGCGATCCCATCATGGCCGGCGACCCCATCATGGCGGGCGACCCCATCATGGCCGGCGACCCCATCATGGCGGGTGACCCCATCATGGCCGGCGACCCCATCATGGCCGGCACCGGCTATACCTCGCAGGTGGGCCACTTCACCGATTTCGCCCTCTACCTGCAGGAAGTGACCGAGGGCTCCGACGACGATACGCTCATCGAGGATGTCGATCAGGCCACGGACACGGTCGAGGCGAAACCCGACATTGACACCGCCACCGATCCGTGCGCCGGCGTGACCTGTTCCGGGCACGGCTCCTGCTCGGTGCAGGCGGGGAAGCCGACCTGCGCTTGCGACGCGCCCTTCACGCCCAGCGGCCTCTACTGTGTCAACCAGTGCACCGATGAGACCGGCGCGATCATCGCGGGCAAGACCTGCGACGACGGCCTGTTCTGCACCGGCGTCGACGCCTGCGCCGCCGACGGCACCTGTTCCGCGCACCAGTTCGCCGATGCGCTGCCGCTCGACTGCGACGACCGGAACGACTGCACCGTCGATACCTGCGCCGAGACGACCGACTCCTACCAGTGCGGCCATACCTTCGCCGCCGTCGACGCCCTCTGCGGCGATACGGCCGATACCGTCTGCGACAAACCCGACACCTGCGACGGCGCGGGCCTGTGCCGGCCGAATTACGAACCCGCCACCACCGTCTGTCGTGCCGCGGCCGATCTCTGCGACGCGGTCGAACATTGCGCCGGCAACGGTCCCGACTGCCCCGCCGACGGGAAACTCGACGCCCAGACCCTCTGCCGCGCCGAGGCGGGGCTCTGCGATCTCCCCGAATACTGCGACGGTGAGAACGACGCCTGTCCCACCGACGCCTACCGCGATCTCGGTCACGAATGCCGCGTGGCCAACGGCCTTTGCGACGCCATCGAGATCTGCTCCGGTGATGACCCTGCCTGCCCTGTCGACGGAGTGCGCGCGCTGAACGATGTCTGCCGCGCCGCCAACGGCGCCTGCGATCTCGCCGAGGTCTGCGACGGCTCGACGAAGGCCTGCCCCCCCGATGGCTTCAAGCCGAACACGGTCGAATGCCGCGTCGCCAACGGTGCCTGCGATGTCGCCGAGAACTGTCCGGGCAACGCCCCGGCCTGTCCTCCCGACGGCTTCAAACCGAACACGGTCGAATGCCGCGCCGCCGCCGGGTTCTGCGATCTGCCGGAAAACTGCACCGGCTCCGCGCCCGCCTGCCCCGGGAACGCCTTCAAGCCGAACACGGTCGTCTGTCGCGCCGCCGCCGATGTCTGCGACGCCGCCGAGAAATGCCCCGGCAATGGCAAGGACTGTCCCCCCGATAGCATCGCGCAGAACGGATACCCCTGTGATGATGGCGATCCCTGCACCGCGGGTGATCACTGCAACGGGGCCGACTCCTCCTCGGAAAGTTGCATCCCGGGAGAGTACCTCTACTGCAATAACGGCGGCTCTTGCAACGGCACCGGGTGCGATTGCCCCGAACCCTTCGCGGGTCCGACCTGCGAGGATTGCATGGAGGGCTACATCTACTTCTCGGGCGATGGCGGTTACTGCGAACCCGACAGCGATGGCGACGGCTATGCCGACTGGGGCGACAACTGTCCGGAGATACCCAACCCCGATCAGACCGACAGCGATTACGACGGCGCCGGCGACGAGTGCGACTGCGCCCCCCTGAACGATTCCTGCCGCCCCGGCAATGAAGGGGACTGGTGCGACGGCATGGACAACGATTGTAACGGGAAGATCGATGAATTCATGGGCGAGGGTCCCTGCGACGGCCCCACCTTCGACTACAACGGCCACACCTACCTGTTCCTTTTTTACAGCAGTTACTACTACGATAACCCGTGCCCGTGGGGTTATCATCCGGTGGTCATCAACGGACCGGCCGAGAACACATGGATATATGAAACGCTCACCAACTTCTGGGGAGAAGAGCCGCCCTCCTACTGGATCGGCCTGCGTTATAACATGGATCGCGGGGTTTGGCGGTGGGACGCCCTCGATCAGCCCACCTACCGTAAATGGGCTTCCGGACAACCCTATCAGGAGGATGGCGAGGAGTGCGTCGAGGTCCGTGCCGACGGCAACGGCCTTCCCGTCTGGTACGCGGCCAGTTGCTGGAATGACAATCTCTGGGTCTGCGAGGCCTGCGGCAACGATTCGGACGGCGACGGACACGGCGATCTCTGCGACTGCGCGCCGACCGATCCGGCTATCTCCCCCAGCGCCGAAGAACTGCTCGGCAACGGCATCGACGATAACTGCAACGGCATCATCGACGAAGAGGGACAGGGCGGCGACGGAGAGATCCCTCCTCCCTTCTAGCCCTCCTTTAGATCGTTACCGCGCTCCGAACAGGATAGTGCCGAGCCGCACCATCGTCGCCCCCTCCTCGATGGCGACATCGAAATCGCCCGACATCCCCATCGAAAGTTCCGAAAAGATCAGCGGATCGGCCCCCTCTTCACGGAGGATGCGGTCGCGCAGTTCGCGGAGTTGCCGGAAGTAGGGACGCACCTCTTCGGGCTCGAGGAACGGCGGGAGCGTCATGAGACCGCGCACCGCGAGCCGGTCGAGATCCTTCACGGCGCGGTAGAGGGCGATCGCCCCGTCGGCGTCGGCGCCGCTTTTCGAGTCCTCGCCGCCGGTATTTATCTGGAGAAGGATGTTGATGCGGGCGATATCGTGTTTTTCGGCCTGTTTCTGTATCTCCTCGGCCAATTTCACCGAATCGACCGAGTGGATCCAGCGGACCTTGTCTATGATGTATTTGACCTTGTTGCTCTGAAGGTGACCGATGAAGTGCCACTCGATCTCCTCCGCGCGCAACTCTTCGTATTTCTGGATGAATTCCTGTACATAACTTTCGCCGATGTCGGCGAGTCCGGCGCGGCGGAATTCGCGGATGAGCGATGCCGGCTTGTGTTTCGAGACACCGACGAGCCGTATCCCGGAAGGCGACCGGCGCGCGATCGCCGCGGCCTCCCCTATCGCCTGCCATATCTTTTTGAGGTGTTCTATCCGCTCCTGCATCATTCCTCCTTCCGTCCTGACGGCGATATTAGCGCGAACCCCGTCCCTTTGCAAGGAGAAGCGAGGCGCCGTACAAAAAAACGGGCGACCTGTTGCTTTTCGTTCCCGGTCGGGTATCATCGCTCCGGCAGGTATGCCGTCGGCTACGGGATATGAACACTTAACCTTATTCCACAAGGGGGTCGCGACCATGGATCAGAAGAGGAAAGATGTGCTGGATTCGGTCATTAAGGGCATTGAGAAGCAGTACGGGAAAGGGGCGGTCATGGTGCTCGGCGACGAAACGACGCAGGCCGACATACCGGTCATCCCGAGCGGCGCGATAAGTCTCGACATCGCACTCGGCATCGGCGGCTACCCGCGCGGTCGCATCGTCGAGATATACGGGCCCGAAGGGTCGGGCAAGACGACGCTCGCGCTCCACGCCATCGCCGAAGCGCAGAAACGGGGCGGCGCCGCCGCCTTCATAGACGCCGAGCACGCGTTCGACATCACCTACGCGAAGAAACTGGGGATACAGGTCGAGTCGCTCGTCGTGTCGCAGCCCGACCACGGCGAACAGGCGCTCGAGATAGCCGAGACGCTTGTCCGCAGCAACGCCATCGATGTGGTCGTCGTCGACTCGGTCGCGGCGCTCGTGCCGCGCTCCGAGATAGAGGGCGAGATGGGCGACAGTCAGGTCGGCGTACAGGCGCGGCTCATGTCGCAGGCGCTCCGCAAACTGACCGGCGCGGTGTCGAGATCGAAGACCTGCCTCATCTTCATCAACCAGTTGCGCATGAAGATCGGCGTCATGTTCGGCAACCCCGAAACGACCACCGGCGGCAACGCGCTCAAATTCTACGCCTCGGTCCGTATCGATGTGCGGCGCATCGCCAGTATCAAGGAACGCGAGGAGGTCGTCGGCAATCAGGTGCGGGTGAAGATCGTCAAGAACAAGATGTTCCCGCCGTTCCGCGAGGCGATGTTCGATCTCGTCTTCGGGCGAGGCATAGACCGGCTCGCCGATCTCGTGGGTCAGGCCGAGCGCGACGGCGTGATACAGAAATCGGGCAGTTGGTATTCCTACGGCGACGAGCGGCTCGGGCAGGGGGCCGGCAATGTGGCGCAGACCCTGCGCGAAAAGCCGGAACTCCTCAAGCAGGTGGTCGCCAAGGTCAAGGAACTGCACAACCTCAAGGCCGAGACCGAACCGGCTGAGGAGCAGAAGGCGCCCAAACAGGAAACGGCGGCGAAAGGCCGCAAGAAGGGAGGGGAATAGCGCATGGCGGCGGAAGCGGCTAAACTCAAGGAGATACTCGCCCTCGCGGCGAAGATACAGGCGTCCGACATCCATCTCAAGACCTTCTCGGCCCCGGTGTTCCGCATCAACGGGCAACTCGTGAAGGTCGAGGAGTTCGGCCCACTCAAGCCGGAACACATCGATACCATCGTCGAGGAGGCGCTCAACGACGACCAGCGCGCGCAGTTCAAGGAATCCAACGAGGTCGATCTTGCCTACTCGCTCGCCGGCGTCGGCCGCTTCCGCGTCAATGTCTTCCGCCAGCGCGGCAGTATCGGGCTCGTGTTCCGCATCATCCCCTTCTCGGTCAAACCGCTCGACGAACTGCTCCTGCCTAACATCCTCAAAAAGGTCGCGCTCCAGCGGCGCGGGCTCGTGCTCGTGACCGGCACCACCGGGTCGGGCAAATCGACGACGCTCGCCGCGATGATCGAGCACATCAACGCGAACCGCACCTGTCACATCGTCACCATTGAGGATCCCATCGAATTCCTGATACGCGACAAGAAATCGATCGTAAACCAGCGCGAGGTCGGGCTCGACACCCGCAGTTTCTCGCGGGCGCTCCGGTCGGCGCTCCGGCAGGACCCCGATGTCATCATGGTCGGCGAGATGCGCGATCTTGAAACTATAGAGATAGCGCTCACCGCCGCCGAGACCGGGCATCTGGTCCTCTCGACGCTTCACACGCTCGACGCCGCCGAAACGGTCAACCGCGTCGTCGGCGCCTTCCCGACCCACCAGCAGTCGCAGATACGCCAGCAACTCGCGGCGGTCCTCACCGCCGCCGTATCCCAGCGCCTGCTCAAGAACAAGGACGGGCGCGGCCGCGTCCCGGCGGTCGAGGTCCTGCTCAATACAGCGATCGTCAAGGAGATCGTGCTCGATCTGTCGCGGCTCAAGGAACTTCCCAGCATTATCGAGCGCGGCCACACCAACTACGGCATGCAGTCGTTCGACCAGTCCATCTATCAGCTGTTCCGTGACGGTCATATCACCCAGAAAGAGGCGCTCGACAATGCCACGAGTCCCGACGACCTCGTTCTCCGCATGAAGGGGGTCGCGATATCGGGCGACGGCGACTGGAGCGCGTTCGACGACAAGGGGAACCAGTTCGGCCAGAAGGTCGAGAAGAACGCATCGGTCGATTCCAAGACGATAGATGACGAGTTCGAACTCGGCTGACGCCGGCCGCAACGCCTGTCTCAAACAGGCGCTTTCGCTCCTCGCGCGACGCGATCATTTCTCCACCGAACTCGTCGATAAACTCATCGAAAAGGACTTTTCGCGCGAAGAGGCCGAGTCGGCCCTGAAGAAACTCCGGGAACTGCGCTACCTCGACGACCGGCGCATCCTCGAGGCCTACGCCGCCGAGATGAAACGGCGCCGAAAGGGGTTCCTCTTCTTCTGCAAGAAACTCATCGAGAAAAAGGCGCGGTCGCTCTTTTCCGACCGCGAACTGCGCGAGGCCTACCCCGTCGCCGAGGAGCGGGTGATAGCCAAGGCGCTCGCCGCGAAGATGCGCTGGGAGCGGAACGAGGCGCGGCGCCGCCTCGCCACGCGCGGCTTCTCGGCCGATGCCGCAAATGGTTGACAAACCTTTTCCGTCCCGTTAGAATCGCATTTCGTTCGACGCTTGAAAACTTATCCGGAGGAAAAGATGCTTGACCTGAAACACATCCCGTCGGTCGATCCCGAGATCGCGAAGATCATCGAAGAGGAGGCGGAGCGGCAAGAGTTCGGCTTAGAGCTCATCGCGAGCGAGAACTTCACCTCGAAGGCGGTCATGGAGGCGCAGGGCTCCATCCTAACCAACAAATACGCCGAAGGCTATCCCGGTAAACGCTACTACGGCGGTTGCGAGGTGGTCGACAAGGCCGAGCAACTGGCCAAGAAACGGGCGTGCGAACTGTTCGGCGCCGAATACGCCAATGTCCAGCCCCACAGCGGGTCGCAGGCCAACATGGGGGTCTACTTTGCGGCGCTCAAGCCGGGCGATACCATCCTCGCGATGAACCTCGACCACGGCGGCCACCTGACCCACGGGAGCCCCGTCAACTTCTCGGGCAAACTCTACAAGATAATCCCCTACGGCGTGGCGAAGGAAACCGGCCGCATCGACTACGACGAACTGGAAAAACTTGCGGTCGAACACAAGCCGCAGATGATACTCGCCGGCGCCTCGGCCTACCCGCGCACCCTTGATTTCCCGCGGTTCCGCGCCATCGCCGACAAGGTGAAGGCCTACTTCACCGTCGACATGGCCCACATCGCGGGGCTGGTCGCGACCGGCCATCACCCGAGCCCGGTCCCCTACGCCGACTTCGTGACGACGACCACCCACAAGACACTGCGCGGCCCGCGCGCCGGACTCATACTCGCCAAGAAGGAATTCGAGAAAATACTCAATTCGGCCGTCTTCCCCGGCATGCAGGGCGGCCCGCTCATGCACATCATCGCCGCCAAGGCGGTCTGCCTGCTTGAAGCGATGAAACCCGAGTTCAAGGCCTATCAGGGACAGGTGCTGAAGAACGCCGCCGCGATGGCCGACGAATTTGTGAAACTCGGCTATAACCTCGTATCGGGCGGCACCGACAACCACCTCATGCTCGTCGATCTCCGCAACAAGGGAAAGACCGGCAAGATCGTGCAGAATGTGCTCGATCTCGCGCATATCACCGTGAATCGCAACATGGTCCCGTTCGACACCGAAAGCCCGTTCGTGACGAGCGGCATCCGCGTCGGCGCCCCCTTCATCACGACCCGCGGACTCAAGGAGGACGACGCGCGGCAGGTGGTGCGGTTGATGGACAAGGTCATCATGGCGATCAAGACCAACGAGATGCCGAAAGGCGGCGTTGACGAGACGGTCGTCCCGAAGGCGGTGCTCGACGAGGTGACCGCCGAGGTGAAAAAGATCTGCGCGAAATTCCCGCTGATACGGAAGTGAGCATGACCCCCTCCACCCGGCCACCCCGCCCCTCGTGGGACGAATATTTCATGGAGTTCGCCCGGCTCGCCGCGCGGCGTTCCTCCTGCCTGCGGCGAAGCGTCGGGGCGGTGCTCGTCCGCGACAAGCGGGTGCTTGCGACCGGCTACAACGGCGTGCCGACCGGCATCACCCACTGCAGCGAGACCGGCTGTCTGCGCGAGAAACTCAAGGTACCGTCGGGTGAGAGGCATGAACTCTGCCGGGGGCTCCACGCCGAACAGAACGCCATCATACAGGCTGCCCACCACGGCATATCCATCGAGGGCTCGACCCTTTACTGCACGACCCACCCGTGCATCATCTGCACCAAGATGCTCATAAACGCCGGTATCGTCGGCGTCGTCTACGCCGAAGGGTACGCCGACGACCTGTCGGCCGAGATGCTCAAAGAATCGGGCATAGCCATCAGAAGATATGAGGACGCACCGCAATGAAGTGCCCGTTCTGCGGAAGCGATGAGGACAAGGTCATCGACAGTCGGGCCATCAAGGACCTCGCCGAGATACGCCGTCGTCGCGAGTGCATCACCTGCGGGCGCCGCTTCACCACCTACGAGCGGATCGAGGAGGTGATGCCGCAGGTCATCAAGAAAAACGATGTGCGCGAACCGTTCGACCGTTCGAAGATACGGCGGAGCATCGAGATAGCCTGTCGCAAGCGGAGCATATCGCAGGAACAGATCGAACAGATGGTCAAGGAGATAGAGCGGACGGTGCAGGAACTCGACCGGCGCGAGATATCGTCGCAGGTCATCGGCGAACAGGTCATGAAGCATCTCCGCAAGATGGACAAGGTCGCCTATGTCCGGTTCGCGAGCGTCTACCGCGAATTCAAGGATGTGGACGAATTCATCGATCAGGTGCAGGAACTCGGCAAGGACGCCCGTAAGTGATCTCAAGGAAGCGGGGCTAACGGCATGACCTCTTCCCGCGCTGTCATCGCGGTCGGCATGAGCGGCGGGGTCGACTCGTCGGTCGCCGCGGCCCTGCTCGTCGCGGCGGGACATCGCGTCATCGGCGTCACGATGGCGATATGGGACGGTTCGACCGCGGTCGCCGAGGGGACGAAACACGCCTGTTTCGGCCCGGGCGAAGAGGAGGAGATAGCGACCGCCGCCCGCGTCGCGGAGCGGCTCGGCATCCCGTTCCATGTGATAGACCTGAAGAAAGAATACCGCGCCGAGGTGCTCGACCATTTCCGGCGCGAATATCTTGCGGGGCGGACCCCGAACCCCTGCGTCCGCTGCAATCACCTCATGAAATTCGGTTTTCTCCTCGACCGGGCGCGCGCGCAGGGACTGTCGTTCGACCTTTTCGCGACGGGTCATTACGCCCGCGTCGTCCCCGGCGCCGATCGCCTGTTCCTGAAAAAAGCGTTCGATACGGCGAAAGATCAGAGTTATTTCCTGCAGTTCCTTACCCGCGACCAGTTGGGAGGCGTGCTATTCCCGCTGGGAGAGAGAACGAAGGCAGAGGTGCGAGAGACGGCGCGCGCGATCGGCCTGCCGGTCGCGGAGAGACCCGACAGTCAGGATTTCATCGCAGGCGACTACGGGATACTCTTCTCGCCCGAAGAGACGCCACCCGGCGATATCGTGAACGAAAAGGGGGCGGTGCTCGGCCGCCATCGCGGCATCGTGCACTACACCGTCGGTCAACGGCGCGGGCTCGGGGTCGACGGCGGGAAGCCGCTTTATGTGACCGCCATCGACGCCCGCAACAATCGCATCGTCGTGACCGACAAGGACCATCTTTTCGGATGGGGGCTGGTGGCCGGTCAGGTGAACTGGCTGGGAATGGACCGGCCCGACCGCCCGTTCCGGGCCCATGCCCGTATACGACAGAAACACACCGAGGCTCCGGCGACGGTGACCCCTCGCGACGACGGCACGATAGCGGTGCGGTTCGACGAACCGCAGTTGTCGATCACCCCGGGGCAGGCGGTGGCGCTGTACGCGGACGATACGGTGCTCGCCGGTGCGACCATCTTTCAGAGAACAGACGAGGGAGCCGATACATGAAACGGATCTGCTGGGGACTCTGCCTGATCCTTTTAGCCACAACGCCGCTCGCGGCCGATGGACCGGAACAGCCGCAGGGACCGGAAAAGGACCAGCCCGCCGCGGAAGAAAAGGGCGACGAGCCGGTCGCCGACGGCGGCCGGGTCTACCTCAAGGTGGGCGGCGGCCTGCTGTTCGACGAACGACGCATCGCCGTCGAGCCCGCCTTCGGGTTCGGCTACCGCTACACGCAGGGATCGTTCGCGGTCGATCTGTCGGTATTCAACGAAACGATCGGCCCCACCGTCGACTACGCCGGCTATAAGGAAGAGCAGGAATATGAGCGCAACGCACTGCGCATCACGATGTCCCGCTGGATCGGGATATCCTTCCTGTGGGTCGCCGAGCCACGGGCGTGGAACAGTTTCTTCACCGGCGGAGGGCTTGCGATAGAGACGCTCGACCTCGAACTGGCGAGCGAGTCCTCCTCGCAGACCGGTCTCGGCGTCACCTTCGTCGCCGGCTGGGAATTCCTCCGCGACCGGACGGTGATGCTCTTCGCACAGGCGGAGGTCGATCTTCCGTGCTATACCGCGCGGTTCTATGGCGACCGCTTCTGGGTCCCGTCCATCGTATTCGTCATCGGCGCCGGGCTCTGACGCCGGAGCGACCGCTGTCCGCGAAAACCTTGACAGCCATTGAGAGATAGGTAATATCGGCAACCATTGGTGCCCAGGTAGCTCAGTCGGTAGAGCGAGGGACTGAAAATCCCTGCGTGGGCAGTTCAATTCTGTCCCTGGGCACCAGTATTTCCTCAAAAGACCTTTTTCCCTGACCGCTTTGCAATGTGCGTCGCTTCGTGGTATGGTATCCCCGTCCCGATCACCCGTGCAGGGAGGCACTCATGAAGCGACAGGTCTTGGTTCTTCTTGTGTTCCTGACGGCGACGGCCGCCGCCGCGGGCGATATCCCGTGGTCGAGCACCGACACCGGCGCGATAGCCGAACGCATCCCCGAACTGTCGGGGTTCTCCGTTGATGGCGTTGCGGTCGATCTTCCACAGCGTCTCCTGACGGTACGCCTGACGCTCCCGGCCTCTTTTACGCTCAATGAACGCCTCCTCGACGAGATGAACCGTCTCCTCGTCGGCATCCTCGCTCAGAGAAAGATACCGTTCCGGACGCTCGTGTTGCTGGCGCGTCGTCCCGATCAGACCGGGTGGCGCGATATCCGTTCCCTGCTTCCCGTACTGCCGCCGGTGCCGCGCAAGGAGCATGAACCGGCCGCCTCAGAACCTAACCCGTACCTCGGTTTCCCGCGAGCCGGCGTGACCGGGACCCCCGGGGCGCTCACCGGGAAGACGGTCTATCTGAGCGCCGGTCACGGCTGGTACTACTACGCGGACCAGGACCGCTGGATCACCCAGCGGGGCAACACGGTCGGCATCGTCGAAGATCTTTCGAACACCGAGATCGTATCCTACTACCTCGCTCCGATGCTCCGGAACGCCGGGGCTATCGTATTCACGGCGCGGGAAAGCGACCGCAACGCCCTGTCGGTCACCGTGGATGACGCCGACGCGACCAACCTGCCGGCGAACGGGGCTTACGAGGAATCGGCCGGGTGGACCGAATCGACCGGCACCGGCTGGGGACGGCTCACAACGCCGCTCGCGAGCGGCGACGCCCCCTTTTCGGCGGGCCACTACCGCGTGACCGAGCCGGCGACCGGACGCTGGGCGCGCTGGACCCCCAACCTGCCGACCGGCGGCCGCTATCAGGTGTTCGTCTCTTTCCGCCCCATGAGCGACCGCGCCCCGACGGCGCGCTACGAGGTGCGCCACGCCGGCGGCACGACGACGGTCGTCGTCGATCAGCGGCATCACGGCAACACCTGGTTCCCGCTCGGCGAATTCCCCTTCCTCGGCGGCTACAGCGTCGATAAGGGGTCGGTCACCCTCCTCGCCGATACGACGGCGGGCGGGTCGTATGTCATCGCCGACGCGGTCCGGTTCGGCGGCGGGACCGGCGTCATCGACCGCGACGGCGGTGTTTCCGGGAGACCGCGCTGGGAAGAGGCGGCGCGCTACCACGCCCAACTGCTCGGCGCTCCCGCGACCGTTTACGACACCTCCGATACCGACAATTCCGACGATGTGACCACCCGGTCGCGCTGGGCGGCGTGGGAGAACGAGTCGGGCTGGGACGATAGCGTATTCATCTCATGGCATTCGAACGCCTACAACGGTAACGCGCGCGGCACCTCGACCTATGTGTATGGCTACAACGACCCCGGCACCGGCTGGGAACCGGCGGCGCAGGAGGGAAGCGAGGAACTCGCGACGCTTCTCCACAACGGGGTGGTCGCCGCCCTGCGTGACGGATGGGACGCCGCGTGGCCCGTGTCGGGGTCCGGGCTTTACAGCGCATGGTTCGGCGAACTCAATCCCAGTTACAACAACGAGATGCCCGCCTGCCTCATCGAACTCGCGTTCCACGACAATACGACCGACTCGAACGCCCTGCGCGACCCGCGATTCCGGCTCATCGCGGCCCGGGCCGCGACGCAGGCGGTTATACAGTACTTCGCCGATCGCGACACGCTGGAGACGGTCTATCCGCCCGACACGCCGCTGATGGTGCGGACGACCGCGGTCGGACCACACGAGGCGATCATATCGTGGGATGCGTCGCCCGATTCCCCGCGCACCCTGCACGGCGACGCGGCGACCGGCTATCTCGTCCAGCGGAGTACCGACGGCGTCGCTTTCGATGACGGCGTCGCGGTCGAGGGGGCTACCTCGTTCACTGCGCAGGACCTGTATCCCTACTCTGTCGGCTATTTCCGAGTGATCGCCTACAACGACGGCGGCCGCTCTTTTCCCTCGCCGGTCGTTGCGGTGCGACCGAAAAGCGACGGGGCGCAGGTACTTATCGTTGATGGATTCGAGCGGCTCGACCGCGGCCTGCTCGTCGCGCAGGACCTTTCCTCCTACGGGCTCGATACCGTCATGCGGATGTTCCTCGAAAGGATGAACACCTTCGACTATGTCCGCGCCCACGCTCTGGCGCTCAGCGAACTCTCTTATTCGTTCGACTCCGCGCAGAAAAGCGCGTTGGCGGAGGTAGACCTGTCGGCCTACGATGCGGTGCTCTGGTTCGCCGGCGAACAGTCGACCACCGACATGACGATAACGGTTGATGAACAGACGCGCCTGTGCGACTATCTCGACGGCGGCGGGATACTCTTCATCTCCGGCTCCGAGTACGGGTGGGACCTCTACCACATGGGCGACGCGACCGATCAGGCCTTTTTCACCGACTGTCTCGGACTCTCGTATCTGGGCGACGATGCCGGGATCTATCAGGCGGCGACCGCGACCGGCGGTGAAGAGGTATTCAACGGTTCGCTCTCGTTCGACGACGGCTCTTTCATCTATAATGCGGATTTCCCCGACCTCATCGAGGCGGCGGGCAACGGTGTCACCTTCCTCGGCTACGGCGACGGCACCGGCGGCGGCGCGGGGGTCGTCACCGGCGGCGACCGGAAGGTCGCGGCGCTCGGGTTCCCCTTCGAGACGATACTCGACGCCGATACGCGGCGAACGCTTCTGGCGGGTATCCTCGACTGGTACGGCCTGACGGCTCTCGAGGAGTCGGTCGATGAGGATACGATGGACGACGACATGACGGAAGTGGACGAAGAAGAAATGGTCGAGGAAGACACCGTGGTGTCCGACGAAACACCCGATCAGGCGGAGCCGACCGACCAGAACGACGACATCGAGACCGACGGGATCGTGATCGATGAAACGAGCGACGAGGATGTGATCGAGAGCGACAACGAGATATCCGACGACCACGCGGCACCGGTCGATGACGGGTATACCGGCCCCGACTATGGCGGCGGGTGCGCCGAAGGCGGCGATTATTCCTTCAGCGACGACGACATCTCCGGCGACGATGACAACAACCCCGGTGAGGACGACACCGCAAAAGGTTCGTCAAGCGGCTGCGGCTGTTCGCTGATCTAGCGGATATCAGAAGTACAGTTCGTATTCCTGCGGCGTCGGCGCGTTGTAGACATGGGTCGCCTCGTCGCGTTTTATCTTTATCCACAGGTCGAGCAGTTGTTCCGGAAAGGCGGGGAACAGGTACTGGCGGTCCTTCTGCAGGCCATCGAGCACGAGGTTGAGATCGAGCGGGAACGACTTCTCGTTCTTCATGTCGGAGAAGCCCATCTTCACCGGATCGGCCTTGCGCCGGATACCATCGATCCCCGCGAGCACCATTGCCGCGAGCATGTAGTAGGTGTTCGCCGTCGCGTCGCCGGTACGGAACTCGATGCGGACATCTTTCCCCTTCAGATAGCCGGGGATGCGGATCGCCGCGGCGCGCGATGCCTTCGCGAAGGTCGCGTTGACCGGCGCCTCGAAGCCCGGCACGAGCCGCTTGTAGGAGTTGGTCGAAGGATTGGTGAGCGCAAGAAGCGACCCGGTCAGCGAGTGCTCGAGTATGCCGCACAGATACGAATGGGCGAGCGGGCTCAGGTTATAAAGCGCCTTGCCGGGGAAGAGCGATTCACCGCCCTTTTCGAGGAACTGATGGACATGCATGCCGGAGCCGGCGACCTTGTAGATCGGTTTGGGCATGAAGGTGACGAACAGGTTGTTCTCGCGCGCGGCGCTCTTGATGATCCACTTGGCGAGCGTCACCCCGTCGGCCGCTTCGAGGAGCGGCAGGAAGTTGAGTTCTATCTCCAGTTGCGCGGCGCCGACCTCGTGATGGTGGTACTTCACCGGGATGCCGATCGCCTCCATCGTCGCGACCACCGTATTGCGAAGCGCGAAATGACGGTCGTCCGGCGGCTGGCGGTGATAGCCGCGGTGGATGCCGAAACGCGGTTGATCGTAGTATTCCTCGCCGATCCCCTCGGGGCTCTGCACCTTGTAGTAACTGTGTCCGAAATCGGTCGCGTAGGAAACATCGTCGAACACATAGAATTCGAGTTCCACGAGCATCTTGGCGGTGTCGGCGATCCTCTGCTTCTTAAGGTGATCGAGCGTGGCGCGAACCACATTGCGCGGATATTGCGCGAAGGGTTTTCCGTCGGTCGTGACCACATCGCACAGGCACCGGAGCACCTTTTTGTCCTGCACCATGCCGATGAAGCCGGTCGAAAGGTCGGGGACCGCCACCATGTCGGAATCGTGGACCTTCGCGAAGCCAAAGTTCGATGCGTCGAAACCGATCCCCTCGCTGAGGACCTTCTTGGTGATGTAGCCTTTCGGTATCGTGACATGGCGGATACTGCCGTAGATGTCGAGCATCAGCAGGTCGAGAAAGTCGATGCCGTCGAGTTTGCCGTTGAATTTCCTGATGTCCATCATTTCACCTCACCGTGAAAGGGTCGCCTTGATGCCGTAGTGGTCCGAATACTGAACGGTCTTCTCCTTGCCACTCTTGTCGGTCAACACGAAGCCCGCGTCGAGCACGCGTTCGGCCGAGAGTTTCAGCCCGTCGAACGGCGTGAAGAGCACATGGTCCGTTATCGTGTCCTGCGTCCCCGCCGCGGTAAGGACATTGTCGGCGCACAGGGTGCAGGCGGGGGAGGCCTCCTCCGGCTCGAGGAAAGGGTTGTAGTAGTAGGCGTAGTAGAGCATATCGTAGATCGAGGGGTTCTTCGCCTTGATGTCGCGACCGATCGCCGGACCGGCGGCCAGATCGCCCATAAGAACGCGCAGGACCGTACCCTTACCCGGCGCGAGGTCGATGATCGCCTGCGCCTGCGATGCCGTCTCGCCCTGCCACGAACCGACCGTCCCCTCGTAAGCCATGTCCGGCACGGCGTCGGTGAACTGGGTACAGACGATCTCGATATCGCCGAACAGCGGATGGGTCGCTATCGCATAGATGTAGGCCCGCTGATAAAAGAAGGAATCGAACTTCTCGAGTTTCGCCCCCTTGAGCGGCAGGCTGGACAGGAGCAGGAGCCCGTTGTTCCCCCCCTGCGCCATCTCGGTCGCCTCCTGTTCGCCCGTACATTCCGCCATGATGCCCGCAAGATCGGTGCTCCCGCTGGAAATGGCGCCGATGAGGCAGTCTCGGCATTCGGCCGGGATGCCGGTGATCTCGGTCAGACAGTTGGTAAGGAGACAGAGTCCTATCGCCATGACATCGCTGGTGTCGGTCTCGCCGCAGTTGGTGAAATAGCACATCGCCATCGGCGTGAGGTCCTCTTCGGTACAGGACGCCGGTATCGGCTCGAGCGCCTCCTGCTTGGTCGTCTTATAGAAGCGGTACGGGAACACCTCCTTGAGGTTCGTGATGATCTCCTTCTGGTCGGCCTCCTTCCAGACCTCCTGCAGGCACAGGATGTCGGCGCCGGTGTCGTACAGCGCCTGCGGCAGGGTCTTTTTGCGATCGGCATAGTTGAGTACCCCCTGCGGATCAAGCCCGGTATTGAGGGTAAGGAACGAGACCTCGGTCAGGTCGCGCGGCGCGACATTGACATCGTTCTCCATGAACTTTTCGCAGGCGACCGTCGAAACGACCGCGATCAACAGGAACACCATCGATGATCTGCTCATCTCTTCCTCCGCTCTATCGTTCTTCCTCGCCCCATAGTATCCGAAAAAAGAAAAAAGAAAGTATTTTTGTGAACTCACGGAACCCCGAGTATCTTGTGCAGTTGCAGTTGGAACCGGACCGGATGGCGCGCCGAGAGAGCGGTAACGAAGGCGCCGACCTCGGCGAACCATGCCGGACCCCGCTCGAACACGGGGCTCACAAAGGCCTCGATACCTCTCGACGCGACGGCGGGCAACGCGGCGGCCACATGGTCGAGGTCGAGCGGATCGGCGACGACGAACTTTATCCAATCGGTCTCTCCGAGCACTTCCAGATTGTCCGCGAGAAAGGAGGCGGAGCCCGCGGAGGGGCTTTTCCAGTCCACCGAAAGGCTGACCGACGGAAAAGCGCTCTTGAACGAGGCAAGCGACAGGGAGCCGTTCGTCTCGATGACCACCCGGTGAACGGGAACGAGGCGCCCCGACAATTCGGTCACCGCCTCCTCCTGAAGAAGCGGTTCGCCGCCGGTGATGCAGATATCGCGGAGCCCCGGCGCGGTCAGTCGGGCGAACGCCTCGGCGACGGAAAACGGGAAAGCCCCGACGCTTCGCGCCGCCTCGTGCGCGTCGCACCACGCGCAGGAGAGGTTGCACCCCGCAAGGCGCAGGAACGCGGTCGGGTAGCCGGCGAAGCGACCTTCGCCCTGTATCGAGGAGAATATCGAATGGACCGATAGCATGACGACCGCCCGATGACCGTGAGGTCATCGTTATACGCGACGGGCCCGGAAAAGTAAAGAGAACTACCGGAGCGCCTCGGCGAGCACCCGCTCGATGAACGCGGCGTACCCGATGCCGTCACGAGCGCAGGCGGCGGCGACACCGCCGTCGGGCGCGATGCAGGGATTGACATTGACCTCGAGCACCCACGGGGTACCCGCGCCGTCGACACGCAGATCGACCCGTGCGTACCCGGCAAGCCGCAGGTCGCGCCAGCACCGTACCGCGATATCGGCGAGCCGCGCAAGGAGCGGCGCATCCTCCGGCGGGAGATCGAACGAGCGGCGCGTGTTCTCGCATTCGAACGAGTTCTCGTCCCACTTGGCGCGATAATCGACTATCTTGGGGCGTGTATCGCCGAAGCCGATGAACTGTATCTCGGCGGGAGAGAGTACCTGCGGCGCGCCATTCAGGCCGAGCACCGTGAGGTTGAACTCGCGACCGTCGATGAACTGTTCGGCAAAGTGGCGGACGCCGTGCTCGCGATCCTTGCGTTCGATGAGCGCACGCAGTTCAGCGGCGTTCGCGGGCGCAATGATGCTGTCGGGGCCGATGCCGAGCGACGCATCCTCGTCGACCGGTTTGACGATGTAGCGCGCGCCGGTCATCATCTGTTCACATCGACCGGTGGCGAAAAGATCGGGCGTCGGTATGCCCTTGAGCGTGAAAAACTCTTTCGCGAGCAATTTATCGGTGGTGAGGAACAGGGACTCGGCGGTCCCGCCGGTATAGCGGAACCCCCACTGTTCGAGCAGTGCCGGCGCGAGATACTGGAGCGCTCCTTTTCCGTCGAACGACTCAACGAGATTGAACACCGCTTCCGGACGCAACGCGTCGAGTTCCCGCCTCACGCGGGAAAGATCGGTATCAAACACGACCGTCGCGTGCGGCCGGCCGAGTTCGTGGAGCGCGCCGGACACGGCGCGTATCTCCTCGATGAGGTCGGCGTCGTCGGGACGCGCGTCGGGAGGTATCGGGTTGTGGAGCAGGGCGATGAGCCGATCGCTCATCGGCGGTCGCGCTCGATGCGGCGCAGCGCGGAATCCATGATCATGCCGATGAGGGTCCGGTAATCGGTGCCGTTCAGCCGCGCGAGGATGGGAAGGTCGGAATCTATCGGGTGCAGGCCCGCGAGCGGATTGACCTCGATGAAGTTCGGCACGCCGTGACGGTCACACCTCACATCGACGCGGCCGCCGTCACGACACTCGAGCACGCGCCACGCCGCGAGCGCCACCTCGCCGCAGGCCTCGTACAACACCTTCTCGGGAACGACATATTCCATGATCTCTTTGTAGTTCTTCTTATTGTGCAGGCCGTAGGCATCCCTCTCGGCGGTCGGTTTGAACACCACCTCCATGACGCCGACGACCCGGGCGTCGCGGCCCGTTCCGACGATGCCGACCGTGCATTCACGCCCCGGCAGGTACTCTTCGACGAGCACCGGCTGGCGATGCTTTTCGAGCAGATCGAGACAGCGTTCTCGCAGCACCTTCGCGTCGGATATCTTCGAGAAGGCGCCGATCCCCTTACCGGTACCTTCGGCGACCGGCTTGGCGAACAGCGGGTATTCGAGTTGCACCCCGGCGATATCGCACTCGTCGGCGACGACATGGAATTTCGCGGTCGGCACGCCGCCATCGCGCACCACGCGTTTGGTCATCCCCTTGTGCAGGCAGAGCGCGAGCACCATCGGGTCGGAGAAGACATAGGGGATGTCGTAGGCATCAAGCAGCGTCGGGACCTGCGCCTCGCGCCCGATACCGCGCACCCCTTCGGCGATGTTGAAGACGAGATCCCACCGTTTACCGGCCACAAGCAATTCGACAAGTCTTTTTACCGAGCCGATCCGTTCGACGCGGTGCCCGAGCGACCGTAACGCCCCCTCGACCCCCTCGATGGTGTCGATGGCATCGAATTCGGCCGCAGCCTCTTCGCTGAGACCTGCCTTGAGGTAATCGTCCTTGAGGTCGTAGGTGAATCCGATATTCATGGATCGCGCTTATTTCTCCAGCGGGCGCTGGATATTCGGATACCGGTAGAGGTTGCCTTCGTAATTCTTCACATAGACATATTCGGCGTCGCGGCCCTGCCAATAATCGGGCAGGAGCGGGGTCTTGCCGCCGCCGCCGGGCGCGTCGACGACGAACTGCGGTATCGCGTACCCCGAGGTGTGACCGCGAAGCCCCTGTATGATCTCGAGCCCCTTCTCGACCGTCGTGCGGAAGTGACCCGAACCGACGATCGGGTCGCACTGGTAGAGATAGTAGGGACGGACGCGTATCTTGAGCAGTTGGTGGAACAGGCGGGCCATCGTCGGCACATCATCGTTGATGCCTTTGAGAAGCACCGTCTGTGAGCCGAGCGGGATGCCGGCATCGGCGAGACGCATGCAGGCCTGCGCGACCTCCGGTGTCACCTCGTCGGGGTGGGTGAAGTGGATACTGACGAAGAGCGGGTGATATTTCTTGAGCAGGTTCACCAGTTTCGGCGTGATGCGTTGCGGCAGGACCGCGGGGATCTTCGTGCCGATGCGCAGTATCTCGACATGCTCTATCTTGCGGAGCGCGGACAGGAGATACTCTATCTTCGCGTCGGGCATCGTGAGCGGATCGCCGCCCGATATGAGGACATCGCGGATGGTGGAGGTCCGGCGGATGTAATCGATCGCCTCGTCCCATATCTTCGTGGAGAACTGGTGCATGCGGTTCGCATCACCGACCATGCGGGATCGGGTGCAGTAACGGCAGTAGGCCGAACAGAAGCCGGTAGCGAGGAACAGGACCCGGTCGGGATACCGGTGCACGATGCCCGATACCGGACTATCGTTCTCTTCGTGCAGAGGATCGGCCGCCTCGCCGAAACAGTGCTGATGCTCGGCGGTGACCGGGATCACGCTACGGCGGATCGGCTGGCGCGGGTCGTTCTTCGCCAGAAGACTCGCGTAATGCGGCGTGATGCGGAGCGGCAGGACCCCGCCTTTGCCCGACAGCGCGCGCGTTTCGTCCTTGCTCAGATTGACGATGGAGCTCAGTTTATCGAGAGAGGTGATGCTGTTGGAGAGTTGCCACTTCCAGTTGGCCCAGTCCTTTTCCTCGGCCGCCGGGAAATGCTCGCGCAGAAAAGCAAGCGCCCGCGGCTCCAAGGTGACCGGCGCAGGTTGTTGCTTTTGGGGAATGATGTCGAAGATGGAGGCCTCGGGAAGCGGGACGGCCTCGTTAGTAGGGAGCGGAACCTCTTCTTCGCTGGAAACCACAGGTCTTTTCATCGCCGTACCCCTCCGTGGCTAGTGGCGGATGCAACATTCCTATTTGTAAGGATTTTTTTATCTTTTGCAATTTTTCTCCTGTTTTTTACAAAAATTTTTATATAGCGTTTACGGGGCGTTACAAAAAAAATGCCTGTTTTATCAAAAAAATCGTCAATAGCGAAAAGTTCGATTTTTTATCGAACAACATTTTTCACATTTTTTCGGGCGGCAAGATCTGTGCCGTTTTTGACCTGTTTTTTAGGCACAATGGGGTAACAACCCTATTTCCATGGGGTCATTTTTTCTTGTTTTACAAAAAAACTTTGTTGAAAAGGGGCTACAGCCAGTGCCGTTTCCTGAAAAAGTAGATGACGATGCCTGATACGGCGAGTGAAAGAACAAAGATCCCGCCGAAGGCAAAGCGGTTGTCCTCGAGGAAGTTCGGCACATTCATGCCGTAGAACGACGCGAATATGACCGGGATGGTAAGTACTATCGTGAAGGAGGTGAGTATGCGCATGACGAGGTTGAGGTTGTTGGAGATGATTGATCCGAAGGCGCCCATCATGTTGCTGATGACATGCGAGTATATCTGCGCCATCTCGACCGCCTGTTTGTGTTCGATCTCGAGATCCTCCCACAGATCATCCATCAGGTCATCCTCGCGGATCAGCCCCATCCGCTTGAGCCGCGTCATCATGAACTCGTTCGATTTGAGCGAGGTGACGAAATAGACGAGCGACTTCTCGAGGCTCAGCATCTTGGAGAGTTGCCGGTTCTGCGACGCCTCGAGTATGTGTTTCTGGATGACCATGGCGATGTTGTTCATCTGCTTGAGATAGAGCAGGAACAGCAGGGTGGCGCGCAGGAGTATCTGCATGATGAACTGTTCGCGATCGATCGTGCTGAAGTGGCGGACCTCGCCTTCGATGAACTCCTCAAGAACCAGATTCCGTCGGGGCGAGACCGTGATGATGACGCCGTTCACGAGTATGATGCCGACCGCCATCGTGGCATACATCAGGCTCTTGTTGGCCTCGTCGTATATCGGCATGCGCGTGATGATGAGCGTGGCATTGTCGTCCTTCTCGATGCGCGCCCGCTCGTCGATGTCGAGCGCTGAAGCGAGAAAATCGCGCGGTATGTTGAAATGCTCGACGAGGTAATCGATCTCTTCGGGAAACGGCATCACCGCGTTGATCCAGCAACCGTCCTCGACAGCGGGCAACTCTTTCAACCCTTCCGGCGTCGATCTGTAGATCGTGAGGTTCTCGAGTATCTCCCCGTCCTCGTCGTATATCAGTATCTGTCGCCCTTTTCTCGCGTCCTCCTCTATCTTGCGCTTTTCCTCTTCTTCCACCTTCTCGTAGAGGTCGATGTACGACTCGACCGTTTTGCGCTCGTCGTCCGGCAGGTCCTCGATGAGTTCCTGCTGGACCTCTTCGGGCAGCTCGAACAGGAGTTCGGAGAATTCCTGTTCGCTCATGATGTCCTGCAGGGCGTCCTTGACCTCGTCCTCGAAATGGTGGAATATCGCCGCCGCCGTCTCGCGGTCGATGATAGAGAACACCTCTTTTATCTCACCGGGATCAAGCGCCTCGAGGAAACCGGCGATGACCTGCGGGGTGTTCGAGTGACAGTAGGTGCGCAGATCATCGTAATGTTCCCCGCGAAGCATGTCGCGGAGTTCTTGCATCAGGAGGGTGTTCTTCATGGCGGCCTCCCGCGATGAAGGGATATAAGGACGAGCCGACGCGCCATATAAAGCACAGTCATGCGGAAAAAGCAACGAAAAACTACCCTTTTCCTGTTCACCGATGTTAGACTGGTTCGATCGTAAAAGGAGCGTGCCGTGACCGCGTTCGACTACCTACTGTTCACCGCCGTCGGCGTGATGTTCGTCTACGAGATCGTCGAGTGGGCCCGCGGCCGGCACAACATCTTCTCCAAGATACACGCATGGCTGTTCCCGAAGAGAAAATAGCGATCGAGGGCTTGCCCGACCTCGCGGCGATGAAGATGCCGCTCATCGTCGGTATCGACAAGTGGTGTCTCGAAACACTCCTGCCCCCGCCCTATCTCTGGCTCGCCGAGCCGTTCGCCGGGACCCATGCCGCCGGGTTCATGAAACCGGGGACCCCGATCAGGCCCGATTTTCCCGTGCTTCTGCTCTGCGCGCTCGACGATGCGGCGCCCGGACCCGAACTCTTTTTTCTGCCGCGTGTCGTATTCCACGCCTCCGAATGGCATCGCAACGCCGCCATCGCGGCGACCCGCGCGAGCGACATCGTCGTGGTGAGCGGCAACGCCGCCGACACCGTTAAGAAAGATGGGGTGATGCTACCGTTCCCGCGCTAGGCGGATCGATCACTCCGTCGTTATCGTGACATCGTCTATCGCGACGCCGAAGTGGCTGGTGATGTAGTCGCTGACGAATAGGAAACTGATCGTCACCGTTTTGCCGGCATAGGCCGAAAGATCGGCGGTGAAAAGCGTGTAGGTGTTCGCGACGCTGTGGCCGCGGATGCCGTTCTTCACGACATAGCCGCCCCCTTCCGGTATGCTGAATTCGCCGAGGAGCGCGGCACTCGTGGCCTCCAGCGTGAGTTCGCCGAGTTTCTCGGTATCCTCATATCCTTCGACGATGAGGCCGTCATACCATTTGTTCTGCGTCGCATCCGAGGTGCTCGTGTAATACTCGGTGTAGACATAGGCGCGGAACATGAGCGTGGTCGCCTTGCCTGACGGTATCGGTATCGGCTTGGCGATTATGGCCGCCTGCGTATAGGGAAGCCCCTGCGTGGCAAGCGCATAGGGTCCGGTGAGTTTCGTCGCAAGGACATTGAGGCCGCTGTAGGCCTCGGTGATCGTTTCGTCGCCGTTGGTGTAGGAGGGCTGCCCTATCTCCCAGTCCTTCTCGATGAGCCATTTGGCGCTCCCGTTCTCGAACTGGTCGGAAAAGAGCGTGCCGCTCATGTTCTCCTCGCAGGTGACCGTGTCGTACCCGGTGCAGTCGTCGAGGCAGTAGGCCTTGCCGCCGCTGTAGAGGAAGGGGTCGATCTCGACGCAATCCCTGAGCCCGGCCTTTCCGTCGGGACCGCCGTCACATATCTCGATGCCTTCGATGACGCCGTCCTTGCACTCCGATTGAATGACGACGCACCCGGTCATGTCATAGCCGCTGCATGAGGCGTTGCAGGGCGCGGTGCCGCTCTCGTAGAGTGACGGATTGAGTTCGACGCAGGTCTTCGCGTCGCCGTCACAGAACTCGGTCTCGCTCTTCTCGCCGTCGCCGCAATAATCGCCGGAACTCTCGCAGGTCTCGAGATCCCAGCCGGTGCAGTCGGTCTTGCACCGCGCCTTGCCGGCGACGAACATCAGCGGATCGATGTCCACGCAGTTGTCTATCGTGCCGTCGCACTTCTCGGCTCCTTCGACGATGCCGTTGCCGCACACAGCCGGGTTCTCGTCGCAGGTGATCGTGTCGTACCCGGCGCAGTCGGCCTTGCATTTCGCCTTGCCTCCGGTGTACTTCACCGGATCTATCTCGACGCAGTTCTTCATATCTCCGTCGCACGGCTCGCCGATATCGATGCTTCCGTTGCCGCAGGTCGCCGCGAGATCGGCATCCGTCACGGTCGTATCGCCGTCGGCCTCGACGATCGTATCACCGCCGACCGTATCGTCGTCCACCACCTTCTTCTTCGTGGTGCCGTCGCACGCGATAAGCAGCACGAACGCCGGAATGACCAGCAGGCCCAGCATCTTTTTCATGTCGTTGTTCCTCCTTTTCGATGACCCCGTCCTTGAGACCGCATAAGTATGCCGGAAAAGAGGGACGCGGTCAACTTTTTGCCGCGGTATTGACACCGGCGACGGGCGTTGTTAGTATCGGTCCCGTATCGTGAAAACACGGGGGACACCATGCGCATCCTCGCTTTGTTCGCCTTCGTTCTTGTCGCCTCGTCCCTGCTGGCCGAGGCGGGCAATGAGGCGCCGCCGAGCCCGGCGCAACTTGCCGCGTTCAACGAGAAGAAATGCACCGGCGGTGATGTGGACGCCTGCATGTTCCTCGCTGAGAACTATTACTACGGGAAGGAACTGGGAAAGAATCCCGCCAAGGCGCGCGTCTTTTACCGCCACGCCTGCACCAAAGGCCATGCCGACGCCTGCTCGAATCTCGGCGCGATGCTGGAAAGCGGCGAAGGTGGCGGACGAGACTGGAACGGCGCCGAGACGCACTATAAGAAGTCTTGCGACGGCGGCTCGGGACTCGGGTGCAACAATCTCGCGGTCCTTTACCATCAGCGCTCGCGGAAGGAACCCAAGTTCCTCTCAAAGGCCGCGGACGCCTACCATTCGGCCTGCGCAATGCAGTACGAAGGAGCCTGCGCACAGGCGGAGGGTCTGCAGAAATTCATCGAGACCGATCCGGCGAAAAAACTCGAAGGACGCCAGATCGCCTGTAGCGGCAAGGACGATCTCGAGGCCTGCCATCAGGCAGGGACGATGCATTACTTGGGCGAAGGGACGCCGCGCAGTGTCGCGAAGGCGGCGGAGTATTTCAAGAAGGCGTGCGACGGCGGGGTCGCCGCGGCCTGCTACAACATAGCCATCATGATGGAGCAAGGGGAACTGCCGCGCGACGCCAAGCAGGTGCTTGCGACCTACGACAAGGCCTGCGACAAGGGCGACGCCCGCGCCTGCTCGAACGCCGGGTTCATGTACATCAACGGCGATGGCGCGCCGCTCGATCAGGAGATGGGGAGGGCGCTGTTCGAGAAGTCGTGCACCATGAAACACGGCGAGGGTTGCTACAATCTCGGTAATGTCCACGAAAGCGGGGCCGGTGTCGAAAAAGATACCGCCAAGGCGCTCGAATACTACACGCTTGCCTGTTCGCTCGACCACAAAAAGGCCTGCGACGCCGTCAAGGCGGCGAAGAACCCGAAGAAGGGTGGGAAGAAGAAATGATCCTGCGTATCGTCGTCTTTGGGGGCGTCATCATCGAGATGGCGTGGATGTTGCCCGAGTGGCGACCGCTCCTGCCGCCGCTTGCGGCCATCGGGCTCGCGTTCCTCACGCGGCGGGTGATCGTGGCGCTCTTCTGCGGTATCTGGGTCGGCGCGGCGCTCATACTTCTGCGCGATGGCGGGACGGTGTTCACGAGCGTCGGGGGCGGCTTTTTCCGCGCCGCCGACCAGTGGGTCATCACGGGACTCAACGATCCGTCGCATCTCCTCATCATCGTCTTCACCGCGCTCATCGGCGGAATGACCGGGATACTCGCCGCGTCGGGCGGCATCCACGCGCTGGTCGCCCTCATCGCCCGCAAGGCCAAGAACCGGATCGGCGCGCAACTGGCCGCCTACGCGACCGGCGTTCTGATGTTCTTCGACGACTACTCATCGACCATCGTCACCGGCTCGGCCTTCCGACCGCTCACCGACCGCTGGCGGGTGAGCCGCGAGAAACTCTCCTTCGTCGTCGATTCGACGAGCGCCCCCATCGCGAGCGTTTCGATACTTTCGACCTGGATCGGCTACGAACTGGGACTCATCGCCGACGCCTTCAAACAGAGCAATATCGAACTGGAGGCCTACAACGCATTCCTCGCATCGATACCCTATCGTTTTTACGCCCTGCTCCTGCTGGTCATGGTGCCGGTCTCGGTCCTCATGCGGCGCGAACTGGGTCCGATGCGGAAAGCCGAGGAACGGACGCTCATGACCGGCGTCCCGCACGAACCGGGCGGTGATCTCGCCGCGGGCGCCGACGAGTCGCAACTGCCGCCCGCCGACAAACGCCGCTGGTACGACGCGGTCCTGCCGGTCGCGGTGATGGTATTCTCGGTACTCGGCGGGCTGGTCATCAGCGGCCTCTCGGCGCTTGCGGCCAAAGGGGCGACCTCCTTCCCGCTCCGCGATATACTTTCGTCGGCCGATTCGTTCACGGTGCTCATGTGGGCGGCGCTTCTTTCGACGCTCACCGCCGGCGGGCTCGTTCTTCTGCGCCGGACGCTCGACACCGATAAACTCGCCGCGGCGTGGCTGAAAGGGCTCCAGATGATGCTCCCCGCCCTGATGATCCTGACGCTCGCGTGGACGCTCGGCGCGGTGACCAAGGACCTCGGTACCGCCGAATTCATCTCGCGGGGGCTTTCGGGCGTTCTCTCGGCGGGACTGCTTCCGGCCGCCGTCTTCCTCGCCGCCGCGGTCACCTCGTTCGCGACCGGCACCTCGTGGGGCACGATGGCGATACTCTTCCCGACCGTGATACCGCTCGCCGCCGGGATCGCCGGGGCACAGGGGATGGATGGCGCGGCGCTGAACGATCTGGCGATACTCACCGTCGGCGCGGTGCTGACCGGCTCGATCTTCGGCGACCACTGTTCGCCGGTGTCGGACACCACCGTCATGTCGGCGATGTATTCGGGCCTGCCGCTCATGGATCATGTCCGGACACAACTCCCCTACGCGCTCCTCTACGGCACGCTCGCCCTGCTCCTTGGCTACCTGCCCGCCGGCTTCGGCGTGAACCCGCTTTTCTGCCTTGCGCTCCAGATAGCGGCGGCGGTCGCGATACTGCGCTTCCTCGGCGTTCGGACGGTGACCCCGGCATCATGACCCGACCGTCACTCAAAGTTTTCCGTGATACGGTGCAGGTCCATTTCAAGAAACACGGGCGCTCCTTCCTCTGGCGGCTCACCACCGACCCTTACGAGATACTCGTTTCCGAGGTGATGCTCCAGCAGACGCAGGTCGATCGGGTCTCGCGCTATTTCCCCCGATTCATCGAGCGGTTCCCCGACCTCGCCACGCTCGCCGCGGCGCCGCTCCGCGAGGTGCTCGCGCTCTGGCGGGGGCTCGGGTACAACCGGCGGGCGCTCTTTCTCAAACGGGCGGCAGAGGAGACGGTGCGTCGCCACGACGGAACGCTCCCTCGCACCGTGAAGGAACTCGTCGCGCTTCCCGGCATCGGACCCTACACGGCCCGCGCGGTACTCGCCTTCGCCTTCAACGAACCGCACGCCTTCCTCGAGACCAACATCCGCGCCGCCTATATTCACCATTTCTTCGCAGGCCACGAGAAGGTGGCCGACCGCGATATCCTGCCGCTCGTCGAAAAGACGGTCGACCGCACCGATCCACGCCGCTGGTACTATGCGCTCATGGACTACGGCGCTCACCTTAAAAAAAGCGTACCCAACCCGACGCGCCGGTCCGCGACCCATGCGAAACAGTCGCGGTTCGAGGGAAGCGACCGTCAGATACGCGGCGCGATACTCCGGGCACTCGGCACGGGTGCGACGACACGGGACCCCCTACTGGCCTCGGTACGGCAAGACATCGGGAACGATGTCGACGCGAAGCGGCTGTCGCGCATACTATCGGGACTGTGTGACGAAGGGATGATCAAAAGATCGGGCGGGCGGTACCGGATACCGTGATCAGAACGGGAGATCCTCTTCCTCCGGCGCCTCTTTCAGGGCGTCGGAAACGGCGCTGTTGAATTCGTCTTCCTTACTTTTGGGGGTCGCGTCATTTTTCTGGTAGGTCCGCTCGGCTCCCTTCTGCGGTTCGCCGCCCCCCTGACCGAGGGAATCGAGGAAATGTATCGTATCGCAGATGACCTCGGTGAAGAATTTCTCCTCGTTGTCCTTGCCGGTGTATTTGCGGGTGCGGAGTTTCCCCTCGATGAACACGAGCGAACCGGACTTGAGGAACTTCGAGCAGTTCTCGGCCTGCGCGCCGAACACCACCGCTCGGTGCCATTCGGTATGCTCCTCGGGCTGCCCGCCGGTCCCCTTGAGGCGTTCATTGGTGGCGACGCTGAATTTCGTTATCGGGTTCCCCGCGGTCGAGTAGCGCAGTTCGGGCGCCTTGCCGAGCCGACCGAGGATGAATATCTTGTTGAAGCTATTGTACGCCATCTGTCTACTCCTCCCTTCCTCTTTTCTCCGGCGCGCTCTTCTCTTCGGGAAGCCGCTCGCCCAGCAACGCCGCGATCATCATGTTGGCGTTCTGGTTCAACTGTCCCTCAAGCCCCTCGGCCTCGTTGTTGAACCGGAAGGCGCGATTGCCGTGGATGAGTTCTATCATGCCCTCCATGAAGCGATTTATCGGCGCCATGGCCTGTTCTTCGATGAAGATGGCGAAAAGCAGGGAAAGGATCGCGATTATCAGGACGATGTAAGAGAAATAGGTGGCGCTTGTGCGGAGTTTTTCAAGATTACGATCGATGGAACTCATGAAAAGATAGCATACCTGTTTTTCCTGACCGAGGTGCTGGTGCGCGGCGATGTTCGCATAGTATCGCTCACCGGCGAGCGTAAGGATGAAGGCGTGTTGCCGCGTCTCTTCCTTGAGTGATTGTTCCACTATCTGCTGTTCGCCCTCGACGAATTTTTTGAGCGCCTCGTGCAGGTCGGGCGGCATGGTCGAACCGAGCACCTTCCCTTTCGCCACGAAGGCGAGACGGAGCGGCGCCTCCCCCTTCTCCTCGCTCGCCCGTTCGGCGAAGTTGCTGAAATCCTCCTTGGCCATCTCCGAGTCGATTATGTTGGCGGAATTGTAGGTGCCGATGATCTGACCGTTCTTGCGGATCGGCACCGACACGACCTTCACCAGTTTGTTGAGGAGGACGAAGATGTCCTCGTCGCTCCTGCCCGCTATCGCGTTGCTGATGAGCAGGTTCTCCCTGAAACTCACCCCGTTGAGCGTGTTGTCGAGATTCTTCGCTACCACGAGGCCCTCGGTGTCGGTCACGAAGAGGATGTCGGCATCATCGGCGAACTTGTTGATGACATTAAGTTCGACCTGCACATTCCGCTCCACCTCGGCGCGATTAGTCTTCAGCGCGGCCGGATCGAACACATCGAGCATCTCCTTGCGCGAGGCGATCTCCTCCGCCTCCCGGATGCGATTGAGCGTCTCGGCGGCGTTGATGTACTTGTAGAGCGCCGTGGCGCGGGACACATTCTCCTCCAGTGCGCTTTTCAACTGCCGTTCGGTCCTGTTCACGAGCAGATGGTAGGCCGCCCCGAACACCAGAAGGATCGAGATCAGCGAAAGCAGGATGATCTTAATTTTCATGGCTCCTCTCCACTTTGACATATCGGTTGACGATGCTGGATCTTCCTTCGCTCACGATAGCTATCGCCTCGCTGAGAAGTTCGTGCTCCTCTTTCAGTATGCGCAGGCGCAAATCCTCCGCCGTGTCCTCGTCCTTTCGTTCCACGGCGCGTTGCAGGAGTATCGGCCCGCCGTCGAGCGTCTCGTCCACGAAATGCACGGTGCATCCCGTTATCTTTACCCCGTGGTCATACGCCTGCTTCTGGGCGTCGATGCCGGGGAACGCCGGGAGTAGCGACGGGTGGATATTGATGACCCGCCCGGGAAAGCGGGAAAGGAAGAACGGCGACAGGACCCGCATGAACCCGGCGAGGACCAGCAGCCCGGCCCCGTGCGGGGCGAGCGCGCCGAGCAGGCGTTCCTCGTGCGACTCGCGCGGCTCCTTGGGCCGACGCGCCACGACGGCGGTCGCGACCCCGAGCCGCCGGGCCTTTTCCAGCCCCGGCGCATCAGGGGTATCGGAAAGAACGATCGGGATATCCTCTACGCCCGGCAACTTGCCCTGTTGCCACGCCCGTATCACCGCCTCCATGTTGGTGCCGGTGCCGGAGATGAGTATCGCGACCTTCATGGTTCACGGACCTCTATCAGGGATATGGTGTCTCCGCTCTTGGGGACGATGACCTCTCCCTTCCGGTCCGAAGGGGCGAACAGGTACTGCTTCTTCTCCCCGCCGTTGACCTGCAGGAAATAGCGGACCTTCTGTTTGTCGAGCGGCAGGAGCCGTATGTCGGGGTCACGGGGCCGGAGACCGTTCTTGTCGGGTTGAAGGGTGACAAGGCACCCTTCGCCGTACACGCGGAAGAAGGCATACTCGAGGTTCGCGCGGCACTTGATGTTGTTCGCCTTGACCAAAGCACGCAGATCCGCCGTTATGCGGGCGGCATCGTAGCAGTTGAGCGTCTTTTCCCGTTCATGCGGCACGACCAGTTCGAACTGGACGGGGCATTCGACCTTTTCGTCCTCGGCACGCGTCATGAAATAGACGGGTACCTCGGCCGGTATCGTGCATCGCTCCTTGCAATCGGGCACCGCGTCCTTATCAACCGTCTGGTACAACGAGACCGGCGCCTGTTCCTGCGATATCTCCACCTGCGCCGTCGGCCCCTCCTCGACCGCAAGGACCGCTTCGAACAACAGGTCGGCCTTGAATTTCTTGGTCACCTCCCCCTTCGGCATCAGCGCGGTATACGAGGCGCCCTTGAAGTCGACCGCCACGGTATGGGTGCCGGCCGGGATCTTCGAGATGACGATGCAGGAATCGCTCGCCGGCTTGAACGAGAATATCTTCTGGCGATCCAGAAGCACCAGCATCTTGCGAGCCCAAAGATTCGATTCCTTGACTTGCTGGAACCGTTCCTGTTCGGCCAGTTTGCGGTCCTTGGTCGATATCAGGAACGGAGCGCCCTCCTTCTCGAAACAGAGTTTCAGGACGGCATGGTCGCTTTTCGCGAACAGCGGCGCTGTCGTCAGCACAACCAGTAAGAGCACACAGGCGCGGAACATCCCCTACCTCTGGAAAAAAGAAAGGGCACCCTACAGGGTGGCGATTATAGCAGGTCGCCTTTCCTTGTAAATAAAATTTGTCATTTTTAGGCGGAGCGTTATACTCCTTCGTGTCACGGCACGGAGACCGGGAAACATGATCATTGTCCTGAAACGCGAAAGCAAGGGGACCAGCGAAGAGATACGGCATCGACTCATGGCCGGCGGGTTCCAGTTCAATGTCCTCGAAGGGGTCAAATACACCGTTATCCCGGTCGTGGGAGATCTGACCTCGAGCGATATCAACCGCTTCCGGTCGGTCCCCGGGGTCGAGAAGGTCCTGCGCATCTCCATGCCCTACTACATGGTCACCAAGGAATACCGCCAGCGGACGGTCATCGATCTCGGCGACGGCGTCAAGATCGGCGACGGCTTTCAGTTCATCGCCGGCCCCTCCAGCGTCGAGAGCGAGGAATCTTTCGACCGCATCGCGTCGTTCCTGTCGGGGCTCGGGGTCAAACTGATCCGCGGCGGCACCTATAAGATGCGCTCCTCCCCGTATAGTTTCGAGGGATTGGGCGACGAGGGACTGCAGATCATGCGGACGGTCGCGAACCGGTACGGGCTGAAAACGGTCAGCGAGATCGTGGACCTGCGCAGTCTCGACCATTTTCTCGAACAGGTCGATGTCATACAGGTCGGCGCCCGCAACATGTACAATTTTCCCCTGCTCCGCGAGATCGGGCGTTCCGGCAAACCGGTCCTGCTCAAACGGGCGCCGGCGGCCCGCATGGAGGATCTCCTGCTCTCGGCCGAACACATCATGCTCGAAGGGAACGAGAACATCATCCTCTGCGAGCGCGGCTCACTCTCTTTCGACGAAGTGACCCGGAGCGCCGTGAACATCGCGGCGGTACCGGTCATGAAAGATCTTTCGCACCTGCCGGTCCTGCTCGATCCCTCGCACGGGGTCGGGGTCGCCCGTTACATCCCGGCGGTCAGCGAGGCGGCTCCCCTGCTCGGTGCCGACGGCCTGCTCATCGAGGTCCATTTCGACCCGTCGAACGCCATTTCCGACGGGTTCCAATCCCTCTCCTTCGAGGAGTTCTCGCGGCTGCATGGCCGCATAGGTAAGACATTGTCCTGCCTTTCCTGTTCCTCTTGCTGATACCGAAGTTCCGCTCGCTTCCTTCTCGCCTCCTCTCGCTGATCGAGACCCTGCTTTTGTTCTCGTTGGGTCTCTTCCTCTATTTTTTCATTCTCACCGAGCCGCCCCCGATCGAGGAGGTGGTCCGGCTCCCCTCCGCGGACGCGACCGGCCCGGAGGAGGAAACCCCGGGCGACGAACCCGATACCGCCTCCTCTCCCGCCGCGCTCAGGGAGCGCTATGATTTCGACGGCGGCGAGTTGCTGTTCGATGACGCCGTGGAACCGGCGCTCGTCGCGCTGATCGACGCCGCGGGGTCGCGCCTCCGGGCGGTCACCTACACCGCGGAGGCCTGTCCCGCCATCGCCGCGATCGAACGGGCCGCGGCGCGCGGTGTCGAGGTCAAGGTCGTCGCGGGCCGCAGTCAGTTCAAGCGCCGGCCGTCGTTCCCTCTCACCGAGTTCCATCCGCCGAAGGGGATACTGCACGAGAAGTTCGTCGTGGCCGACGGGCGGACGGTGTTCCTTTCCTCGCGCAACCTCTCGGGCGGCCAGTCGAAGAACGCCGCCATCCTCTTTTCCGACGCGCCGAAACTCGCCGCCCTGCTTACCGAGGAGTTCGATGCGCTCAAAGAGATGCGGATAGAGAAGCGGTGCGAGAAGGGGTGCCGCGTCGAGTTCGGTACGATCTATTTCCTCCCCGGCACGGGGTGTCGCGCGGCAAAGGAGGATATCCTCTCGGCCCGCTCCGGCCTCGATGTCGCGATGTACACGCTCACGCTCGGCATCCCACCGCTCACCGGCGTGAAAAAACTGCTCAAAAAAGGGAAAAAAGCCCGTTTTATCGTGGACGACTGGTCGGGTGAACCGGGAGAGGCGGCGGTGAACGCGCGGGCCGCCCGGTATCTCGAGAGTCTCGGCGCAACGGTGCTGTTCGACCACCTGCTCGACGGACGCGGCGAACCGATGAACTTCCATCATAAATTCGCCGTCGTGGATGGCGGCGCCGCGACGGTCTTCGGTTCGATGAACTGGACCAAGGCGGGTTGTTACCGCAACCGCGAGGTCTTGTTCCTGAGCAGGGACCGCGAGATCGGCGCGGCGTTCTCGTCGTATTTTGAGGATATCCTGCAGGCGGTACCGCCGGCCTCGGTCAGGCAGAAGTAACGCGACCGCCGCTCCGTTCGACCAGTTCGGCCTTGAAAGCACCCGCCTTCGACCGGGGGATCCGCGCCTCGACGACGACCCCCTCCTCACGGTATGCGGGCGCCGACACCGATGCCCCCGGATATTTTTTCACGACATGAAGCACCGCGCCCAGCAGGTCGAACGGCGCCGTCACGGCGACCGTCACGGTGACCGTTTCGGTGCGGGGCGGGGTCTCATCGAGCGCCAGACGCGCCGCCGCGCCGTAGGCCCGGCAGAGCCCGCCGGTCCCCAGTTTCACCCCGCCGAAATAGCGTACGACGGCGCAGGCGACATTGAAAAGTTCCCGGCGTGCGAGTTCCTGATACAACGGGAGTCCCGCCGAGCCCGACGGTTCGCCGTCGTCGCTGTACCGCGACGCGCGCTCTTCGCCGTCTCCGAGCCGGTAGGCCCAGCAGACATGGGTGGCGTCATGGTACCGTTTGCGCAAAGCCGAAACGAAGGAAAGCGCCTCCCCCTCCGAAACAACAGGCGTCACGAAGGAGAGGAACCGTGACCCTTTTTCCTTTATCTCGAACGGGCCGGCGGCGGTCGCTATCGTGAGAAAGGAATCTTCCATTTACAACGCTTGGAGCGCCGAGCGGATGCCCGCCTCTATCCGCGATTGGAACGGGACGAAAAGGATGGGTATCTTGAGTTCTATCGCGAGCAGGTTGTCGCTCACCTGCACCTGCGCGACGACATTCTTCCCCTGCACGGTGAAGGCGCAGTCGCGTGCCGATTCGGTGACCCGGAACTCCTCGCGCGGCACCTTGGCGCAAAGTTCCCGCTCGATGTGTTCCTCCACCCATTGCCAGATATCCTCTTTCTTTCTTTCGGTCCGGTGCTCTATCCTCAGTTGCGGCATGGTGTTCCTCCGGTGGTGGTTGTCATCGGTCCCGTTCCTTCAGCAGGGCGAGCAGGTGGCGGGCCGCTTCCTGTTCGGCCGCCTTGCGGTTGCGGCCGGTCCCTTCCGCCGTCAGCCCGAGCGCGCGGCATTCGACGGTGAAAAGACTCTCGTGGTCGGGCCCCTGCTTGCCGGCCAGCGTGTACGACGGGAGCGGCTGGCCGGCCTCCTGCGCAAGTTCCTGCAGGTGGCTTTTGTGGTCCTGATCGATATGGCGGAGCAGCCCTTCGACCTCCGTGGCGGCCCCGAACCGCGGGATGAATATCCGCTCGGCGACCTTCAGCGCCGTTTCCCATCCGTTCGAAAGGAATATCACCGCCATGAGCGATTCGAACACATCGGCGAGGATGGAGTCCTTCTCGCGGCCGGCAGTCTTCTCCTCTCCCTTGCCGAGTATCAGCAGTTCGCCGAGTCCGAGGGTCCGGGCGATGTCGGCGAACGAACCTTCGTTGGTGAGATAGGCGCGGGCGCGGGAGAGCTGCCCCTCCTCCGCGTCGGGAAAGCGCCGGTACAGGAGCGTCGAAACGGCGAGTCCCGCCACCTCGTCACCGAGGAATTCGAGCCGCTGATAGTTCGCGCTTCCCGCCGTGTCGAGCGAGGGGTGGACGAAGGCCTGCTCAAGGAGGTCCCTGTCGGTGAACCGGCAGTCGAGCGCCGCTTCGAGTTCCTTCACCAGCCGTGCGTCAAGCGCCATGGTCCGCTCCGAAGGCATACATTGCGATACCGGCGGCGACCGATGCGTTCAGCGAATTGATCCGTCCCGACTGCGGTATCTTCGCGACGATATCGGCGTTCATGAGGATGAACTGCCCGACGCTCTTTCCCTCGCCGCCGATGACGAGCAGGAGTGGTCCGCGCCGCTGTTCTACCGCTTCGCGCAGGTCGACGGCCCCTTCCTCGTCGAGCGCGACGACCGTCCGCCCTTCGCTCTTCGCCTTTTTGACATAGGCGTTGGCGTTACCGCTGCGGACGATGCGCAGGTGTTCGGTCGCCCCGGCGCTCACCTTGACGATGGAGGGGTATATCTCGGGGACCCCCTTGAGCGGCAGAAGGATGTCATGGAACCCGAATATCTCGGCGCTCCGCAGTATCGCGCCGACATTGTGCGGGTCCTCCACATTATCGAGCAGGAGCATCTTGTCGGCGGCAAAGACCTCGTCGAGTTCGGCATAGGGGTAGGGCGCACAGCGGAGGACCGCCCCCTGATGTTCGGTCGACTTCGACAGTTGGAACAACCGGTCGCGCCCCACCGGCGTTACGACGATCCCCTTGTCGCCGAGGTAACGGATCAGTTTCTTGATGCGCGGGTTGTCGCCGGAGGTGTCGGCGATGAAGGCCTCGTGGACCTTCCGCCGTCCGCCCCGCAACACCTCGAAGCAGGGGTTGATGCCGTACACATATTCCCAGCGGGGACTGCTCATGGTCTGCCCCACCGGAACACCCTCATCCCGACCTTCTCCCTCCACAGGGCGAAGGACTGTTCGGTATTTCCTATCCCTGTCGAGGGAGAGGATAAAGGTGAGGGTTTTCTGTTACCCATTCCTTATCTCATCCAAAATCTCCCAGAACGCCTTCTTCCGGTCGGGGGCCTGCGTGACGGGCCGCCCGATGACAAGATAGTCGGCACCCGCCGCGATAGCCGCCGCAGGGGTCGCTATCCGTTTCTGGTCGTCCTTCAAGCCGCCCGCGGGCCGTATGCCGGGGGTGAGTATCTTGAACGATGGTCTCGTCACGCTGCGGATGATCTCTATCTCGAGCGGCGAAGCGACCACGCCGTCCATCCCCGCCTCCTCGGCCAGTTTCGCGAACCGCGCCACCTGCTGGGCCGGCGTGGCGTGGTACCCGACCTCGGCGAGATCCTCGGCCGAGAGACTCGTGAGCACCGTGACGGCGAGCACGAGCGGCCGGTCGGGCAGGGTATCGAGCGCCTTCCGGGTCTCGGCCATCATCGCGCGGCCTCCGGCGGCGTGGACATTGAACAACTTTACCCCGAGTTTCGCGGCGGCAAGTCCGGCCTGTGCCACGGTGTTGGGGATATCGTGATATTTGAGGTCGAGGAACACATCCTCGCCCATCGCCACTATCTCTTTGACGAGCGCGGGACCCTCCTGCGTGAAGAGTTGTTTCCCGATCTTCCAGCCGGCGCCGAACCCCTTGAGTTCGGCGACGATGGCGAGCGCCTCCCGGCGGTCGGCGACATCGAGCGCGATGAATACCTTCCCTTTTTCCATGCAACTTCCTCGTTCGTTATGGTCTCTTCCGGCGCGATTATATCCGATAACGCCGCGAAGGCAAACTGAACCGCCTTTTTTTTGCTTTTACCAGAGGCCGCGCCGTTTGCGGAGTCCTTCCCGCGCCTTACCCAGCGTGTAGCACAGTCCGCCGGCGACGAGCGAATCGCAGAGTTGATGCCAGCGGTAGCGCAGGCGGTAACACTTCCCGCGCAGGGAATCGGCCGCCGCGAAACCGTATTTCTTGTCGAGGTATTCCTGTTCGGCGCGGTGCTTTTCGTCTATCGCCGCGTCGGGGGTCTTCTGCGCTTCATGGATGCGGAACGCCCCGAGGAAGGAGTCGGTGCGGGTGAATCGTTCCGGCCCCTCGTTCAGCAGAAGCGCGAGGATGAGATCGTCGTCCATCAGCCGGTGGAGGTGTTCGTCGAACCGGCCGAACCGTTCGTGCGCTTCCCGCCGCCAGAAGAGCGCCTGATTGTAGGTGTCGAGATTCTCGTAGGAAAAATGGGGCCGTCGCGCTTGCAGAGCGTAGTGCGCCGCGATCTGGTGGCCCGCCGCGTCGATGGTCACCCAGTTGCCGTAGACCACCATGACCTCGGGGTTCGCTTCGAAGATGCGCGCCGCCTCGGCGAACGCCCCCGGCAGGTAGATGTCGTCGGCGTTCATCCAGCCGAAGAGGTCACCCGTCGCCTGCGCGAAGCCTTTATTGAGGGCGTCCGACTGGCCGCTATCGGGCTCAGAAACGAAGTGAGTGACGAGCGGGCCGAACCCCTGCACCACCGCGGCCGTGTCGTCGGTCGAGCCGCCGTCGCGGATGATGACCTCGACAGCGGGATGGCCCTGCGCCGCGATGGAGCGGAGCGCGTCGCCGATGAATCGCCCTTGGTTCAGCGACGGTATGACGATGGAGAATCGGAGCATCGCGCTACTTGCACTTGCCCGAACTGCATTTCTTCCCGGGGCATTCGCTGTCGAAACTGCATTTGCCGTCGGGGGCGTTGGAGCACTTGCCGCTGTTGCACTTGGCCCCTTTGCCGCCGCAGTCGGAATCGAAACTGCACTTGGAGCCGGCCGAATCGGCGCAGGCGCCCGAATTGCACTTGACGCCGGGATGGCAGTTGGAATCGAAACTGCATTTGCCGTAGTCGCCCGCGAAGGCGGTGAAGGCGCACAGCACGATGATCGCCGCAAGGATACGTTTCATGGATCCCTCCCTGTTAATTGAACGGTGGACGGTAGGAGTATAACGCGGGAAAATTAAAAAGCACTAAAACAGGACAGAGCACCCGCAGCCGTCGCCGGTGGGTTTGACAGTGTCGGTGTCGACCGGCGCCGGTTCGTCGGGCAGGATCGTATCGGTGTCGTCCTTCTCGCCGCTGTCGGCCGACTCGTCGGGCTCTGTGTCGGTCGGTAGAATGGTATCGTCATCTGGTTGGATAATCTCCTCGTCGGGTATCAGGTATTTTGCGATGAAGGGACTCACCTTATTACCTGCAGTGCCAAAGCCACCTCCCACATAGAGAGTATCGCTGTTATCAAAAACAACAGCGTAAGCCGAGTTGTCAAGCCCGGAACCAAGCGTACTCCATTCAATTCCGTCCCATTTGGCGATGTGATTCGCCATTAAGCCATCCACGATGTGAAAAGCGCCAGCCACATATACATTACCATTGCGATCAAGGGCGATGGCATTTACAAAGTTCTCCACCCCGGGACCAAGTGCACTCCACTCAACTCCGTTCCATTTGGCGATATTGTTTGCCGTTATGCCGTCCATCGTGTCAAAAGCCCCTGCCGCATAGAGATTCCCCGCGCCGTCAATGGCCAGAAGATCAATATGATCATAAGTATGCTCTACCTCACCAAAAACTATCCATTCGACCCCATTCCATTTGTGAACTTGATTCCAAAAAGAGGCAAGCAAATTGCCATCGTTATCAACAATAAGCGCGTTGACATTGCACTGATCCATCACGGAGCCGAGAATATGCCACCCAAATCCATCCCACTTGGAGATCTGACATATTGTATTCGGCTTGTTGACGCCGACGAAGGAACCACTTCCCGCATATAAATTATTATCACGGTCAATGGCAAGAGCAGTAACCCAAGCTTCCAGTCCACCACCAATTGCGCTCCACTTGATTCCATCCCACTTGGCAATATTGTTTACGACTACGCCACCCATAGTGTCAAATGTGCCTGAAACATACAGGCTTCCATCATTACCAACAACAAGAGTATTGATACGCCCATCCTCCGTCCCGGAACCGAGCGCACTCCACTCAACCCCAGTCCATTTGGCAATCTGCTTTGCCGGGATATCGTTGACCATAGTAAATCCGCCGCCGATATATAAGTTCCCGTTCCCGTCGTAGGTCATGGCATAAACAATCTCATTAGGGCCATTTTCAATAGGCTCCCACCGCTCGTCGCCGGGTGCGGCGTACGCGACACCGGAGGAACCGGCAAGCATAAGTCCGATCATCGCAAGAAGTATATTCCGCATGGACCCGCCCCCAGTTCAGGGTTATTCTTTGACGAAGTAGCCGCCGGTCTTGGATGCTCCTCTAAATTCGACGCGACCTTCTTTTTTCAGTTTATCCAGCCATTTTTCAAGAGTCTTGGGAGGCATTTCAAGCGCAGCGGCGATCTCAACGGTCCGCTTACCGGGGTTGTCTTGTATAAATGACAGCAATCGGTTTACTCCCCCATTTACTCCCCCATTTACTCCCCCATTTGCTCCCCCGCTTGCTCCCCCGCTTGCCTTGGGATGTACGGTTATGACGAAGGCCCCCGCCTTTTCCTCGAAAAGCGGCGTCGAGTTACCGTTCCGTTCGCAGGCATCGACGATGCGTTGAAAGCCGGAGCCCCAACTTTCGATAAGATGGAGCGCGTGGAAGATGCGGGCTATCGTCCGGTTGCGCGGGATCGACCGCGATTCACGCGGCAGATGTTTCACCGACAGTTCTTTCGGTAGCAGACCGGGGCTCCATATCTCCAGACGGTCGTCGAAAATGCGGAGCTGCACGGTACCGGGATCTGTGTAATCACGGTGAACCACCGCGTTGATCACCGCCTCGCGGAGCGCGTCGAGAGGATATTCCCACCGTTCGGTACGACGCGCCTTGCCGGAGATCTCGACCGCCATGCCGGTATGACGCTTGATGAAGTCGATGGCCTCGTCCACCGCGCGGACGATCGATGTGTTGATATCCTTCATATCGATGAAAACCGCCATATCGCGGCCTTTGAATCGCGCCACTTTCACGATGGCGTTCGGCGTCTGCCGGGGTTCGCGACAGAAACAGAGATAGGTCGCGTTGAGCGGACGACCCGTTTTGATCAAGCCCTGTTTCTTCAAAGCGGCAAACGGATCCTTTGCCGGAACGCCGAACTGTTCTAGAAGCGCCGTGTCCCACGCCACCGCCGTTGCCTTGACCGGCATCTCCTGTTCGTCGAACGCAGGCATCGCGTATCGCTTGATCAAGGAACGGACCGCTTCGTTGCTCATTTTCTGGTTTGCTTTGCCGACACGGATATAGGCCCGATCGAAGGCGAATACCGGCTTATTGTCAGAAGCGGGGACCGTTATCTCCACGATCTCGCCGGGGCCGTGCGTTTTGACATTGATGGAGGGATAGAGGACCGGATCGGTGTGCTGGCGTATCTTGTTGGCGATATCTTCCAGCGTCGTTCCGCCGACTAAAAGTCCGGTAGGTTCGCCATCATCGTTCAACCCGACGATCACCATGCCGCCGTTTTTGTTGGCGAATGCAACGAGCGAAACAACGATCTCGCGCCATTCGGCGAACGACGATTTGAGTTCGAGTGATTCAGACTCTTTCCACACCATTGCCCCCTTGGGAAATCAGACACCGGCATTGTAACATCGCATAAATGATTGTCAAAAAGAAATTATGCGCTGAATTATGCGCTAGAACACCACCGAGCACCCGCAGCCGCCATCGTCCTTTTTGACGATCGGGTCGTCGTCGAAGGGAAGGTCGTCGGGTTCGACCGTCGTGTCGGGGATGACGGCGGGGGTATCGTCGACGGCCGGTTCCTCTTCGGCGATGAGGGAGTCCTCGTCGGGGATGAGGTCGTCATCGGTCTCTTCTTCTTCGACATCGACCGAGAATTCCTTCACGCCATACGCGCCGTTCTTGGCGATGTAGAGCAGTTCGATCGCCTCTTTTTTATGGTAGGGGTCGAATTTCTCCTTGAATTCGGCGCCGTCGTGCGCCGCTTTTCCGTCGCGGTACCAGATGAGGTGGAAGTAATCGTCCGCGTTGGTGACGGTGAACTCAAGCGGGGAATTGCCCGGTATCCATTCCTCGTACTCGACCTCCGGAACGGGGGCGGTGACGGTGTCGGGGGAAAGCGACACAGTGACGCTGTTTCTGATGAACTCGCGTTTCAGGAAGCCTTCGACGGTCGAACCGGCCGCGACGGTCCCCTTCGCGGTGATGAGGATGGTCGCGCGGTCCGCCGAGAGCATCGCGTCGTCGATGACCGGATCGTCGGCGTCGAAGAGGTAGCCGAGTTCCTTGGCCGGCATCACGAACCGGAGCCGGTAGGCCTCGTCGGTCGGCAGGAAATTCACCACCTCGGCCTGCGCCGTGACCGACACGCCGTTGCCGCCGATGTAGAGCGAGGTCGTCTCGCTCGCGGTATAATTCACCCAGAAATTGCCGAGCGGCATCGAGGGGAACCCCGCCTTCTCCCCCTCCTTGTCGGGGTTGCACTCCGCGTCGTCGGCGCAGAGATAACTGAACGCGGTCGTCCCGGTGTCGAGATCCTGATAGACCGGACGGACTCCCCAGTAGGCCTCGCCCGAACTCGCCGCCGATTTGGTCTGAGTGAATATCATCTCCTGCGGCGCGAAGAGCGCGGTGCCGGGGATGATCTCGCTCCCCGCCTCGAAGTGGAAATAGCGGTCGCGGTGGGCATGGCCCGCGAAATAGAGCGGTGGCCGCGGCAGTTCGGTGACCATCGCGCCGATCAGCCGGATGCCGGTGTTGTAACGGTTGGTCTCGGCGAATATCGTGTCAAGCGTGTCGCTGTCGTAGGCCATGCTCTCGAAATTCCATTCCTCGCTGAATATCGCGCCGATGATCTTGTTCTTCGGGTATTTCTCCATCGCGGTGAACTCGTAGTCGTCCTCGACCATCCCGAGCGGCAGATGGTGCGAGAACATCATCGTCACCTCGGAAAGGGCGATCGACTGGGTGGCCCACAGGAGTTGCGTGTCGGAGAGGAAGCCGCCGTAGTTGCTGACCGGCGGCGCGGCATTGTCGCCGATGCCGATCGGCTTGCCCGATGCGCGGCGCTCGGCGGTGCCGTCGTAGGTGTTGAGCATCATGAGCGTCCTGCCGAACAGATTGAACGAGAAGTAGGTCGGCCCGATGAAGGCGCGCCAGTAGTTGAGTCCGTCGCGCTCGATCGGCGAGGTGAAGTCCTCCTCGCTCTGGAACTTCGCATAGCCGTCGTGGTTGCCCGGCACGCCGAAGAAAGGTATCTCGGCCTTTGCAAGGAACTGGACGATGTCCTCGTACTCGCGCTGGTGGTTGATGCCGAACACCAGATCGCCGACGCAGGCGATGAGGTCGGTATCCATCGCGTTCATCTGCGACATGGCGATGGCGATGATCCCCTGCTGACGCGAATAGTCGAGCAGATCGTCGGAGAACCCGGGATAGGAGTGGTCGTTCCAGTTGAGTTCTATGTTGCTCTTCGACTGAAGATCCTCTATCTGCGGGTCGGCCCAGACGGTGAAGGCGATCCGTTTCTCGGGGATGAACCCGACGCCGTTGTCGACCCGGATGGTCGCGCCGCCGATCGTCACTTTGAGGTCGTACACGCCGTGTGGCAACCGGTAAGGGACAGTGAAAAAGAACCGCGTGACGCCGTTGCCGACCGGCAGTTCGCCGCGCGGGAAGAGCGTCAGGAAGGCGACAAAGCCGTTATCACCCTCTTTCCCGATGTCGATGCGGTCGACCGTGTCGGTGCTGCAGGCGGCGAACACCGAAAGTTCGTCCTCCTCTTCTGTCACGAGCGCCGGGGCACCGGGGGCGGGGTAGAGTACCGAGCCGATACGGCCGTTCTGCACCGCGAGCGTCTGCTCGAACTGGATGTAATTCGGGAAGAGCGGCGCCGCGTGGGGATAGCCCTCGACCGAGGCGAACGAGTCCCCGCCGTGAAGCGGAAGAGAAAGAAGGAGTGCGAAAACGCACACGGCGACAAACCGAAAAGTCATCGTTGCCTCATTTCTAATTCACGAAAGAATAACAATTGCGAAGAGAAAGGCAAGAAAAATAGACCGGAGTGTCAGTTCAGGATAAGCGCGGGGAACCTTACTTGCACTTACCCGAGGAGCACTTCTTGCCGGGGCACTCGCTGTCAAAACTGCACTTGCCGTCGGGGGCGTTGGAGCACTTGCCGCTGTTGCATTTGGCCCCCTTGCCGCCGCAGTCGGAATCGAATCCGCACTTGGATCCGGCCGCATCGGCGCAGACGCCCGAGTTGCATTTGACGCCGGGGTGGCAGTTCGAATCGAAACTGCATTTGCCGTAGTCGCCCGCGAAGGCGGTGACGGCGCACAGCACGATGACCGCCGAAAGGATGCGCTTCATGAGAACCTCCTCTAACCTGTTTAAAATACTAATGAACAACCGCAACCATTGTCGGTCGGTTTGCCGGTATCGGCGCCGGGGATGACGGTGTCTTCGTCGCCGGGCAGTTCGTCGCCCGCTTCGTCCGGTATCTCGTTGTCCACGACCGTCGTATCGGTGACCGCGGTGTCGGTGACCGTGGTGTCGGTCACGATGTCGACATCGCTCTCTTCTTCGTCTATCGGAACATCGTCGGTCGTCACATCGTCGATGACCACCTCATCCGGCCCCTCTTCGTCGACGACCTCCTCGTCCACCAAGGTCTCGTCGGGAAGGATATCATCGGTCGCTATATCATCGGGCAGGATGTCGTCGGGATCCACCGTGTCCTCGTCGGGCTGCTCCACGATGCCGATCGACAGTTCGTAAGCGCCGCTACCTTCTATCGAGATGTACACCGTGCCGCTCTGACCGGCAACGCCGATGATCACTTCGGTCTCGCCTGCACCGCCGCCGTTCGCCGCGTCGATGCACGGTTCGCCCTCGCCGCAGACACCGAGCAGATTCAGGGCAAGATCGCCGCCGTCGGTCGGCACCACCTGTATCTGGTATTCGACCCCCTCTTCGACCGTCAGTTCGTATACCACATCGACGGTCGCCTGCGTGTCAGCCGCGCACCCGGTGCCGTATTCCTCTAGTGAATTCGGTCGGCTGGCGGTGTTGCCGCTCGTCGTGTAGGGCAGAGCACCCACCGGTATCGCGTTGCCGCACACGCCCGTCATCAGTTCGCCGTTACAGTCACCCTCGAAGCAGACATCGTTCTCGGTCAGGTCGTTGACGTCATCGCAGGTGTCGATGTTGTTCTCGTAATAGCAACCGGTTTCGGGGTCGCAGAGATCGTCGGTGCAGACATTGATATCGGCGCAGACCAGCGGTTCACCCGCATTGCAGAGGCCCAGATCATCGCACAATTCTTCACCGTTGCAGGCATTCCCGTCGGCACAATCGCCATCCACAAAACATTCGACGCAGGCGGTTGATTCGCCATTGAGGAAGAAGTCGTCATCACAGATCCACTCGCAGTCGGCCGGCGAGGTCCAGCCACCGATCGTCGTGTAGGTGATCGTCACATTCACGATGGTGTCGGTACTGTGCGCCGGATTGTCGTTATCCTCGTCGCACGGCACTTCTCTGTTGTCGATACAGGACCCTTCGACCAACG